>Ga0207897_100129_pt1 | contig 36442 bp, 33 predicted proteins | sample LinPmetageLP42_FD_184054 | JGI IMG/M metagenome (GOLD analysis project Ga0207897, IMG submission 184054) | Marine viral communities from the Pacific Ocean - LP-42 (SPAdes) | ecosystem: Environmental > Aquatic > Marine > Oceanic | place: Pacific Ocean | collected 2010-08-27
CAGCATTCGCGTCGCCCATACCCGCGAGGGGCGAGACACCCTGACGCGTGAGCTGTTCAGTGGCTCGCTGGTGCGCCTGGCGGGCATGGCCACGCTGGCACTGCTGGTGGTGTTGATCGGCGTACGGCTGGCGCTATCGCCGCTGACCCGCCTGCGCCGCGCCATTCGCGAACGCGACTCGCGCAGTCTGGCGCCGCTCAACCTGCCCCTGCCGCGCGAGCTCGAGGAACTCAAGCACACCATCAATGACCTGCTGGCGCGCATGCGCCGCGTGCGCGCCAATCAGGAGCGCTTCATCGGCGACGCCTCGCACCAGCTGCGCACCCCGCTGGCGGGACTCTCCGCGCACGCCGAGCTGGCACTGCGCCAGCAGGACCCCAGCGCCTGGCATGCCGCGCTGGGCCAGATGCAGGCCACCGCCAGCCATACCGCCCACCTGGCCAATCAGTTGCTGTCGCTGACACGCCTCAACAACCCGGAAGTGCAGCCGCCGCGCGTGCCGCTGGAGCTGTCGGCGCTGGCGCGCGCCACCGTCAGCCGGCTGTTCCTGCGCTGTGATCGCGCCGGGGTGGACCTCGGCCTCGAGATCGCCCCGGACATCGATGGCGCCGCCTGGACGCTAGGCGTCGAGTGGCAGCTCGAGGAGGCACTGGCCAACCTGATCGACAATGCCTGCAAGCACGGCGCGCGCACCGTCACACTCACCCTGAGCCGGATGGCGGCACCGAGCGATGCCACGTTCACGCAACCGGACAGCGCCGCACTGGCGGGCCGCTGGCGGCTGAGTGTCGAGGATGACGGCCCGGGCATCGACGCCGAGCGACGCCTGCTGGTACTGCGCCCCTTCCACCGCAACACCCAGCCCGACAGTCATGATCAGGCGCCGGCGCAGCAGCCCGATGAGCTCAAGCATCACGAAGGCGCCGGACTGGGGCTGGCGATCGTCGATGGCATCGCGCGACATCACGACGCGCGCCTGACGCTCAGCGACGCGACAGCACGCAGCGTGACGCAGGCTGCTGACTCTGCATCCCGCACAGACGATGCAACTCGCGCAGCCGACGCAAACGGCACAGACGAGACAGGCGCGTCCTGCGGGCTATGCGTCAGTCTGCATCTGGCGCCCTGTGCAGCGCCTGAGGTGAGAGTGGGTGGGGATGATGAATCAGCACAGGCCGGCAAGCCTGCAAAGACAGGGGGCACAGCATGCTAGCGAGACGACCGCCAACCAAGCAGCAGCGCCCTGACCATCACGGTCATGACAATCACCGCCCGGATCATCACCGCCCGGGCAGACAGCGCGCTGGACGGCTGACGGCCTGCCTGGCACTGGCCGTGCTTCTGAGCCCCGTCAGTCAGGCGGCGACCCGGGCGGCGACCCAGGCAGCGTTTGACCCGCTGCTCGAAGAGCATCAATCGCTGTGGTTGCAGGGCGGTCAGCCAGTCACGCCGCCCGCGCCTGACAGCGACGCCAGCCTCGCGGCCGACCTGACCATTCACGCTGCGCTGGACCTGCCCGAGATTCGCCCGCTGCTGCTGCGTTACAGCCGCCAGCATCCTGAGCGAGTGCTGCACTACGTCAACCGCTCCGCCCTCGGGCTTGAAGCACAGTACCTGCAGGCGCCGCTGACACCGCAGGCCGATCTGATGATTTCCTCGGCCATGGGGCTGCAGTACCGACTCGCCAATCAGGGCCACGCCCTGGCACTCGAGGCCCCCAATCTGGCCGCCTGGCCGGCCAACTCACGCTGGCGCAATGAGCTGTATGCGATGAGCTTCGAGCCGATCGTGATGGTGGCGCGACGTGATGCGCTCAAGCGCCTGGCGGACCTCGACGGCCTGCGCAATCCCCTCGATGTGCTGCGCAGCCATCGCGACTTCTGGCACCTGCTCGAGTCGCGCCGCGAGCAGCTGCGCGGCCGCATCATCAGCTACGACCCGCGCCGCAGCGGCTCCGGCTTTACCTATGCCGTGTCAGACGCCCGTCAATCGCCGCGCTACTGGACGCTGGTGCGCGCCATGGGGCAGGCCGATGCCAGACTGGTCAGCACCACCGGCGCCATGCTCGAGGCTCTGGCCAGCGGCGAGGTGGACATCGCCTACAACCTGGTCGGCCCCTACGCGGTGACCTTTGCCCGCGCCCATCCGGAGCTGGTGGTGATCGTGCCGGAAGACTACGTGCTGATTCAGCGCCGGCTAGCCTTCGTCCCCCAGCAGGCACCTCACCCCGAGGCCGGTGAGGCCTTTCTCGACTGGTGGCTGAGTCTGGAAGGTCAGCAGGCGGTGGCCAGCGACAGCCAGCTGGGCGCACTGCATCCCGAGGTGAGTGGCGAGGGCAGCGCTCAGCATATGCGCGAGCAACTGGGCGATGCGCTGCGCCCGATCGAGATCGGCCCTGGCCTGCTGGCGACACTCGATCGCCTCAAGCAGGCCAGCTTCCTGAGCCGCTGGGTGCTGGAATTCGAGGCCCCTGCTCCCTTTGCCGGTGAGGCGAGCCAGGGTCAGGGTCAGGGTCAGGGTCAGGGTCAGGGTCAGGGTCAGGGTCAGGGTCAGGGTCAGGCCCCGTCAGCCACGCAGCCCGAATTGAACCAATGATGCGTGGCGTCAGGGCTGGCTAGCCCCTCCGTTCTGTAAACGCACTGGAGAGCCCATCACGCACAAGGCGCCCCGCGGGGCGCCTTGTGCGTGATGCCATGCGGCATTCAATGAGATGAGCGAGAGGATTCAGCGTCAGCGACCGCCGGCATCTCCGCCGCCGTCACCGCCACCGGCGTCCGGTGCGGCCTCGCGCAGCCCGGCGTCCTCACGGCCTGCCAGACCCTCGGCGGGCTTGCGACGCGCGATCAGCGCACCACCTTCCCGGTGCTCGCTGCTCTGATACTCCGTGCTTTCCGACTCGCTGCTTTCCGGTGAGCCGCTGGCGGGGCGCAACGGCTCCGCCGAGGCGCTGCGCTGCTCGACGAGGCGCTCGGTGCCATCGTCGCGATGCAGCCAGACATCCATCTGCTGGAAGGCGACCTTGAGGCCATGCTCACGGAAGCGTGCATCCACCCAGCGGTTGATCTCATCGGTGGCGTAGAGGCGATCGGTCAGGTCATTGACGTAGATGCGCAGCTCGAAACCGAAGTTGTCCTGGTTGTAGGTCAAGCAGAACACCAGCGGCTCCGGGTCCTTGAGCACCCGCCTGTTTTCCTGGGCGGCCTGCATCAGCAGACGATGCGCCAGATCCAGATCACTGCCATGGGCGACACCGAAATTGAGCACCACCCGCGTGACGTTGTCCGACAGCGACCAGTTGATCAGCTGGTCGGTGACGAACACCTTGTTGGGGATGATGATCTCCTTGCGATCGAAATCCGTCACCGTGGTGGCGCGGATCCGGATGCGATTGACCGTGCCATGCAGGTTGCCGATGGTGATGGTGTCGCCGATGCGCACCGGCCGCTCGAACAGGATGATCAGACCCGAGATGAAGTTGGCGAAGATCTCCTGCAGACCGAAGCCCAGCCCGACACTCAACGCCGCCACCAGCCACTGCAGCTTGTCCCAGCTGACGCCCATGCTGCCCAATGTCATCACGAAACCGGTGGCCATGATCACGTAGGACAGCAGCGAGGTGATCGCGTAGCTGGAGCCCTGCTTGAGCTCGAGCCGCGACAGGATCGAGACCTCCAGCAGCCCCGGCAGGTTGCGCGCCATCATCACCGCCACGGCGAGGGTGATCATGCCCGCGATCAGGTCCGCCAGCGAGATGGGCGTCGCCGAATCGCCCTCGACGGAAGCGGCGATTTCCCACACCACCACGCTGTCGAGATAGCTGAGCACATTGAGCAGATCGGCCCACACCACATAGAAGATCGACAGGAAGCTGATGACCAGAATCAGCTTCGAGAGACGCAGTGACTGGGAGTTGACCTGCTCCATGTCCAATGGCGGCTCTTCCACCACCTCGACACCGCCTTCGGCGCCCTCCTGCACCTGGGCGCGGCGACGCGCTACGGCGCGACGATAGGCCAGACGCCGCGCGGCGACTGCCAGCCCGCGCACCACGGTGGCTTCCACCAGAATCCAGGCCCCGAACAGGAAGATGGTAGTGATGAAGCGGCCACACAGGCGCAGCGCGGTGTACTCGTAGCCGAGGCAGATCAGCACGCCCAGCGCCACCGGCACCAGCGCCATCGCAAGGCCCAGAATCAGTCGGAACAGCTTGAGGCCGAAGAAGGGGACATGCGCCAGAATCAGTCGCGACAGACAGAAGCTCATCGCCATCAGGCCCACGAACAGAATGGCCAGCCCCAACGGGCGCTCGAGCAGGTTGAGGTCCGCCTCGCTGATGATGTTGGTGGTCAGCACCACCGGCAGCAGCGCGAAGCCCAGCCACCAGATATGACGGCGCAGCTCCGCCACGTAGTTGGCCGGCCACTGGAAGTGACGCTCGGCGACGCCGTCCTTGACCAGCAGGCGGCGGAAGATGGCGAAGATGCCCCACGCCAGCGACAGCTTCAACAGTGCCTGGCCCAGCGCCCACAGCATGATGCCCTCGCCCAGCGACAGCACGCCGCCAATCAAGGCCAGCGCCAGCGCACCGGGGATGGCCAGCAGGACGTTGAGCAGAATGGCGCGCGGCGTATGCAGCTGGGTGTCCTGCTTCAGGCGCCCTATCTGGGCGTGCAGGTCCGCCAGGCGCGCACGGATGCGCGAACGCTTCCAGGTGATGAAGATCAGCAGCAGCAAGCCCGGCAGCGCCACCCACAGGTCACTGAGCTGAAAGCCCTTGGACAGCCCTGCCACCACGCCACGCCAGACGTTGGGCCTGAGCTCCTCGGCGAGCATTTCCGGGGTACGCGACAGCCAGTCGAGATCCAGCGGCTTGCCGTTGGCGACCCAGAACAGCTGCTCCTCGATGGTCTGGCGTAGACGCCCTGACACTTCCAGCAGCTGCTGCTGGTTGAGCTGCAGGTCGATGGCGCGTGCCAGCAGGCTGTCGTATTCCTTGTCGAGCTTGTCGACCAGCTCCTTGCGCGCCTCCAGCTGACCGATCAACGCCTGACGCAGCTCGGCGCTGATCTGGCTGACATCGGCATTGCCGCCGGGGCGTTCCAGCGCCGCGGCCTCGCCCAGCACGTAGGAATTGAGATAGCCCGGAATATCGGCGAGCTGCTCACGCACCTTGTTGAGTTCGAACTGCTTGAGGCGCAGGTCGGCGATCTCTTCCTTCAAGTCCTTGCGCACATCGACCTGCGGCAGGCGACTCTGCTGCTCGCGCAGGATACGCGCCAGCAGGACGCTGCCCTTGATGGCTTCGATCTGCTCGCTCATGGTGCGCTCGACCTGGGTGACGCGATCAAGCTGGGTGCGCACCTCCAGCCCATCGCGAATCACGGCGTTGACGCGATCGGTGATCGCCAGCAGCTGGCTGCTGAGCTCGCGGTTGCGGTTGAGCACCTGCTGGAAGATGGGGTTGTCGGCCAGCGCGGCATTCTCGCCACTGGTGGCATCGGCGATGGTCTGCTCGGACTGGTTGCGGCGCTTGTCGTTGACCAGCGTCTGGACCTGCTCCAGGTCCTGCTCCAGATTGGCGATCTGACGGCTGTAGAGAGTCTTGCGCACCTGGGCCAGCTCACGCAGCAGGGAGCTTGAATTGAGCTCTGAATGGCTCAGCTCGCCACGCGTCTCGGCCAATGCCAGACGGGCCTCGATCAGATCACGCCCGGTGCCGGACAGGTCGGCATCGCCGCTGCCACCCAGCTGGGTCTGCAGGCGCTGCACCTGCTGCTGTGCATCGGCCAGGGTCGAGCGTGAACGCTCCGGCAGGCTCTGGGCATTGATCAGGCGCCGGTTGGTATCGGCCAGCTTGTCCTGCAGGTTCTGCAGCGAGTCGAGAATCGAGGTCATGCGCTTGTCCAGCGCCTCGACCGACTCGCCTTCCAGCGAGGCGATGCTGGGCGGGGTGTAGTCCTGAGGCAGGCGCGCCAGCTCGGCCTGCGCCTTCGCCAACTCCGCCGGCGCCTCCTTGACCTCACTCTTGAGGGAATTCAGGCTGCTGGTGGCCTCGGCGAGGTCGTCGAGCACCGTCAGGGTATCCTTGAGGTCCGCGATGCGCTGACGGGTGTCGGCATCCGGTTTCTCGACGCTCTGCAGGTCTTCAAGCTGAGTCTGGACATCAGCACGCTTCGGGGCGTCCGCACTGGCCGTGGCCGGCACCCAGGCCAGCAGCACCATCAGCAGCAAGGCGCCTGCCAACATCATCAGTCTCAAGGACTTGTTACCTGTCACAGCTGTCTCCTCAATGGTCACCACCGCGCTTCTTCATCGGCTCTGCTGCCCCGCCAGGCCGCCACCAGCCATGCAGGATGACATCGTGACCGGCCGCAAGCGCAGGCAAGGGCCGCATTGTCGACTGGCGCTGCATCCCACGCAATCCTTGTCGGCAAACGTCCGCCGGCGGCCGTTCAGCAAAGGATGAAGTGGAGAATGAACTAGAGAGTGAAGTGGGGGATGAAGCAAAGAGTGACGGGGCGAGAAAGCGGTGCTTGCAGGCCAGCGTGAGCGACATTCATCGTCGCATCGAGGCGACGCACTTGTCGGAATCTTCGTGCTGGAACCGGACACTGCGCCGCCAGTAGAATGGCAGACATGTCATGAACATTGCTCCATAATGCGCTGCTCCCCCGCCGCGGCGTAACCGACAGGATATTTCCATGCCCCTCCGCCTTGCCTCCATCGGATTCCGGTCCGTCCCTGCACGCCTCTCGGGAGTGCTGGCCACAGTACTGCTGGGTGCCGCCGCACCGGCAGCGGCCGACGTGCCCTACACCATGGATGCCGAAGGACGCATGGTACTGGCCAACGGCAAGCGCTTCGCTCCCGAAGCACTGGGCATGACTGCCGCCCAGGCCCGCGCGGGTGCCATGAGCCAGGCTGACTGGCGCGAGCTGGCGGCCTCTGCACCGGGCACGGCGGACGGCGTCGAGAGTGACCCGCGTACCGAGCAGGTCTTCCTCTCCAACCGCGAAGACGCGGATTACGAGCGCTACTCGGCGGAAGCGGCCGAGACCGAGCAGGCACAAGGCCAGAGCGTCGATGCGCCCCTCGATGAAAGCCTGGCCCAGCAGCGCGCCAAGGAGCGTGTCGTGCTGGAGAACGACGCCGAGAAAAATCCGCTGGCCATCACCGCCTACAAGCGCAATTACCTGCTGCCCTGGGCCTACAACACCAACCCGGATGCCAACGGCTTTGCCGAAGTCACCCAGGAAGGCGAGGTGGACAAGACCGAGGTGAAATACCAGCTCAGCCTCAAGGTCGAGCTGATGGACGACATCTTCGGTGACAATGGCGACCTGTTCTTCGCCTATACCCAGCGCAGCTGGTGGCAGGCCTACAACTCCGATGCGTCGGCGCCGTTCCGCGAGACCAATTACGAGCCGGAAGCCTTCCTGCAGTTCGACAATCGTTATGAGCTGTTCGGCTGGACCAATACCCGCAACCGCATCGGTTTCGCGCATCAGTCCAACGGCCGTTCCGACCCGCTGTCGCGCAGCTGGAACCGCGTCTATGCCGACATGATGTTCCAGAACGGCGACTGGGCCATCGCGGTCACGCCGCACTGGCGCGTGCCGGAGGAGTCCGACGAGGATGACAACCCGGACCTCTACAACTACATCGGCTACGGCGACATCACGGTCGGCTATACCTCCGATCAGCACGAAGTCACCTGGATGGTGCGTGGCAACCCTTCCAAGGGCAATTACGGCAACCAGCTCGACTACTCCTTCCCGCTGTTCGGCAAGGTACGTGGCTACGTGCAGTACTACCACGGCTACGGTGAGAGCCTGATCGACTACGACCACAGCGTGAATCGCTTTGGCCTGGGCTTCTCGATCAATACCTTCTTCGCCGGCTCACCAGAGACCTGATCAAAGAGCTCTGATAAAAGAACTCGCACGACCCTCCCGCAACGGGCAGCCCAGGCTGCCCGTCTTGCCATCTGCCTTTCGTATGCCCCGCTCTCATGTGGACCGACCATGTGGACAAGGTGGCACGCCCATGATCCAGATCAAGCCTCCCGCACGTGACATGGCGATATCGTGCTCTGTGCGTATCTTGCCCTTGTGTTTGTCGCGTTCGACCCCCACGACTTGTGCATGACCACGCAAGACGCGTCATGACGACGTGCTGACGATGCTTGCAGAGAGTCTCGTGCAAGTGGATTCAGGTCATGCCCTGCCGCCTGCGGCGCCCCAGGGAAGAGAGAGTTCGAGAGTCAAGCGCAGACAACACCGCGCTCACCATTCGCGAAATCTGATTCGACATACGGGAAGGAGTTACACCATGGCTATGCAAAAGATCGGCGATCACACCACTTCCGCGACCGGTGCCAACACCGACCAGCTGAAGGAAGATCTGCGCCATCTGTCCCAGACCGTCGAGGAACTGCTGCACGCCTCGGCTGAAGATTCCCGCGAGAGCATGAAGGAAGCCCGCGCCCGCGCCCAGACTCGCCTGGAAGCCACCCGCGCCCGCCTCAGCGCCCAGGGCGATCGCCTCGCCGCCGGCGCGCGCGAATCCGTGGACTGCGCTGATCGCTACGTGCACGACAACCCGTGGACCAGTGTCGGTATCGGCGCGGCCGCCGGTGTCGTCGTCGGCATGCTGCTTGGCCGTCGCTGATGCAGGAGCAAGGGCCGGTTGAACGCGTACTTGGCGCCATCCGACGTCTGACTGCGAGCCTGGTCGAGAGTGGCGAGACGCGCTTGCGTCTCGCCGTGCTGGAGCTCGAGGAAGAGCGCGAACGGCTGTTCGTGATGCTGCTGCTGTCGGGTATCGCCCTGATGCTGATCTGCTTCGGCATCGGCTTGGCGATCCTGCTGGTGGTCGTGGCCTTCTGGGATACCCACCGCCTGCTGGCCATCGCCCTGAGCGGCGGTATCCTGCTGGCATTGGGGGGATTGATCGCCTGGCGCGTCAAGGTGATCGCTTCCCAGCGCAGCCTGCTGCGTTCCACGCTCAGCAACCTGAGCCGTGACAGCGACAGCCTCAAGGATGTGCGAGCCGACGCACTGGAACGCCAGCGCCAACGCGAAAACCTTTGATGCCCCGCCTGCCAGTGCCTGCCAAGGAGGCGAGATGAGTTCTTCCAGACAGTCCCTCGCGCGACGCGAGCCGGCGCTGCCCCCCGTGCAGGGGAACGGACGCCGGTCAGCACATCCGCGTGACGCTCGGCGTGCGGAACTCGAAGCACGCATCAGTCAGCAGCGCCTCGATGTCAGCCATGCGATGCGCGAACTCAAGGAGGCCACCGCCCCCATCGACCGCGGCTGGGCCAAGGTCCAGCAATACCGTGGCCCGTTGGTGCTGGTGGGCGGCCTGATCGCGGCGCGGGGCGGGTTCAGGCCAAAGAAGGGCCTGAGCCTGCTCAAGCGCGGGCTGATGAGCTGGGTGATGATTCGTCGTCTGAGAATACTGTTCGACAAATGATCGCAGCATTACAGCGAAAGCCCCGCCACCTGGGATTCAGGTGACGGGGCTTTTTTTCGTCATTGCGACGTGTCGTTCTGTTAACCCTGCCGCGATCAGGTGCTGCGGCTGTCACGCTTGAGCAGATACACGCCCAGATAGAGCACCGCGAAGATCAGCCCCAGCACGGCGGCGGCACCGAAGACGTTGCTGCCGTCACCGGGCAGGAAGTCCAGGAAGGACGTCAGGAACTGTCCCAGGAAGATCGCCATCGTCAGGTAGGAGAGATTGCGACCGCGCACCGAGGTGTGGCTGCGCTCCACCGTCATGTGGTTGAGCAAGGGGATCGAGAAGCCGAAGCCCATGCCGGACAACACGGCACCGACGCTCATCAGCGTCATGTTCTCGGCCTGCTGGAAGAGGAACAGGCTGCCGGCATAGAGCAGGAAGGCCAGCACCAGCGTCGGCATCTCACCCAGGGCACGCGACACCTTCGGCATCAGCATCGCCGCGACCACCGCGACCAGCGAAATGCCCGCCAGGAAGATACCGGTGGCCGCTTCATCCAGCCCCAGCAGATTCAAGCGCATCGGCAGCATGACGATGGCGGTGAAGAACAGCGTCAACGAGATGGCCGCGGCCAGGTAGACGCTGGTCAGCGAGGAGGACAAGGCCTCACCGCCGGCATTTCCGCTCTCCTCGGCAGGCGCTTCAGGCGACTGCTTCGGCACCATCATCCACAGCATGGCCAGCAGTACCCAGGCTATCAGATAGAGGGCGAAGGGCCACTGCCAGGCGATCCCCGCCAGCACACCACTGACGAACAGGAAGATCACCCCGCCAAGCTCGATGGACATGCCCTGCTGGGCGATCATCGCCAGACGCGCATGGCCGTGATACCACTCGGAGATCAGCGTGGTGCCGCCCGCCATTACCACGGCGGTCACGCCGCCGAGCAGAATGCGATCGGCGAACACGACGACGGTGCCTTCCAGCAGTGCGCCGCCCGCGCCCAGCACGCCATACAGGAACAACCCGCCCACCAGCGAGCGATAGGCACCGACACGATCGATCATGCGCCCGGCGATGGGCGCGAACAGCACGGCGCCCAGCGATGGCAGGGTAATCAGCCAGCTGGCATGGCTCTCCACCTCAAGCGCCGAGGCGATGCTCAGAAGCCCCGGCGCGACCACGGTTCCCACCATGATGGTCAGACAGGCGATGGCCAGCAGCGTGAAACGGCCGCCGGCAGAAAGCGGTTGTGAGGGCCCGCGCGTATCCTGCGCGGCCACTCCACTCGTTGATGTCGTCATATTGGCTCCACTCGAATTCAGAACCCTCCTGTCAGCCGCTACGCGCCCCGCCTTCTCGCTTGCTTGCGTGCTTGCGTGCTTGCGAGGCAAAGCCAGCGGCAAGCAGCAAGAGACAGGAGACAAGGCGAAACGGCAGAGACTGACGAAGGGAGGTTTGGCAGGCCTTCAGACTAGCGAGTGCAGGCTTATAATAGAAATGACAATACTTGATATGACTTATACTGACTGAACATCAATCAGCCACGAGGGCCGGCATGGAACTCCGCACACTGAAAACCTTCGTCTCGGTGGCGACGCACAGAAGCTTCTCGGCCGCCGCCCGCGAGCTGCATACCGTGCAACCCGCCATCAGCCGCCAGATCGCCGATCTCGAAGCCGAGCTGGGCGTCAGCCTGCTATGGCGCAATACGCGGGAGGTGAAGGTGACGGCACCGGGGGAGGCGTTGCTGGAAGAAGCGCAGCGCATGCTGGCGCTGGAGGCTCAGGCACGCAAGCGCGTGGCGATGGCTGCCAGCGGCCAGACCGGCACACTGCGCATCGGCTACATGAGCTCGGCCTGCGCAAGCTTCGTACCCGGACTGATGCGCGACTTCGCCAGCGACCATCCCGAGGTCAGCCTGTCATTGCATGAGATGAGCGCCCAGCAGCAGCTGGATGCCTTCGCGCGTGACGAGATCGACGTTGGGCTGTCGCGCCCGCTTCCCGGCGAGCAGCGTGACAGCCTGACCGCCTTGGCGGTCTACGAGGATAGGCTGATGGCGGTGGTGCCCGAAGGGCATCGTCTGGCGCACCGCAAGCGACTGGCCCTCAGCGAGCTTGCGCAGGAAGATTTCGTGCTGTTTCAGCGCGGGCACGCGACTGGGCTGTTCGATCAGATCATCAGTGCCTGCGGCGATGCCGGCTTCTCGCCGCGCATCCAGCGCCAACCGGCCTTGATGCAGACACTGCTCAGTGAGGTGGCGGCGGGACTGGGAGTCGCCATCGCGCCCGGCTGCATTCGCCGCCTGCAACGTGATGGCTGCCAGTTCATTCCCCTGCGCCCGGCACTCGGCGCGGTACCGCTGGAGCTGCACTACCCGACCACACCGGTCCGCCCGGTGATCGAGGCCTTCGTCGCGCTGGTCGAGCAGCGCCTGCCCGCCATCCGCCAGCAGATGGCGTGAGACGCAGCCAGTGGCGAGAAGGTGCCGGTCAGCAGTTCAGCCCGCAGGCCACCGCCGAGGACCACGCCCACTGGAAGTTGTAGCCGCCCAGTTCGCCGGTGACATCCAGCACCTCGCCGATGAAGGCCAGCTGCGGAAGATCGCGCACGCTGAAGTCCTTCTGCGAGATGGCATCGGTGACCACGCCACCCATGGTGACCTCGGCGGTGCGCCAGCCTTCGGTGCCCGCCGGCTTGAGCTGCCAGTGATTGAGCGCCTTGGCCAGCTGCTCGAGACGCGCGTTGGAGAGCTCGGCGAGACTGCGCTCGCTGATGCGACCGGCGTCGGCGTCCTGCCACTCGACCAGCGACTGGGCGAGGCGCTTGGGCAGGCGCTCGCCAAGCCAGGGGCCGATCTGGCGCTTGGGATGCTGCTCACGCAGGGCGAGCAGCTCGGCGTAGGCATCCACGCCCGGCAGCAGGTCGATGTCCAGCGGCTGACCGGGTGTCCACCAGCTGGAGGCCTGCAGCATCGCCGGACCGGAAAGCCCGCGATGGGTGATCAGCATCGGTTCGCGATAATGGCCCTTGCCGGCGGTGACGCTGACGTCACAGGCAAGCCCCGACAGCGGCGACAGACGCTCCTTCCACTGCGAGGTCAGCGTGAACGGCACCAGCGCGGCGTAGGTATCGGTGACCTCGAGCCCGAACTGGCGCGCGATGTCGTAGCCGAAGCCGGTCGCGCCCAGCGTCGGAATCGACATGCCGCCGGTGGCCACCACCACGCGCCCCGCCGTGTGCGTGCCATTGCTGGTCTCGACCCGCATGCCCTCGCCCGCGCGTTCCAGCGAGGTGATGCGCGTACTCAGACGAATCTCCGCTCCGGCCCACTCACACTCCGTCATCAGGATCGCCAGCAAGTCCTTGGCGGAATCGGCGCAGAACAGCTGTCCCGGCTTCTTCTCGACGTGCTCCAGCCCATGGCGCTCCACCAGTTCCAGGAAATGGTGCGGCGTGTAGCGCTTGAGCGCCGAGATGCAGAAGTGCGGATTGCGTGAGAAGAAGTTGGCTGGGCCGGCATCCAGATTGGTGAAGTTGCAGCGCCCACCGCCGGACATCAGGATCTTCTTGCCGGCCTTGTTGGCGTGGTCCAGCACCAGCACGCGCTTGCCCTGATAGCCTGCCGTGGCGGCACACATCAAGCCTGCCGCGCCTGCGCCGATGATGATGACGTCATATGTGGCCATGCGGGACACTCCGTGAAGCGAAGAAAGGAAAGGAAATCGGCTGTGCAGACACACGCGGGCCGGCATTCTACCAGAAGCCTGCCGCAGCCAGCGGCCGGAGATGGGAAACAAGACACCCCCACCGTCAGAGACGATGAGGGTGTCTTGTCAGACCGGGCAGACTAGCCAGTCACGGCGCGTATCAGACGATTACGCCCTGGCTGCGCAGGTAGTCGTCGTAGGTGCCGGAGAAGTCGACCACGCCATCGGCCTTCAGCTCGATGATGCGGGTGGCCAGCGAGCCGACGAATTCGCGGTCGTGGCTGACGAAGATCAGGGTGCCCGGGTAGTTTTCCAGCGCGAGGTTGAGTGCCTCGATGGATTCCATGTCCAGGTGGTTGGTCGGCTCATCCATCACCAGCACGTTGGGCTGCTTGAGGATCAGCTTGCCGAACAGCATGCGGCCCTGCTCGCCACCGGAGATGACCTTGACCGACTTCTGGATGTCGTCATTGGAGAACAGCATGCGACCCAGGGTGCCACGCACGACCTGCTCGCCGCCGCCGGTCCACTGTGCCATCCAGTCATAGAGGCTCATGTCGTTGGCGAAGTCATGGGCGTGGTCCTGCGCGTAGTAGCCGACGTCCGCGGCGTCGGTCCACTTCACTTCACCGGCATCCGGGTGCATCTCGCCGACCAGGGTGCGCAGCAGCGTGGTCTTGCCGATGCCGTTCGGGCCGATGATGGCAACACGCTCACCGGCGGCGACCGTGAAGCTGAAGTTCTCGAACAGGGTGTTGCCGTCGAAGCCCTTGGAGAGCTTGTCGATCATCACCGCGTTGTTGTGGACCTTCTTGGTCTGCTCGAAGCGGATGAACGGGCTGACGCGTGAGGACGGCTTGATCTCGTTGAGCTGGATCTTGTCGATCTGCTTGGCACGCGAGGTCGCCTGCTTGGCCTTGGAGGCGTTGGCGGAGAAGCGGCTGACGAAGGACTGCAGCTCGGCGATCTGCGCCTTCTTCTTGGCGTTGTCGGCCTGCAGCTGTTCGCGCGCCTGGGTGGCGGCGGTCATGTACTCGTCGTAGTTGCCCGGGAACAGACGCAGCTCACCGTAATCCAGGTCCGCCATGTGGGTGCAGACACTGTTCAGGAAGTGGCGGTCGTGCGAGATGATGATCATGGTGCTGGAGCGCGCGGTCAGCACGCCTTCCAACCAGCGGATGGTGTTGATGTCCAGGTGGTTGGTCGGCTCATCGAGCAGCAGGACGTCAGGATCGGAGAACAGCGCCTGCGCCAGCAACACGCGCAGCTTCCAGCCCGGCGCGACTTCACTCATCGGCCCCAGGTGCTGTTCGATGGGGATGTCGAGGCCCATCAGCAGCTCACCGGCACGCGCTTCGGCGGTGTAGCCATCCAGCTCGGCGAATTCGACCTCGAGGTCGGCGACCTTCATGCCGTCTTCCTCGCTCATCTCCGGCAGCGAGTAGATGCGGTCACGCTCGGCCTTGACCACGGCCAGACGCTCGTGGCCCATGATGACGGTGTCGAGCACCGTGTATTCCTCATAGGCGAACTGGTCCTGACGCAGCTTGCCCAGACGGATGTTGGGCTCGAGCATGACGTGACCACCGGACGGCTCCAGATCGCCACCGAGAATCTTCATCATGGTCGACTTGCCGCAGCCGTTGGCGCCGATCAGGCCGTAGCGATTGCCACGCCCGAACTTGGCGGAGACGTCTTCAAACAGCGGCTTGGCACCGAACTGCATGGTGAGATTGGCGGTAGAGATCACGAGGGAATATCCGTTTGAAATGAAAAAGGTGGGCGGTGACGAAGCGTCACGCTGGCGCCGGGAAATACGGGGAGCCGCAAAGGCCTGGCAGGCATCAGCCGCGGAAGAAGACTTCCAGCAGGTGATAGCCGAACTTGCTCTTCAGCGGCCCCTGCAGGGTATTGAGCGGCCCCTTGAAGATGGCGCGATCAATGCCGCCGACCATCTGGCCGGGGCGCACTTCGCCCAGGTCACCGCCCTGCTTGCCGGAGGGACAGGTGGAGTGCTTCTTGGCCAGTTTCTCGAACGGCTGGCCGCGCTCCAGTGACTGCTTGAGACGCTGCGCCTCGGCCTCGGTCTTCACCAGAATGTGGCGTGCCATGGCAATACGAGCCATCTCATGTCCTCTTGCAGGCGGAATCGGTCTTGCCTCACACCATCTCGTGCCCCGGGCATTCCGGAGGCGGGCCCGACGTCACCCGAGCACGCCCCTGACGACATGACAGTCGTCATGACGTTCGATCAGGCGTTCGGGGAAGGTTCGACAGGCGATGGGGTGAGTCTGAAGGCGGGCATGATAACAGCTCAGGATGACAGACGCTGCAGTGCAAGCTCGATAGCCCCCTCAGAAACGCGAAAAGCCCGCATCGTGAGATGCGGGCTTTTCTGAATCTGGTGGAGGAGGAGGGATTCGAACCCTCGAAGCCTTTCGACTTACACACTTTCCAGGCGTGCTCCTTCGACCACTCGGACACCCCTCCAGATCAGTGCTCTCATTGGTCACCCGACTGCGTCGTGTTTCCCTTGAGAACGCGGCGTATATTATCGATAACCTTCGAGTGGCGCAAGCCTTTTTTCCAAAAACTTTCAGATAGATAGCGTCAGCGCTCTCAACCTGCGCACTGGCCATGCGCCCTCGCCCTGCGCTTGCACCCTGTGCTCTCAACCCGCGCACTGGGCCGAGGCCGCACTCGTCGTCACGGCCCCAGCACCACGTAATCGCCACGGGCCTCGAAACACAGTCGCGGAGCGGACTGCCCTTCGACCTGACACCACAGCTGCTGGGTCAGCGACAGTCGCGCTCGCCGCCCTGCCGTCAGGCGCTCGCCCACCTCGTCCAGCGCTGCCATGTCATCCGGCGCGCAGATGATGTGATAGTCGCCACTGACCGGGGCCAGAAACTGCTGACTGGCCTGCGACACCACGATATCGCGCTGGATACCGCGGGCACGCAGCCAGAGCGTCAGCCAGCTCCAGCCACACAGGGTCGCCTCGAGACTCATGGCGCCGCCGAAGGCAGTGCCCTTGTCATTGAGATTGGGCGGCAGACGCAGGTGCCAGCTCAGCTGCCCCGTCGCACGCTCGGGCTCTGACCACTGCATCTCGACAAGCCCCAGATGAGCGGCCAGCGGGATCGCCTGCGTCAACCAGCCACGAAACCGTGTCAGGTCGTCGCTGACCGGCGCCGCGAGATTGCCCGGCTGCCCCTGCGCATCACGCGGCAGAGGCAACGCTGGCCAGGCCTCACCACTCAAGCGCGACGGCTCATTTCGCGTCTCACTCACTCAGCGCCTCTCTCATTCAGGCCCTCGCTCAGCGCTTCTCACCAAGGGCCTCGCTCATTCAGCGTTTCACTGCCAGCGTTCGACGAAGTCGGCACTGTTGCGGTTCGGCAATGGCTTGAGGCGCCCGCCCGGAGTACCGAGGTAGAGGAAGCCGACCAGCTCATCCTGCTCGTCCATGCCCAGCCCTGCGTGCACGATGGGGTCAAAGGCGTAGCCGCCGGTGCGCCACATGCCACCGAGCCCCTGGACCTGAGCGGCATACAGCATGGCGTGGGCGGCACAGCCGGCGCTGACCACCTGTTCGACACGCGGCACCTTGGGGTGGTCCGGCGTGACCCTGGCGATCACCGCGATCACCATCGGCGCACGCAGCGGCTTCTTGCTGGCAGCGGCCTGGGCGGCCTCGTCACCGGCCGGCGACTTGTTGCGCTCCGCCTCGGCGAACAGCTCGCCAAGGCGCTCAAGCCCGCCACCCGTGAATTCGATGAAGCGCCAGGGCGTCAGCTCGGCGTGGTCCGGCGCGCGCAGGGCGGCCTGATAGATGGCCTCCATCTGCTCAGTGCTCGGGGCCGGCGCCATCAACTTGCCCATGGAATTGCGTTCATGCAGTAACGTCAGCGCGTCCATCGTCTCTCCTGTCACAGACTTAAGATAAGAATGATTCTCACACTAGCATGTCGCCGGTACGCCGTCTCATCACTCGCTGCTATCTACCTGATTGGCAAGGCGCTACCTGACTGGCAAGGCGCTATCTGGTTGGCGAGGTGACAGAGACGACTACTGCCGGGAGAGACGCAGCGGCAGACTGGCGCGGGCCTCGGCCTCGAGATCCGCCGTGGCGCGCCACGGGCTGATATCCAGGCCGCCACGCCGCACGTAGCGCGCCATCACCAGCAGAGACTCAGGCTTCACGCGCGCCATCAGGTCGACGAACAGGTGCTCGACGCAGTGCTCATGGAAATCCTGGTGCTGGCGATAGCTGATCAGATAGGCCAGCAGGCGCTCGCGATCGATACGCGGGCCGCGATAACGGATCCACACACTGCCCCAGTCGGGCTGGCCGGTGACCGGGCAGTTGGACTTGAGCAGGTGGCTGTGCAGGTCTTCGCTGACGATGTCGGCGTCATCGGCGCTGAGCAGCTCCGGCGACGGCGTGTAGTGCTCGACGCTGATCGGCAAGCCATCGAGGCACTCCCCCGGCAGACGCCCGACGTCCAGCTCGGCATCGTCCAGTTCCAACAGACGCACCTCGACCGGCGCACCGGCCGCGGCGGCGAGGTCACGCTCCAGCGTTGCCTGCACCGCTGCCTGATCGGGGAAACGGCTCTGATTGAGACTGTTGAGATAGAGCTTCCAGGACTTGGATTCGATCAGGTTCGGCGAGGCTGCCGGCAGGCGAAAACGTGCCACGCGCACCCACGGCTTGCCGGCCTCATCCAGCCAGGAGACTTCAAAGGCGTGCCACTCATCCTCACCGACGAACGGCAGCGCCGCGTCATCGATGCCGATGGGGCCACGGTTGGCTGCCCGCGCGATGGGGAACAGCAGACTGGCATCGTAGTGCTCGGGATAGGCGGACTCTCGCCCGAGCGGGGCATCCTTGAGGGTCTCGGGGCGCGCCTCGTCGGGCACGTTGACGGCAGTGGGGTGAGCCATGACAGCACTCCAGTGAAATAGGCCAATAAAGCATCGATATCAGGGGCGCAGACAGCAGAACGCCGGCAGAAGCCGGCGTTGCATGCACTGGCGCGATAACGCGCATCTTACCATCATCGTCTGGGCGACATCTTCAGCTGCGGATGCCCTTGCCACGCTCCAGCAGCCACAGCGCAAAGGCGAACAGGCCGATGATGAAGGCCACGATGGCGGCCATCGCCGGGCCGACGCTGATGTCCGAGACGCCCAGAATGCCGTAACGGAAGGTGTTGACCATATAGAGGATCGGGTTGGCCAGCGAAACCGTCTGCCAGAATTCCGGCAGCATGTGGATGGAATAGAAGACGCCCCCCAGGTAGGTCAGCGGCGTGAGCACGAAGGTCGGAATGATCGAGATGTCATCGAACTTGCGGGCGAACAGCGCATTGATGAAGCCACCGATGGAGAACAGCAGCGCCGTCAGCACCACGACCATGATGGTCAGGAAGGGGTGATGGATATCGAGGTCCGTGAACAGGAAGGCCACGGCGGTCACGATGATGCCGACCCCCAGCCCGCGCACGGCGCCACCGATGATGTAGCCGAGCAGGATGATCCACGAGGGCAGCGGCGAGACCATCAGCTCCTCGATGCTGCGCTGGAACTTGTTGGAGAAGAATGACGAGGCCACGTTGGAATATGAGTTGGTGATCACCGACATCATGATCAGCCCCGGCACGATGTAATCCATGTAGCTGATGCCATCCATGGTGCCGATGCGCGAGCCGATGAGATTGCCGAAGATGACGAAATAGAGCGTCATGGTGATGGAAGGCGGCAACAGCGTCTGCGGCCAGATGCGCGTGAAACGACGGACTTCCTTGACGACGATGGTGACCAGAGCCACCCATAGCTGACGGGGGTTCACTGCGTGATCTCCTTGGCAACATTGGAGGCGATACCGCTTTCGGCGTTGGAACGCTCGACCAGGTCGACGAACAGCTCCTCGAGACGATTGGCACGATTGCGCATTGACACCACGGTGATACCGGCACGATCCAGCGCCGCGAAGGCGGTATTGATCGACTGGCCCTTGCGCACGGCGAGCGCCAGCTGCTGAGAGTCACTCAAGGAAACCTCGAACCCGGCAATCACCGGCGCCTTGGTCAGCGGCTCACGAATGTCGAGCAGGAAGGTTTCCGCATCCAGCTCCTTGAGCAGCTCACGCATGCTGGTGTTATGCACGATCTCGCCATGATTGATGATGGCGATGTTGCGGCACAGGCTCTCGGCCTCTTCCAGGTAATGCGTGGTGAGGATGATGGTGGTGCCCTCCTCCCGATTGATGCGGCGCATGAACTCCCACATCGAGCGGCGCAATTCGATATCCACACCGGCCGTCGGCTCATCGAGTATCAACAGACGCGGCTTGTGGATCAGCGCACGGGCAATCATCAGACGGCGCTTCATGCCACCGGACAGCATGCGTGACGGGGTGTCGCGCTTGTCCCACAGCCCGAGATCCCTGAGCAGACGCTCGGCACGCGGGCGCGCTTCCTTCATCGGCATGCCGTAATAACCCGCCTGGGTCATCACGATGTCCTGCACCTTCTCGAACTGATTGAAGTTGAACTCCTGCGGTACGACGCCGAGGTGATACTTGGCCTTCGAGAAGTCCTTGTCGATATCGATTCCGTAGATCTCGACCTTGCCTGCGCTCTTCTGCACCAGCGAACTCACCACGCCGAGGGTCGTGGACTTGCCGGCCCCATTGGGGCCCAGCAGCGCGAAGAAATCGCCCTCGGGGACGTCAAGATCAATCCCCTTGAGCGCCTCAAAACCGTTGCCGTAGACCTTGGTCAGGCCACGGATAGACAAGGCAGGTCGTGACATCGGACACCTGTAATCGATTGACGCTGTCAGCCAGCACAGCAGAAAAGACGCATCTGAGAACAATTGCGCAACAGTGATGGCACCGTTTCGCCGTCCGCGAACATGAAAATCAGACGCAAGATATTGGATGCGCATGGTAACGCATTCGGCGCTGCCACATCAGACACACGGCAGAAAGGCATTAGTGCGCCACGGGAAACAAGCAGAGGGAGAAAATCACGCGGGGACAGCACCAGCGAGCGGCACAGAACAGGGTGGAGAGGAATTTCAGGCACAAAAAAATCGCCAGTGACGTAACACGATGATCGTGTCTGTCAGGCGATGGCGTACTGCTATGTCATGCTTCAGCTTGCAACGTCACATTCGACTGGAGCGGGAAACGAGATTCGAACTCGCGACCCCAACCTTGGCAAGGTTGTGCTCTACCACTGAGCTATTCCCGCCTGTCGAAACACAAAAACTGCGGCGTAAAACAGAATGGCGTCCCATAGGGGGTTCGAACCCCTGTTACCGCCGTGAAAGGGCGGTGTCCTGGACCACTAGACGAATGGGACACACGTTAGAAAAAGCCATGCTTAATCTAAATGGAGCGGGAAACGAGATTCGAACTCGCGACCCCAACCTTGGCAAGGTTGTGCTCTACCACTGAGCTATTCCCGCACCGGGTGTCATGAACCTGTGCTCACGACATCTGTCTTACTGCTGGCTTGCCACACCATCATGCTCTGCATGGCGTCCCATAGGGGGTTCGAACCCCTGTTACCGCCGTGAAAGGGCGGTGTCCTGGACCACTAGACGAATGGGACGTACTGGAGCGGGAAACGAGATTCGATCGGACTGGCGAACCAGCTCGCGACCTTATCGCATTGCCTTTTCCTCTGGAGCGAGAGATGAGATTCGACCGGGCTGACGTTCAGCTCGCGACCTTTTCGCACCACTTGTTCCTAATGGAGCGGGAAACGAGATTCGAACTCGCGACCCCAACCTTGGCAAGGTTGTGCTCTACCACTGAGCTATTCCCGCAACACAAGCAGATCATGCGACCACACAAGACCGAATATGGCGTCCCATAGGGGGTTCGAACCCCTGTTACCGCCGTGAAAGGGCGGTGTCCTGGACCACTAGACGAATGGGACACACGTTAGAACAAGACATGCCTGATCTAAATGGAGCGGGAAACGAGATTCGAACTCGCGACCCCAACCTTGGCAAGGTTGTGCTCTACCACTGAGCTATTCCCGCACTCCGGTCTCTACGCTGCAAGAAAGTGGCGTCCCATAGGGGGTTCGAACCCCTGTTACCGCCGTGAAAGGGCGGTGTCCTGGACCACTAGACGAATGGGACGTAACGTTCTTGCCTCGTCGAGGTGGCGCGTATATTACAAAGACCCTCCCCCTTCGTCAACCCCCTGCTTCAACAGGATTTTTCCGGCGTTGGCCAAGTGCATCCACCACATGCTTGTGGTCACGCCCTGACGCCCGCATTCTTGGGGTATGTGCCGGGTTTCGCGTGAAGACCGGCAGCCACTCTTTTCGAATTGCCGCGCAGGAGAACTTGCTTGCAGGTTCACACGAGCGCCATTCGAGAAACGCATAGATAGAGAGAAGAGATCATGAGCGAACAAGACCCGCAGACTCAGGACAAGTTGATTCGCAGTGAAGAGGAGTGGCGAAAGCGCCTGACGCCGGAACAATACCGGGTGACGCGCGAGGCCGGGACCGAGCGCCCCTTCACCGGCGATCACGAAGTCAGCCCGACGCCGGGTACCTATCACTGCATCGCCTGTGACGCCAAGCTGTTCGACAACGACACCAAGTTCGATTCCGGCTGTGGCTGGCCGAGCTTCGACCGCCCCTATGCCGATGCCGCCGTCGAGGAGCACTTCGATACCAGCCATGGCATGCGTCGCGTGGAAGTGCGCTGTCGTCGCTGCGAATCCCATCTGGGGCACGTCTTTCCAGATGGCCCGACTGACACCGGTCAGCGCTACTGCATCAACTCCGTCGCGCTGCGCTTCAAGCCGATACGCGCCTGACGCCCGGGACATGGAGAGTCGATAGAGCGCTGGGCAGTGATGACCGGATAGCGCGCCTCCATGGCCAGGCCGCCTCTGATAGAATGCGTCGCCATACGCGTCCCCTCCTCTCCCGCATGCCATGTAGCGCCATCCCTGATGGATGAGCGCCTTCCCTGGCATGCGGGAAGAAGGAGGCAGGACAGAGGTGACAGAACAACCGTCATACCCCTGACGGCAGGAGAGAAGCGACATGCTGGGCTGGTATCCGGGACATATGCACAAGGCACGCCGTCAGATAAAGGACGCGCTGCCCGAGATCGACGTGGTCATCGAAGTCCTCGATGCCCGCCTCCCCTACTCCAGCACCAATCCGGTGCTGTCCGAACTGACCCGCCACAAGCCGGTACTCAAGCTGCTGTCTCGCGCCGATCTGGCGGACCCGGCACGCACGCGCGAATGGGTCGAGTATTTCGATGCCCTGCCCAACACCCGTGCACTGGCGATCACCACGCTTGAGGCGCGTGACCTCAAGCAGATTCCGCGCCTGTGCCGCGAGATGGCCGGACATATCCGCGTCGATCGTGATGCGCGCGTGATGGTGATGGGCATCCCCAACGTCGGCAAGTCGACGCTGATCAATGGCCTGGCGGGTCGCAAGATCGCCAAGACCGGCAACGAGCCCGCCGTCACCAAGCGCCAGCAGAAGATTCGCATCGACGGTGGCATCGCTCTGATCGATACCCCCGGGGTGATGTGGCCGAAGATCGAGGACCAGGCCAGCGCCTACCGTCTGGCCGGCAGCGGCGCGATCCGCGACACCGCCATCGATTACACCGATGTGGCGGTGATCGTCGCGGCGGAGCTGGCCAAGCGCTACCCCACGGAGCTGACCGCACGCTACAAGCTGAAGTCACTGCCGGCCTACAGCGCCAACCCTGACGCCGAGCGAGTCGAGAGTGATGGCCCGCGCAAGGTCGATCTGATGGCGCTGTCCGGCTTCAATGGGGTCGCGATTCTGGAAGAGATCGCCAGCAAGCGCGGCGGCCTGCGTGCCGGTGGCATCATCGACCTGCACCGCGGTGCCGAGGTACTGCTGCATGAACTGCGCGACGGCAAGCTTGGGCGCCTGACACTGGAAACACCCGCCGACATTCCTGCCGAGCCGGTCCCGGAAGCCAGTGGCGAGACGGAAGATGGAGCCGAAACGCGTGAGCAAGAGAGCGAATAACGCTACCAGAACAAGGCGCTAACGCGACTCTCGCCTGACTCCCGCCCGCGGGAGGCGCTTGAATGCCAGTTGAAAATCCCGCCAGAAAACCTCTGGCGGGATTTTTTTCTGCCTGAACATCTCAAACCACAAATTTAACCACGCTATTGGCCCTTGGCCGTGGCGCGGCAGGCCAGCGGCGCGATATGCTGGACGCTCGCCCCTACACCTTACGTGACGGAGATCTACGGAAAGCATCATGGATACCGAGCAAAGAAAGCCCCGCGAAATTCGCAAGTCACACAAGCTGGACAACGTCTGCTATGACATTCGCGGGCCGGTTCTCGAACACGCCAAGCGTCTCGAGGACGAGGGCCATCGCATTCTCAAGCTCAATATCGGCAACCCGGCGCCCTTCGGCTTCGAGGCACCGGAAGAGATTCTGCAGGATGTGATGCGCAACCTGCCGACAGCGCAGGGCTATTGTGATTCCAAGGGGCTTTACTCTGCGCGCAAGGCGATCATGCAGGAGTGCCAGCGCAAGGATATCCAAGGTGTCGGGATCGAGGACATCTACGTCGGCAACGGCGTCTCGGAGCTGATCGTGCTGGCCATGCAGGCATTGCTCGATGATGGCGACGAGCTGCTGGTACCGGCGCCGGATTACCCGCTATGGACTGCTGCCGCCAACCTGGCCGGTGGTCGCGCCGTGCACTATCTGTGTGACGAAGCGCAGGACTGGGCGCCCTCCATCGAGGACATCCGCGCCAAGGTGACCAGCCACACCAAGGGCATCGTGCTGATCAACCCGAACAACCCGACCGGCGCGGTCTATCCGCCCGCGGTGGTGAAGGACATCCTGCAGGTCGCGCGCGAATTCGGTCTGGTGGTGTTCTCTGACGAGATCTACGACAAGATCCTCTACGACGGCACCGAGCACGTCTCCACCGGCGCGCTGGCCGATGACCTGCTGGTCGTGACCATGAACGGCCTGTCCAAGAGCTACCGCTGCGCGGGCTTCCGCTCCGGCTGGATGATTCTCTCCGGCGACAAGCGCCCGGCGGCCGACTTCATATCCGGCCTAGACATGCTGGCCAGCATGCGCCTGTGCGCCAATGTGCCGGCGCAGCACGCCATCCAGACGGCGCTCGGCGGCTATCAGTCGATCAATGATCTGGTACTGCCTGGCGGACGCCTGCTGGCCCAGCGTGACGCGGCCTGGAAGAAGCTCAACGAGATTCCCGGCGTCAGCTGCGTGAAGCCCAAGGGCGCGCTCTACATGTTCCCGCGGCTCGACCCCGAGATGTATCCCTTCGAGGACGATCAGCAGATGGTGCTGGAGCTGTTGCTGGAAGAGAAGATGCTGCTGGTGCAGGGTACCGCCTTCAACTGGCCGAATCCGGACCACCTGCGCATCGTCACCCTGCCCTACGCCGACCAGCTGGAAGAAGCCATCGAACGCCTCGGCCGCTTCCTGGCGCGACGTCGCAAGGCCTGACGTCGGCCCAGCCCCCGCGATCAAGGGGCTACGCAGGTCGCCTCCAGTGGTGATACCTTGCTGTCCTTGCAGACCGTCCTTGCAGACCGTCCTTGCAGACTGTCGACGCAAATTCTGCCCGCGCTGCCGCCAGTGATTCATCTCACTGTCAGTATCGCGGGCAGATAATTGCGCCCTACCGATATATTGGCATTGGAGACCTGACCCCATGATGCGGATAGCCCTTTTCCTGATCACCAACCTGGCGGTGGTGCTGCTGGCCAGTGTCACGCTGCGCCTGCTGGGCTTCGATGGCTACATGGAAGCCAACGGCATCAACTACACGGCGCTGCTAATCTTCTGCTTCATCATCGGCATGGCCGGTTCCGTGATCTCGCTGTTCCTGTCCAAGACGATGGCCAAGTCCTCGACCGGCACCGTGATCATCGAACAGCCGCAGAACGACACCGAGCGCTGGCTGCTGGACACCGTCGGCGAACTGGCGCGCGACGCTGGCATCAAGATGCCGGAAGTCGGCATCTTCCCGGCGCAGCAATCCAATGCCTTCGCCACCGGATGGAACCGCAATGATGCGCTGGTCGCCGTCTCGGCCGGCCTGCTCAATCGCATGCGTCCCGAGGAAGTGCGCGCCGTGCTGGCGCACGAGATCGGCCACGTCGCCAACGGCGACATGGTGACGCTGACGCTGATCCAGGGCGTGGTGAACACCTTCGTGATGTTCTTCGCGCGTATCGCCGCACACGCCATCGACGCCTTCCTCAAGCGCGATGACGAGAACGGCGGCCTGGGCTTCTTCGGCTACATGGCGGTCGTGTTCGTGCTGGAAATGGTGCTGGGCCTGGTGGCCTCGATGATCGTCGCCTGGTTCTCGCGCTGGCGCGAATACCGTGCCGATGCCGCAGGCGCAGGCCTGGCGGGCAGCGGCTCGATGATCAACGCCCTGGCTCGCCTCAAGCAGGAACATGAGCTGCCGGACCAGATGCCCGACACCATGACCGCCTTCGCCATCACTACCGGCAAGAGCCGCAAGCTGATGGAGCAACTGTTCGCCAGCCACCCGCCGCTGGATGACCGTATCGCCGCGCTCAAGGCCGCTGCCTACAAGTAAGCTGCGCCAATCCTGCACGGCCTGAATGGCCCCTGCAGACAGCAAAAAGCCCGCCACGTGATGCACGTGGCGGGCTTTTCTGTCAGTGGGCGCCGCTCGACATGCCTCCCCTCACGCCAACGCTTCCCACCCCGACAGCCCCAGCAGATTCACGGCAGCGTCGAGGCCGATCTGTTGCATCTCGCCCACGTTCAGCGAGTCACCCCGCAGGGCGCCCTCGATCCACAGGCCATCGACCAGCCCGTTGAGCGCGATGGTCAGATGCTGCAGCCGGGTCTCGTCTTCCTGACGCCCTTCCGCCACCAGAACGTCCTCCACCAGATGACGGAACAGCCCGGTCGTTTCGCGATAGGCCTCGCGGCGAATCTCCGCCATGCGAGGGTCGCCATAGGTGAGCGGCAGAAAGTTGGCCCACAGCAACAACGTCTGCGGCGTCACGATCGGCGGTGACAGATTAGCCTCAAGAAAGGCCTTCAACCTCGCATGAGGTGCCAGCTCTCGCCCTTCTATCGTGTCGGAGGCATCGGACAGCAGGCGCTCCAGAAAGCGGCGATAGGCCGCGTAGAGCATGTTGTCCTTGCCTTCGAAATAGAAGCGGATCAACCCATTCGAGACACCAGCATATTCGGCGACACGCCGCACTGTCGTGCGCGAGATTCCCTCGCTGGCAATGCAGGTCAGGGTCGCTTCGATCAGGTCATCCTCTCGGGCATTGTTGTCTCGACGACTGGCCATGGAACGTGAATTACCCCTCGCGCAGAATCGGATTGGTCAGGCAGGTGGGGCCACCTTCGCACGCCATGCACAGGGCGTCACCTTCAAAAGTGCGCACACGCACGCCGGCGGCTTCCATCACGGCACGCGTGCCGGGGAAGCCATCGATCATCACGCAATCGTTCGGCGCCAACGGCATGACATTGAGGCTCAGGCCCAGCGACTGGTGGAACTCCTCTTCCGGGGCAATCACGAAGCGGATACCGCGCGCTTTCATCAAGGTCCAGAGTGCAGCAGGGATCAACTTGGGATGTACCAGATAGGTGTCATCCGCCAGCGGCGAGATCACCGACATCAGATGCAGGCAGGCCGCCTCGCCCTCCCAGACGGGCAGGTCGAAGCCCAGCACCTCGATCCCGTGCGGATTGAGCAGCGCGTTGAGCTGACGCACGCCCTCTCGATTGGAGCGGAAGCCCATGCCGACGACAAGGGTGTTCTCATCCAGCCACAGGGTGTCGCCCCCCTCGATGGCCGCCTCACCTTCCAGGCGACCGATGACCGGAATGCCGGCCTGCTCATAGACCTGACCATGCCGATTCGGTTCGTCCTTGCGCAGCGGCTTGCCCATCTGGAACAGCACGGCGCCGGCACGCGTCACCACCGAGGCATCGCGGGTGAACATGGCATCTGACAGCCCGTCATTGGTGTCCTCCATCCAGACGATCTCGGCACCGCTCTCCTCCACCATCTCGACCAGGGCCTGGTACTGACTGATGGCTTTCTCGGCATTGAAGTAGTGGTTGTAATGCCAGACCGCCGGATCGGCATTGCGCAGGCTGTCGCCAGGACGACGCATCAGGACACGCGTCATTCGAGCGGCCATTGAGTGGCAACCGAACCGGGAGGAGACGGGGGTATTCGACATGGAGGAAACCTCATTTTGATGGTCTGTCTGTCGCAATTGACTCGAATGTTATACAGATGCATAATTTTTATACAGATGCATAGTTTTATACAGATGCATAGTTTTATACAGATGCATAGTTTTATACAGGCACATGACTTTATGCAACTGCATAGTCTGTAGCCGAGTGCATAACAACAAGATCAGTCAGAGGACTCGCGCGTGCCTCACTCTCCTGCCCCCCCGTTGACCGATACGAATGACGATGCCGTCATCGACATTCGCGGACTCTGGAAATCCTTTGCTGGACGCGAAGTCCTCAAGGGCATCGACCTCACTGCCCAGCGTGGTGACGTGATCTCATTGATCGGCAGCAGCGGCTCGGGCAAGTCCACCCTGCTGCGCTGCATCAACCTGCTCGAGACACCCAGCGACGGGTCCTTGCGCCTGCTGGGCGAGGACGTGGCGCTGCGGCGGCGCGGTCAGCGACTCGAACCCGTCAATCGCCGACAGCTGCGTCTGCTGCGAGCTCGCCTGGCGATGGTCTTCCAGAACTTCAATCTCTGGCCTCACATGAGCCTCGAAGCGAACCTCATGGAAGCGCCGATGCAGGTGCTCGGTCAGTCCCGCGCAGAAGCTCGGGAGCATGCTCACCAGCTGCTGGAGCGCGTCGGGCTGTACTCCCACCGCCAGGCCAACCCGAGGACGCTTTCCGGCGGCCAACAGCAACGTGGCGCCATCGCCAGAGCCCTGGCCATGTCGCCGGAGGTGCTGCTCTTCGATGAACCGACCTCGGCACTGGACCCCGAACTTGTCGGCGAGGTGCTCGAGGTGATGCGCGATCTGGCTGCCGAAGGACGCACCATGGTCATCGTCACCCATGAGATGAAGTTCGCCGCTGATGTCGCGAACAAGGTCATCTTCCTCGACCAGGGCAACATCGAGGCCCAGGGCACCCCCGACCAGATATTCCGCTCCCCCTCTTCCGAGCGCCTCAAGCAGTTCATCGGCTCGATTACCTGAACCAGGAGAAGACCAACAATGAAAACCCTGTCCGCTATCGCATCTCTCGGCGCCATCGCCCTGACCCTGAGCACCACCGCCCAGGCCGACGTCGTACGTGTCGGCTTCGCCAGCGAGCCCTACCCGCCGTTCGCCACCCTGCAGTCGGATGGCAGCGTGACCGGCTGGGAAGTCGATATCGCCAATGCCGTCTGCGCCGCGGCAGAGCTTGAGTGCGAGATTGTCACCTCCTCCTGGGATGGCCTGATTCCGGCGCTGACCACGCGCAAGATCGATGCGATCGCCGCTTCACTCTCCATCACCGAGCAGCGCCGCAAGGTCATCGACTTCTCGGACAAGTACTACCAGACCAGCGCTGCCGTCATGGGTGCCAAGGGCGACGAGATCACACCGACGCCAGAAGGACTGGCCGGCAAGACACTGGGTGTGCAGTCGGCCTCCATTCATCAGACCTATGCCAAGCGCCACTTCCCCGACACTCGAGTGCGTGAATACCAGACCCAGGATGAGGCCAATCAGGACCTGTTCGCCGGACGCATCGATGCCACCCTGGCCGACATCCTCGTGCTGGATGACTATCTCGCGAGCGACGATGGCGAACTGTGCTGTGACATGAAGGGCAATGTCGCGCACGACGAGAGCATCCTGGGGTCCGGCGTTGGATTCGGCGTGCGCAAGGGAGACAACGAGCTGCTGGAGCGCCTGAATGCCGGTATCGCCGAGATTCGTGCCAGCGGGCGTTATGACGAGATCAGCAAGCAGTACTTCGACTTCGACATCTACGGAGATTGAAGCCGCCCTCGTCTCGACTTCGCCATACCGCATGAGGAAATTGCATGGCTGACTATCGCAACATGAGCATCGGCGAGCTGCTGTCGCTGACGCCGCCGGGCTGGGGAGGCGCTCTGCTGGATGGTCTGGTGCTATCGCTGCAGGTAGCGGCGAGCGGCTATCTGATTGGCCTGGTGATCGGCATGGCGGGCGCTGCGGGCAAGATCTCGGGTGGCCCCGTCACCCGCGATCTGCTCAGCGGCTATACGACGGTGATACGCGCGGTTCCCGAGCTGGTACTGATCCTGCTGGTGTATTTCGCGGCGCCCGATGCCCTGAACCATCTGGCGAGCGCCGTCGGCCTCGGCCCCCTCGAGATCAGCCCCTTCGTCGCCGGAGTGGCCGTCATCGCTCTGGTGCAGGGCGCCTATGCCACCGAAGTCATCCGCGGCGCCATCAATGCCATCCCCAAGGGAATGCATGAGGCCGCACTGGCGCATGGCATGGCACCCTTCACCATCCTGCGCCGCATCACGCTGCCATTGTTGCTGCCAGGCGCCCTGCCGGGCCTCTCCAATCTATGGCTGATCGCGACCAAGGACACGGCATTGCTGGCGGTCGTGGGCTTCACGGAACTGACACTGGCCTCGCGTCAGGCGGCCGGTTCCACCCGCCATTATCTGCTGTTTCTCGGCGCCGCGGGGGTGCTCTACCTGATCGTATCGCTTGCCTCCAACCTGCTGTTCAAGACACTGGAGCGTCGCATGGACAAGGGGGCCCACCATGGCTGAGCCCAGACTTCCGCCCCATCGCCTCATCCTGATCGCGATTGTCGTCGCCATCCTGGTGGCGATCGGCACCCAGATGCACTGGGAGTGGGTCGCCCAGTACCGCGGCGAGATCGGCAAAGGCATACTGCTGACGCTTATACTGCTGGTCTCCACCAGTGTGGCGGGCTTCCTGCTGGCCATCCCGCTGGGGCTGGCACAGGCACGTGGGCCGCGTCCGCTGGCGTGGCTGGCGCGAGGGTTCTGCAATCTGATTCGCGGTACCCCCTTGCTGCTGCAGCTGTGGATTCTCTACTACGGACTGGGGTCTCTGTTTCCGTATATCCCCGGCTTGCGTGGCAGCTGGTTGTGGCCGGTGCTGGCAGATCCGTGGATCTACGCCTTCTGTGCCTTGACCCTGTCGTTCGCGGGTTATGAAGGCGAGATCATGCGCGGCGCCTTTGCCGGCGTACCGCGCGGCGAACTTGAAGCGGCTCGCTCGCTGGGCATGTCTCCCTTCAGCATTCTTCGGCGCATCTGGCTGCCCAGAGCCGTACAACGGGTATTGCCCACGCTGAATGGCGAGCTGATCATCCAGCTCAAGGCGACGCCACTGGTCGCGACCATTTCCGCCATCGATACCTATGCCGTCTTCGGGCGTATCCGCCAGGAAACCTATATCGTCTACGAGCCGTTGCTGCTGATGGCCTTGATCTATCTCGTCATCGCGGGACTGATCACCCTCGGCTTTCGCACACTCGAGAAACGCCACGCTTCATGAGGCCTGACATGCAACGCACCCTCGATATCCTCACTCGCCTCATCGCCTTCGATACCACATCGGACCGCTCCAATCTGGCGTTGATCCACTTCGTGCGTGATCTGCTGGCCGAGCACGACATCCAGGCGACCGTGCTGCCGAATGCCGAGGGCGACAAGGCCTCACTGCTGGCGACGATAGGGCCGCCTGTCGCCGGGGGCGTGGTGCTTTCCGGTCACACCGACACCGTGCCCGTCACGGGGCAGACCTGGTCGCAGGACCCGTACCAGGCCACGCTCAAGGAGGGGCGCCTGTACGGTCGCGGCTCGGTGGACATGAAGGGCTTCATCGCGCTGTGTCTGGCGATGGTGCCGCAGTTTCTCGCATCGCCTCTCAAGCGGCCGATCCATCTCGCCTTCTCCTATGACGAAGAAAGCACCTGCATGGGCTGCCTGCCGCTGATCGACCACATGCGCGAGACACTGCCCGAGGTCGCCGCCGTCATCATCGGCGAGCCGACGCAAGGCCGAGTGGTGTCAGCGCACAAGGGCGTGCACTCCTGGCGCACGGAGGTGACGGGCGTCCCGGCCCATTCGAGCCGGCCAGACCTTGGCGTCTCGGCCACCTTCTACGCCGCGCGCATCATCTCGGAACTCGAGCGCACGGCAAACGAGCTGCGCACCAATGCCACCCGGGGAGAGCTGTTCGAGCCGCCCTATTCCACCCTGCACGTCAGCGCCATGCAGGGCGGCAATGCCCCCAATATCATTGCCAAGGACGCTCGTCTGCATTGGGAGCTGCGCAATCTGCCCAGTGACCCGCCTGACGCGGTGCGTGCACGCTTCGATGACTTCACCGCACAACTGGCTCGCGAGATGCAGCAGCATTCAGCCGACTGCCGCATCCAGACACTGGAGGACTATGCCTCGGTGCCGGCACTCACCCCGGAACCCGACGGCAAGGCAGAGGCGCTGGCCTTCGCCCTGACGGGACAGAGTGAACGCTGTGGCGTCGGCTTCTGCTCGGAAGCGGGCTGGTTCCAGGATCGCGGCTTCTCCACCGTCGTGTGTGGGCCGGGCTCCATCGCGCAGGCCCACAAGGCAGACGAATACATCGAGATGGCGGAACTTGAGCGATACCGTGACTTCCTCGCGCGCCTCATGCAGCACCAGTGCGCGGATTGAGCGATGAGAACAACGGCTTCGCCCTGACCTTGAGCCGCAAAAAAGCCCGCCACGTGATCCACGTGGTGGGCTTTTTTTGTCTATCCCTCAGGATCGAGTCAGCGTGACTCCGAGGTCTCGTGGGGCGTATCCAGCACCAGCGACTCGGCCAGCGGCGTTGGCTCCACGCCTTCAGCTCCCTCGCCCTCCTCAAGGCGCTCCAGCTTGAAGCCGACCATGGCGTAGGCCACCGCCAGCGCCAGATTGATCAGGTTGAACAGCGCAAAGGGCAGGTAGCTCAAGGTCGCAACGCCCAAGGTGGCCGCCATGTAGGCACCGCAGCTGTTCCAGGGGATCAGCGGCGAGGTGATGGTGCCGGAGTCTTCCAGCGCGCGTGACAGGTTGACCGGCGCCAGGCGGCGGCGACGGAACTCGGCGCGATACATGCGCCCCGGCAGGATGACCGAGATGTACTGATCCCCGGTCACCACGTTGGAGGCCAGGCAAGTGCCCAGCGTGGTGATGACCAGCGAACCGGCGTTGCGTGTGGCGCCCAGAAGGCTCTGCACCAGACGCTCCAGCAGACCAAGGCGTTCGATCACGCCACCGAAGGTCATCGCCGACAGGATCAGCCACACGGTGTTGAGCATGCTGCTCATGCCGCCCTTGGAGAGCAGCGAGTCGATCACCTCATCACCGCTGTGGGAAACATAGCCATCGAACATCGACATCCACACGCCCTTGAGCAGCGCCATGGCGGTGGACATGTCAGTGACACTTGCCAGCCCTACCACCGCCTGCGGCTGGAAGATGACCGCGAAGACGGCGCCCAACGCCGCGCCGATGAAGATGGCCGGGAAGGCGGGCATCTGACGCACGGCCATCACCAGCAGCACCAGGAGCGGAATCAGCAGGTGCAGGCCGATGTTGAACTGCTCGCCCAGCTGGGCACGCAGATTGGCGACCTGCTCCGGCGTCTGCAGGCTGGAGACGGAGTCATGGCCGAGCCACAGAAAGCCTGCCAGCGCGAGCAGGATGCTGGGCACGGTCGTCCACAGCATGTGACGAATATGTGCGAACAGCGTGGTGCCGGCCGCTGCCGGCGCCAGATTGGTGGTATCGGACAGCGGCGAGAGCTTGTCACCGAAGTAGGCCCCGGAAATCACCGCGCCGGCGGTGATCGCCTCGGACAGCCCCAGGCCATCGGCGATACCGATCAGGCCGATGCCGATGGTACCGGCGACCGTCCACGAGCTGCCCACCGACAACGCCACCAGCGCGCACAGCAGGCAGGCGGAGGCATAGAAGTACTGTGGCGCGATCACGTCCAGACCGTAGTAGATCATCGCCGGCACGGTGCCACCGAGAATCCAGGTGCCGATCATCGCGCCGACCGCCAGCAGGATCAGGATCGCGCCCAGCGAGATCTGGATGCCCTTGTTGATCCCCTCTTCGATATCGCTCCAGCGATAGCCGTTCTTGAGACCGATCAGGCCCGCGATCATCGCGCCGGACAGCAGCGCGACCTGATTGGGCCCCCAGGAGGCATCGGCACCGAACAGCACCACCGCCAGCACCAGCATGGCGATGACCAGCACGATGGGAATCAGGGCATCCAGCAGAGAAGGCGGACGATAGCCGCTGTCCTCAGCAGAGTTATCAGGGTGTTGTTGCATTCAAGACACCATCTTCAAGAAATGAGGACGCCGACACGCCGCGTGGTGACGGGCATGGCAGAAGACACGGAGAATGGGGAGCAACGCCGCAGCGTCAGGCGGGGCATGCCGTCAAGGCCACCCCCTGCGCGTGTCGCCAGGCGATCTGGGCCGCATTATATCGACCAAGGTCGAAGACCGAAACGGTCAGGGATTCAGGCATGCAGCAAGGTCGTCGTCCACCAGGCGGCCTCCACAACGCGAACGCCCCCGCCAGCAGGGCTGACAGGGGCGTTCCGGGGAGCCTTGCGAATCACGCCGTGATCATTTGCTGACCAGCTTGACGCGGGAGAAGCCGAAGCCCTCCAGCACCTCTCGCAGTTCGCGGGCATTCTTCTTGAGCTCGACGCGCAGCGTGGAGAACTCGCGACGCAGCGGATATTCCCGTCGATAACGCACGAATCCTTCGGCATTGCCGAACCGACGCTGATAGCGACGCAGGCCCAGCGCATCGCGGCGCACGTCATAGCAGGCGCGCACGCAGAGCCCCAGCGCCTCTTCCGGCGGCGCCCAGCCCGTCAGCACCAGCTTGCGCAGCCACGGGTCCGGCTTGAGCTGACCCAGCTTGCGGCGCGCCGGCAGTCCGAAGTGACGGCAGGCCTGCTGATAGATGATCTCGGTGCCCTGCATCTTGCCATCCAGGCTATGCCCGGCGATGTGCGGCGTGGCGATGTCCACCAGTGCGGCCAGCTCGGCATCGATATCCGGCTCGTTTTCCCACACATCCAGCACGGTCAGCAGATCAGCCTGCTCCTTGAGGCGCTGCTTGAGCGCCGCGGTATCGACACAGCCACCGCGGCCGGCACTCAGCAGCACGCTGCCGGGCTTCATGGCGCGGATGCGCTCGGCATTGATCAGATGATGGGTCGGATGCTCGCCACCGGTGACCATCGGGGTGTGCACGCAGATGACATCACACTCGGCGACCAGCTCATCGAGGTCCACGAAGCGAGACTTCTCGAGGCGCTCATCGCTCTGGCCCTCAAGCGCGGCGCGCGGCGGGTCACAGACCAGCACCTCGGCCCCCAGCGACTCGAGACGCTTGACCAGCCGTGACCCGACCTGACCGGCCCCGACCACGCCGAAGCGGCGGTCCAGCTGCAGATCCAGCCCTTCCTGCTCGGCCAGATGCCACAGCGACGACAGCACGTAATCCACCACCGAGTCGGCATTGCAGCCCGGCGCGTTGGTGAAGTGGATATCGTTGGCCGCGAGCCATTCGAGATCGGCATGGTCGGTGCCGATGATCGGCGAGCCGACGAAGCGCACCCGCGTTCCTTCCAACAGCGCCTGATCCACGCGCAAGGTAGAGCGACAGATCAGCATGTCGACGTCCTTGAGGACGGCATTGGTGATCTCGCGAGTCGGCATGCAGGTCACCTCTCCCAGTTCGGAGAAGAATTCCTCTGCCAGAGGGACGTTATCGTCCACGATGATGTGCATCTGTTGCCTTTCCTTGCTGTGGCAATGAGTGTCGCTGCGGGTTCACGGGCCAGCATGAGCGCCTGAGTGACTTCACACCTTGCCGCAAGGCACGTGAAGATTACAATGGTATGCTTGCTTGCCCGCCGCCGTGCCATCTTAGGCGCACGCAACGGGCGTCACAAGCTCATGATTGAGTCCAGCCACCATCGTTTCGCCTCGGGAGTCACGCGTGATCATCCGCTGGGAAAGCCACCACGATTACGTTCTGGTCCATGTGCATCAGGACATGTTCGGCGACTGGATCGTCAGCCGCTCATGGGGCCAGATCGGCACCCAGTTCGGCGGATTGAAGCACGATCTCGCCGAAAGCCACGAGCAGGCCATGACCTGGGTCAGCGACCTCGCCCACATTCAGGCCTCACGCGGCTACACCAAGGTGCTGGAGGCCACGGCCGATAGCCCGGAAGCCGAAGACGCCATGCGCCAGATGTCGCTGCTGGAAAGCTAGCGCGCAGCACGATGCCGGACACGAAAAGACCGCCGCTACCCTGAGGTAGCGGCGGTCTTTTTGCACCAGCTTATAGCGACACGTCTGCGCCGCTCAGCGCAGAAAGCGACGTCCGTTGCGCAGGGCGGGGCCCTGCGGCTCAGTGGCTGAGTCGTGCTCGGCTGGGGGCGTCATTTCGACACCCTGCTCGAGGCGCTGCTCGACGCCCTGCGCGCGCAACCACTCCGGCAACACCTCTTCGCCATCGGCCAGCGAATACTCCGCACCCGAGGCGCTCGCCAGTACAGGGATACGGGTCGCGTAACGCTCGCTCAGCTGCGTGTCGAAGGCGATCTCGACCCGCGTGAGCGTGACATCCGCCCTCAGCGCCTGCAGCGTGGCTTCCAGCCGAGCACACAGATGACAGCCCGCCGTGGTGTAGAGCCACAGCGGGACGCTGGCCATCGCTCAGCCCTTCACATCGCTGGCGCGACGGATGCGGAAGACGTGGTGGATATCCGGACGACGCTTGAAGTCCGGGTCCAGCAGCTTGCGCGACAGGTCTTCCACCACATGGTGCTGGCTGACGCTGTCATCCATCACGAAGCGACGATGGTTGTTGGAGAAGATCAGCGTGCCGCCCGGCGCCAGACTGGCCATCGCCAGGTCGATCAGGCGCGCGTGATCACGCTGGATATCCAGGGTGCCTTCCATCTTCTTGGAGTTGGAGAAGGTCGGCGGGTCGAGGAAGATCAGATCGAACTCCTCGCGGGAGCGCTCCAGCCACTTCAGGCAGTCGGCACGCACCAGCTGATGGCGTTTCTCGCTGATGCCGTTGAGCTTGAAGTTCTCGCGCCCCCAGTCCAGATAGGTATTGGACATG
>Ga0207897_100130_pt1 | contig 35918 bp, 30 predicted proteins | sample LinPmetageLP42_FD_184054 | JGI IMG/M metagenome (GOLD analysis project Ga0207897, IMG submission 184054) | Marine viral communities from the Pacific Ocean - LP-42 (SPAdes) | ecosystem: Environmental > Aquatic > Marine > Oceanic | place: Pacific Ocean | collected 2010-08-27
GCGGGTTCGCAGTTGCCCGTTGGAGGTTTGCTTTGCTAATTGTTTAAAGTCGTCGGCTGTATGCATATCAAAATCACTCGAATATGAATACCACTATTAGATCAAACTTTTAAGACAATTGGTATTATTACGACACACGGTGCTACCGTTGCTCTGATAGACGAGCGTGAGAAAAATAGACAGAGTGCATTAGTAGTACCTGTTTTAGATTATGAATATGACGGCCTAGACGAAGTTAGTGCTGATTACGAAGAAGCTAGACCTAGTTTTCAAGAAACGTTATCACCTTCTTTACCTGCCGGGCTTAACCTTGGCAGGCAGCTGTTTTGGCTAGAGCGCTCTTATCCTGCTGAATTTGCGAAAGTCACATCGATACTGCTTTACCCACAGTATTGGGCTTGGAGGTTGGGTGCGCATGTGAGCTCGGAAGTTACCTCTTTGGGTTGTCATACCGACCTTTGGGATCCAATCAAACGAGAATATTCTTCAATTTGTAAAACAAATGATTGGACAAAGCTATTTCCGCCAATCAGGTCTGCGTGGGACTGCATTGGTGAAATAAGTCCAGAAGTTTCGCAGGCTACTACTTTACCTACTTCGTGCAAAATTTATTGCGGAATTCATGATAGTAACGCTAGTTATCTGAGATACCTAAATTTAAGCTCGAATCACGATCAAGAATTTACCGTAATTTCTACAGGTACGTGGACTATATTAATGCAGGCCAATGGTCAGGTCAGCCATTTACAGAGCAAGCCGGACACCTTGGCTAACGTAGATATAAACGGGGATCCTGTATGCTGTGCTAGGTTTATGGGCGGCCGTGAGTATGAAAAAATATGCACTACATTGGGGGGCAATATCAAAATGAACCCCACCGAGTCTGACATTCAACGTACGATTGATAATTTATGGATGGTGACGCCTGATTTTAGTAATGGTAATGGCCCTTTTGGCAATTATACCCCTCAAATGCTATGTCCTAAGACCCCTCCGGCTCCTCAAGCAATAGCGACCTTGTACTGCGCGATGATGATTAGCCAAAGGCTAGATGACCTTCAAGCTCAGGGCTCCATTTATATTGAAGGTGCATTTCTTAAGAATCCCTTATTGTGCGGTCTTGTCGCCCAGATAAGAGCAGGACAAAGTGTATTTGCCTCCACTGATGACACAGGAACTGTGTTAGGTGCAGCTTCATTAATTAATTATCAAAATGAAAACGAGAGCAACATAGAGGTCTCGCCAGTGACGAAGACCGACTTTGTCGGACTAGAGCGTTATGTAGATGCTTGGTTTAAAGCGATAAACCGAAAAAAATAATATTTAATCACGAAAGCATCAATAATAATCACGCTACCCAGTGAAATAGTCATTTTAGTACTATTTGTGATTGAAAATGATTGACAAGTATTGAATGCTGCATGTATTGTGATTGCATAAATCAGAGTCCAAGCATAATGGACTAAATTAACAATCAACATTTAATAAGATAGGACTAATTCATGGCTTTCAAACCTGATGATTACAAGCATGTTAAGTACCTTTGGAAAGACGAAGAAGCAGACAATCTTTCTCCTGTAGAAAATCTCGTTTACCGGTCGAACAAGCTTGGCGAAGACCAAAGAATTACCAATACTGGTGGCGGTAATACGTCTGCAAAGTTGTTCGAAGAGGATCCATTGACTGGGGAACAAGTTGAAGTTTTGTGGGTTAAAGGTTCAGGTGGTGATTTAAGAACATCGAAAAAAGAAAATTTTTCATCATTATATGCAGATAAACTTCGAGCATTAGACAGCGTCTACCAGCAGTATCCAGAAAAGGGATACAAAAGTGCTGGTGAAGATAAGATGGTGGGAATGTTTAAGCATTGTAATTTCTGCTTAAACCCTCGTGCTTCGTCAATCGATACTCCACTGCATTCAATGATTGAAGAAAAGCATGTTGACCATCTGCATCCTAATGCCGTTATTTCTGTGGCGTCGTGTAAAGATCAAGAAGCTTTAACCGCTAAGATTTGGGATGGAAAACTAGCCTATGTTCCTTGGATGCGACCCGGATGGGAAGCGGCAAAAGTATGTGAAGATACCTATGAAGCGAACCCTGAAATTTGGGGTATTTTATTAGGTCAACACGGACATACCAACTGGTCTTCAGAAAGCAAAAGCTGCTATGAAACATCATTGTGGGTCATTGAAACTGCAGCTCGTTATATTGAAGAGCATGATAAGGGTGAAAACACATTTGGTGGACAAAAGGTTCAGTCTTTATCCGAAGATAAAGCGAAAAGCCTTCTTACCGATTTCATGCCTATCGCAAGAGGCAAGTTGTCGAAAAATGTTAAATACATAGGTACGCTTCAAAATGATGAAGCGACACTAAGATTTGTAAATAGTGTTGACGCGCCTCGACTTGCTGAGCTTGGTACCTCTTGTCCAGATCATTTCCTTCGAACGAAGATAAAGCCACTTTATGTTGATTTCAATCCAGAAACGGATTCACTAGATGAATTAGTAACGAAGTTTGATGCGGCCCTTGAGAAATACAGAGCTGATTACACGTCTTATTATGAGGCGTGTAAACGACCTGACTCTCCTGCGATGCGCGATCCGAGTCCGACAGTAGTGTTAATACCTAGTATTGGAATGATTGCATGGGGCAAAAACAAAAGTGAATCACGCGTGACTGCAGAGTTTTATAATTGCGCTATTGAAGTTATGCGAGGAGCAGAAGCGATTTCTGAATATACGGCGCTTCCGCAACAAGAAGCCTTCGATATTGAATATTGGGCTCTGGAGGAAGCAAAACTTCAGCGCATGCCTAAGGAAGCACCGCTGGCTCGTGACGTAGTTGTAGTCATTGGGGCGGGTGATGGTATCGGCAAAGCAGTGGCTCACCGGGTGGCCAGCGAGGGTGCTCATGTTGTATGCGCAGATTTGCGATTAGACAATGCCAAGGCGACCGCAGCAGAGTTAGAAGAAATTTACGGTAAAGGGATCGGCGTTTCAGGATCAGGTATTTCATCTTGCGGCCCAGCTATCGCGCTTGAAGTGGATATTACAAGACGTGAAACGGTAGAAGAATTGTTTACCAATGTTACGCTAGCCTACGGTGGTATCGACAAGGTCATTGTGACTGCGGGAGTATTCCTTGCAGAGGGTGACGATTTAGCGAAAAACGACAAGGCATTTGACCTGAGTTTCAATGTTAACGTTAAGGGGGGGTATATTGTTGCCTCTGAAGCTCAAAAAGTTTGGGAAAAACAACAGCTCAAAGGCATGATGGTGCTGACCACTAGCGTAAATGGCGCTGTATCTAAGAAAGGTTCTTTAGCCTACGATACCAGTAAGTCAGCGGCAAACCATTTAGTGCGGGAACTGGCTGTCACGTTATCGCCTCTGGTTAACGTGAATGCACTTGCTCCGGCAACCGTTGTTCAAGGAAGTAGTATGTTTCCTAGAGACCGGGTGATTTCTTCGCTATCGAAATACAACATTCCATTTGACGAATCTGACTCAACCGAAGACTTACGTACAAGTTTAGCTGAGTTCTATGCTCAACGAACTTTGACCAAGTTGCCCATAACGCCCGAAGATCAGGCCGAAGCTGCATATTTACTTGTATCTGGACAGTTAAGCAAAACGACCGGCCAAATTATTAGTGTAGACGGTGGTTTACACGAAGCCTTCCTACGCTAGGAGTACATTATGTTACGAAGAATTGAATCATCTTTAATAAAAGATAAAAACGAAGAACTCTATACAGATTTGAAGTCTGATTATGATGCATTAGCAGAAAAATTAGGCCGTGACGGTATAGATATCGAAAAGTTTACTGAAGCGGCTGAAAAGTTTCAGATTGCCGTGCCTTCTTGGGGGACAGGCACTGGTGGTACTCGCTTCGCTCGTTTCCCTCTAAAGGGTGAGCCTCGCAACATCTTCGAAAAATTAGAGGATTGTTCGGTAATCAATGAGTTATCAGGTTGTACTGACAGTGTTTCTCCACACTTCCCTTGGGATAAAGTAGATGACTTTAGTGAGCTAAAGCAAACGTCTGATGAGTATGGCATTAAGTGGGTTTCAGTAAACTCAAATACATTTCAAGATCAACCTGGTCAAGAAACGTCCTATAAATACGGTAGCATGAGCAATACACAGCAATCGTCACGAGATCTTGCCATTCAACACAATTTAGATTGTATAGAGTATGGTCAGCAACTAGGCGCAAATAGTTTGACTGTGTGGGTCGGCGATGGCTCTAACCATCCTGGACAGCAGCACTTTCAAAAAGCATTTGAACGTTACTTATCGAGCATGGAAAAAGTTTATGCTGGTTTACCCAATGACTGGGAAATGCATATCGAACATAAAATGTTCGAGCCAGCTTTCTATTCAACAGTCATTCAGGATTGGGGTTCAAATATACTGGCAGCAATGCATTTGGGGCCCAAATGTAAATCACTTGTCGATTTAGGCCATCATGCCCCTAACACTAATATAGAAATGATTGTTTCTCGCTTAATTCAGTTCAAAAAATTGGGTGGATTTCATTTCAACGATAGTAAATATGGGGATGATGATTTGGACAGCGGTTCTTTGCATCCATATCAGCAGTTCTTGATTTTTAATGAATTGGTTGATGCGGAGTATCGTCAGCAAGCTGAATTTGACCCCTCATATATGCTAGATCAATCTCATAACGTGACGGATCCTATCGAAAGCCTCATTGTTTCTGCAATTGAAGTTCAGCGCTCTTATATAAAGGCGTTGCTTGTAGATCGTGAATCACTTTACGGCTATCAGGAAAGTAACGACGCGATGATGGCTTCATTGGAGCTTAAAAAGGCATTCAATGTTGACGTTACCCCCATATTAGCGATGGCCCGATACCGTCAATCAGCTGCGATAAATCCTATAGGTGTATATCGCTCGATTGACTATAGAACACGTATGGACAAAGACCGTCCTCGCGACCCGAATGCGAGTGGCTCTGGTATCGTTTAAAACGAATTGGTAGCCGCTTTCTACCAGTAAATCTGTACCCTACAAAAAGCGAATTGATAATAATAATAATAGAAGCTGTAAATACAAACGGAATAAGAAAAACGTATATGATGTTACGCGACTGTTTTAACTACCATGATTTCAGAAAGCTAGCTAAAGGCAGGCTGCCTGGACCGATATTTAACTATATAGATGGTGGAGCAGACGATGAAGTTACTATGCGTCGCAACTCTGAAGCCTTTCAGAGCTGCGATCTTATTCCGCAGGTATTAACCGGTGTTAAAGATGTTGATCTTAGCGTAGAGGTAATGGGGCAAAAACTAGATTTACCTGTTTATTTGTCACCCACAGCATTACAGCGTCTATTTCATCATCGAGGGGAGCGAGCCACTGCGGGTGCTGCCCAAAAATTTGGCACTATGTTCGGAGTATCGTCTCTTGGTACTGTAAGCATGGAAGAAATCGCTCGCCAATATGATACGCCTCAAGTTTATCAGTTTTATTTTCACAAAGACCGTGGTCTTAACAACGCCATGATGCAGCGAGCAAAAGAGTCTAATGTAAATGTTATGATGCTAACGGTAGATTCAATCACTGGCGGCAATAGAGAGCGGGACTTACGTACAGGCTTCTCAATTCCATTTAAGTTAAACCTGCAAGGACTTTGGCAATTTGCGACTCGTCCCATGTGGGGAATCAACTATTTAACACATGAAAAGTTTTCCTTACCTCAGCTTGACGCTCATATCGACATGGGGAATGGTGCCAGCTCAATTGGCGACTATTTTACTAATATGCTCGACCCTTCAATGAACTGGAAAGATGTAGAGGAAATGGTCAAGTTCTGGGGTGGTGAATTCTGCCTAAAAGGTATCATGAGTGCTGACGATGCCAAGCGCGCGGTGGATATTGGCTGCACAGGTATTGTCATTTCTAATCATGGTGGGCGTCAACTTGACGGCTCTCGCAGCTCTTTCGACCAATTGGCTGAAATAGTAGACGCTGTGGGCGACAAAATAGATGTCATCTTTGACAGTGGTATTCAGCGGGGCACCCATGTACTCAAGGCGCTGGCATTGGGTGCTAAAGCAGTGGGGCTAGGCCGTTACTATCTATTCGCACTAGCTGCAGCAGGTCAACCTGGTGTTGAGCGAGCGATGAAACTGTTGGTAGCTGAAATCGAACGGGACATGCGACTCATGGGTTGCTCAAAAATTAGTGATCTCAACCGAGACCATATTCGTTTCAGGTAGAAGTTTCCTTTGCGCTTTATGGCAATACTCTCAAAGTGCTTTGAGCCTTCGACTTCTATTTAAGTCTTAAAAATTCATTAATTTTCATTCTGTTCAAGGGGGCACTTATTAAAGCTTCATCCCTTATACCATTACTACATAGCGACGCCTTAATCAAAAACCGCTGGACGCATTCTGAGGCGGTCACTTATTAATGCGGATTGGTATTACCCAATCTCTTCACCGACTCACCTGAGTATAATTACCCACAAGCTTATTTCGCCAAGTCTAAATTACCTGAGCCTATGATTATTTTTCTTCGGTTAAATAGAAGCCTTGTTAGTAATGGCGACCTAATTAAATTGCATATGATTAATTATGATTGGAAAGGTTTACTTTTGATCTAATTGTGAATATATTGTTATTGCTCTGTTAGTGAAGTTTTTTAATTCAAACTGCCGTGAATGGTTCGTTAAATAGTGATTTGTTCTTCACCTTGGCCGGCGAGGTGCGGAAGAGGTCACACAAGAAAATTTGCTAATAGAGATGGGATAAAAGAAGCGGGATCATCGCTTTTAACAATAATAATTCGGCAAGTTTATAACGCTGTCGACGTATCTCTAGGACGGACAATGAAATATACACTCAAACATAATCTATTATATGTGGCCTGCCTCTCGGCCTTGTATTCAGTCGGTGATGCTTACGCCCAGCCTTTGGCGGAAGAATCTGAAGTGGAAGTAGTTCAGGTACTTGGTATTCGGTCTTCTCTTTCTGGGGCCTTAGATAGAAAACGTGATGCAGCAAGCGTAGTTGATTCGATCACGGCTGAGGACTTAGGTAAGTTTCCTGATCAAAATATAGCTGAATCGTTGCAGCGCGTCTCAGGTGTGTTTATCGACCGGCAGTCAGGCGAAGGATCAAAAATTACTGTTCGAGGATTTGGACCCGAATTTAACACCGTACGCCTAAACAATCGAACAATTGCGACGATTGATGTCGGTGCAGTAGATATATTCTTTTCTAGTGTGAATTTGTCTCGTGCATTTGACTTCCAAGCCCTAGCGGCAGAAGTACTGACTGGCGCTGACGTAGTGAAAACCCCTACATCAGATTTATGGGATGGTAGTCTAGGCGCAAGCATCAATATGCGTACTGCTCGTCCTTTAGACAATATTGGTTTACATATGTCCGGCTCTGCACAAGGCAGATATCAAGATCTGGGTGAGGAATGGGGCCCTCGCTTTTCAGGCATAGTAAGCAATACATTTGCAGATGACGAGATGGGCATTCTACTCGCTGTTTCCTATGAAGACCGCAGTTCGCGATTAGAAGAGTCGCGGGGAGGACCATGGGCTTATTATAGCGGCCCTACTGTAGACTCCGAAGACTCTGTTGAATTTAGATTTCCCCAGGAAATGGGACAAAGTTTTACTATTGATGATCGCAAACGATTGAGTGTTAGTAGCACGTATCAATATGAGCCGAATGAGAATATGGGGATGACGGTTGACGCGCTTTATGTAGATTTTAGCCGAGAAACAACGACTCAAGGTATCAATGCGCCTTTGCAGTTCCCATTTTTCGCTGATGTCGAAGTGAACGAGAATGGGACCGCAACTTCTTTTACGAAGACATTTGGTCCTGTTGATTATCGATTTGAAGAGGGAGGCGGCGATAGTGAAACTGTGGCACTCGGTTGGAACGGATATCTATATTTAGACAATGGCTTGTCATTTACTGCTGATGTGTCTTGGTCTCGCGCAGAAGCAACTAATGCTGCGACTCGATTGCAGCCTGCGATAAAAGATAATAACCCTTGGAACAATCCATTGCAGCCAGGAACTACTGACAATCCTTTAGCTGGACAAACTAGTCCTGATTTTCAGAATAACATCATTACATGGACAAATGGTGATGTACCATCCTGGTCTACTTCTCTGGACTTAGCTGACCCGGCAAATGCGAGAGCCCATGTTGCCTTAACACCATCGATCGAATTAGAAGATGAAGTGTTTGAAGGACGTTTTGACGTCAGCTATGAACTTGATTACGGTGCTTTGAGAGGCTTAAAGAGTGGTACATTCTACAGTGAGCGCACAAAATCAGCGTTGCCTTATAACTCTGGAATCTATCGTCCATCCAATCCCGACGGTCCGTTCGACCCTGGTTATACATCAGCAGGAACTTTGTTCGCTGACAACAACTTCGTTGCGCATTTCGATCCTACTGACGGTGTTCAAGCACCTTGGGAAGCCATCAACGTTCCTAATGGCCCAAGACCAAACATGGGGGGCCGTTTCTTCTCTTTACCTGAAGATATTTTCACTTCGGTAACGGTTCCTGACTTATTAGGCGACTCTGGTGCTGATTTTCCTCGCTCATTTCTGTTAACGGATAAGGAAGGGTACTGTCAGGCAATCAGAGAAGGATCAGGTAATAATGACGTTTGTTCTTCACAGGCTCGCCCTGATCTTGCTAGACGCGTCCAGGAGACTACATATGGTGCTTATGTAAGACTGGATTTGGATGGTGAATTTCAAGAACTTCCTTGGGCTGCGAATTTTGGTCTTAGGTATGTCGAAACCGAAACTACAGCTTCAGGCCCGTCGGTTGAGTTAATTCGTATCGACCCAGTTGACGCTGATGGAGCAACATCAGGATTAGATTACATCACTACGGAACGTCAGCAACTTTCAGCTGATAACTCCTATTCAAACTTACTACCAAGTGCGAATTTTAAATTGTCGCTCAGCGATAAGGTTGATTTTAGAGCTGCTGTATCAAAGGTTATTACTCGACCGAACATGGGTTCTATTACACCCAATCAAAGTTTCAGTGGGCTATTTGGATTGTCCAATCGTTCATCGAATAATACAGATCTCAAACCATTCGAAGCTTGGCAATATGATGGTTCCTTAGAGTATTATGGTGACAATGGAAATGCGTTCTCTATATCCTTGTTTTATAAAGATATAGACACATTCATTTCTGAAACAACTGAGCTTGTTCCGTCTGGTTTCAGTCATCCTGCGTTTGGAGAAATCATTTTTCGAGATACCGCTGATCGAAATCGTGATGGTGGCTCAATTCAAGGCTATGAACTTGCTGGGTTAGTATATTTAGATTTTTTGCCGGGGTTTCTTAGTAATTCAGGCATTCAAGCAAACTATACGTTTGTCACCGGTCAAGACGATGAAGCTGAAATAGGTAATAATGCTTTACCCTTAGCTGCGACTCCCGGATCTGGCTTAGAAGGGTTCACACCTCACTCTTACAATTTAATTGCATTTTATGAAGACGAGAGTTTTTCGGCGAGAATATCTTGGAATTGGCGAGATAAATTTCTTGTGCGTCGCTCTGGGGGAGCCGGTATCGCTGAGCACTTTGATGACTACGGCCAGCTGGATTTAGGCTTTGGTTACACATTAAGCGAAAATATTAAACTGACGTTTGACGTTAGCAATGTTTTGGATGCTAATACTATCAGATATGCTGATGTGCGAGAGCGGGTCATTTTAAATGAATACACTGGTCGCCGCGCACTATTAGGAGTGCGAGCTACATTTTAGTGTAAGCAATGAACCTAAATAATAGCTTTGCAAAAGAATCTATTTTGCAAAGCTTTATAGCTTTTAGAGGGTAAAAAATACACCGATTGGTTATGGGGATAGGTAGTTTACTTACTGATGGCTTCAGGGAGTTCAGTTAATGACTTTTCTAACGCTATAGGCCTACCCTATAAATCCTTCTGCTACTTGGTGGAGTCTCTTTGTTTTAATTTGGCTAGTTAGGCGGTTCTGTATGAACTCGAAAATGGACAGAAGAAAGTTTATCCGTCATTCATCTCTACTGGGGATTGTTGGTACGGGGTTAGCTGCGTGCAATGTAACAGATGAGTTATTTCAAACTAATGAGAAATGTGCTCCCAATATTTTGTCCTTTGCTGAGCGCCGACACTGGCTGTCATCTTTTTCTTGTAACATCGAGCAATGGTTTAGGCCAATACCTTTTTTGGATAGAATTAACGCAGCAAAAGCTTTGGGCTTCTCAGCGATAGAAATATGGAACCCGCATCAAGTAAAACAAGGTAAATCCCCCAATGCTATTGCACAGCGTGCAATTGACTTGAATATGCGAATAACGAGTTATTCTCCTAGCGCACCAAATTTCGCTGATCCCAACAATGAGAAGGTTATTAAACGTTGGTTGGACGTAGCGATCGAAGCTGGAAAAGCTCTCAACGTTTCTAATTTTAATTTGACAGGACATAAAAAAAATTGATGGTCTAACTACACAAGAGATGATCAAAAATTATACACGAATGCTGAAATGGGCAGCGCCTCGGTTAGAGTCCGAGAATATGGTGGCAACAGTGGAACCCTATAATCCCTGGAATCATAAAGGTCATTTTATCTATGGGAAAGAGCCGGCTCTAAGTATATGTCGTGAAGTGAACTCAAAGAGTATAAAGTTGAATTGGGACTTTTTTCATATGCAACGCACGAATGGTAATTTGATTACCAATTTAGAAGAAGGATTTGATCAAGTCGAGTATATACAATTAGCTGACGCACCCGGGCGAAACCAGCCTGGATCAGGGGAAGTCGCCTATGGCCATATACTAACAAGGTTACGTGAACTAGGCTATCAAGGCTTTATAGGCGCTGAATTTTTTCCTAAAGATAAAAATGCATTAAAAGCAGCTTCTGATTTAGCATATTTAGCAAAAAGTGTGTCTTTACACCCTCCACGCTTCTAGTTTTAAATAATCATACTATCTGCAAACGTTTATACGCGCTTTATCTTGAATCATCTTCTCTTATTCACTGAATGATTCTACTTGTATCAATAATGTTCACTTCCTATGTTGAAGCAAAACTAAACACATCAAAATTCACGTTTAGTGATGACCCGTGAAGCTCAATGTTGGATTTTTTTGTTCTCATTGTCGAAGTGATGAGGCATCCAAAATATAGCCGGAGTTACCTTTTAATAATGCCATTTTTCTTACCTCCTAATAGCAATCTCGCGCAAAAAATATCTTCAGCGAAGCGCGTCTCAATTTATCTGAGTTAGCGAACATGCATGATGATTTAAAAAGATCGTAAAAGACTGTAAATGAGTTCTTGTGATTGTGGTGTGAAAATTGTTATATTTACGTGGCGTGAAATAGCAATTTTTGTGTAGGCTAGTTACTTTTATGCAACTTTTTGACCTAAAGTGATTTGAATTGTTTTTTGTGGATTCTGCTTTTTTTACTCGATATGACTTTAGTACGTGTTTTCTAACATGCAGATAAAGTTGAAAAATGAGTCAAAGTGAAGTCGATAAATAATAACAGCTCAAAGTTGCGGTATTTGAGGATATTAACCACTACTTTAGGTTCGCGCTGGAAGCGTTATGTGGTGGCCACCTAAGTACTGAACGCAACCGGGTTTTAGTCACATAAGCAGCAAATGCCATGCTGAGTTTTTAAATAGCGGGTAATCGCCACAATATTGTTAAGAGGCCGTTTACCTTGAATATAACTAATTAGAATTGAGCTCAATACTCATAAGGTAAAAGGTAACAAAATGAAGGTCTTAACGGTAATAATCTTATTGATTTGTTCGTGTCAGGCAAGTGCTGGATTAATTACGTTCCAAAGTGACCAAGCTAGCTATGCAGAGAACGACATCGTCACTATTGACGTCAACATTAACGATATAAACCCCATGATTGATTTCGTGGAACTTGATATAGGCTTTGACCCCTTAGCCCTAGAATTTGTTGAAGATAGCTGGCTCGACACTTCTGATGTGTTTGATTTCGGCGCGTTTGGAGATGCATTTTTATTTACCAACGATACGCTTATTCTACAGGCATCCTTCTTAGATGGCATAACCGATGTTCTAGGTACATCTTTTAAACTAGGTGAGTTGCAGTTCATTGCATTGACTGACCTAGCCACTACGTCCTTCAGTAGTAAACTAGTTACAGCAATCGATGTGAACTTCAACAATGTTGACCCCCAGGTAAAAGTCTCTGAACCAGCAGGCACTTCGGTAGTTGCTTTGCTAGGCGTTCTTTTTCTAATGCGTATGCAAAAGAGCGCTTAGTTTATATGACAGCCCCAGCATTAAGCTAACTGAAATCAAATAAACTTGGTCTTATGAGTTAGCGTTTTAGTGATTCAACTTTTAGTTTTGCTGTGCGGACACTTTCACTATTCTTTATCTCGATGAGGAACACATGCCGATCAAACATATTTTACTTTCTATTAGCATGTTAGGGCTGCTAAATGTTGGTCTAGCAAAAAATGCTAACGGCAAAGTTGAAAAAGAATTTTTTGCTGAAAATGGTTGGGGCGAAGGTGTCGCCGTTGTCCAGCATCCTTCTGGTGAGCACCTAAATGGAGTTACTTATGTTGCTTATCAAGGAGCACTGGAAGATCCCTATGTCGCGGCATATGATCACAACACAAAGACTTGGACAGGACCATTCAAAGCTGGAACCAGTGTCTTAGGTAAAGATCCGAGTAAAAAAATCGACAGTCATGGGAAACCAACACTCATTATTGATGATGCAGGTTTTATTCATATCTTTTACGGCGGTCACGGTGGGGTGCAAGCGCTGCATGGTAAAAACGCACTCGGTGCGGGTACTCACTCTGGCGAAAATAAGCATGCTGTATCGAGCAAAGCTTTAGATATATCGAGCTGGGAAGATTTGGATAATATCCCTCCCTTCGGTACTTATAACCAAGCGATAAAAATGGATAACGGTGACATTTATCTGTTTTATCGCCATGGCGCACATCGAAGTGATTGGGTTTATCAAAAATCGGTAGATAATGGTCGTACATTTTCTGCTCCTATTTCGTTTTTAAAGTACAAACGTCGTGCGGACGACTTTGGAACAGACAGCTGGTACGCCTATGCTGCAAAAGGTTCAAATAGCGAAATAGTCATCGGTTTTGACTACCACTACTGTTGGGATAAAGATGCGCCTCGTAACAACCGTGGAGGGCATTCAACTGAGCGCAAAAATTTATACTTCGTCAAGTTTAATACGCAAACAAATGTATGGAGCAACGTTGAGGATGAACGTGTAGCCATCCCGCTCATTAAAGAAGTGGCTGACGAAAAAGCGTTGGTCGTCGATACGGAAGATTTGTGGACATTCAACGGAACCACAAAAGTTGATGCGCAAGGTAAACCACATATTGCTGCGTACATTGGTGAAGATATCGGATGGCAAATAGGTGGTCCTAAACATGCTACCCACTTCACTTGGAACGGGGAAAAGTGGTTAGGGCAGTTGGAAAGTGGGCTGCCCATTGGGCGTGGTGATTTCTTAACCGATGGAAACAATGTACGCTTTTTAATAAGCGGGATCGACCCTATAACGGAAAAGACTCGCGTGGGCTGGTGGCAAAGCGATGATTCAGGGATGAACTTTAGCAAAGGAGAAGATTTACTTCGTTTTGGCGATTTTACTGGTACGCCTGATAAACATGAGCAGCCGCGCCCTAAATCTTTAAGTAACCTAGATAGCCCTGGTTCAGCAGCAAGTTCATTCATTCGCAACGCGCATCCTGATGCCCGTATCATAGTGGCAGAGAAACCTGAACGAAGTAACTGGCGTAGAATGTACCTCGTCGGAGACAACGGCCCGATAAAGCGAGTTTACAAAGAGTAATCTTCATTTGATTACTCTATCTTGGAACAAACATTATTGTGTGAAAGCAATAAGATTTGGTGTTTATCCATGTTGGCTCTTTGAATTTGCATGAGCCAACTGTTCTTGCCTCATTACTTTGAGGTCATAACCCTTAAAGTAACTTGACTACTCAACTGGTGAATATTTACTGCTTGAATGAGAAAAATTAAGCCGCCTGGAGTGACCACACTTTGCAGCTAGACGTCATAAACTATGGTGAGAAAGACTTTTTCATGGTCTGGGATGTAATCAAAGACTGATCTGCTAATACGAATCTAACAGGACCCACAAAATTAATTAAAGACTCATCAAGTCGCGATACCCATTAGTATCAAAATGGAACCTAACGATAAGCTGATACTAACTTATAGCCTGAATATACAGCTATTGCCTACCACAGCCATTGATATTATTGTTTAGATTTTTAGTTATGCTACCTGCGGTGCGACATAGCAAATCTTCCCTTTGAGCCTTAGAAAAGTTTATGGAATTCAACATAGAAATAAAATAATGTCTAAAGATAAACATCCAACATTACAATCCGAGAAAGAAGCACATGTGGCGACATCAGTGTTTTTCAATATCGTTAACGCGTGGAATGTCAAACTTGAAGACCAGCTCATCTTACTAGGGCTTCATTCCACATCGGTTATTGATAACTTGAAAGCAGGCAAAGTTACTAACTTATCAGATGATACATTAAACCGTATCTCCTACATCATTCGTATTTACAAAGCTCTCGGCATTTTGTTTTCGGTGAAGGACCAAGCTCACGCATGGCCACGAAAGCCTAATGCGCATTTTAATAACGAATCTGCTTTAAAATACATGCTTAAAGGTAACGTGACTCATTTGAGTGATGTATGTAGATATCTTAACTCACAATATTTTTGATGAAGCGCAGAAGATGACCCGAGCTCAAATGAAGGGAATGCTAAGTCTTGGGTGAAAATTGCCGCACCATCGTACTTGGTAATCTGGCTCAAATAGACGATAAATTCGTAACACCTGCATCTTCTGTTGCTAGCGCTGCAGTCAATATATATCGCAACTACGAAAAAGGTTCAGTGTTAATATTTGATGAAGTAGAGCGCAGCACACTTGCTGATTTCACTGAAAAAAACTTTTAGTGACTAGAAGCAAAGACTCCTAGCGTTGTAATCTTTCTGTTTGAGGCGCTGACGTACGCCGAAATAACTTACCTACCTTATAGCCTTAGGCCGTAAGGTAGGTGAAGTGTCGTCTTCTTCGCTATTGCGAATATGCCTATTTTCAGTTTGAGCTATTGGTTTATAAGTTTGATTTGCAACGGTTACTTAAAATTTGTGGTGACGGATCGTAACGTCCCTACGAATAACTTGGTGCAAATTGTGTTCAAAATGGCTTTCTATATAATTGAATCATAACTGTTCAACAGATTTCATGCAGGGTCTGAAACTTGAGGGTAAGCTATTTATGTGCATGAACCGCAAACTAAGACAGTGCAATTTGGGACTATCTTTCAAGTATCATATTTAACTTCATAGAAAATCATAACTTTGATGAGATATTCAAAGGTAGCTTTCAGCCTTTGTAGCCGCGCCATTCTTCATTCATTGATGAAATTAAAAGGGATAGGCCTTCATGAGGCTCAACTTCAAGGATTTGGCACAGCTCAATAAACTCTACGAGTTCAATTTTTCGCCTAGCTTGCTCAATCTTTCCCAAGATTGAGTGATGTTTTCCCCATTTTTCCGAGACCTCTCGCAAAGAAAGAGATTGTTCCTCACGATTGGTTTTTAACCACAATCGGAGTTTGTCGTAATGAGTAGAGTAAACGGAAGTTTTCATTGTCTCGATGATAGAGACAAAGTACAATGTCGCGAATTTCGAGACAACCTCATTTAACCGAGCAAAAAACTAATGCCCAAAAAAAAGTATGGTATTGATATGCATAACTTTTTACTCTCTCTTCAATTGAAAAGTTTCACTGTCACGACTATTACGAGACATCTATTAGCCGCTTACTCTAATGAGTTTGATAAAAAAAAGAACGCCGCACAGTATGTTTATCGTCATCTTAAAACCCTAGAGCACGAAGGTATTATTACCTCCTTGTCCGGCGAAAGCGGCAAATCAATTGTTTTTCATTGGTCTAAAAAATGTGATGAAGATTCAGAAACGCAAAATGTTTTGCGGGAGCCTAGTAAAATTAATCAAGAGATCCTCTTTAAAATAAAAGAAAAAATCCGACGATATAAAGCAGAAATGCTCACTAATATGGGTGAAGCGGAGGCTTACTCAGAGTGGGTTAAGGAAATGCCTGACTTCGCGGAGGATGTAAAGTCCCATTATCAATACACTAGAGATCAAACAAAATTAATGCTCGGTAAGGTGAAAGCGTTTGAGCGTTTGCTTGTAGAGTATGAAACTCGCCAATGATAATACTAAGGAGGTGGCAACAAGAAGCAATTGAAGCAGCTTTGAGAAAGTTTGATAGACAGTTTTCTCACTTTTTATGTCTTGCTACTCCCGGAGCTGGTAAGACCGTAATGGCTTCCGCATTGGCAAATATCCTCATTGAAGGTGATAGAGTCGATCTAGTATTATGCTTTTCGCCTTCGACAGTGGTTGCAAACGATTTCAAGGTTGAACTTGAAGCCCTTACTAAAAAGCGTTTTTGCGGTGGACTTGGCGCAAAAGGGACTTCTCTTACTTATCAAAGTATGAGACATCTAGACGATACTTTCTGGACATTATTTGATACCTATCGAGTGCTCGTGATCTTTGATGAGATACATCATTGTGCTGGCAGTGAAGTCGGAAACGCTAATGCATGGGGAGCGGATATATTGGAGAATATCCAAGGCAAGGCCTACTTTACTATTGCACTTACTGGTACTCCATGGAGAAGTGACACTATTCCAATTGCCCTTGCCAGCTATGTGGGAGAAAAAAATCAAATATATGTGGACTATAGATATGGTTTGAATCAGGCAATAAGAGACGGAGTTTGTCGATCTCCTCACCTTGCAACACTCGATAATGAACTCATTCGGGTGATTGAAGATAACGAAAGTTTCAGTTTTACATCTATATCGGAGCTTTTGGATAAAAGTAACTTATCATATATTGACCTAATTGGGCATGATGAAGTCATCCGACAAATACTGAAACGAGGTATCGCCAGGTTGAATAAAGAGAGGTTGCTGGCTAGTGATGCGGGAGGGCTTATTGTCGCCTCGTCGATATCCCATGCAAAACATATTCAACAATTATTGAGTAAATTAGGTGAAGCCAGCGAAGTCGTCACTTATCAGGAAAGTGACCCGGAAAGTCTCATACAGCAATTCAAACATAGTAGTCAAAAGTGGATTATATCTATTGGTATGATTAGCGAAGGAACTAACATACCCCGTTTAAGAGTTTGTTGTTATCTGTCTCTGGTCACGACGGAACTCTATTTCAGACAAGTATTAGGTCGTGTTTTAAGGGCGCAATATTCGCCTATTGAGACTGGCTACCTCATAATGCCTGCACATCCTCGCTTACTTGAGTTTTCTAATAGAATCGCAGAAGAAGTACCGCATTACGCAGTAATAAAATCATCTGATACAAATGACAGAAGCGACTCAGAAGATATTCCCCCAAATATAGAAGAGGATTCCAAGTCTCAGAGTAGTGGGCAAGAGGCGCCTCCTAAAACCTCGTCAGCTGTCGAGATAAGAGAGGAATCACCTCAGGGGGCACTAACTTCCTGGTATGATTCAGCTATCGACTCTTTCGGTCGCTTTCAGCAAAAAATTTTTATGCTATGAATTAACCACTTCGAGCCTGTAATTAATTTTGTGTAACTGCCTATCACAACATACTCTAGTCAGAGTTAAGAATAGGCAGATGCAAATGAACAAAAATAGTTAGAAGCTTTCGCCAAGGAAGCGGCCAAAGGCATTAAAACACCGCAAGATCTTAATGAATTCAGCCAAATGCTAAAGAAGATCACTGTTGAAGCAGTACTAAATGCCGAGATGGATGAGCATTTAGGTTATGAGAAGCACGCTAAATCGGTGATGCAAAATAGCCGCAACGGCAAAACCAGTAAGCGTATCAAAACCGAAGATGGTGAGTTTTAACTGGACACTCCTCGTGACAGAGACGGGTTGTTTGAGCCTAAGCTGATTAAGAAACAACAATCTCAATTTACCTCAATGGATGAGAAGATATTATGGCTATATGCGCAGGGCATGAACTACTACACATGAGCACCCGAGAAATCGTTAAAGCCTTTGACTAATGGTACGGTGCAGATATATCGCCAACGCTATTATCACGAGTCACTAATGCCGTTATTGACCAAGTTATCGAATGGCAATCACGCCCCCTTGACCCGATTTACCCTATTATTTATATCGATTGCTTAGTAGTTAAAATTCGCCAGACAAACGTGTGAGCTTCCCTTAACTTTGTAGACACTTTTTACTTAGAAACCGATGTAAGGTAAAAAGCGTTATGAATAAAAAGTATCCTGACGAATTTAAACAAGAGACCGTGCGTCAAGTAATCGAAAAAGGACATTCAGTGCCTGATGCTGCTAAGCGATTAGGCATATCGGATAAGTTACTTTATTACTGGGTGAGTAAGGCGAAAGTGCCCGCCAGCCAATCGGCAGAGCAAGAAGAAATACGCAAGCTAAAAGCTGAGTTAAAGCGAGTAACTGAAGAGCGCAACATCCTAAAGGAGGCCACATTTGTCATCAAGTTTACCGTTCAACCTGAGAAGTTTTTTAGGTCCGCTTTGGGCGTGAAGTAGACCTAAGACTTTTCTCAAATTAAGTTTTCAACCTAGCTCAGGAATTGAGCCAATACTGAAGTTAGGCGCTCAATAGCTGAGGAGTGTTTAGGCTAGTACTATTCTGTTATATCACCTAACATCAACACGCAATGCAGCTAAAAATCAGATTCACGCGAAACCATTGGCACATAACAGTTCAATTGCAGCTGAGCCTAATTCTACTAGCTATTCCAGCCTTTACGCACTCGGGAATGGCGATAACGCCAAACGCATAATGCAAACACGATGAACGCCGCATCGATTATCACAGAATTCAGCACCAATGAATCAGGGTAATGCCCCACAAAGTGAGTTACTGCCAATACCACCAGTAGTAACGCCAACACATTCAGTAAGCGATGATGAGTTTTCGCCAACACGTTTTGCATTAACGAGGCAATAAGCCCCGCTACCAACACCAGCCAAAAAACCGGTTTGGGTGGCAACGACAGGGTAAGCTCCAAAATCGCTGCGACAGTCAAACCGATGGGGGTTCCCCACACAAAGCCAAGCCATAGCTGGTTCAGTGCACCCTGCATTTGACGCTTTGCCAGCCACAGATTAATCCCTGTGACGGAAATAATTGTCAGCGCAAACCCCATCAAGCCAAAAAAGATTTTCATTGTTTCTGGGCCAAAATGGCCAAAATGGATTCGATAAACTGAAAACAATGCCTGTTGCCCTGCGTCACCGTCTGAGTAACCGACTTTGTCGATGTATTGGCCGTGGGAGTCGAACCGGTATTGTTCTGAATAGATCAGTTTGTCGAGATGCTGGGAACCCAGCAGAATATACTGATTGTCTTTTGTGGCGTTCTCCAGCGTGACAAAGACAGGCTGGGTGTTTGGAGCAATACTATCGATTTCCGACAAAGCCTGAGCAATGTTAGCCACCTTAGGTTGGTGCTCTACCTGAATGGAAGTACCGTAAAGATCAGCAAATAAATCCATCTTTTTACCGTCGTACAGGGTATCGGCATAGATGGAGGTCAAAAAGGATGCTAAGCCGAAATACACACCCGTTATGGCAATCGTCAAATGGAATGGCAGCCCCCAGACACTCATGCGGTTATGCAAATCGCCCTGGGTCAACTGTTCATTGTTTCCCGTACGTAGCCGAAAAGCATCCTTGAAAATACGTCGGTGACCAATAACTCCGGAGATGATCAGTGCGACCAGTATTGCACCCAACATACTCACGATCATCATCCCGATGTCTTCAGGCAAATGCAGTGCAACATGAAGGTCAACGATAAGATCTGTGATAGGCGTTGACAGCGGTTCGCTGAGCGTTCCCGAAGGAGATATATTCCATGACTCACCGTCAGCGCTGATACGGGCCCGTGGCATATCATGAGTGGGCAGGCGGACAACAATGTTGCCGTTCGTGATCCCATCCTTCATTGCCAGAAAGCGCTCGTACGCTGTTTGGATACTGGCCGGCGTATAGTCGAGGTTATCCGCTATGTGTGGTTGTTCCCAACGCAGCAACTCCTGAGAGAACACCGACAATGCTCCCGACAAACATACCCAATACATGAGCACACTAACGGCCAAGCCTAACCAGACATGGCTTTTTAACGCATTTTTATTTGCACTGGGGGATATTGAGAATCTCATACTACACACTATAAATAGAAATATAACTCAGCACGCTTAAGCCGCTAAGTACCAGAACCGGTCGCCATAATTTACTGTCTGCGCACAACCAATAAGCGGCTGCGCCCCACAAAACCGGCATCGAATAGATCCCCAGCGCAATAAGATTGACTTTGCCAATACTCAATGCGGTGGTCCATACCACTGTGACCAGCATGGCACATACGGCACTCAGAAATACACAGGCAAGTATTTTAATGATCGCGTTGACACTCTCGACGCGGCCGGGCATGCCCAAGCCTTTCACAAAGGGCAAATTAATCCGTTTGATGTCTTTGTCGATGCGCTGGCGTGCGAGAAAGATCCAACTCCACGCCTGCAGGGAAAACGCGACAACGGCATAGCACACGCCAAGCTCAGGCCCATATTCATGAACCCAGAGATTCAGGCTTACCAGCATAAAGCCCAATGCGCCAAGCTTGGCCACTCGCTTGAAAGCCAGTTGGTTGCTTTGCCATGCCCGGTAAAACAACCCAATAGCCAGTGCGCTGCCAACAAAGGCAGCGATTGAATACAACATAACGATTCCGCTAGAAAGAAACTGACGCTGACAGTTTAAAGGTACGCGGCTCACTTAGCACCAGATAGTTGGAGCCCGGATAGCCTCCTACCGACGCCCAGTAATTGTTGTCAAACACGTTGTCGACACGAGCCCGCACTGTTACATCGGTCACGCCAAGCAGGAAGCTATAACGAGCACCAAGATCAAAGCGATTGGAAGCATCCACTTCCAATGCGTTATCTGTACTGGCGTACTGGCTGGAAGTGTAAGCAGCTCGGGCATCCAGCGTTAAACCAGGAACTGCGGTAACGTCCCATTCAACGTTTACGTTTGCCTGCAACTCAGGCACACCAACGGCGGATTTACCATCCAGCACACCGTCCTGTGTTTTTGTGGTTTCTGCGTCCACCCAGGTGAAGCCACCCAATATACGAAGGTTATCCGTTGGCATCCCGAAAACACTCAGCTCAAGCCCTTGATTTTGTTGCTCACCGTCAATCGTAAATACGTTGTTCTTAACCACCGCGGTTTGTTTGGAGGTATTAAACGCACTGAGGGAGCCGCCGTATTGACCAGAATCGTATTTCACCCCCACTTCAATCTGTTCGGCGCGATAAGGGTCAAAAATTTCTCCTGAGTTTTCAATTACTTCACCACCACTCGACGCTGGAGCCACTTCGCCGGGTAGTAAGCCTTCGATGTAGTTGGCGTAATAGGACAGTTGATCTGACGATTTATAGACAACACCCGCAACCGGCGTAAATTTCGATTCGTCGTAACCCGATGATTCAACTCCGGTGTTGTAGTTGTACGCCCTGGTTTCTATGTTTTGAAAACGCCCGCCTAAGGTAACCAGAATTTTACCATCGAAAAACGACAACATGTCCGCCAGGGCAATACTTGAAAGGTCGACTTTTTCAGTAACCAAAGGATCGGCCAAACTACCGCCAACAAAGAAATCTGCATCTGGAATTTCTGAAGTTACGGGGTTGTAGATATTTCCGGGAAATCCAGCAAAATCAGAAAAAGCGTATGCGTTTTCAGACTCCGACGAATACACAGAGGTTGATGCAATGACCTTGTGGCCGACAGTGCCTGTGGTAAATTCAATGTTGACACCAATTTCACCGGACTGAATGTCATCGTTTCGGACATTGTCAAAACGATACGCACTGAAATCGCCATTCGCCTGTGCATTTCTGGGATTGGCAAAAATGTTGTCTTCTTCACCACTTCTGAAGCCGTATGCCGCCCACGCGCTGATGTTATCAGTAAAGTCGTATTCTCCACGTACTGCGCCGAAGAATTGGCGTTCATTCGTATAGGTCCAATCCTGGGCAAAGTTTACATCACCCTCTGGAGCTTCAGGAATTTCGGCAAGTGGCGTGACTGCTGGTCGGGGGGCATCTACCTGATGATCCTGGAACCCTAAATCAAATGAAACCCGGAATTTCTCGCTTTGATGATCAAGACCAATCGAAGCAACACTGAGTTCGCGATCCTGGTTGTTGATGTTGGTTTCGCCACTTCGCTGAACGAGATTCAGGCGCACGCCAGTGCTCTGTTCTTCGTCGCCAAAACGACGGCTGATATCGGCAGCACCATAAATATGACTCTGTGATTCATAACCAACAGTAAGGCGGTTCAAAGGCTCCTCACCAGCGCGCTTGGGAACGATATTTACCGAGCCGCCCAAACCACTGCCTCCGGGTGCGGCTCCATTCAGGAATGCACTGGCGCCTCGGAAAACCTCAACGCGCTCAAGTAATTCAGCAGCCACATACTGGCGCGGCAAAACACCATACAAACCATTGTAGGTCATGTCATCCGAGTAAACAGGGAAGCCACGTATTACGTAGAGTTCCTGAAAGTTCCCAAAACCTTGTGCAACGCGAACTACCGGGTCGTTTTGCAGCACATCGGCCACGCTCTTGGCCTGCTGCTCCCGAATAATCTCAGCGGTAAAGTTGGTGCTGCTAAACGGTGAATCCATCATATCCAGATTGCCAAGGATACCGGCGCGCCCACCACGGGAAACCTGACCACCGGCAAAACCGTCACGCAGATTTACCTGCGACGCACTAACGGTAATATGTTCAACCTCAGCGGTTTCATCCACCGTTTTTTGTTCAGTTTGCGCATAAACAGGGACGCTTGCACACACCAGTCCAGCCGCGACAGCCAAGGCAACTTTACGTAAATTCATCAGGGAAACTCCAAACTTTTTTAGGAAAGGGGAATTATTAGCAATATGGCTAATGATAACGATTATCAGTTACATCTGCAATGCGCGTTATCTGAGATTAGTACTAGAGGGGTTCTCACCGAAAGATAGGTAGACAGAATGGCCGCTCTTTGTCTGTTGGTGCACTTCCAGTGCTCGCTGTTTGGCAGTTCCGTACGTAAAGCGGCCGATAGCAGAGTGCTGGACAAAAATGGCTGCCAGCTAAGCGCTAGCCTATACCCAAAGCGATGGGCATTGGGGAAACAGAAATAATCTTAAATTTCTAACTTGCGATTAGACAACCACTCGACCATTGCAGAGTCTCGGTGCGAGAAAAAAGAACTCGTTGCTGTATCCATCGCTGTGATTTTATTCAAGTCTGTGGTGGTTAATTCGAAATCCCAGATATCCTGATTTTCAGTCATACGTGACGTTGTAACCGTTTTAGCAAGGGCAACAATTCCCCTTTGCACAACCCAACGAAGCACTACTTTCCCAACAGTTTTACCATGTGCTTTAGCAATTTCGGCCAGAACGGGATGGGTGAACAGGTTGTTTCTGCCTTCCGAAAATGGTGCCCAGGCTTCTACCTGGATACCTCTGGACTGCATCCACGGAACGCCATGCAGTTGTTGATTAAACGGATTGACTTCAATCTGATTCACAGCGGGTGTAACCGAGTTAAATGCAATTAAGTCAGCTAGTCTGTCTGGGGTAAAATTACTCACTCCTATAGCTCGTACTTGTCCTGCTGATAAAAGTGTTTCCATAGCACGCCATGCACCATGAACATCACCATAGGGCTGATGTATCAGGTACAAATCAATGTACTCAGTTTGTAATCTATCTAATGAACGTTGAAACTGCGCCAATGCTCCATCATAGCTGGCATCTTGTAACCACAATTTAGTGGTGACAAACATTTCATTCCTGGCTATACCACTTTGTCGCAGCGCATTACCCACTTGAGTTTCATTGCCATAGGATGCGGCTGTATCGATATGCCGGTAACCTGATGCAATCGCATCAAGTACCGCGCGTTCACATTCTTTTGGGTCAGTGATCTGAAAAACGCCGTAGCCCAGTATTGGCAGTTGGACGCCGTTATTAAGTTGCAGGTTATGCATCGCCAGTTTACCTATTGTTGTGTTAATAGAGCTCTTAGCCGTCAGTTTGCTCCGACAGCTAGTGAGTCCGATTTCTATTGAAGATGAGTAAAGCCCCATCGCAAGACAGGGGCCTGTCCAATTATGCCGAAAGCGCTTTTTTGACGTAGTCAGGCTTCAAGGGAAGTCGTCTGATGGCTTTGCCGGTAGCGTCATAAAAAGCCCCGGCAATAGCCGAAGAAGCCAAGGCGTTAGCACTTTCGGAGCCTTGTCCATACATAGTCGCGGTTTTGTCCGGCGCAATGACTACCTTAATCTTGGGTACTTCTGCCATTTTCAGAATTGGGTAGGACTGCCAGTCGGTACAGGTAAGTTTGCTATTATCAAAACTGACTTCTTCATGCAGTGCCTGAGACACGCCCATAATACAGCCTGCTTCCGCCTGACGTTTTAATTGCAACGGATTTACTACGATACCGGTATCTGAAACCAAGGTGATTCGCTCCACTTTTACTTCGCCCGTATCCGGTATTATCGCGATGTGTGCAGCACAGGCCCAATAGCCATTGTCACGCAACATAATCGATACACCGCGCCCAAGTGCTGGCTCACTGCCGTTGGCACGTGCTTGCGGTGAAGGGGAAGGTCGAGTGTCCCAGTCTGCTTCGATTTTCAATCGCTCAAGAATGGCTTTGAAGCGTGGTTCAGTAATATGCGCCAGACGAAAGTCAATGGCATCCATTCCGGCCAGCGCAGCCGCTTCGCTCATGGCGGTTTCACGAGGGAAGTTTTGCTGAAACTGAATGGGTGTGCGCATGGAATGATCACGTATACCCACATTAATGGGTGATTCCTGCTGGCCGAGTTGATACATACCACGGCCAGTTTCAGCAATATTGTCTACCGAGCCATACACCCAGGTGTCGGCGATAAAAATCCCCAGACCATGTAAAAATGAAGGGTTATCGGGCGTCGGTGGCAAGATTGTGTCTTTGCCCGCCAGAATCGCACCGATTGGACGGTCATCTTGCATCGGCGGGCCGCTGTGCACTGCTTGATAAGTCGCAATGCGACCCTGCTCATCCAAGCCAATGCTAATTTGTGACAGCATAGCCGACGAGTTGGTTGACCACTGCATATCGTCATGGCGCATCCACTGTACTCTGACTGGTACACCAAGTTTGACGGCCAATAATGCAGCCTCATCTTCTGAACCTGCATTGCCACCATTTGAACGACCAAAGTGGCCGGGGCCAATATAAGTTTTGATGATCACGTCGGCTTCCGGCTGTTTAAGCATTTTGGCAATCGCCATGCGCAAAAACTGCGGATTCTGATTGTGGGTATGCACCACCACTTTACCGTCTTTGACTTCGGCCACCGATACCATCGGGCCTATCGGCGCATGTTTATAATAGGGCATAAAATATTCAGCGGAATGGGACTTGGCGACCGGCAGATTGATATCACCTTTAGCTGCGCGGCTTTGCATATCCGGCACGTCGTTCCAACTAGGCTTATCGTGCAAGAATTGTTGTAATCCGGTAGAAGTAGTGGGAATACCCTGCCAGTCAGACCATTGAGTTTTAGCTTCAACTGACCGTGCCGCCTGCACTGCTTCCCATTCATCAGACGACACCACCGCCAACAGATTATTAATGGTTACAATCTGACTGTTGGCGAATAAGGTTTTATCCAATGGACCGGCTTTTAGTAAGGTTGAACCGAGGGTTTCGGGGTGGATTACCCGTGCATGCAACATACCCGGTAATTTCACGTCGCCCACCCAGATATTGTCGCCTGCGACTTTGGGCCTGACGATGGGATTTTTCAGTGGCTGACCGATGATTGTGTATTCGCTAACGGGCTTCATGGGTGGCTCCCCGGTAACGACAATTCCCATAAAGCTGGTTAGCTCCCCCCTGACCGGAATACTCAAGGACCAATTTTGATTGGCCAGTAATTCACCATAGCTAATTGTGTGATTACCAGCCTGGATAACCCCTTCTTTTATTTTCAGGCTATCTTTGGCTACGGCGAATTTTTCCGCTGCCAGGGTTAAAACCGCTTCGCGTATATAAGCAGCCACTTTACGCAAATTCTGCACGTTGGTACGCAATAAACCAAAGGTACCGCCGCCGTCAGGTGTCACATCCGTATCACCCCACACCACATTGGTAATATTTGCTACCGGCATACTAAGTTCTTCGGCTACGATCTGTCGGTACGCGGTAAAAATAGAACTCTGACCAAAATCACATTTCCCGGTACGGATTAATGCTGTGTTATCGGCATGAATTTCAATCCAACTGGCTGGTTTGGCCGCATCCAGTGAGGTGGGTTGACTGCCGTTAGCCGCAGCAAATGCCAGTTTCGGGTCCAGTGCCAAGGATGCAATCAAAGCACCACTGCCTCCCAGGAAAGCCCGGCGACTTAATTTCGCGCCATAAATCAAGTACTCACCAACTGATTGAGTTTCTTCATTATCGTTCTGTTCAATGTTCATCTCTTAGCCCTCTACAGTGTTGGTGGTAATCAACTCAGCGCCTTTGATAATTGCTGCTGCGCGATGAATACCATCCTTGATGGCTGCATATGAGCCACAGCGACACAAATGCGCCGAGGGGCCTGATACAGTCAACGCGTGATTGATGTCTTCATCACTGGGGCTGGGATTTTTTTCTAATAATTCGGTGGCTTTGATCATCATGCCGTACTGACAAATACCACATTGGGGAACCTGCTCATCAATCCAGGCCTGTTGCACGGGATGCAAACGTTCAGGGGCGTTCGGCAACGAACGTTGTTGTTGCCAGCGTGCTGGCAACCCGTCAACCGTGGTGATTTGCTTGCCTTCAAGCGCCATAATGGGATAAATGCAGGCGCGAACCTCTTCACCATTGACCAATACTGAACACGCACCACATTGCGCCAGACCACAACCAAACTTGGGGGTCATCACATTGAGTTCACCGCGCAAAACATACAACAGTGGGGTATCTGGCGCGGCTTTCACCTGGCGGGAGTGGCCGTTTATAAACAAAATTATCATCGCTTTACTCCTTTGAGTATGGGCATTACATGTCAATCAATTCGTTCAGTAAGGCCTCTGGTTGTCAGCCATCGCCCATGATTCAACAGTGCAAGCGGCTGCTACTTATCTGAAACGGCTTAATTTTCGTTGTTGGTCATTGAGTATCGCAGGCCACTTTACCTGCAGCCTTTAATGCTCAATTTTGTGGGTATCACGCACACTACTGAAAGTCAGAGCAAGTAACTGCCAATTTCCGGCGGTGTTTACATAGACTTCCGTGGTAGTGAATTCGGTTGAAACGTCTTGGCCACGCACATGGGCATCCAGGGTAATGCGGCTCCAGACAACACCGGTTTGACCAACAATTTCCACATCACAGTCATGCACAACGGTATTTTTGTACCAAATACTGCCGCTTTTAATTATTTCTAACTCACGATCTTTTTTCCAAGCTCCGCTCATATGGACAAATTTTGAATCTTTATGAAACAAAGGAGCCAGGGCATCGACATTTCTGTCAGCCATCCATTGCCATTTTTGTTTTGACAAGGCCGAAAGTATTTCCTCTGTTTTCTGCATGCCGCCTTCGGCAGGCATTTCGGCTTGTAAGTTCACTTGAGGGCTTTGCTGTGCCATCACAGAGCCGAATGGAAAAACCGATAGCAGTAACATTAGCCAAAATGGTGCTGGGATTATTGATTTCATAGTGTCTCCGGGGTATGGGGGTTGATCAGAGTTTTTCAGGTGCTTCAACGTCAGAAAACACCTGAACAAAGTCGGGTAGTCGCTGGCCTTGTATCGTGATTGAAGCCAGCGAATCGTTTAGCTCTCGCATCTCTGCCGTAGAGAAAGAAAGATCTCTTGAAGCTGTGTTTTGCTGCATATGTGCCAAACTGGTTGTTCCTGGTATTGGTACAATCCAGGGTTTCTGATGCAGTAACCAGGCAAGCGCGATTTGCGCTGGTGATGCATTTTTTCGTTCAGACCATTGCATTAATAGCTTTACCAGCGACATATTATGAGCGAGGTTTTCAGGATTAAATCGAGACTCCGTAGCTCTAAAATCGCCTTGTGCAAAACGAGTATTTTCGTCAATCCATCCTGTTAAAAACTGTACTCCCAGCGGACTCCAGGGAACAAAGCCGATGCCCAATTTCTCGCACAACGGCAAAACAGATTTTTCAGGACCGCGCCATAACATCGAATATTCACTTTGTACGGCACTAACAGTTAAGGTCGCATGTGCGCGTTTGAGTGTATTGATGCCCATTTCTGATAGCCCCCAGTGCAGGACTTTTCCTTCGTTCATCAGGTCTGCTACTGCACCGGCCACATCTTCAATGGGTACATCGGGGTCCACTCTATGCTGGTAAAGCAAATCAATACGGTCCGTATGTAACCTCGATAACATGCCTTCGACAACTGTCTTGATATGGGCAGGACGACTGTTCAATCCCGGTAATCTCGCCCCGGTCTGTTGGTCAATATTCCAGCCAAATTTGGTGGCAATGACGATGTTGTCCCGAAACGGTTTAACGCCTTCACCAAGAATACGTTCGACTTCGAAGGGACCATACGCTTCAGCCGCATCAAAAAATGTGACTCCCTCCTCGTAGGCGCTTCGGATCACTTGATGCATTTCCTGTCGATTGGGAACCGATGTGTCGTACTTCCGGCTCATGTTCTGAACGCCCAATCCAATAGACGAAACTTGCAGTTTGCCAAGCTTTCGTGTGTTTGGACTTGTTGAAATTGTGCGCTTCTTTTGTTCAGATGTTGACGCTTGTGTATTGGTACTCAACAGTGAGGCAGCCGCCAGGCTTGCCCCTGATAATAAAAATTCTCTTCTGTTTTGCATAAAACTATTCCGGTCGAATCAGGTTAAAATTAATAATGGGACTGTTCCTGTGAGACCAACTCCATCCAAGTTACGGTTTCGCCATTGTCTGGCGTTGAAATCGCGATGTGTGACATGGATGAATCTGGCGCAGCACCATGCCAATGCCGGGTATTGGGTGGGATAGTGATAACATTACCCGGTAACATCTCCAGAATATCCCCACCTTTATTCTGAACCAGTCCTTTTCCTGAGATAATGACGAGTGTTTGGCCTTTCGGATGGGTATGCCAAGCAGTACGAGAGCCCGCTTCAAACTCCACCAATGCTCCGCGATAATGACCATCTATCGGCGACGTAAACCGAGAACTGACCTTCGCCACACCGCTAAAGTTAGTGGGTGAGCCTTGTGTAACCGTTGAATCACTACTCACGGTGACGTGCGTCATGGTTTTAGTGTTCGTATCGATATTCGCAACACTACTAAGAACGTGACTGGCTCTTATTGCGCTGTCCTGACTCACCGTGTCTTTTAAAATGCGTGTGAATTCGAGCAACTGTGCGGGGCTGTAACCGACCCGTAGTGACAACTTCATGTGCGACGTCAATTGAGCTTCAACCCCCGGCATCGCAGAAAGCATACTAATAGTGAGTAGCTCTCTGTCTTTAACGGTTAGTACGTCCCGATAAAATATATCTGCGAATAAATGCTCTACGAGAAATGTCTCTATAGTTGGTACAAAGCCCGCGTAGCCCGTTGTGCGATTGGACATATCTCGCCCTACCAGTGCATTGCGAACCTGATGACCATAACTATTCGCGTTGTAATCATCCGGAAGCGGTGTCGCTTCTCTGCCTACTTCCTCGGTCATTCCCAGCGCTTTTCGTTCTGAAGCCACATCCATAAAAGTCATAATGCCGTTTAGTGCACGGGGAAACCCTGCATACGCATAAGAGTGGATGAAAATTTCTTTAATTTCGTTGACGGTTAACCCATTTTCCAACCCAGCCTTGAGCGCTTCATTCAGCGTTTGTACATCGCCTGATACCGTGAGTGCAGCAATCGGAATCATTGCGGCTTGGCGTTTGTCTAGAGACTGACTTTCTTCTGTGGCATTGACGGCACTGACGAACAACGCACATGATCCAAGAAGTTGCGTTACGATGACCTGCTTTAACGAAAACTTATTGATTTTCAAAATAATTCCCTCCCGCAAAATAATGATTCATATACGTTTAATCTAAACCTTTCTCGTGCAACCAATCAGACATGAGCGTTGCTATTTCAGAGTTATTCAGGTCTGAAAATGGAAAGTGGGTGTTACCATAAATACCTACTTGGGGAAGATGAATAACAGTAGCATCGCCACCATGTCGGTTTACGGTATTAGCCCACTCATAAGCCATCTCAAGCCTGATTCGCCAACCATCTTCGCCGGGTAATTGACTGGGTTTTTCAGGAATATTGTCACCGTAATAAATAACAATTGGGATCTGAGTCAGCTTATTAAAATCATCCAAAGGAACCTCCACCGCACTTAATGAGCCACTGCTACTCTGCTTGGGGGCAGGTGCTTCGCCTTTAGGGAAGACAAAGTTACTACCGGGTTCATAAGAAACAATGGCCTTAATGTTCTGACTCTGCATGGCTACCTGCCACCCCATTCCGCCACTGTGTGAATGGGTAACCAGGATGCCATCGCCAATTTTGGTAAATAAGGCTTCAACCGCATCAGCATTTACATTGATGTTGATAGGGCCGACATCAGGCACCATTTGACGAAAATATTGTTCTAATGACGCTTCATCTTTTGGAAACTGCACATTGGGGAAGTAGTCAGGCCATGTACCAACGCGAAACGTATTGAACCACATTTGCTCATTCGGAATAGGCTCGTAGCTACCAGATTGAGTGCCTTTTGCGGCGTTACCACGCCGAGGTTGGTCAATCAAATAAACACCGTACCCTTTGCGTAGGAATATATTCTGGTAACCTTCACGGCCATCTGGCGTAGATTCCCACGTTTTCGAGAACTGCCCGAAACCATGCCACATTACCAATGGGTATTTTCGTTCATTGACTGGAATTTGATAAAAGGCATAGGCGTGATCGCCATGTAACGTTTGTCCGGCAGACGTCAATTTTATCGGATCAAATTCCCCCTCTTTTTGAATGACAGTTCCACCCACAGCGAAACTACCTTGTTCTGCGATCATTAAAGGGGCTGCTGAGTCATTTGTCTTATAGGTAGTGCTACATGCACTCAGTACCAGAACTATTGACGCCACTAGAGTCAACGAACGATAGCTTCTTATGATCGAAATCATGTCATTAACTCCTTACTTCAATACGTCATCAAAGAAGTGGCTGAGTTGCGTCATGGCTTGTGAAACGTATTCAGGCTTCCAATAGGTCTCAATGTGTGTAGCACCCTCGATAAGAAATAATTGCTTATCCTCAGACTTGGTCGCTAATTCAAACGCGTTTTTGGTCATGTACAATGAATCCGCTTTACTACCGGCAATCATCAACAATGGCTGGTTAATAAGATCCATATTCGTCGCCGCATCAAAATTCATCAGCGACAACAAACTGCTCTCTGTATAGCGAAAAGTCGAATTTGGATGGGCATGGGTTTTGCCATAATACTCAAAACCTTGCCGGTAAAGATCGAAGGGCAAGGCTGCAATTTGTTCGTCGGTTAGCTTTGCATCGCCGACATAACGGACTTCTCCCGTTTTGGCTTCGATTTCTCGCGCTTCAGAAGCGGACGTTAAACGTTGCTGAATGGTATCTAGCGCAGAGTCCATGTAACCGTTTCGGCGAACACGTCCAGAATTAAACATGCTAAGTGTCGCGATGGATTTAAAACGTTTGTCGGATTGAGCTGCTTTAAGGGAGTAGCCACCGCCACCACAAATGCCAAGAAGTCCTATCTGGGATGTTGAAACCCCAGGGTAGGTAGAAATGACGTCCGCCATGCCGTGTATGTCTTCAATACGGTTAGCCGGTTTATCAATATTTCGAGGCTCACCTCCGCTGGCACCTTGGTAAGCGGCATCAGCAGTGATGGTGATGTAGCCGTGTTCCGATAGTCGTTGAGCATACAGCCCCGCAACCTGCTCTTTCACACCACCGTTAGGGTGAGCGACGACAATCGCAGGGTATTGTTTCGACGGGTCAAAACGAGGTGGAGTGTACACATTCGCGGCGATGTCGATGTTATTTAATTTATAACTCACCGCATGAATATTGACCTTACCCTCAACGTTTTTCGTAATGGCCCCTTCGTACGTCAACGTAAATGGATTCTGTCGATAGTCCGCTGACAATACTTCAGCAGACAATAGATTTGCCGACAGTAGGAATGCAGCCGTTTTAACCAGTGATTTCATATTTTTCCCGTTACTTAAAAAGGTGCCAAATAGCGCTCACACACCAAGAGTTAATCTCATGCTTTTAAGGATAGTAACGGCGAGAAAAAGTCAGTATTCAAATTCTGTTCAATAATTGCCTATTTCTCTGAGTACAAATTAGATCTATGTATTAGCGCCTACAGGGTGGCTATACTGACTGTATCTGAAACATCTGTAACGTGGCATAAAGATGAAAACCGACCCTACCCATGTAAACAATATGAAGCACTTAGCATCAAGCATTTCGAAGCTGACCGTACACGATGATTATTGCCCGACAGATGTTCCTGGATTGACGGTATTCAAGAAAATTGACGCGAACATTCCGATGGCTGGCGCATATGAACCCAGTGTGTGTCTGATTGCACAGGGATCAAAGCGTGTTCAATTAGGTGAGGAAACCTTCTTTTATGACACAGAGCACTATTTGTTTTCAGGTGTTCATTTACCGGTAGTAGCTCAAGTCACGGAAGCAAGTGCCGAACATCCTTATCTTGGTCTTAAACTGACTTTCGACTATCAGGAAATCACGCAATTGATGGCGGACAGCCAACTACCGCCTCCCAAGGGGCAACGTTCAGATCGTGGTATGGCAACGGGTAAACTAACACCAGCGTTAATCAGCGGGTTTCAACGACTACTTGATTTGGCTGATGAGAGTACAAATATTCCGATGCTCGCGCCCATGATAAGACGAGAAATATTTTATCGTTTGCTTGTCGGGGAGCAGGGTGAAAAGCTTAGGCAACTCGCCGCAATGGGGACGCAAACGCATCAGGTAGCAAAGGCAATCGTATGGCTCAAATCTCAATTTTCAGAACATATCAGGGTGGAGGATTTGGCTCGGGTCGCGAACATGGGGGTATCTACTTTTCACCACCATTTCCGAAATATGACTGCGATGAGTCCGCTGCAATATATAAAGCAAATTCGACTTCAGGAAGCCAGACGTTTAATGCTAACCGAGCACCTCGACGCTGCAACTGCGGCATTTCAGGTTGGTTACGAAAGTCCCTCCCAGTTTAGTCGTGAATACGCACGACTTTATGGATGCTCCCCGGCGAAAGATGTCAACGAATTGCGATATAAATTGGCGCAAACGGGAAATTAAAGGTAATGAAGTGAATAATCTGCGTGATTCATAGGCATAAGTTTCACTTGATCTTCCCCCAGCTTCGTAGACACTTTACTTGCCTGTGAATTTGTCATTAGTGAGCAAGTTTAATTAACGCTCGGTCAGGCGCGTAGCGGTAAACACAATGATCAGATATCTCGTAAGCAGGTTAGGTGGCAAACGAAAGCGTTTCAGTGCGTTATGGCGACGATCTGCGTTAAGATAGCTGCGAACTTTTTCACCGATATTCCCGTGGGGGTTATCCAGTCAAAAGTTGAGTACTTTACTCTGACCGCGGCGGGATATGCTTTAAACTATCCACAAGCCTGTGGATAGTTTCATGATCGTTAGGATTTTCCTTTCGAACTATTGCTATCGGCATACAAGTTCATTCTCTTGATTAGTAATTGTAGCGAGTCTTCCTTTCTTGTTCGATTCTGCTTTTTACTGGCATCAAATGACTCCAAAGGAGTGAAATATTCGGGCCTATTAAATACGATGTAGGGCAGGCCAGCACTATAACCTATCGCTGAATTCGCATCTTCTAGCCTAATGGAAGCTTCAGGCCGTAACTTGATTCTACGACGAATTGTAAATGTATCGTTCGTCTGCCGCTCGATTAACGATTTATCTGCCGCTAAAACAGCTTTCCAGCTTTCCATTGAATGAGAAGGGGGAACAGTAAATATTCCGTTCTCAATCTTCTCTAACAGTTCCGTCTTCGTTAAGTTGCTTACTCTAGGGCGAGAAACCCAATTGAAGTTAATCCGGTGAACATTTTCATCAAAGCAGTAGATGGAACGGTACACGGTTGTAGTTATCAGGTGCATAAAGCGGTCATGAACTTCTTTCCACTTTTCCAACGCAGTTTCGCTTAAAGCAAGGACTCCAGCTTTAAATGCTAATTTTGCAGAATTTACCCGTTTTACTTGTGCTGAAATCTCGAACTTAGCGCCAGAGACCACAATAAGTCCAGGATGCTTAGTGACAAAGCGTCTTGAGAATGAGCTGTCGGGAACATAAAAATCGGTGAGGGCTTCTAAGCTTCGTTGTAACGCTTCATGCCCCGTCAAGGTTGTGACTTCGATCTTAGAATAACCAAACTCTATAATTGAATCCTGTTCCTCTTTAGTCACCAGTGGCACGTGAAAATAACTACACAACTCAGGGATAGCCACTTCTCGTAATAACATTCTGAGCTGCAAAATTTCAGCTTCTAGCTCAGACATTAAATCAATTAAATTACTCATCATTCACCCATGCCTTGTAAATAGGGTCCAAGCAAAATAACTTTCACGATACAACGATTTTCGCACTCGGCCAAAACGAACACGCAAGCCTTATTATTCACGGGAAATCATTTCCGGTGCTTTACATGATTTACGGACGAGTGAGTTATTCGTGGCAGATAACTTTTCATTTACCAATGTTGGAAGGTCGTCGATTAAACCCAGTTGTTCCATCACGGCAAAAAGATGTCTAGCGTTAGCACCTAGACCATTTTCAATAGCAGAAATCGTATTACGACCCATACCTGTGCTTTTCCCTAACGCTTCTTGATCCATTGTGAGCGTTCTACTTGATTTAATAAGCTCTCCTAATGATGAGAGTAATAGTTCGGTTTTATGCATGTTAAAATGTGCGTAAGCAAATTAATGCACAGAATATAGGGCATTAGTGTATAGAAACCAAAGCGTGTAATAACAAGTATAAACCAGCTAAAGCTGTCAAAACGTTCGTAAGCAATTCAAGAAACAATTTTCAGGCTCTCTATCACCTACGTTTTTAGCTTTACCTTCTCAAGTATATATTTTCCAAGCTTTTCCCGTTGATTTTTCAACTACAAAACATCATTGTTATTAAAAGTATAATAATCAAATTAGATTATTATTGGTCTTATATCATAACTAGGGGTTGAAGCTTAATATTATGAAAAGTTTATCTATTTATGACTCCCCACACTCTATAGCGGCGAGCTTAGGGAAACGGCTCAAACGACAGCGCTTAAATCGCGATATGACACAAGCTGAGCTTGGCGAGCGTTCAGGTACATCTCGTAACATAGTGAAGAACGCAGAAAATGGGAAGGTTAGCCTAATTAACCTCGTCGCCATTTTACAAGAACTAGGCGTTTTAGAACACTTAGATGTTTTTCTTTATGAGCCAGAAATCTCTCCGCTACAACTTGTAAAACTGAAAGGGAAGGTCAGACAACGAGCAGGAGGCACGCGAAAAAATGCTAAAGAGCCAGTAATTGGCGAGCTATTAGATTGGTAATTAA
>Ga0207897_100132_pt1 | contig 35818 bp, 26 predicted proteins | sample LinPmetageLP42_FD_184054 | JGI IMG/M metagenome (GOLD analysis project Ga0207897, IMG submission 184054) | Marine viral communities from the Pacific Ocean - LP-42 (SPAdes) | ecosystem: Environmental > Aquatic > Marine > Oceanic | place: Pacific Ocean | collected 2010-08-27
TTTGATTATCCGGATACGTTTCTATAAATGAAAGAATTACCTGTGGGGCACTTTTGTAGCTATTCCCTATCTCATAACTCAATTTTGCATAGTTTAAAAAAGCATCTTCCTGTATTTCGGGACTGAATTCCATTTCTGACGCATTTTTAAAGGCATTTAACGCCTGTTGTTTCTGGTCAAGTTCCAGATAACTTTCAGCTAAATGGTAATACGCATTTTGGGCAACGGCATTATTCCCGTCTATAATCTTATTGAATTCATTAATAGCATTCTGAAACTCACCTTGTTTGTAATAGGCATACCCTAATTGATAATAATCGGTATTGTTCCAACGACCTCGATTACCCTTATATTCCCTTAAATAAGGGATTGCCTCGGCATATTGTTCTAGGTTAAAATAACTTTCTCCAATAATTTTTGAGAGTTCACTTTTCTCTTTCGGGTTTGATTGGTCAAACTGTTCAGAACCCAATTGAATGGCTTTGTCAAACTTACCGAGTTTAAAATTCATATCCGCCTGATAATAGCTTAAACCTTCCGCATAGCGATCCTCGTCTTTTACTTCTTCAAATAGCGTATTTGCTTCCTCATAGTCATCCCCTTCGTACGCGATAAAACCTAAATAATATTTTGCCTGAGAGCCATATTTTTCGGAAGTGGTCACACGGTTAAAATATTTTTTTGCCTCGTTATTGCGCTTGCTCTTAAAATACGCATACCCCAAATTAAAATTATATTTCTCCCTTTCACTACGGGGCACGCTCGCTTCATCAATTTTATCATAATATTTTAGCGCGTAGGAGTATTTTCCGTTTTCAAAATAATAACTCGCAACATTTATATACGCTTCATTCCGTTTAATGCTCGTAGGATAATCGGTTACAAATTCTTCAATCAGTTGGTCTGCATTCTGTTGGTTAAGCCGCACGGCACAATTTGCAATGTAATACGCACAGTCCGCTTCAATAGTTTCATCTTTAGCGTCACCTTTTACTTTAGTAAATAAGCTTTGTGCTGCTAGAAACTGATTGTTCTTATACAATTCTATCGCTTTATTGTAATCTACCAGGTCATTTGTAAACGCAGCGGTTTGCTGTCCAAATAAAGAAAGTGACATGCAAAGGAAAAGAGTAAAGGTAATGAGGTTCTTAAACATAGGATATATGTTGATTGTTAGAAAGGGTTTTGTTTTGTATATTCAAATAACGCAAGAATTCAATCTTAATTATATTAAATTACTGCTGAAAGATTTTAAAGGCGGAAAATTACCTAATTTTAAAGCCAATAGATTTTAAAACCGAAATATCTTATGAAGAATTTAACGTTATTACTACTGTTCGCTGCTGTAACCATGAGCTGTATTGCTCAGAGAAACGCTAAAGGTCTTATTACCGAATCAAATGGTAAAGTGGGCATTGGCACTAAAACACCAGATGAACTCTTAACGGTAAAGGGAAAGATCCATACCCAAGAAGTACTCGTAGACTTAAATGGTGCGGTGGCACCAGATTATGTTTTTGAACGCTATTTTACAGGGGCTTCGGAAGCAAAGCCTGGCTACAAAATGTTGTCGCTACAAGAACTTTCAGCTTACATAGAAGCCTACCATCATCTTCCTGAAGTGCCTTCAGCAACAGAATTAGAGGCAAACGGACTTCAATTAAAAGAAATGAATCTAGTATTACTTCAGAAAATAGAAGAATTGACGTTATACACTTTAGAACAACAGAAAGAGATTGAAACGCTGAAAGAAAAAGTTTCTAAAATTGAAAATTAACGATACTTTTGATGCTCGTCAAGAGACTTAAATCCACAACCGTAAAACTTAAAATAATCCATGTCACAACCCGTATTACATTTAAAAGATGCTTCTATTTTTCAACGTGAGAATTTAATTCTCAGCGATGTTTCGGTTACCGTCGAAAAAGGAGAATTCGTGTATTTAATAGGTAAAACCGGGACAGGTAAAAGTAGCTTTATGAAAACCCTGTATGGTGATCTTCCTTTACAGGAGGGCGAAGGCTCCATCGTTGGTTATGATCTTCCAACCTTAAAAGAAAAAGACATTCCTTTTTTACGGCGTAAACTGGGCGTTGTTTTTCAAGATTTTAAATTACTGAACGATCGTACCGTATTTAAAAATTTATACTTTGTTTTAACTGCCACAGGCTGGACAGACAAACCAGCGATGGAAAGCAAAATCAACGAAGTGCTTGATAAAGTGAACATGAAGACAAAAGCGTTTAAATTTCCGTACCAGTTGAGTGGTGGCGAGCAACAGCGTGTAGCCATAGCAAGGGCTTTATTGAATGACCCAGAGTTGATTTTGGCAGATGAACCTACAGGTAATCTAGACCCGCAAACCAGTGTAGAGGTCATGGAAGTTCTACAACAGATCAATAAAAACGGAAATACTATCTTAATGGCGACGCACGATTATGCGCTCTTATTAAAATATCCTTCAAAAACATTGAAATGTGATGAAAATCAAATTTTTGAAGTGGTACAGACAACGGTTTAAGTGAGTAGTGAAAAATATTTAAAAAATGATCAATGATTTTATGGACAACACAGTAAAACTTTCGGTCATTATACCCATTTACAATGAGGCGGAGATCATTCCTGAGTTGCACCTAAGACTTACCAAGAGTGTTTTAAAGGTTACCGATAACTATGAACTTATTTTTGTAAACGATGGAAGTAAAGACAATTCTTTATTGACATTGATGCAACTTTCAGAAAAAGACACGAAGAGTTATTTTATTAATTTCAGTCGCAATTTTGGGCATCAAATCGCTGTAACGGCCGGTTTAGATGCGTGTAAAGGAGAAGCTATTGTGATCATTGATGGCGATTTACAAGACCCTCCCGAATTAATCCCGCTGTTACATAAAAAATACGAAGAGGGTTTTGAGGTCGTGTATGCAAAACGGAATAAGCGCAAAGGCGAGACCTTCTTTAAAAAAGTGACGGCCAAGCTATTTTACCGTACTTTAAAACGTATGACCACTACCGAAATCCCAGTAGATACAGGTGATTTTAGACTCATTGACAAAAAAGTGGTCTCCTATTTAAAAGCAATGCCAGAGCAGAATAAGTTTTTACGTGGGCAGATTGCTTGGTTGGGTTTTAAACAAACACATTTGCTCTACGATCGCGATAGCCGTAAAAGTGGCGAAACGGGCTATAGTATTTCAAAAATGTTTCAGTTTGCGATGGATGGCATTACGGGTTTTAGTGATACTCCATTGAAGTTTGTGACGCGATTGGGCTTCTTAATTTCGTTTGTGGCTTTTCTGGTTATCCTATACGCCATTTATTCGCACTACATTTTAAATGAAACCATTACAGGCTGGACTTCCCTGTTTATAAGCGTTATGTTTATGGGGGGCATTCAACTTATTTCTATTGGTATTATTGGTGAATATATAAGCCGTATCAATAAAAATGTGCTCAACAGACCGCTCTATATTATCGAAAACAGTAACATCAAAAAGGAATAACAAGCGATGGAAAATAAAGGCGTAGCGCGTATTTTTCAAGTGCTGTTTTATCTTCTCTGTGTTTTTTACATTGGTTTCTATATGCCGTATGGCCTCGAAGGAACAGATACAGGATATATTTTTGGTTCCAGTTGGAATATTTATAACGGACAATTGCCGCATCGTGATTTTATTTACACCCGACCCGCCATTCCCGCATTTTTTCATACTATATTTCTTTTTATTTCTGAAACCTACGGGTACGTTCTTGATCGTAGTTTCTTTTATATACAGGTTTTCTTTTATTCCTTTTTAGGCGCTAAATTACTTACCGAACATTTTAAATTCACCTCCAAGACAACACTTTATTATATAGCGACCTTGGGAGCTATTGTTTCTATCCATAATTACCCGCCCATGGGCTGGAATACCATTGATGGCGTGTTTTTCTGGATGATTGGGTTGTTTCTATTCCTAAAAGAAAGGTCGAATATTGCTTCCCTCCTATTCGGCGTGCTTTTTATGATTTTAGGGACTTTCTCAAAACAGTCCTTCTACTTTATGCCCATATTCCTTTTTGTTTATCTATTACTGAAAAAAGACTGGCAGAGAATAAAATATTACGTTCTATTCGGACTTGTCTGGTTGGTTGTTTACATAGGCTTCAAAGCTTCCACAGGGTCACTTATTCCTTTACTGGAACAAACCTTTTCAAGAACGGAAGGCGGTGCCTTAGTTGCCGCTGGTATTAAAGCTTATTACTTAGCCGTAAAATTTAACCTGTTGTATATAGCTATCATTCTTGCCGTAGTTTATGGCGCTTCAAGAGTATTGCCTAAAAAGTATGTGTATCTGCTGGTGCATCTCATTATCGCTGCGGTTTTCATTTATATGTACCAACAGGAAAACAGCATTTCGGTGGTAAAAAGTGCGCTCGTACAAGTGTTATTTATCGTTTCGGCGGTATACGCTGTTTGGATGCTTCGGAAGAATTCTCAATATTTATTACTACTCCTGCTCCTTTCATTGAGCTGGAGTGCGTCTATAAGCGGCGGATTTAAAACACCTATCCATTTTTCATTACCGATTGTTTTTGCGCTTTACAGCCTCTTTTTTCAGAAAGAAACTTCCGAAGACAAACGAACTCCTTTTATTTACGGAGGAATACTGCTTACTTTTTTGATTACCTTTTATATTGGATATCAAACCATTTACCGGGATGCACCACGCGATCAACTTACCTATGATATGGGAACCGTTTTCCCGCAGCTCAGCACCATTAAAAGTGATGAAGCAACCTTCAATAAATATGAAGAACTGAAGCACTTAGCCAAAAAATATCCTAATTTCACCGTATTACCAACGGTTACGTTAGCACATTACCTAACCAAAACAGTAAACCCAATAGGTTCAGACTGGCCACATGACATTGAAATTAATTTTGACGCAAAGCGTTTTGTAGCCGAATTGAAGGCAAAAAACAGCTCTGTATTTATAGAAAAAACCGAATTTACTGCTGAAGATTTAAAAGATTACGAGATGGTCACATTGATTGAAAAGGAGTGGACGCTTGTAACCGAAACCGAACAATTCAAGGTATATTCGCCACCGCAATAGCAAACCGCTACCATGGAAGCAACTTTTGAAAAAACATACCACGAGATAGAAACCGAACATTTTTGGTTCAAATCAAGACGTCGATACATCCGGCAGCTTCTTAAAAATAGTCCAAGAGATTCTAAAATACTCGATATTGGTTGTTCTTCGGGCATTTTACTCAACGAGCTCATCGAAGATGGTTTTAAAAGAGAAAACCTCTACGGAATTGATGTGAGCGAGAAAGCCATTGCAAATTGCAAACAAAACGGCATCCAAAATGCATTAATAATGGATGCCCAAGAAATTACGTTACAAGAAAAATTTGATGTGATTATTGCTTCAGATTGTCTGGAACATCTGCAGGAAGATGATAAAGCACTCAAAAACTGGTACAATTTGCTCAAAGAAGACGGAGCGATCTTTGTGTTTGTTCCTGCCTTTATGAGCTTATGGAGTCAACATGACGAGGTTAATTTGCATTATCGGCGGTATACACTGTTACAGCTAAAACAAAAAATGCAAGCTTCAGGATTTAAAATTAAAAAATCCAGTTATTGGAATTTCTTTCTATTTTTACCTATCTGGCTCGTACGTCAAATAGGCAAACTACAGAAAAGAAAGGAAAACACAGGAGATTTAAATGGCATTCCAGCAACTAACAGTATATTATTAGGTCTTATTTCGTTTGAAAACAAGCTATTAAAAAAGGTTTCGTTTCCGTTTGGTGTGAGCGCATTTTGTATTGCGACAAAGCGTTAATTGTTTTTTTGGAAGACCCTACATTTGAAGTAAAATTTTTACCCTTTTTCCTTTCACTAATTTAAAAAAGGTTTCTATATTTGCACCCGCAATGGGCAAATAGCTCATGAGGCACTCAAGGAGAGTTGGCAGAGTGGTCGAATGCGGCAGTCTTGAAAACTGTTGAGGGTTACACCTCCAGGGGTTCGAATCCCTTACTCTCCGCTGAAAGACCTATATTAGGCACCAAAAAACCTGTAAATCGTTGATTTACAGGTTTTTTAATTTTATTCAATATCATTTGATATCAAATAAATGCAATCTAAAAGGGGAAAATTCGGTGTCACTTGGATGTCTAAAAAAAGTTCCACCAGAGAGCCTTAAATAACTGTATTTAAGTATTTTAACTTAGGTTTGATTTAAATATTTTTTAGTACATTGGTGGAAATCGATGCACAAAAATTATGTCACTCTCACTTTCACTTTTATTTTACATCAAAAAAAGCAAGGTAGATTCTACAGGAAAGACTAACATCTACCTAAGAATCACCTTTGACGGCTGTCGTTCCGAATTCAGCATCCACCGCAAAACTCACGTAGATTGGTGGAACTCTAAAGCTCAACTAGCAATGGGTAATTCGTCAGATGCTCAAAATATCAATCAACATTTAAGTATTTTGCGAAATAAAGTCTATTCCATTCAACAAAATTTTGAAAGAGAAAATGAGACTTATACGGCAACCGATATTAGGGATGTGCTTCTTGGAAAAGATAAAATCCATAAAATGCTACTCGAAATATTCCAAGATCATAATGATAAAGTTAAAAGTTTAATCGGGAAAGATTTCGCCATCGGAACTTTTGAGCGCTACCGAACCTGTAGAAATCACGTTCGGGATTTTATAAAGAAGAAGTACAAGAAAACTGATATTCCTGTGAAAGGTGTTGACCATAAGTTTATCACTGGGCTGGAATACTATCTTAAGACGACCCGTAAGTGCTCACACAATTCTGCCATTAAGTATATCACCAATTTTAAAAAGATCATTCGTATTGCATATGCTAACGATTGGATCGACAAAGATCCCTTCTTACATTGGAAAGCCAAACTAAAAGTTATTGAGCGTGAGTTTCTGACCGAAGAAGAAATTCAAAAAATCATAGATCTTGAGTTTAAAATGGAACGACTCGACCAAGTGCGTGATATTTTTATATTCTGTTGCTTTACTGGTTTGGCCTATGCCGATGTTAAAAAATTGAACAGAGGTGATATTGTAGTAGGTGCAGATGGTGAAGAGTGGGTGAAAACAAAAAGATCAAAGACTGATACCAGAAGCAATATTCCAATTTTACCGATTGCTAAGATACTTATAGAAAAGTATAAGGACAATCCGCATTTGATTGAAAAAGATTTAGTCTTACCTGTTCTAAGCAACCAGAAAATGAATGCTTACATTAAAGAGATTGCAAACTTGGCGGGTATTACAAAGAATCTCACTTTTCATTTAGCGCGACATACATTCGCCACAACAGTTACTTTAAGTAATGGTGTACCAATAGAGTCTGTTAGCAAGATGCTTGGCCATACCAACCTTAAAACGACCCAGCACTACGCTAAAATTTTGGATATGAAAGTGAGTAAAGATATGGCAATTCTAAGATCAAAATTTAAATGAGGATTCAAAGAGGCATTCCATAGTCTTTTGTCCCATTATTAAAATCTCTCAGATTATCCAGATGGCCAGAATTTGGCTTAGTTCTTTCCTCTTTTATATTGAGTCCTTTCTCAACGAAATTAATGGCAGCTGTTTTCCAGTTTGTTATTTTTAGCCCTCTGCTCAGTTTCCAATCTTTGGCATCATAATACGCATAGAATTTTTTTCCTTCCATAGCTGGCCAATCATTTTCTTTAAAAAAATTTAAAACAACTAGTTCATTTTTTGGCCTAGCCAGTTTATTTAAGTTTTCTATTGTTTTATGTTTATAAGAAGGTACCAAATTTTGGCCTGGTTCTGGGACGTAGGTAGCCAAATTTTGACCAACTGAATTAAAAAAAATGGCCATCTGGACTTTAGAACCTCTAGCAGGATGATACGACGGATAGTATCGTAGATAACCCCAGTCATTGAGGTCTTTGAGATAATTATGGTAGGTAGTTTTTGATTTGAATTTTGCTTTTTCCATAATCCATTCTCTGTTTATGGTTATGGTCTTTTTAAAAAATTCCCGGTTCCATTTCTGAAAGAATGCCAGATACAAAGTAATATGACCCTGTTTAATTCTAAAGTCTTTATTGAAAAGTTCAAAAACAGCGTTGAGCTGAATGATATAATTTACCTTTTCCATTAGTTATCATCATTAGTGTCTAGGTATTTCTTTTCTCGATAGCTTCCCCTCCCAACTGGTAATCCAATTTCTTTCTTTTCTTGCACAATTTTTTTTGCTAATATCAATTTCTTTTTAGGCGGTTCGGTTTGCTCGAAAAGCGCTTGCATCATCGCTACGGTTGGTTTAGTTTGTGACTTTTCAATATCCTTCATAATAGCGATCATTCCGTTCATCCGTTTTTTGATTAGTACGGAAATTCTGTTTTCCAAGGTTTCCATTCGAGGTCCTAAACGCTCTGTTGGTGAAATTCCATTTTCATTAAAAAAGTCCATCATTAAGAGCAAGGTCATCGATTGGGATTTCGAGAGCATTTTACTAAATTTTCTAAACTCGATCGCTACAGACCTTTTGATCTTTAGTGTTTCAAATTCTTCTTTTTCAAATCCTCTATCCATCGTTTTTAGTAAATAAGTTGCCTATTTATGGTGGTTACTAAGTGTTTTTAGTAAAAAGTAGCATTTTTAGCAAAATTTCAGGAAATCTAGAAGTTATGCTAGACCCTATAAACACTATGTTTTTAGTGAAAATCGTATAACCGTAACATCGTGCAGCGTGTTACCCTCTTGCTATTCGATTCCTTCATTTCATTTCAGGATCTTCATACTTTTCAACCAAGACTGAAAAGCTATTTTCTGAACTTTCAACACTATTAATTTTTTAGTAATAAAGTGAAGTTACTTATTTACAATCAACTGACAATCATTTAAATAAACTAATTTAAATATTCATTTTAGATGGTTTTATTTGATGTAATTTGATATATTTTTCCCTTTAAAATCACCTACTTATTATATCTTGAGCGTTTTCCTTTTCTTTTGGTATTGAATTCTATGTGCTTTAATAATCACCATGTTTATTTGTAGCAAAATGATACAGATTAGGGTTCATTTCAATCTCATTCACTTACTTCCCATAGCGCCATCGCCGTTACCTTTTCGGTAACTAATACTAAAATTGTGAATGAGTAAGAACTTATAAAAGTGAGTGAGCGAACGGTTATGCAGTTCGTCTCGGGCAGAATTTTAAACTTTGTGTAGAAATAGGTTGTGGTAATCTTTTGCTAGGCGAACTCTGTCACTTTTTCTGTGACTGGGTTCAAGATAGTGTAGTGAACCGCTTTTCTCGTAATGCAGCTTTTCGCGAAATGCAGAGGAATGGGGTGGAACGGTCTGTAGTTATTAGATCAATTTGATATTATGAGCCGATTAGGAATTCTATTCGGCTCATATTTTAGGATATTTTGAGGTGATTGATGTATTAAAATTGAAAGGACTTGGTTATTTCTCCGTTAGCGAACTAATGAAACTAACCATCAGTTTAAAGATAAGCCCTTCGGTCTGGGAAACTCAATATCTAAATGCCTATATAACTTTCTAACTTTTTCACGCCATTCTATTCTTGCCTTAATCCAAGTTTTACTACCCTCAACTATATCTATAGTATTATCTAAGTGAATTGGTCTTGAAGGTTTTTGTTTAGCAGTTGCATCATCAAAACTTAATAAAAGAAGGGGGTTGTCAATTGGTGATGTATCATCATCTAAATCAAAAATGCTTTTATCTTCTTCATTGGTAAATTTAGATTGTTTTATTCTTAATTCTTCAAACAGTTCTATAATATCTATTTCTTCTGTTATATAATCTAAATCGTAAATGTCTTTTTTAGCTGAACGACTTGAAGCACTGACTAATTTAAATAAGCCAATATCTTTCTTAGAGATAAAACGTATATCATCTACAATCTCGATGTCATACATTGTCTTCATATTTTGGAGTATTTCAACTTTAATAGTTAGTTCTCCTTTTATAATTAGACATCTGAGAAAAATATATTGGTCATTAATATCGCAAGGATAATCTATATGAATTAATGAGTCTCCAAACAAGCTAACAATTTCGGTTTCTATCTCTTTATAACCTGTTTTTCCTATAATTTTATTGGAGAATAAATCTATATCAATAGACTTTCTGTGATTGTAGCGATAAGCTAAATTAGTTCCACCTCCTAATGAAAACATCGAAAGGCTTGGTAAACTTTGTAATTCTTTAATTGTAGTTATAAGTTCTTTGGAAACTGCACTCATACAGCGTAACGATAGAAAGGCTCTACGTTATATTCTTTAGCAACCATAACGCACGTTTTATTACTAATACGTTCTTTAGTATTTTTTAAACAAGAAAGAATTTCCTGTTTAGAATATAAACTTTCTAATGTAGCAATATCTTTTGAAAAAGTATCTTTAGTAGTAGTATACAGAGCTCTTGGAATTATAATATCCTTATCTCTTTTAATAGATAATTTAGAATAATCCATATCCCAAAATAAATATTTTGGAAAAATCTTTGTTATGTCTCTTCTTGCTTTCAAAACTCGTTTATAAAACTCTTTATTAATAAAGTTATTATACAAATATATAACATCTCAGTTATGTTCTTATTAAAAATCTTTAAAAGTTAGTTAAAGACAATCTTATGTTAAACTGATATTTAATACTTTATGAGCAAAATATGTACCAATTATAACTATATTTTTATTAGAGATTGAACCTCTCATAGTTACATTTTTAATTAGTCTCTAATTTCTAACTGAATTGGATAAATTAAACCTATAAAAAAATTAATGCAGTTCGTCTCGGGCATAATTTTAAACTTTGTGTAAAAAAGGTTGGAGTGATCTTTTTGTTAGGCGAACTCGGTCGCTTTTTCTGCGACTGTGTTCAAGATGCTTTAGTGAACCGCTTTTCTCGTAATGCAGTTTTTCGCGAAATGTAGAGGAATGGGGTGGAACGGTCTGTAATTAATACCAATTTGATATTATGAGCCGATTAGGAATGCTATTCGGCTCATCTTTGAGAATATTTTGAGGTGATTAGTTGGTTTATTGGCTCAGATGTAAGTACTTTCCTTAGAACTAATTGCCTTCAAACTTTAGACCACTTCAAATTTAAAGCCCATTTAGTATGTTGCCCAATGTCATAATCTTTGGTCTTGTTAGTTGGGTCGTGCCCTAATGTGTCTATTAGGTTAGAACTTGCCCATTTAATTTTATCAGAATCTCCCTTTTCTAACAATCGCTTTAATTCTTGTTTCTGTTCAGATGTTGGTACTAAATCTAAGATATCATATTGCAAAATTTCATAACAATCTTCCCAACCTGGTGTTCTTTTTATAGGTGTAAGAACTTTTCCTCGATAATTATAATTCACGTAAGGAAACTTTTCTTTGTTTAAAAAGCTTTCACCATCACCAACTATAAGTTCTTCATAAAACTCTCTCCAATGACTAACTTCTCTATCTACGCCCTTATTAAACCAGTCTAAAAACTTCAACGCATTTTTAGCAGGAATAAATAACGCAAAGTCGTCTTTCATAACTCCACTATTTGGTAATTTAGGATCATCTAGTGCATCAAAATCGGTTTTTAATTTTGACCTAGTGTCATCTAGTATCTTATACTTTCCACCTACAAGTTGAAAATGTCCGTAATTATTATTTTTAACTAACAAATATTTATCCTCAACTTTAATTCTATACAAATAAGACATTGAAAATCTTATTTTTTTCCCACGTAAACTTAGCCATTGACTAAAAATAGACATCCATAACCTTTTTCTATTCTTGTAAATAAACTCCAACAATAGACCTACTAAAGTGAGCAAACCCACTATACCATACCATATAACTTCTTTCTGAAAATTTGAGCCCTCTAGTTTAGTATAGCCAATTATTATAAATCCTATAGCAATCAATGCTTGTATTATTCTTCTAATCATTTTATCTCGGGGCTTGGTTTAACATTATTAATAGTTTCTTTTAAAATATCGAAAGATAAAGGTTTATCAGGGTAAGCCAAAGCTACCGCTTCAGGAAGCACCTTTAATCTAACATCAGAAAACGAATACCCTAATTGCCCATCTTTCTTGGATAGTTTTGCTAATTCATTTAATTCTTCTTCTGTTAAATTAAGTCCTTTAAGGCTCTGAGCATACAACTCCTTGTATTCTTCTTCTGTAGGACGTTTAAATTCCAAAATTATAGCTGCTCGTCTTAAGATTGCTTCATCAATAAAATGAAGTCTGTTTGTTGACATAAATAAAATAGCTCTACCATCCATTTCTCTAACTTCATCAATTTTTTGAATCAAGGTATTTACAGCTGCTTTTTCTTCTTGATGCATTTGTCCTGTAGCTCTTGTTGTAGCAATAGCATCCGCCTCATCAATTAGTAGAAAAGCAAGACGACGTTTACCTGCTTGCTTTTTTAATTCAGAGAAAGCGTCATTAACCAGCTTGCCCATTTCACCGTGCATACCTTCACCTCGAACTCTAGTACTTAGTTTTAGGAAGTATCCTTCCTTACCTAGTTCTCTGGTCATTTTATCAGCAATACTTGTAGCAGAAATCGTTTTACCAGTTCCAGCATCACCTGCGAGAATTATCAGCGGATATTTATCTTTTAACTGAGAAATGATGGGTAAGTCTACTTTATGATATTTCTTACTCCAATCTGATAAACTTCCTTGATCAAGCAGGAGTTTCAGATTATTATAAATTCTATCAAATTTAGATTGAAACCCCACTAGGCTTTCTGTCTGTTTTTGTACTTCCGTATTAGGAAGTGTAATAATATTATCAAATATATCTGCCATTATTTAAAATTTGTTTTTTGTACTTCGTACGTTTTACTTCCATATAACTGCGCATTATCTCTACTTAAATGCGAGAACGATAAATCTTCTGATGTACTTGTCCAATTTATTTCAAGATCACCAGAAAACTTACTTTTCTGATCAGTTGTTAATGCGTGCCACGAAGAAGTGTAGCTTAGTATTACTGATAAGTAGGTATCCACATCTGCAGGCCAATCATAGTTTTTACCTGCTCTATCACCTTCATTAGTATTACCATTATCGTTAACCGTAAATTTTGCCGCACGCAGTTGATAACCAGTATTATTCCTTTTCAAAATTATAGTAACACAAGACAGATATTTGCTCTCTGCAAGTTTTAGTATGTCTTTGCCTAACCTATCAACATAGGTTAAATCCCATTTACCAGTTCTTCTAGCAATCATTCTTATATCAGCAATACAATTTTCGAATGTTTTACGAATATCAGTAACTGTATAGGTACTGGTTCTTGTAGTAGTATTATAACTCATATTTATTTTATATTAAATGTTGGACCAAATACAGATTTCCATTCATTAATGGTATCACCCTCATTGCTTCTATCTTGTGCTAGGTTCAGAGTATCAAAGGCTTCTTCAGCTTCTTCTTTAATTTCATCCCACTTAGAATTGTTTATTTTCTTCGCTGCGTTGTTTTCGTTATTAGTATCGTCTGCTATATAGATAGCTGTATTGTAATAAGGAATACTATTTATAGCGTGTTCAAACTGTATGTCTGGGAACCTCGATTCACTTAAGAATTGAAAAAATCTAATTATAGCTTCTTCTATATTAGACTCAACGCCTTTAGTTAAATCTAAATAACCTACTATCAATTCAATTGCGAAAGAGGAAATACCGCCCTCATTTTCATAAGGCTTAAGTTCTTTCTCATTTTTCCACCATTTAAGAGCTCTTACTATAGATGTATAACTAGTATTAGCTTTTCTAAGGCTTAGAGAAAAATCAAGATGGTTTTCTACACTCGTTATGTATTTACCACCACCACCACGCTGTGGTTGCCACACATATCTTTCAGGATTACTTATTGGTACTACTGGAACAATATCTACTTCTAGACCTGAGCCACTGAATTTTATAGTGATTGATTTTGTATTTCCTTCTGCATCGACATCATTGTGTATATCTTTAGTAGGATATATTTCCGCAAGATATTTAACTATATAGTCGTGAACTTTTTTAAGATCATTTTGAATATTCTCATCGCCTGTAACAAAAAGCACCAAATCTATATCTATCGGATTATCACCTGTTGTTTTTAAAATTGTACGTTTTTTCCAAGAACCTGCAAGTAAGTATTTAGATACTTTCATACCTGTACTTTCATCATTTTTAATTTTGTTTTCGAGTTTAGTCTTCAGATTGTTTATCTGGTCTCGATACTTAGGCATATTATCTTTTTGCAACTTAATTTTGTTTACAAAATGACCTAATTCGTTATTATTTAGCTTCATCTATAGCTTGTTTAATGTGATACAGCATAACAGTTGCTGATTGAACCGCGAAAGGAAGTAATGAAATTTTGTGAAAAGTATAAAACACACGATATTTGCGCCACAAAAAATGGAGTAGTAACCTTTACGTTATACTACTCACTTGAATTCTAAAAAGTCCTTCCGGTCAAATGTTGGGACTTTTTTTATGCTTAAAATTTGACAACCTTCGTTCCAAACTGTTAAGGCTTTCTTAATTTGACAAGCTGTCATTAAGAGCTGTCTAAAAAATGACAGCCACAGATTAAAGGTGTTTTATTGACGCTGAAATACTTTTTTGTTGTTTTGTATAGTGCTGACATAATTTCAGTTAACCTTGATTCAACCTTTAAAATATATCTTTCAGAAAAATCTTCAATCCAGAATATTCGACTGAACGGTTCAATTTTCCCCAGGTATTTTGTTATAGATATAATTAATAAGCTGAGAATTCCAAAGACAGATATGGATAATACAAAGGACTCTTTAGTGAGATAAATTAAAAAGAAACCACCAACCACGAAAAATATTAAAAACTGAGGATGGTGATATTTTAAATAATCTTTTTCCATAATGCAAATTGTTTTTGAGTTTAACAATACAAATATGGAATATAGGTGTGCAGTCTATTTGCATACCTTAAAATTAATTATAGCAAGTAGTTTTAACCTATAAGGCTATTCTTAAAACGGCTAACAATCTTAAAGATTTTATCCGTTTGTTGCTCTGTAACAATACCATCTATTCCTAACCTATGATAGTTTATAAAAGGCGCATCATAGAGCTTGCATGGTTCTATCTGACCGTTAGTAGTTAAAAACTTTTTAATGGTGTCTAGAAACTGTATTTGCACAGCGGTTAGTTGATATTCGGTTTAAATTTAGCGAAAGCAGCATCCACCATCTCTAGACTTAAGCCCGTCAATGAAATCACGAATTTTACTAAGCTAAACTGGAAACCTATTTCTTTTTAATAGCTTCTTTATTCCTGCCTCCCTTAAATAAAGCATTTTGCTATGCAAACTAATTGCATAGCTGTATTAATCTTCAATATTAATATTATAGATAAGGTCGTAACCGACATCTTTACGAATGGTAAATATTTGATTCTCCATTTTCATATCATTAGAGGCTAAGCGCTCAACAGGCTTTAAACCGTGTGCTATTCCTGCATCTATCCTAATACTGAAGGAAGTCTCATTAGAGATAAACTTAAAATACCTGTAATGAGGCAATCGACGCTCTTCTTTAAAATTAATTTTAAAATCAAAATGAGTTCCTAACTCGGTAAGGTCGTACACATAGTCATCAAGCTCTTTATAGTTATGAATTATAAACTCAGGATAATTAGGGCTTCTAAAATCTGACTTAGCTAGGTGCACATTTAATTCTGAAATATCTATAGGCCAAACGTTTTTAATCTGATTGACAAACTGAAGCATTAATCGAAGTGAAAACTCTGACTGATTGTACTTATCGTGATATGATACTTTAAAGGTTTGGTTTGATATTTTAGAAATTAGATCTGGTGCGTTATTAAGATTTGTAATCATCGATTGAGCAATATCATTGCTCTGGCTATTTTTAGGAATACTTCCTTTAATTCTTGATTCGTATAGATTTCCAAAGGTTAATTGTTGTACTACAAAATCTGGAAAGTTAGGTGCTTTTGTATTTTCTACCTTGAAGAACTTCTCGTTAATAAGGGCTGTCCATTCTTCATTTAAAACATCATACGTTCCTTTAGATATATAATTTATAGCCTCACCATTCTGTAGACTTACAGAAAGATGAATAGGGTAGTTCAAAAATGACGCACCGGTTCCTTGCTTTATATCAAAATTATGGGACAGAAGATAGGCCGATAATTTGTCTTGATTATTATTATAGGTTACAGCGCCTTCTACTATAAGGTTCACTTTAATTCTGTCTCTTTTTAATTTATCGATCCATATAATATCATCAATTTGCCACTCAGAAATTTTATTATTGATATGTATGTTTACTTCTTTAATACCGCGCTGGTATTTTAAAACGTTTATCTCGTCTATAAGAGTGCCAAACACGAAGCTTGTGTTGTCATTTTCTGATTGTAATTCTAGCGGTAGTTTATTCTCCATTGCAGATATGAGCCAATCGATTGCCATATGGCGTTCTAAATCTTCAATATGCCATTGAGTACTGCGATCGATGAGACATTTTGTACAAGCAGTCTGACAGTCACAATTTTGCAAAACATCTAAAGCGAGCTTTAATATTTTTTCTGCGTACCATTTAAATTGCGACGCATAACCTGCTCCGCCTTTTGCAGTATCATAAATAAATATAGTTTGATACCCTTTGTATTGTTTAATTCCAAAGCCTAACTCAGCTTCTTCTATTGCAAGATGCTCTGCTAGTGATTTGGTAAAAATAACGCCCAGTGAATAGGCTAGTTTCTTATCATTTACAAACGACTGATTTTTATTTTTTAAACGGATTTCTGTAAAATCAGTTTTAAATCTACTACCTAAGATAATATGCTCTCTTATGTTTTTTGCAGAACACGCGCTTTGTCCATCGCTATCTTTTCCACCTCTAAGTCTTCTATGACCTTCTAGCTTCTCGGTTGAAATTTCTACTTTTCCACAATCTAAGCATAGGCTATAGCCTTCGCCTTCTCCAGTGTTATAAAAAAGTATTTGTGTGTCTTTTTCATTTGTACTTGTTCTAAAGTCAATAAAACGATTTTGATTATTTGCCCAAGGCTCAATATTTAATAAGAGAGGCTCCAGATATTGTGGCTTACTTTTTTCTGAAACTACACGAGTAGGTGTGCTATATAAGTCGATAGAAAAACCCGCAGGCTCTACTAATTCTGTAAGTGGTCCTTTATGTTCTCCCAATTCTAAACCTTGAAAAATACCGATACTACATTTAGGACAAGTATCGCTAACTTTTTGTTCAATATCAATGGTGCGCTGATAACCACAGTGCTGACAGCCTTGAATTGCATTTCTATCAGCAGACTGTCCCCAGTTATTTTTCATAACAATCCCTGAAGATTTATAGTTGAGACCATCTATAAGAATACTATTACCTGGAGCAAATTCCGTAAGTGCTCTTGCTATAGGATAACTAGGGTTCGATTTCAACTTTGGATTTTTACTCCTTAAATCTGACATTGTGATTTTTTCAAAATCTACAATACCAGTTGGTAAACCAGCATTTGGTAAAAAACTCTCTTCTGCTAGATAGCTGAGTACAAATTTTTGCAAAAATTGCCCTTTTCTATATGCTACCGCTTTATAAGCAGGACTAGCATCTCCAAATTGCAGTTTCAATTCCTCCAGTTTTTTATCAAAACCTTCTCTTTGCTTCCTTATCCTTTCAAATATCTTTTTAAAGTTGTCAGATACTTTAGCTATTAATTCCTCTGAGCTATCATCTGCAAGTGGTGTATCTTTTACAATACGCTCTAATTGCTCCTTGATAATTAAAGGATCAATACTATCTAGCCAGTTAAGAAAGCTATGTGCAATAGTAGGCGAATCTTCATAAAAGAATTTCTCAATATTCTCTCTCACGTTGAGTCCTTTATTTTTATTTTCTTGATTTCTAATGAAATTTCCAAACAATAGCGAATTCACGTGTCTTTCTACAATAGTTTTACTGTCAAAAGCTAAGATAGGAGGAGCAATTTTATGTTCTAATGCCCATTTAGGATTATTCATTGTACGCAAACCAATAGGATTAGGCGCACAAAATGTTAATGCTAATGACTTGTTTTCTGCTCGACGTCCGGCACGTCCAGTGCGCTGTAAATAATTTGCTGGCATGGGAGGAACATTACTCATTACTACTGCAGATATACCTCCTATATCAACACCCATCTCCATAGTTGTAGAGCAACTTAAGATGTTTATCTCTCCATTTTCAAATTGTGTTTCTAGCTCTTTGAGACGTGTTTTATCTTGTTGTGCAGAGTGTTCTCCTGCGAGATATAATTTATCGTAGTCAAAGATACGTTCGTGTAAATCGTTCCATAATCCTTTAGCTCTAGCTTCTTTACTATTTTCTTTTAACCAAGCATCTACTTGATCTTCTGGTATCACTTGTTTGTTTTCGTCTAAGTGATATGGATTTGAGAAAGCTGGAAATTGATGATTTTTAGCGTCATCTATTTTATAGCTGGAAATATTATCAGGTTCTAAATTACCTTTTATGAGTGGAGAATAGCCTCGGAATATTTTATCTACCAATCTGTTTGTAACTGGACAAAGAAACTCTTTACCTGCTATCTCAAACTGGGTGCTTTCCAGGAAGTCTAGTTTATAACCTTCTTCATCTGGTGTAAGGATTTTCTGCTGTATTGTTCTCCATATTTTTTCTAATAAATCGTTAAGCTTATCTTCTCTAGCTTCATTAATATTGCTTCTATCGTGCCAGCCCAATCCTGCGCAAATTAATAATACAAGCTTTGATTGTGTCACTGATTTAGGATTATACACAGGCCATTCTTTTACATTGACAAGACCAGAATTATTTTTATATATTAAACTTGGAAAGTATCTCTTTGAAGTGAATTTATATATGCCTTCGTCTAGGAAAAAATGGGAATTAGATCGAATTACAAAATCAGCTGATATCTTTAGAAGGTCTTTCCATTCCTCCAAGGTCAATCCTATGTTTTTTACTACATCATTAAGTGGTACGTTATCTAAATTAGGATAAACAATATTAACAAGGCCTAAGTTTTCTAATGATCGTTCACGAGGTATTCTTCGTGCAAATTGATCAAATAATAATGACTTTGCATATATCTCGTTGTCATTTACAAAATTCTGTCCTCTTGCGCCTTTTAAGAAGAGAGTTTTAAAATCTTTTTTTTCTTTTATAAAGTCGATAATATCTTTCCAACTTGATCTACTAGAAAGAAGAGCTGAGCCATTGTTCTCTTTATCCAAAAGTGAGTTTATTAAATCTATATCCTTCTGGATTCCAGCTTTCCTGAAAGGCAAAACAGTCTCTAGTTCAATTATTAGCTTTGCTCTTTCTTCTAACAATTGATCTTCACTAGCATCAACTTGATTTACATTTAGTCTATTTAATAGATAATGATATACCTGATAACGAATCCAATCACTTTCGCTATCTATATTGATTAGAGCTGAAATTTTGGCGGTTCCTTGTCTACTATCTGTAAATGAAATGTACTTTCTTCCTTTATATAAGGTGTGTTGTTTTTGTTTGTCAATTACATTTGTTTGGTCTAAGACAATATCTGATAATATTCTATTAGTAAATGCTGAAGAAATCCTAAAGTGTATCGGATTACTATTTTGATTTCCACAATGTGGACAGCGATCTTCATCAGATTCATTTGATATTAAAAAATCTTCACCATTATAATCAATGCTATTATCTAATCTTATACTACAAGATAACAAGGCTTTATCTTGATTAGTAGATTCTTTTCGTATTAACCTAACCAAGCTTTTATTGATATTTGATTTTTTTTCATCTTCCTCAACATCTTCCTCGTTTTCAATACTGAATGCCTCATAACCTAATGTAGCTTTTTGTGTGATTTTATCTCTATTCTTTTCACCTTCCAACATCATATTTCCACAACTTCTACAGGCTACTAATTCTAATAGAGGATAACCACACGAGCACTCTTTACCAGCAATGGTATACATAGTTCCCAAGGCTTTATTAGGCTTATGCTCTTTATGTTTATCACAATTTGTATTAGTACAGCAATAAACGCCACCTATTCCTCTTGTGAAAAAATGACCACGAACAGGTAATAAATTGGCTCCTTTGATTTTTTGCTCTGCGAGCGTGTCTATGATTTCTAATTGATCTAGTTTATTAGGTACATTAAAAAAACCTCCTATTTCGCTTTGGCTTATAACCTTTTCACCATTTTTGTTTAGAAATTTATCTCTCAATAGCTTGATATTCTTTCTAGATAATGTACTTGACAATTCAGGAATATCTTTATCCTCAATTTGATTTTTAACTCGTTTACCAGTAACAACTTCTATTTGATTTACTGATATCCCGCATAAATCTGACATAAATTTTATTAAAGCCTCAGTATTTCCAGTTCCTACCGTTGCAGAAGTAATTGCAAACCTCAAATCAGTGACATCTACTTCAAAAGCAGAAATCACTCGTCTTATGAGTAAAGCCATTTCAGCAGCCTTAGAGCCTGTTAATGTATGGGCTTCATCTAGCAAAATCCATCGGAGAGTTCCTTTTGACTTCTCTAGGATAGGTACATCCGCATTACGTACTAACATATACTCTAGCATCGTAGGATTTGTAAATAATACTTGCGGTGGCGTTTCCCTAATCTGTTCTCTTGAGATAAGTTCTGGTAGTGCTCTCTTCTTTTTTTCGGTACTATTTTCTTTGTTAGGCGTATCACCTGTTAAAAGGGCATATTTCACACCGTCTAACGCAGAACACCAAGCGTGCATACGTTTCCTTTGACTTGCAATCAACGCATTTAAGGGATATAAGAATATCGCATTAATCCCTTGTTGATTTTTGCAATTTTGATGAATGTCCTGAAGTACTGGAAGCATAAAACACTCTGTCTTACCCGAACCTGTACCAGTCGTTACAGCTATTGATTTTTTTTTATGAAGCAGCATTCTCCAGCTTTCAAGCTGATGCTTGTAAGGGTGACGTGTTTTGGGAAACTGAAAATCTTCTTCCTTGATAGCATCTAATGCATTAATAAACTCTTCTTGAAAAACAGTTGAAGTTTCGCCAAAAGTTAATTTATCCTGTTCCCAAGGAAAAGTGTTTTGAAAAACAGCATCAGCCATAATAGGTTCTTGGGATAGTAAGAATTTGAAATAATCCTGCATCTCTATATCACCAGTAGCCCAAAGCGATAGGATAGCATCGGTTAGTCTGTTTTCTGTTTTATTATAAAATTGTTTAAAATTCATAGTCTTAGCTTCTTGTTAGAGCGTGTAAAATTGTTTTATTATAAAATTCTGGTTTGAGGTATTGGCTGTATTGAATATTGCGTCTTATAACTTCACGTGTTTCATTACCTGCCCAAATAGGATATTCTTGTTGAATATCATTAATAGATTCTGCAACGGCAATTGGAGATTGAATAAGTAGCCTAACCTGATTGTGATCTTCTATTTGAATATTATAATCACTAGATATTTTTGGGCTATTGCGTGGTAATTCATTTAATACTCTACTTCCTAATTGGGATCTTAAATCTCTAATATGGCTTTGCAATATGGGTTCGGTATCCAACCCAAATCCACTCATTATTCTAAATAAGCTCTGCAGTCCATTATTTTCCATATAATTTGAGATAAGCTCTAACACATATGAGTAGTATTGATCTCCTATCAGTTGAGCTATTTCATTAATTGAATTTTCCCAATGAGTTATTGCAATCCAATGAAAACAAAATCCTAAATCTTTTTCCATCTCAGGTATATCTTTCTGGATATATTCTATAGGATCTGATTGATTAACACCAATAAAGAGAAAAGCTTTTGCTGCAATTACAGAACTACGAGAAATAGCTCTAAGTTGGTCGAAGGTAGAAAGGGGAAGCTCATACTGTGTGCAAATATTAAAATAGTTCAAAACCTGCTGCCAGATATCATCTTTGAAATCTGTAATTAAGAGCTCTTTATGAAAGTTTTCAATGCGTTCATCTTTATCTATTCCAAGGAATAAATCTCCCGTATTTACAAAACGTGGCATTAGCTGTTTACCTTCCTTTTTGGAAGAAATAACAATAAACTGATTTGATATATCAGTATTCGGAATTAAGTAATTACCATCATTGCGCGAAAGCGGAATAATATCTATATCTGCTGCATTACAATTTACGGGAACAGCAAAAAGCTCTAAATTATCGTTGGAATCAAATAAGCTTATTTGTTGTTTTAATTGATCGGTAACATCCAAAGTATGACTAAAACCAGAAATTTTATATGTTTTCTTGTTCTTGCCTTCGCTTAGTTCAAGAGAAACCGTATTTCTATAATCCATAGCATCTGCTAGGTAGAAAAGCCTTACTATTTCATCTCTAAAAGAGATAACTGGCTGTGTAGATTCCTTTATTTGCTTTGTTATTTTAACATCAGTTTTTAAACTGTTTTTGATTGTTAAAGTGGTATCGTTATCTCTTGTACTTAGGATACGCATACCATAGAGATTTGCTAGAGATAACGGTTGTTCTTCTGTGATTATTTGACCTTCTCTGTCGGTAATAGTCATACCTTGGAAAGGAGAGCCTAATTCAAAATGTAATTTCTTTTTTCCAGAATTCCCTATAGAACCTTTCACTATGCTTGGAATTTTTGAGTATTCTGTATTTAACTTTAGAGAATAACAATTATTTAATTCAGTTATCTCTACAAGATTTGACTCATTGAGTTTACACGTAAAATAATCGAGGTTTTCAATTGCAATAGATGCTGAGTAAATAGATTGTTCTGTATACCTGGCCTTTAAATTGCCAATGTTGAAAAACGTATCGTAAGCTATAAGTTCTCCCTTTACTATTTTTAAATCAAAACAACCAGTTCTGATATAGGAAATCTTAGTAATATCATCCCAAACATCTTTAGATTTATGCTTTCGTGTATAAACTGAGAAGCGGTTTCTTGCGATATCGTATCCATTTTCATCAAAAACCAAAACTTTAGGAACTCCTTTAACTACTGGTAAGTTTGCCTTTAACATCCATTTGGGTTTTTGAGTTTGAATTAACCAGTCAAATGATTCAACGCCAGTAACAAACATAAGTTCACCACTTTGGTCGACAGATTGTATTCTAATCTCACCCTCAAAAGGCATCCATTGAAGTAAATTACCGCAAATCGTAATTTCTGATGAAGGTAAACTAGACTTCCATTGTTCTGGAAATAATACAGCAGCTTCTTTATTTGATACGGAGTTACCTTTAATTAAGCGCCACTCATTATCACTAAATCTACTCCATAAACTTGGTTCTTCTAAATCAGGTATGACTTGAATGAAATCAGGTAATTCAATCTTTTCATCATTACAGATAACGTAGGCATAAGGCAACCCTTCTGAAACGTTCCATTCTTTATTTTCTTGATTGTACCAATCTGTCTTATAACTCTTGTTATTCATTCTACGGAATACACAGATTAAGTTGTCATCCATAAAAAATTGATACTCTTTTTCTGTAGCCTCAAAGCCTAATATACCTGCTAGGGTTTCTTCAGTATAGGTATTAGCAAGACCTAATCTTAGATTAATTTTTGTTTTGTTATCATCAAAATGAAGTAACCAATAATTCTTTGGCTTTGACTGTCTTACCTTTTTAGATATCGATGCACTCTTTATCTTCAATGAACTAGAAATTTCTTTTAAACTATCTTCAGATTCAAGCAGTTTGTCAAACTCTCCATCATTGTTAAGAATAGACTTAACAATTTCGAGACAATTCTCATACACCATATCATTTTGACTAGACTTAGGTAATAAGTCTATTATATCTGATTTGAATATAAAATCTTCAATAGTTGAAGGTTGTTCTTCTAGAACAGCTTCTAAGAAAGCTTTGTATTTCCCTTGATTTTCAGAAATATGTTTTAGTGGAAGACCGCCTTGTAAAAGAAGTGTTTTAAATCGAAGAACGTTTTGTTTTTTAATCCATTTTATACCAAGTATTTGAGCTCCTTCGAGAGCTTCTTTATAAAATGTATGTTCAGTAAAGTTATAACTTGCATTACCTCCTATAGAATCAAATACTTCTTGTTTACTTGGTATGCCGCCATTATAGTTTTTTTTCCACCACAGAGAATAATAGAGCGTAGCATCCCTCGAATCTATATCTATTGGCGTCCCAAATTGTAAACATTTTTTTAATTCGCTAGATTCTTCTTCATTTAAAAAATACTTCCACAATGACCTACCATCGTGTTTTTGAAGATTGTGTTTTTTTAGTAAGGAAGAGAAAAAATTCATTTGTTATTAAATTTGATTTACCGATTTTGACATTACAAAATAAGGAAATAGATGTGTAAACTATTTGCACATCTATTCAGAATAAAATTTTAATATTTCTTGAGCGTGATTTTTAAGTTCTTTTTTAATAAAATCAGGTTCTATCACTTCGACATCCTTGCCAAAGGAAAGAAGTGTTTGAAATAATTCATTATTGGGAATCACTTTAATAGTTCTTGTTAAGCCATCAGTTTCTGACTTATCTATTTTTTGTGTTGCTCCGTGAATAGGCTTAGTATCGATGTATTTTATTCGGCTTTCGCGAAATCGTAATTTAATAAGAACCGGTTCTTCATTATTTTTTGAAACTCCAATAATTTCATCGAAATAATCTCCCCAATCAATTGTATTTTCTATAATTTCAATACTTGTTTCAGAATAGTTGAGAATTCTATCCAGTGCGAGGTTAGTTATCCCTTCATAAGATGAATCGTCCTGATATCCAAAAAGAAACCACCTATTATTATATTGTTTTAAGTGATAAGGATGAACTATCCGTGTGTAACTCTCAGCTTCCTTAAATGATTTGTACTCGATATGTAGCACTTTCTTTCTAATTAATTGGTTGTAAAGTTTACCGACAAGGGGTTGTCCCGTATAATCTCTATTAGTTTGATAGCTAATGAGGCTATTATAATCTTCGTGGATTAAATCAAATGAACTCTCGATTCTAGGAAAGAGTTCATCAAGCCAATTGAAGTCAACTCTATTTCTATATCTAGATAGAATTGCTAGTGTTTCTTTTAGTTGTTCTTTATCAGATTTGCTCAACAATTGGTGACCAAGTGAGTAATTGGGTGAAACGTATCTAAAAGCTGTTTTCTTACCATCGTAAAGACCCTTAACAAATACAGCCAAGTCATCAATGTTTCTTTCAACGCTCAAATTTTCTTCAATAAGCTCTCTAATATATTTAATATCATTTTGGATTGATTTTCTTGAAACAGAAATACCCATTTTTTCATTTAAAACTTCGCCCAATTTTTCTAAAGTGAACAAACCTGTTCTGTACGAGAAACATTCATCTAGAATGGTTATTCTTTTTTGAAAATTTTTAGTTGAAGGCATTTAAGATTATTTTTTAATTTTTTCCAAAAGTATAGAAAAGACGTATAAAACATTTGAGGTTTTCCTCATTTACTTGATTTACATTTTTACTAACTTAAAATAACTTCTACAACACTGATTCCTATGCGCCGGCACGAATTTTTTAATCTGCCTCAAAAAGGGGCACCACAGAACTAACAGCGGATATATTGAAGTGGCCAGATAAAGTATATGTTATAGTAAAGAAACATCTTGATCAGATCCACAAGCATACAGGCTCCAAATATTACTCAAAAATAATAGTGTTGGATATTCCTGATATATACAAATACTATGATGCTAATTTGATAACAATATTAGAAGAAAAAGTATCGTTTTAAAATAACCACTATATTGGTTCAAATACCCCGCAGAGCATCAAAACTATCAATATAATGGTCGTTTTAATTATTTTTGATATGTAAAAATCAAAGGATTTATTTTAGTAAACTTTCGAGAAACATACCGCTTTTTGGTACTTATCTCAAAAGTTTACTATAATCTGACCTAAAATAATTTAATTTGAACTCATTTATGCGAATTTGTACACCCAACTCGTAAAATTCTTTCAAAACTCCCAAACTTGTGTTAAAAAGGGGCTAATTCGGTGTCAGTAAAAATTGAAGCCGTTGTTAAGCCCTAAAAAAACTCATATTTTGAGATTTTGGATAGTTCCTTACTCTCCGCAAAAAGCCCCGTTATCGTAATGATGACGGGGCTTTATTTTTCCATATTTTAAACGAAACGCTACTCTTACTCAAAACTCCACAAAAAAAGTATCAAGATAAACCAAGCGTTGTGACAACCATTTTTTTAGGTATTCATAATCATCTGATATCGTGTTCATTCTGCCCCAGACCAGTTCATCCCGTTCGTAAACTTTGTTATCGCGCAGTAACATGAAGATCTTTTCTAGACGCTCAAATAGTTGCGAATCGCTGTACATTTTGGTTCTAAGTTCTTTCCAGCGTGTTTGCACTTTATTATTATAGTCTGAAGCATTTGTTGCTTTTAGACGGTCAAATAGGTTATTTGTTAATATATCATCGGTGGTGGGGATTCGCTTTCCGTCTTGGATTGTGCCCATAACACCATCTAAATCCCACGGTACAAAAAAATAGGGCGCATCCTGGTCGTACTTGGCAAGAAAATAATTCTTACTTATATTATCGGTGCCTCGTAATAGGTTGATAAATAAAAAATAATCGACCGCATTGTCGATGTCTAGGTAAGAACTGATATTGTTTTTAAATTCCGAATCGTTGCTATTGCTCACAAATGCAATAAAGTCATGCAGATTATCCCAGTGCGCTTCATAGTTTTCGTAGGGATATTCCATTTCAAATCCGGCCCAGTGGGGGAAGGCGTTGTTAAATTTTGGTGCTGCCTTGAATGCAGTTCCGTCATTATAGCTACCCGCCTTAAACAGTTCTCCACGAACGGTGTCTCCTTTAATTTTTTTAAGTTGCAGCAGTTTTCTGTCCAGCTGTTCAGAAAAAAGATAGACTCCTTGATACGTTTCGTTTAAAAAGACCTCTGCAAATAGCATATCAGTAAAACTCTTTGCCTTAGGTTCTTCAGAAATATAACGGGGCGTCTGCACGTCTAGCCATAGTTTCGTGGAAAAATAAGACCGTAATTTGAGTGGTTCATTGTAAACACTGTTCATAACCCAATCATCATCCTTACGAAGCGAACCAAATTTAAAATCCATAGATTCTTCTGAAAAGCGATCTTTCCGAAGCTCCAGATCATAAGATTTCTTGGGATATTTAAGCGCACTATTGCCGCGCCATTCGATACCAATATTCGCTCTAAACCGAGTAGATCCATCTAGATAACTTAAGGTTGCATGTCTTTTCGGCTCGTCCACGATGCTATCGGTTGGATTAAGTTTAATGATAGGTAGGCGTGTAACAAACAATTGAAACGTATCGGTAGCTTTTACAACGTTAAAGCTTTCTGTATTGAGGAGTTGCTGCTCACGGTTCTGCATCACGTATATCATGCCTTCAAGCTTAAAACGCTTTAACTCGTTGGTATTCAATGCTAGTGAATCTAAATATGACTGTTGAATAACAATAATTTTATGATTTTCATCAATCCCATAAGAAACGCTTTTATCAATTGCAATTGTATCTTGAGCAAAACCAATAATTGAAAAGGTTAAACAAAAAAGTAAAGGTCCTAGGTTCTTCATAGTTTAAAATAAAAGTTAAATATAACGATTGCTTATCATATAATTTGAGCTATGCACGTGCATCATCTTCAAAGCTACATCTCCATTGCACACAATTAGAAGTCAAAAATTATACCCGAACAAAAAACAGCATAAAAGTAAGTGAAATCCTTACTCTTTTTAAGCTGAAAAAAGAATTTTCTTACAATAAAAGCCAAACAATATTAACGATAAATTCATGTTTTCATAGATAATCAACATGAATCTAATAGTAATTTAGTTAAACCTTTGTTAATTAAAATTATAGCCTCCGAGACCAAATTTTAAAAAACACTTTGACATAAGGGGCTACGAGCATTTTTATAATTTAACATTTTAAGAAGTTTTCAGCGTATAGCAAATTTGGGCCGAAAACCATTTTTACAAATCATTAGTTTTTAATAATTTAGCCCCGATTTTACCCCACAAAATCATTCAAAAACAAACAAATGAACCTATTCACACAATTCCCCGCGTGTAGCATTGCTACACCCCTATTTTTTATTTTATTTTTTTTAACCCTTCCCACCCACTCGCAAGTGGGAATCAATACCAATTCCCCTACTGCGATGCTCGATGTTAATGGTGATATACGCATACGGGCTATGAGTGAAGATTTTGGGAGCCACGTACTCACTATAGACAATGCTGGATATTTGGCTAAAGCACGTGCATTTATGCTTTATAGTGCAGACGAAGTTTTGGCAACAAGGCCTGTAAACAGCAGCCTACAGGGTTCGGCTACCGAAAATAACATTGATCTAGGGTTACAAGCGGCCATTACCATCCCAGCCAATAGAGAAGTTAAAGTTATTATCAACTATTCTGTTCCAATGGGCACTTTAACCAACTCCGCTCCGCCAAGCACCTATATAGGGATACGTTTTCTTAAGGACGGAAATGAAGAACAGCAAGCATCACGCAAACTCTCACTTACACACTATTCCAGTCCAGATAGTGAAGACATTAGTAGTATGGCGACATTGACCAATACCTATATAGAAAATTTTAGTTCAGGCGCCGTAGACCGCACCATCACTTACGATGTGAAAGGCTATATAGAGCAACACGTCCAAGGGTCGGGAACGTATAATTATAAATTTAATATGTGGAGTGCCACTGGCGCAAACTACAATTGGGGAAAGGCAGCCATGACTTATCAAGTCTATATTAAGTAATCGTATTGTCTTGATTAACATACCTGCAATAATTCCTATTTGAGGGTCAAAAATTATTTTATCCAACAGTTTGTCCGTTCAATCTATAAATGTTGACGTAGCTTTTAGAGTGCTTTACTAACTAGCATTATATATTAATTGAGACCGCCATTGTGATGTTTTCAACAGGTAAAACAATACCTTTAGCATAGTCGAGTTATAGCATTGTCAAAGTTGAAACCAACATGCATTTTAGAATAATAATCAAGCTTTCATCTATCATTGGGCTCCTCCTCTGTTCTTTTCTGAAATCGTACGGGCAAAATGATGGTGATAAACCTAAACTAGTGGTAGGAATCATCGTAGACCAAATGCGATACGATTACCTGTCTCGTTTTTCTGAAAAATTTGCAGAAGGCGGTTTTAAACGATTGATGAACGAAGGTTTTTCTTGTGAGAGCAACTACCTCAACTACATTCCTACCAAAACCGCTCCAGGCCATGCCAGCATCTATACGGGCACGACACCTAAAGACCATGGAATTTTAGGTAATTACTGGTTCGACGTAAAAACAAGTACGCTCATTGACTGTGTCTATGATGCTTCAGTTGCTCCCGTAGGTACTGGCAGCAAGAGAGACCGTAGTTCTCCAAAATACTTACAGGTTAACACCATATCTGATGCGTTTAAAGAGCAAACTAATGCACAAAGTAAAACCATAAGTATAGCATTAAAAGATAGGTCTGCCATACTCTCCGGTGGAAAAAAAGCAGATGCCGCCTACTGGTTCAGGGGAAAAGATCAAGGTCATTGGATTACCTCCTCTTATTACAGGAATACCTTACCAACATGGGTAAAACGTTTTAATGAAAAAGCCGTTTTAGAAAACTACATGACCGATTGGGAACCGTTATTGCCTATTGCGAGATATACCGAAAGCGAGCAAGATAACCGGACTGTTGAACGTGGTTTTAAAGGAAAAGAACATCCCGATTTTCCGTATGACTTAAAAAAGTTGGCCAAAAATAACCAAGGATACGACCTCTTGGAGTTCACGCCGTTTGGTAATAGCTATACGCTTAACTTTGCGGTAGCGGCGCTAAAAGGTGAACAGTTAGGAAAAGATGCTATAACCGATTTTTTATTGATTAGCCTGTCCAGCACCGATGCTATCGGGCATAATTTTGGCGTTAGTTCTAAAGAAGTAGAAGACACTTATCTTCGTTTGGATCGTGATCTGGCGGCATTCTTGATTGAACTGGATACACAGGTTGGCAAAGACAGTTATACCTTCTTTTTAACCTCAGACCACGGAGCTTCAGAAAACGCGAATGCCCTAAAAGAAAAAAACATCCCTGGCGGATATTTTAAGGAAGCAACCTTTAAAATTGAAGTAAAAGATCACGTTTTTAAAAAATATGGCACTACAGAAATCATCAAAAACATCTCTAATGAACAAGTATTTCTTGATAAGGAATTGATCATTACCTCTAATCTAGATATTTCAGAAGTTGAAAAAAGCATTCAGCAATTCATATTGGAGCAACCACAGATTAAAACCGTACTTACCCGATCACAAATAGAAAAGGGCGAGTTTTCGGGAACCATTGAAGCCTATTTAGTGAATGGTTTTAATTCTGAAAGAAGCGGAGATGTACTATATGCCTTGAACGAGCATGTGCTTGTGTATGCAGAAACAGGCTCAGATCATGGTAGCGGTTATGAATACGACACCCACACGCCCCTACTTTTTTATGGTTTCGGAATAAAAAAAGGGAGCACAAAAGATACAACACGCACGATCGACATTGTCCCTACGCTCTCTAAACTATTAAAAATAACACCTCCAAAAACAGCTAAAGGAGCCATTCTTGATTCACTACTGAAGAAACAATAGCTTTTTATCCTGGTTCCTGTTCAGAGCCACTTTCTAATTTTACCAAGCCTTTAAAAGCATCGATTACGGTATTTCCTTCATATAAAACTTTGTAGACTTCTCGTGAAATTGGCATATCTACATTATAATCTTCGGCAAGTTCCATCACTACTTTTGCGGTTTTTACGCCTTCGGCAACTTCATTCATCTCATCAATGATCTGTTCAAGGCTTTTACCACGTCCAATTTCAAATCCAACATGGTGATTTCTACTTTTCGCACTAGAACAAGTAGCGACTAAATCTCCCATACCAGCCAATCCAGCAAACGTTCTTCTTTTTCCACCCATAGCGGTCCCTAATCGGGTAAGTTCAGAAAGCCCTCTTGTTATTAATGCCGCTCTTGTATTGTCCCCTGCGTTGGCACCATCGCCCATTCCAGTAGCAATGGCCATAATATTTTTTAAGGCACCCCCTAGTTCACAGCCAATCACATCATTATTGGTATAAACACGGAATAAACCCGTGCTAAAAACAGGTTGCAACTTTTTTGAAATTGTTTTATCAACCATAGCTATTACAGCTGCTGCCGCCTGACCTGAGTGAATCTCTTTGGCCAAATTAGGCCCCGTCAATACTCCTGAAGGGTGGCCGGGAAGTTCTTCAGCGATAATTTCGGTCATTCGCATTTTAGTCCCTATTTCCAGTCCTTTTGCTAAGCTAACTATGGGAATCCAAGGTCTTATGAAAGGTTTTGCAGCTCGTAACACCTCCCTAAAATTTTGTGCGGGAACCCCCATGATCAAAACATCTGCGTCTTGTACGGTTTCTTCTATAGAGGTCGATGCTTTTAAGGTCTTGGTTAAAAGTGCTCCAGGCAAATACTTACTATTGGTATGTGAGGTATTAATTTCATCAACAGTATCTTGATTTCGTGCCCATAGCGTTGTGTTTGCGTTTTTTGCAGTAATCGAGGCAACGGTAGTTCCCCAAGAACCACCCCCTAATAATCCTACGTTAAGCTTCATATAGTTTAATTTTTATGACTGAAATACTTATTCTTCCAATTCATTAAGATACAAATTTCTAACTTCTTCAATATGTTTGTCTAGATCTTTCCGTTTCCATATAGAAGTATCTACAGGATCTAGCACGACTACTTCTATATGGGTGGGTTTTAAAACGCTACTTCCTTTTTGTGTTGCCATATAGGCATTTTTAATTACCACTGGGATAATAGGCACCCCTGCTTGCATCGCCATATGAAAAGCTCCTTTCTTAAAAGGTCCAAGAGCTCTACTTCCACTTCGGGTTCCTTCAGGAGCAATTACGACCGATATTCCGTTTTTAAGTGCATCTACGGCAGGCTGTAATGCCGAAATCGCCTTTTCTTTATTGGCTCTGTCTACATAAATGGCACCAAGTGCTGTGAAAATAGGGCCTACTGGCGTTCTTTCAAGTTCCTTTTTGGCTACTCCAGTAATATCATTACGAATGAGTTTCATTAATATAAAAAAATCTGCTGCACTTTGGTGGTTAAAACAGAAAACTGCGGGTCTAATCTCTTCCAAGTTATGCTTTCCTTTAACAGCTATTTCCAATCCCGCCAGTTTAGTTCCTAAGTCACCTATACTCGCAAATGTGGCATTAGCAGCCTCTTGTCTAGACATGGTAATGGCTCCTTTAATGAGTCCTCTAATAGCCGAAGGATAAATACTCGCAATGGCGAGACCGGTTCTAAAGCCATTCACCGCGGGTTTTCCCACGGGCTCTTCAAACCGAAGTATTGGCCAGTCATTTTCGAATGCAATTTGAGATAGTTTCTGATCTGGATTTGTAGCCACCGGTTTCCCTACAATTTTAAATAAAGGATAATCTTCAATACTATCTGAATAAAAGTAACTTTTAGAAAGGTCTACGTCATGCTTCTTTGCATACATTCTAGCAGCTCTCGCCTTACCTTCCCCCCAACACATTTCTGAAACACGGCCTGTGAACCTTCCGTTTCTCAATTCCATACGCGTACAGAAAATATCATCGATCCCCAATTCTTTAGCAATGGGTTCAATTTGATAAGAAGTTGCAGCCGAAATAATAACCACTCGATGTCCTTTTTCTAAATGGGATGCGATTAATTCTCTCGATTCGGGGTAAATGGTGGTTGCTAAATATTCAGAAAAAACCATTTTACCTAAGTCTTTAAATATTTTCTCAGGAATTCCTTTCACGCCCAATGCTGCAATTTTTGTCAAGATCTCAAAATCCCTATTTCCTGAAGAGAAAACTAAAGCAGTAGCAAATTGTGTGAGATATTCTTTTGCGGTCGTCTTTCCACTGAAAAGACGCGTGGTCATAAATTTCTTTGCTGAAAAATCATTAATTAGAGTCCGGTCCATATCAAAAAATGCTGTGATATGAGCTCCTTCTTCAGCTTTCTCCACTTTTTTAGGGGTTACCTTCTGGCTCGAATCTGGCACCAAGATCTTTTTGGTAGAGTTAAGCTCCAATACTTTTGCATCTGGCGTATGTTCTATTTTTTTCAGATAAAACAACCGTTCAGAAAGATCATCTAATTGAAGCATCCAGGAATCTAACGCCTCATAGTCAATTTTTTTATTTGAGGGTGTCAAGCCAGCATTTTTGGCAAACCGCAGTGCATTGATTAAAAAGGGTTTAGATACACTATCCAGTCTTGTAATCCTTGACTGCCAGTGCAACTCTTTTCCTTTAAACATACAGAGTTCCAAAAACTCTTTTTCTATAAATTCTTCGTCCGCATCCCAATTATTAAGCGTGTGACATACAACTTTATCGGCTTCCAAATAGGATAATAATATCGCTCGGGAAACATATAAATTCTGTTTTTTAAGTAACGCGGAAACGTCTCCTTTTGGATCCGTAAGGATTTTTCGCCAGTTTTTATGAAACCGTCCGAGTTCCGCTTCAATTTCACTACTGAATTTTGGCTTATTGGTGTAGAAAAACTCAAATTTGAATAGGTTACGAAGTTGCATGATCTCTTCCCAAAATTTTACCAATCTAGTTTCTGAAGGGGCATCTTTAATTTTAACCAAAGCCATTTCAATAAAAGCAGCGTGGTATAAGTGATTGGATGCCATATTCGCATAATATGTGGCGACTAGATATTCTGTGGGTGCCAAACTATATTGTGATCGTTGCCCTGCCCTGTTTTTCTGTACGATACCAGCCCCCATCAAAAGATTAAGCGCTTTCTGTACCGTAACACCTATTTTGTTGCCACGATCAATAAGGACATCTTCGCGCTTATCGCCTATGTATGTCATTATTTTATTGACCTTATACTCTATTTCTTTTCTGGTGAGTGCAAAGTCATTCAATAACACGTTACAAACCAAAGAGACTGTCGTGACTGGCGTGATCGCATTTGCTTGGTGAATCAGTTCAAAAGCAAAGCGAGGTAAATGATTTACGTCACTGTAGTTATCTTCTTCCACTTCTGGGATGCTTGCGCTATGTTGATCTTCCATCTCCACGGGATCTCCAAAACGTATCGCAGCCCGACCATATTCATTGCCTAATTTTTTAATGTAACTGAAAGCTTCTTTAACGTTTTCCCGTTTCTTGGTAGAGCCTTTTGCTTCTTCGGTTAACTGTTTTACATCTGGAATAAGATCGTAGACGATAGAAACCGGCACATATTTTATGGGTCGGACACTTTCTTTCTCCCCGTCCATGATGTATTTTAAAATACCCATCTGCGGATAAATAATCTTTCCGGTTCTGGAACGGGTTCCTTCAATATTCCAAGTGAGGTGATCCCCTTTATCGATTATGGTAGAAATATAATGTCGCAGCGCGGCCTTATAGATCATATTATCTTTAAAACTTCGGCGTATAAAAATAAGTCCTGCGTTGTTACCCAATTGTTTTAAACCGGGAAACGCAAGATTATCTCCGCCAAAAGAATAAGGAACGGGCATACCATACCTCGCTAATGTGGAGATTAAAACGAGCGTATCTAAATACGTCTTATGGGTCATGATAAAGGCAACCGAATGCTGCCGCATCAACTTCATTAATTTTTTAATCCCTTTTGGATTTACATCAATTTTATCACTGTACGCTCGTGATAGAATATAGTCGAACCCACGCACAGAAACCAATTTAGCAAGTGGATGCTGCTCGGCATACAATTCTTTGATATACGAAGCACCTTTTTTCTGAACCTCGTTGAGATCCATTTCTTGTGCTACTGCAATCTCTTGCAGTCTTTCTTGAAACTTTGGATGATTAATGATCTGCTCCATATATAAATTCTTATTTCGTTGCCAATTTTCTATTCTTTAAAGCACGTCGTTTTCTGTTCCAATAAAACGGATACAAAATACGCTCAATAAAGGTAGTGACATCTTCTATTTTTTGTCCTTTTAAATTTGCACTCAAAGCATTTGCGACCAACAATAACACACTAGCATTAGCACCTAAACCTGAGTGGCTCCCAAATACTTCTATATTTTTGATGTTGTCTCGATACGTTTCTGCCTCCATACAATGTTTCCAAGGTACTAAACCATCAGTTTTTGTATAAATACAGGTAACGGGTACTTCAGGTATTGGCTCTAACTCTTCTAAAAACCGCTGATTTCTTTCTTTTAATGATTTTCCCCTAAAGAATTCAAGGAGACCATAGACTGGTGTTTTCATTTCCATGACACCCCAGACCGGTGATGCTATGGTTAAGATCTGCTCTACTTGATTGGGATGTCTATTGGCCATTATTTTTGCGAAGATCCCACCACCGCTCCAACCTACAATACTCACTTTCTGCTTGTGCAATTCGTAAATATCATCCAGTTTTTCTTCTAATCTTGGAATGTAATGCGACTTTACCATATTAAAACCCATCTCCCATTTATAAGTTGTAAATCCTAACGATTTTAAGTACTTGCGCACAAACACGGTAGAAAAATCGTCTCCTAGATACGGGGGGATTAATAATACAGGTCTTCCCTCTCCTTTAATCCGTTTTGGGATAAAGGGATAAATAGCGTAAATCGAAGTCCATTCTAAAATCGATCTGCTTTCCATCATCATATTAAATACGGGTGGCTTC
>Ga0207897_100136_pt1 | contig 35162 bp, 24 predicted proteins | sample LinPmetageLP42_FD_184054 | JGI IMG/M metagenome (GOLD analysis project Ga0207897, IMG submission 184054) | Marine viral communities from the Pacific Ocean - LP-42 (SPAdes) | ecosystem: Environmental > Aquatic > Marine > Oceanic | place: Pacific Ocean | collected 2010-08-27
ACCAATATAGTCACCTAATGTCTATAGTGGTCCTTATAAGACCACTATAATAAGTGTGTAATACCTTCGTTTTTACCCTGTGCTTCGCCCACTATTAGCTCGTTAGAAACCAACGCCTGAGTGCCAAAACCTGCTTATGGTATTATTGCAATAATCTCTATTTTTTAAGTGTTATTTATGAGTAAAAATCACAAGTCGAAGGGAATATTAAGGTCTATCAAAATTGACGATTTATCATCTTTGCAATCGTCAATTGAAGAAGACGACGAATTAATGAAACTAACTTATGGGCGGGAGCACCAAAAATAAATCGAAATTGACATAAATGATTTGTAGGACATGACTTGGGGGCATTCATTCCTCATAATCTTAGGTAGTTCTAGTACTATGAGCATTGAAGTCCATTCAATAAACGACTGTTTTTCCTTCAAAGGAGATTTTTAGAGCAGCTATAATTTAGTTTTACAACTGTCGAGTTTAGATAGTCGCAACATATATTTTGTACTGCGACCATTTGCGTCTGTTTTAATCAGAGCTCCCGATTTAACTAACCCAGCCAAATGGCGACTGGCGGTTGGTTTACTTACTTTAGTTAAAGCATGATATTGAGTGGTATTGATGCCATGCTTGAACTTTCCTTCCAGCATTAAGAGCAAAACGTCGAGTTGCGAGGTTGATAGTTTTGTCTGATCAATATTATTTAATACTTTTGTTTTAAATAGCTCTTTATCTATTACTTTCATTGCATCGAGTAGAGTTGAATTAAGCGTTTGGATAAACCACATTAACCAAGATGTTATATCTGTATCGCCTTTTTGCGTTTTTTCCAGAGCATCGCAATACCCTTTTCGGTCCCCGAAAATGCTAACTGGCATAGCGAATAGTTGCACTGAATAATGCTCACCCTGAGCAAATACTAGATCGGTTAACAAGCGTGCTATTCGGCCATTCCCATCGTCGAAAGGATGCAAGGTGATCAACCAGAGATGAGTTATAGCTGCCCTCAAAAATGGATCTAGTATTGGATCCATTCGTGAGTCATTAAACCACATTAAGAATTGTGTCAGTTCGTCGTCAATTATACTTTGATCAGGCGCTTCAAAGTGAACTATTGTCTTGTCACCCGCTTTCGACACAACTTGCATTATCCCTTTACCTCTCAACCTCCCTAGATTAATTGATTTATCTATAGGCTGAGCGATATTCATCAGTCTTTTATGCCAATGAAGGAGTCGATTTAAAGCAAGGGGAGTATTCCAATTGACGACAGCATCAATCATTATTTCTGCCAAACCATCGGCTTGCACTGTTGTTTGAACATTTTCTTGTTCAAAGCCTATTTGACTAGATAAAGAAGAACGGATCACATGCGCATTAAGCTTAACACCCTCTATCGCGCTAGAGTGCATGATATTAGCCACCAACGTATCAAGCATGATGCGCTCATCACTCTGTGGATAATGAGACGTTTTACCAAATAATATCCCTTGGTTCAGACGTGCTGTCCGGAGCAAGGGTTCGATGATGCTCTTGTCCCAAGTAAAGTGAGGCCAATTCTCTCGCTGCCAAATCCACATTATAACTATCCGGATAACTGTAATCGCATCAGATTGTGATGTGATTAGCGAGATTAATCAAATCAAAGAGTACTTGATAGATGGTTATTGTCTTACTTTGTGAGTGGAATTTCTAGGCAGCGACATTTTATTACAGTATGAAAAACCTGATGAGCATTATTAACGATAGGTCTGAAAGTTCCGAATGGAAGTAACCCATAAGAAAGCTAAATGGTCTGGCTTTATGGGAGTATTACAACGTCTCGTGAGTGAGCGATTGTCCTTTGTGAATCTAACCATTAAAACTAGTAAAACTCAACGAGCAGGGGGCACACGAAAGCATGCTGAAGATCCTATAATTGGGGAGCTTTTGGACTGGGAATTAAGGAAAAATTTCAGTCTTATTCATTAGTTTATTATGAGCTAAATAGAACCATTATATACGTGTAAACCCTATAGCGGTCTATAGTGGACCACTACAACAACTGTATCAACGCCTTAATCTGCACTTTTAAATGTACCTGAGCAAATACTCACAGAATGGGTTGAAGGAGCCACCAACTCTAGCGCTCAAACAACTTAGCCGCCATAAAATTTGGTGCGTCTTATTTTCTTTCTAAAAGCTCACCGACTTCACATTTAAACAATTCACATAGTTTGTCGATCGCATCTAGATCAATACGCTGCGCTGTTTCTTTGTACAGAAGCGTCACTGTATTTCTGTGCAAACCGGTTTCTCGGGCGACGTCCATCACCTTCATTTTTCTCTCGCCCATTAGGCGGGCTAAATGACATTTAATCATTCTTTTTGATACCTAAAATTGTTATTTGTCACTTTAAGCGACAATTTGTGGTTGACCTAAGCTGCTTATAATTACATAATGTCATTCAGAGTGGCAAAACGTTCTTATAAGTTGTTATTTGCTGCTTAAATTAACATATTTAGGAGTGTCAAAATGAGTTTTTTAGTGATTACACGTAAATCTGGCGAATCTCTGGTATTGAGAGTAGGCAACCAGTCTGTTCAGCTTGTTATTAGAAAGGTGACAAGTAATGAAGCCAAAATCTGCTACAACGCTTCATGTGCAGTAAAAATAGACACTGGATTGACCATGGTAAGCGTTAGCTCCTCAGAGCCGGTTATCATCAAGCACTCTGGCAACGATTTTGAAATTTCGGGTCTGAAAAATGAATTAGGTAACCCAGTTTATGTCAGCTGTTCTTTTTTAGAAGTTAAACGAGGGCACTTGAAGCTGGGGGTGCAGGCTGAGAGTTGCGTTGAAATCATGCGTGATGAACTTCTTTTAACTGAGGTGGAAGCATAATGTTTCGTTTAGGATTTGAGGGAAAAGGGGAGTTCGGATTAAATTATGATTATTACTGGGATTTGCAAAACTATCGCAATAGTCATGAGCATGAATCCGCTCCACTGTTTAATGACTGGCAGATGCAAATCCCGTTTGCGCGATATTTGTCTGAGGAAAAACGTGTTCTATGTTTTGCTTCTGCAAAAAGTAAGTGTGTTGTCACAATCGACAACTGCATCTTTCAACTTAGGCAACATTATGCGCTGAACGAAGGCGACCATACATTAAAATTGCATGTCATTAGCTATCATGGTCATGATGATGTAGTCGTGTGGGACGTCATGAAACATCTGCCAGCGAATTTGAATCAGGGAGGGGCTCATACTGAGCATAAGGTGAAAATTGCGCGCCCGCTCAAAATAACGCTGCAGCAGGATGATGAGCTCATCTTGACACATAGCTTAAATATTCAATTGTTGGACTCTACATGGATCGATATAAGGCAAGATGAGCATTGCTTAGATTAATAGGTTGATATTTGCCAAACAAGCGTTGATTACTGACAGGTTCACGAGTGATAAATGAAACTCGCAGTGTGATATGAAAAGTTAAACTTGAAATAGGTACTAAAATGGATGTCGACGTCGTAAAAAAAATACAAGTGGAATACTCAAAATCCGACAATTTGATAGTCGCACTAGATCAGCACGATAATCTGCATATCGCTATGCATATTGGACAAGGTGCATATGACTCAAGGCCTGTTGAGCGTTTTGTAGATGAAATCAGAGAAACCGTTAGCGAGCTATATCAAAGTGGGCAGTTTATGCTTGACGGGACCAGACTCTCATATCCTGGATGTCCAACTCTTAGGCGGTTAAGAGTTAAAGACACGATGAAGCAGGAGTTCATTTTGTGTCGCGTTAAAATGTGGGCAGGGAGTGATGAATCGGCACTAAATTGGTATGAAACTGAAACGATTGCTGCATTAGGGATGACAGCGAAATCAGCTGTCGAATCTGGTCTTTTCATTGAACTTGTTGATTACATTGAAGGCATTAATCTGGGGGGGGACGCTTGATACTCTATCTGATTTTTTGGATTTTTCGGTCTACACAAAGGCTAAAATGGTAGATAAAAGTTAGTTTTTCACATCAAAAGGTGATTTGATTAGGGGGCGTAATCACATCATAGTCTTCTTAAAATAAGCTAGCATGACAACAATCAGGTATCGTAATTAAAGCGTGATTGATGGCGATATTGAGACGACCTGTGGTATCAGGGGTACTGTACATCGTGATCAGAGCAGTCAACATGCCAGCGGCGACTATTTAGACTTTTTAAATACACATAACCTGATACCCAGCGTGAGTCGCAGAGGTCATTGTCTGGATAATGCTGTTGCAGAAAGTTTTTTTCATTCTTTTAAAACTGAGTGAATTAAACGAAAAGAGTACGTGAATCGAAGTGAAGTTAGAGCGGTTTTGTTTGATTACATTGAAGTGTTTTACAATCGAACACGACTGGACAGCCACCTTGGATATGTGCCCCAGATGAAAATACATATTTACACGTATGTTAAGTGTCTACGTTACTGTGGGAAGGTGACACAGGTTTTTGTTCTAATTCTCCGAGCTTTGCATAAGTAACAGGAGCAATCATTATTGCCATTCTGCCGTTAACGCGTAGCAAACTATCTAGGGATGTAGCTTTGCTCAGGTCACGGGAGATACTCGGCAAGATTACAAACGAAAAAGCTTAATCATAACAAAGATCATGATTAAGCTTTATATCGCCACTACTTCAGCTTTAACTGAGTAGCTTTTACAGCAGACGCTAGGTTCTAAGCTTCACAATTAAAATGAATAATTTAAGCTTACTTCGTATATACGACCAGTGTAATCTAAACGAGCTATTGCTCTTTCATCATCACCAAAGTACTCGTAGGTTTGCTCATTCGTTAAGTTATAGGCTTTAAAGTGAAGCCTTAAGTCTTTATTGACTTTATAGCTTGATGCTAAATCTAAACGACCGCTTGCTTTAACAGTACGATCTTCGGTGCCGTAATAGGAGCCGCCAGGATATTGAACATCGAATTTGTCACGCCAGTTGTATGCTAGACGAATGCTAATGCCGTCATTTTCCCAATATCCAATTAGGTTATACGAACTAGGTGATACTTTATAAAGTTTACTATCCCCTTCTAAAGTCGCGTCTTGGTCAATATATGTGTAGTTGAATACTCCTCCTAAGCCATTCCAAGGATAGGGGAGGAAATCAAGTTTTTGCTGCACTGCAAATTCAGCACCGGTTAACTTTATTTCGTTATCTGCATTGAAAGTACGGTTTACTGTCACTGTTCGATTTATCTCATCACCTGTATCGGGATTAATAAACACAGTAGATTGGAGGCAGTTTCCAGGTAACTCTGAATCTTCACCAATAAATTCTCCATACAGGTCATCTAGGAAGGGATATTCACCTAAGCCAGGGCAATCCCTAGAGATGTCAAACAATCCAGTAATATTTTTCCTAAATAAACCTAATGAAATAGCGCTACCTTCACGGTTATACCATTCAAAGGATAAATCATAGTTATCAGCCGTATAGGGGCTGACGTCCGCTTTAGGTAATGTAATGTTAATAGAAGAATTTCCTTCATTAACATTAAGTGCAGGGTTTTGGCTTCTTAAGTTTGGTCTGACTAACGATTGATAGTATGACGCTCGTACAACAAAATCTTCATGGAGATCAACAGTCAAGTTTACTGAAGGCAACGTATTACTGTAATCACTACTGTAGGTGAATTCGCTAGGCATACTCACACCATTTACTTGCGTAATAGAGCGTCCGTCAAAATCATTGGTTGTTTTCTCATGGCGAACACCTGCATTACCACGATAACTTATGTCGCCAATTTCACCTTCGAAGCTTGCCATAATATACGCAGCTGTAATTGCTTGCTCAGTGGCAAAATTATTTGTATAAAATTGTGGTAATCGAGTTCCATTATTTAATCGATCATAGAAGCCGCTAGGGTCTGCAAACGTTAGAGCTACTGGATTATCCTCTGTTACCTGAGTTAAATCAGCCATTCCGTCTTGTAATTGACTGGTCACATAAGGTGTATCTAATGTTAACCAACCATTAGATACATCAAAAGTTCCGGGCAATTTGCCATCAAAAAATGCGGTTTGTTGCTCTGTTAAAATGTCGTCACTAAGGAACATTGAATTGATGTTCGCCACATTTATACCAGGTACACCAATTTTTTGATCACGATTTTGCAAATCTTCAATGCTATGGCGCACGCCGAATTTAATCGAGCCAATAGTTAGCACATCACCCAACGCAAACTCGGTATACCGCTGTGCATTAAATTCGGCGGCTTTCATGGTACGGGTTGGGTTATCAACACGGCCATCAACGTAATGACCGATACGAACGCCACCGTTAGAGGGATCCATAGAAGTGACACTTGCGCCGGCAACTGAAGGTGCTGACCAATTTAAATTATCATAATTAAAGTTTTCCCAACCCGTTGCCGACACTGCCATTTGGCCCATTGCGCCTTGTCCAGTATTTAACGTGCCGTCAATGCCAGTTCCAACTGAATCAATGGTTACTCTAGAATCAGCTCCTGCGGCTAAATGGTTAACCGAAGCATTGTGATGTTCCATATGACGAAAATCTAAGCCGACGTTTAGAAACTCGTTTTCAGCTTTAGAATAACTAACAACACTATCGAAAACCCAATCATCGGTTGCATAATCGCCATACAACAATAAGCCCTTAGAGGTTTCTAAGAAAGTTGTTTTGCGGTTAGTAACTAGCCATCCCCCATCAGTAAAGCTGGCTTGACTAACAGCATAAATAGGATTGCCATCTTCGTCATGCTTGTAAATGAAAGGGGCGGTTTCCATGTCAGGCTCAAAACCCGCATGGCGATGATGCCTATCACTTCTGGTTGGGTTTAATCCAGCAGTAAACGCGGTATCTTCTTTGGTGCCTTCGCCTAAATCACGTTTTGTATATAAAACATGAGCACCCAATTTTAAATCGTCAGTCGCTTTCCACTCAATGTTACCAGTAAATGAGTGACGATCACCTTCACTGTATTCACTTACATTACGGCCGCTGGCAACACCTAGTACGTTTGCGTCGGGCGCTAAACCATATTTCTCTTTATATGCAGCGATGCTTTCAGAAACAACACGTCCGTCGTTTGTGGTTTCTTCAAACGAAGAATATTGACTGAATTGGATTAAATCACGACGAAAAGTTTGATCTGAACCTGCAAACTTAAATGCTACGGCTAACTCGTCCTCGATTAAGTGCTTAGACGCTGAAATCTTGACTGATTTATCCCAATTACTTGTAAGTTCTTCATAACGACCACCTAAACTGACGCTATACTTTCCATCTTTTTTCGATAGTGCTTGTTGTAATTGTTTATCAACAATACCTGCCATACCACCGGCCTGCATATCCGCCGTGGGAGATTTAACAAGAGTTACTCCGTCAAATACACCAGCTTCAAACGCTGCGAATGGGTTGGTACCGCCTGTTGGGCCTGAACTTCTACTTGGCGTTGCGAAGCTTTGTCCAAAAGCAGTTGTTTTCACGAAACCACCAGATAAGCCTCGCAAACTAATTTCAGAAGTACGCCCCTCATTTGAACGGTCTAATTGCACACCAGGTAAAGCTTGTAATGCCTCACCAAAGTCCAGTGCGGGTAAGGCGTCAATATCTGTAGCAGAAATTGCATCTACAATTGAAGGCGCTTGGCGTTTAACATTTAGTGCGTTTTCAAGAGAGCTTCTAACTCCGGAAACTTCAATAACCTCTACATCATCTTGGAGTTGTTCATTATTTTCAGTGCTCTGCTGAGCATTATTGATAGCAGAATTAACTTCCTGCGCCAGTAATGTGGGGGAACTTACGGTTAGCAATAATGCGGCTGTATTACCGATTAGTTTCCGATTTAAATTTGATTTTCTATTTTTCATCGACCCAGTCTCTTTGTTATGTGTTCCAAATTTGCCAGTTCTTAAGGAATCGTTGTTAACGATTTGTAAAGTTATGTTAACCTCAATATCCAATCAAAACAAGTCATTTATCATCACTTGTAATGAGTTTATCCATTCTGCCAGGTCTGCACGTGATTGCTTTTGATTGCTGAAATTGATTTTAAAGAAGAAATGAGAGGCGAAAAGCTTACTTTTCTGCATATTATTCTGGAATTTAATAAATAGCTGGTTGATGTGCCTATTATATACTTTGCAAAAACGTGGCGATTAATAGAGAAAACGTAAGTTTAAGATAGGCTTAACGCTATCTCGTCACACATAGAAGGTCGCTTTTGTAATAGAATCAAGACGTTGCTTACTTCGTGCTTTATTTCAATGATATGCGCGAGTTCGCTCTATCTGCAGCAACCTTCAGCTAGTAAATATCAACTACATACCTTTGCCACCTTTGATATTCGAATACACATCCATAATCGACTGCAATCAAGAAGCGATTGGGTAACCAGCTTCCATAACCGCACGCAGATAACTACATGCATTTAGTTAATTAAGATAATGGTTTAATAATGTGCGATTGAAAATGACCAGTGTTGACTAAGGTGGCTGATTTTGTCTCCCAGGATATTTTGTAGAACCATCATTAAAATTAACATACAAATACAACATTTAATATGACGTGTCATATTAAATGTTTGTTGATATTGTGGTTGTGTTGCTTGTATTTATTTCAGGTGTATTTTTATGACAAGTCATAAATATGCCTGGCCAGCTTGTAATATTTGGAAAAGCTATTATTATAGATAATTACACTTATCTGTAATAATGAAGTTATGAACGCCAATATCACTATTTCAAAACATGACTTTGCGATCGACGATGCCGATAAACAAACTGTTATTAGCAATTTGCTTGAGCTGCGTGATGATGTTTGGCAAACCATGTCAAAAAACACACGCAAAGCGTATCAGCAAGATTTTGATCAATATCTCACGTTCTGCAGAGAAAATGCTATGCCGGCGATGGCAAGTGATTGGCGTGTTACTAAAGAAAGCTGCAAAGCGTATCTCAAATTTATGATCTCAGGCCCACTTGGTCATCATAGTATTAAGCGGAAATTAGCCTCGATCAGATTTTTCATAGGTATTTCTGAGCTCCCTGATCCGTGGAAGCATTCTAAGCTTTTTACCAAATTTGTGTCTGGGCAACTCAAGCAAAAACCCGCTGCACAGAAGCAAGCCAAGCCACTTAAATTAGGTGATGTGCAAAAGCTTAATCGTACTTTAGAGCTAACCACATTATTGGGTTTACGTGACGCTGCTCTTATTAATGTAGCTCTCGACACATTGTTTCGTGCGTCTAACATCGTCGATATAGAGTTAAAACACATCGATTGGGATGCTAAAACCATTTTTACACCAAAATCAAAAACTGACCAATCGGGTGAAGGATTCTACGGCTACATCTCGGATGAGACAGCTGGTTTACTAAAGCGTTGGATAGAACAAGCTAACTTATTCGACGGGTTTTTATTCAGAAAATTATCGCCAAAACAAACAGTGCAAGCTGAGCCGATGCAATACCAGGCTTTACTAAAACGATACGATGCAGTTGGTATGGCTTTGGATAACAAAGGGGCATTTACGTGTCACAGTACACGAACTGGTGGCGTGCTTACTATGATGGAAGCTGGCGTACCAATGGCTGATATTGTGCTCTCAGGTCACTGGAAGTCAGAAGCCATGCCCATCCGTTACGGCCAGCAATACCAGGCGAGTAAAACGGGGATGGCGAAGGTTCGGTAAACCTTTAAAACGTATTAGCTAATCTCCAATGGGGAGCTCAATTATAGATATTTGAATTAGCTTTAGTGTTGTACAACCGAGCATATTGTTTTTTATACATCGCCCGACCAGTGATCTAATCATTACTGGCTGTTCTGCTCCAAAAGTCGGCCAAATCAGACTCATAGTGCTCATACGTGCGTTTGCCTCGGCGCCTACGGCTATCGTGCCATCCTGAGAAGTAAGCATGATCAACCAGCGTTTTAACTTGTCGGTATAGATTGTAATGCTCTTTGGTGAGATATTTTAAGAAAAGTTTATTCTTCTGGTCAGCGTCAAGGCCAAGAGGCATATTCCGAATTTCTTTTTTTGCTTCTTCAAATTCTTCAGGCGACTCTAATATGTACTCGAACATGAGATCGTAGCCGTCTTTATCGAAATCTGAGTGCATTGCGACTTGTCTGAGCCTAGCAAGTGTTTCTTCTTTGAGGACTATGGTCGTTGACTTAGAACGTTTACGACTAACCCATTTACTGAAGCGTGACAAAGCCCTGCGAGCCCCGTCTTTAGTAAGTGCATCTCTTAATGCCACTACATCTTTTTCATAATCTCCAGAAAGAACTAATGCGCTTAGATTTGCTCCTTCAACTACATCTACGGCAGCAATCTTGTTTATCACATCATAGTGTTCAACGTACTGCTTCCAAAAGGCATAAATTTCAGTTTTATCTTTTTGACGGCCTGGGTGTGGCACAGTAACTCCCCATAAAAACAATCTAATTTTACATAGCATCTGGTAACGCATGATAACTGGGATTGAAAGGTTATCAAAACTCGATTTTCCGTTTTAGCGAGTTGTTAATGTTGGTTGATGAGTAAACAATCTAAGGTTTCTTAAGGCAATTAGAATACGGCACCATACCAAGTTGCAAACCAGAATAGCCAGACGTTTGTAACACTTGAGCTACTGCAAAATGTATTGTGACATAAAAAGTGAATAATATTTCCCTACCCAACCACATTTACACCACTCCCAACAATGCTGACACACCCGTGGGGCAATACGTGCTCTTCTCACTGGGAGCGCTCTCGTTTTATTAAACATGCGCGAAGCGCGCGGGCCGCCGCGTGCGGCGGAAGAGCTTTTGCTATAACGTAACTGGTATGGTGCCGTATCCAGTACTTTTATAATCCTAGTGACTGAGAACTTAGCCGCGACATTTATTCTTTAAACTTGTTTACCTCTAACTCTTTAGACACTTTTTACTTAGAAACCAAGGTAAAAGATGAGCTCTATTATTCACAGTTGAGTAGTACACCTTGCGCTAAGTAATGCGTTTTGGTCATCTACAGATCTTTGGTGGCAAATTGGGAAACCTACCTGGGGTTTAAAGGCCTTTGCTATTTAACTCACCCTAAAATAAGTAAATAGAGGCCGCTTAAAAAGCAACATATATACTTCTTTATGCAATTCAAAAGCTCTATACAGTCAAAAGGCAATTTATATGTTGCTAATGTCAAATAAAGAAACTAAGATATTTCTTTTTGGTAAATAGCAACATATGAGTTTCATCATGAATTCATTACTAGAACAGATCAAAAAACGCCGTATCGCACTGGAACTCAAGCAGCACGATATGATGCTGCGCATTGGTATATCGCGCCAGCAATATCAACGATTAGAATCAAAAGGTAATCCTCGGCTGGATACGCTCGAGTTAATTGCTAAGGGTCTTAAAAGTGAATTGCTACTCATACCGCAAGAAAAGTTAAACGCAGTGCTGAATGTATTGGCCGAAGAATCAAAAGCCTCTAATACACCAAGCCAATCGGCTAAAGAAAAGAACAAGTCATTAACTGATGATCCATGGCAAGGGTTGTTAGGAGAAAATGAATGAGCGCAGATGCAAATAATGAAGTGAATGTATTACAGATCTCAATTCATGACGTACTGATCGGCTATCTTGCAGGATTTAAGAATGGACGCAATGTATTGAGCATTGCCGATACTTTTAAGAACAATCCAGAGCGCCCAACATTCAGCCTGATTACTCACCCTAAGTTCCCACTATCAAATAAGCTGATGGCCGAGCCATGGGCAAGAAATCAACGTTTGCATCCTGTACTGTCAAACTTGCTCCCAGAAGGTTCATTGCGTGAACTGATTGCACAATCCCTGAAGGTACATGTCGATAATGAATTTCACATACTTTCATATCTAGGTGCAGATTTACCGGGTGCTATCGAAGCCATACCGATGGAACCTGAAGACGTCCCCGATCATGTGCTCAACACACACGGAAAAGCTAAAGCTGTAAAATTTGATAAAGTCACTCACGAAAACAAGTTTTCCTTGGCGGGCGTGCAAATGAAGTTTTCCATGAAGGAGAAGGAAGGACGTTATAACTTATCCAAGGGCGATGTACTAGGCGACTGGATTATCAAAACACCATCGACTAAACACAAATTTGTGCCGCTGAACGAATACACTGCGATGTCATTAGCGGAACTCGTTGGCGTAGACATTCCGCAGATCAAGCTCGTTGAACTCAATAAGCTTGATAACCTCCCACAAATCAACCTACCCGAGGAGAAACTAGCCTTTGCCATTAAGCGATTTGATCGAGCTGATGATAAACGCATCCATATGGAAGACTTCGCGCAAATTCTGGTGAAATATCCTCGCGACAAATATACCTCAGCAAATTATGAAAATCTTGGCAAAGTCATTTATGATTTTTCTGGAGATGCTCTGGCCGACGCTCAACAGTTCGCAAGGCGTTTACTGGTCAATATTCTCTTAGCCAATGGCGATGCGCATTTGAAAAACTGGAGCTTCCTATATCCTGACAAAGTCACGCCGCGACTTTCTCCTGCATACGATATCGTAACCACCAGTGTCTATATCGAGAATGAAACCCAATTCGCGCTCAATCTGAGTAAGACAAAAGAGTGGTTTACCGTCACCATGGCACACTTTCGAACGTGGGCAGATAAATCAGGTATCCCATGGAGAGCAATAAAGCCCCACTTAGATGACACAATGAGCAAGGCAAGAGAGCTGTGGCCTGAAGCACTGAAAACGCTACCTATGGACGAAATACATAAAGAAGGACTTAGAGCACATTGGAGCAAGCTTCAGGAAGATTTCAAAATTGAAGCCACAAAATAAAGGCTATCTCAGTTAACGAATAATTAAGGTGCACCACGTATGATATCAATAGATACGTGGCTTAATTCTGAGAAAGCGATTATCTGTTAGCAACAGGCGCGTTGTTATCACAACAGTTTTCATCAATTCTATTCAAAACTGAAACTTGTAGTATTACTGCTGCTAAAGATAACTGTAGTGGCATAGTTAATTTGGCTACCTAATAAGAGATGTTATGATCTGTTTCATAGCAGCATTAGGTCGCAAAATGAAAAAGAAAACACGTAAGACGTTTAGTCCAGAGTTTAGATTAGAAACCGCTCAGTTAGTGGTTGATCAACAAAACACTCAAGAAGAGGTGGTAAAGGCCATGGGTGTGGGTAAATCTACTATCAGTAAATGGGTCAAACAGTTACATGAAGAGCGAGCAGGCAAAACGCCTAAAGCGACGCCCATGACATCAGAACAGCTAGAAATACGTGAGCTTAAAAAGCGTATAGAGCGCACTGAATTAGAAAAGGAAATTTTAAAAAAGGCTACGGCTCTGCTGATGTCCGACTCCCTGAACAGCCCTCGTTAATCGAGAAACTCAATCAGAGCCAGCCAAAACGCTATCCTGTGACTTTGTTATGTGAAGTGTTTGAGGTGCACCGCAGTACCTATAAATATTGGTTAGTGCGGGAAGATAATATTTGCCCAGAACAAGTACGTTTAAACAGTGAAATCAGGCAAGTGCATAATGAAAGTAATGGCTCAGCAGGCGCGAGAAGTATCGCGGATATTATTAGGCAGAGAGGGACGCCACTAAGTTGCTACCGTGCTGGCAGGCTCATGAAACAACTTGACCTAGTCAGTTGCCAATTGCCAATTGCCCAAACACGCTTACAAAAAAGGAACGAAAGAGCACGTAGATATACCTAATTTACTCGATAGACAATTTGCAGTAGTAGAGCCAAACCAAGTTTGGTGTAGTAGCTCAGACTTGATCTGACAGTTACCCGTTTTTCAATTCGAGTAATGTTTCCATTGGCGTTCTGCCGCAGCACATTTTGCCCATATGAGTTCGTTCATTGTTGTAGGTTTCGATCCAATCGTCTAGATCTTTTTGTAATTCCTCCATTGTTGAGTACAGTTTTTTACGGAATGTTATCTGATAAAACTCATTCAGAATGGTCTTGTGAAAGCGCTCGCAGATCCCATTTGTTTGAGGGGACATAGCTTTCGTCTTGGTATGCTCTATGTCATTGATTGCCAAATAGAGCTGATAATCATGGTGGTCAACACGGCCACAATATTCTGTGCCTCTGTCAGTTAGTATTCTCAGCATTGGCAGCTCGTGACGTTCGAAGAACGGCAAGACTTTATCATTGAGTATATCAGCAGCAGTAATAGGCGTTTTGGTCGTGTAGAGCTTTGCAAAAGCGGTTTTACTGTAGGTATCAACGAAGGTCTGCTGATAGCTCCTGCCAACCCCTTTTAGGTTGCCAACGTAAAACGTATCTTGTGAGCCAAGGTAGCCGGGATGTTCCGTTTCGATCTCGCCACAAGCTTCGTCATCGTGCTTTTTCTTCTCAAGTGCCGCTATCTGAGCATCACTAAGAATGATCCCTTCATTAGCTACTTTTTCTTCCAATGCCTTAAGACGTTTTTTGAAGTTTTCGAGGTTGTGCCTTAGCCAGATTGAGCGTACACCACTGCCTGAGACAAACACACCAGCTTTGTGTAGCTCATTGCTGGTTCGATGCTGGCCGTAAGCTGGAAACTCAACGGCTGACTCTATCACCGCCTTCTCTGTTTGCTCATCAACTCTGTTCTTGAGGTTAGGTGTTCTGCGACTACGATTGATCAATGAATCAATACCACCTTCCTCAACCAGTTCTTGATATCGATAGAAAGTATCGCGTGAAACGCCCATCACCTTACAAGCTTTTGAGACGTTTCCAAGTTCCTCAGCTAAATTGAGTAAACCTGCTTTGTGTTTAATAATTGGATTGCTAGTATGCAACATGAGAGTTACCTTGTTGTTTTGATTAAAAGATTCGACACCTTTATCAAAACGGGTAACTCTCTCTTTTTCAAGAAGAAATGTCAGATTAAGTCGAGACTAATTCAACTGGGTTCACGTAAATGTAAACTTTATCCAGTAACGTGGAAATTGAAGCCCCTTAACCTAGCTTCTATGTCTAATTGCCAAAAGCTAGATGCAAAAGAACTCCTCACATCATCCTTTAAACGAGCCCTAGTTTCGGTGGGCAAATTAGGAGTTTGTTTATTGAGTTTCGCATTTAAACTCTTCCATACAAGTCACGAGCAGGCTGCGAAGCTTGCTTTTGACAGCTGAGTACATCGGTTGATTGACAGCGTTTTGAGTTTCACTTGGATCTTTGTTTAGGTCGAACAGCATCTCCTCGCGGCCTTGAGTTTTAGTTGCATACAATGTGTAAATGTAATCCTTACTTACCACTGAATCGCCCTCTTTAAATCGGCTATAAATTTGGTTTTTGTGTTCCAAAGCAGGATTTTTAAGAACGTGCATAAAACTTTCACCAGCAATTTCTTTTTCGTCACTAACGTTAGCAATATCAGTTACTGTTGGAAAAATATCAATTAATTCCACCAGCGGATTTGTTTTTTGGTTTTTAGCGATACCTGGCCCAGCAATTACTAAAGGAATCTTCAGCGCAGTATTCAGCATATTATGTTTGCCCCAAAAGTTATGCTCACCAAGGTTAAAACCGTGGTCACTCAATAGAATGACTGTAGTATTTTCCTCAAGGCCAAGAGCGCTGATCTGTCTCATTATGTCGCCAACCAGAGCATCTACATAACTTACCGAAGCGTAGTAGCCACGCTGTGATGCAACGTGAAAATCATCACTGTTGTACTCGTAGTCTTTAAAATGATATGTGTGTATTTCATTAGACCCTTTTAGCCCATCTGGTGAAAGGTTAGGCTTTTCACGATGAAAAAATGGTTCGAATTTATCTTTAGGATGTAAATCGTAGTAACGCTTCGGTGCATTAAATGGCAGATGTGGGCGAATAAAGCCTACGCTAAGAAAAAAAGGACGCTTTTGCTTTGCTAATTTTTCAAGTGCCGTGAGCGCTATTTCTTTTGCCTTACCATCTCCGTAGTCCTCGTCATCAACGTCAGCAGATTCATACCACGGTCCATTTGGTCTGTTAGGGCGTTTTTGGTTAATCTTTTTAAATTTATCTGATTCAGGGTTTAACGTTGTTGAATGCGATATACCTCCAGATACAGGCCCCTCACTCCAACTTTCATCGTCAAGGTCTCTGCTATGGTGAAATATTTTACCAATGGCCATAGTATAATAACCCGACTCACGTAAAACTTGAGGGAGTGACTTCGCGCCTGGCACATCCTCTTCGGCTTTTGATTTGTAATTAAGAAAGCGCGTTTTTGTGGGCCTTAGACTAGTCAAAAGACTTGCTCTCGACGCTCCGCAAACAGGAACATTAGCGTAAGCATGATTAAAAACAACTCCCTTACTAGCCAATTCATCTATATTAGGTGTATGCGCCCGTGTATCTCCGTAGGCACCAATGACGGGGCGAAGGTCGTCGATAACAATCATAACTAAGTTTTGCTGAGATTTTTCTGTTTCATTAACAATAGATGCCACAACAGCACCGCTATTTACATACACGTACATAATGGAAAGGAACGTAACCACCTTTTTTGAAATTTTCAATTTTTCTCGGTTTCCAGCTTATATTTCAATCTTCGCTTCACGCATCCAAACACTTAGCGACGGGACAATAATCAACGTTATAGAACAGAAGAACTACTTGATGTGCCCATTTAATCTTGCATCTCGATGGTCTCCTCGTACACTTTGAAGAGGGTCACAGGCCCAATCAAACCAGATGACTGCAGCTTTTTCGGTTGTTTATCAAAGAAATTGAAACCAGTGAAAGTGACGCGCTGACTCTTTGGGGGTGGTCTGTTCTCAACGAGCCATGGCACCGTGTCGCCGGTCATAGAATAACCGCTGGTGTCGGGAAGTGCTTCATCACCTATCAGTCGATTAACCCATGTATTCGTTACCGACACGTGCAAGGTGTTTTCACCAGGTTTAAGTACGTTTCGAATATCTATCACAAATGGCGGCTTCCATAATGTATCAAACGATTGGCCATTAACCGTTACTTCTGCAATTTGTTGCACATCACCCAAGTCGAGGTAAACAGGCCCTCTTTCTGCTAGTTGAGTGCTGTCTAATTGAAAAGTGGTTTGATAGTTTGTCGTACCCGAATAGTGCTTTATCCCTTCTATATCACTGTCTTTCCAATCTATAAGTGAATTAAATGTGACCTCGCCCGGCCCAGCCCACACTGGGTCAAATTCCACAGTCCATGGCTTGGTAAACGTACTCATAATATTGTGGCGGCTTCGTTGTGCGTAAAAATCATCGACTACGCTACTGTGAACACCGTTATACTCCGGTTCGTTGTCATCACGTCGAATAAGAATAAACCGGGAAGCAAAAGGCTCTAGAGGTAGTGTTGTTGTCAGCCGTGAATTGTCTAATTCGTAGTCTTTAATTTTTTCTATGGTGCCATCATCTACGTTCCATATTTCCGGCGTCCCCTTTCCCTCGCGTAAACTTATTTCGACATGTTTGAATTCAGGGTCGTCATTGTAGAAATAATAAAGATCGTTTGGCCCAATGCGTCTGTGCGCAAAAAACTGTGCTGGTTCGCCGTTAATTTCCAAATCAGGCTTCATTTCCAACACGTCGATTGAGTCATCTAAGGAGTAGCTGCTGACTATCCCTTTTTTATAGCGATTCAATCGAGGCGCTTCATTCTCTTTACTGCCCCAAAGCAACGTTGCAATCTGATCGAACTCACTTTGGTGAGCCCACTCACTATAACCAATAACATGTTTGGGCCTGTCGCCAATAACAGTTGCACCTGCAGCGACTAGCTCTTCAATGCGCTGCAGCGTTTTAAAGTGTATATACTCGGTTTTGTACAAATGTAACGCTTTGTAGCTGGTACCCTCGGGAAGTACTAACATGCCATCTTTAACACTTACGCGGTTAACTAAAACATCTGTATTGGTGTAATCGTAGCCGTAGCCATTGGGCACAGAAGTATTGTTAGCGTTACCCACTCTGAGCGGCGCCACATCGCCTAAATGCACAAGGAAGTCTGCCGCTGGTACGCCTTGTTGAAGTAAATAAGAGCCTCTGGCTAAATATTTGAACCACGCTTTGCCGCCATTATTCCACCATGTTTGCGTTCTATCGATATGAGAACCGATAGAATCCATGGTCATGCCGGGCTTTATATAATTATTGGGCTGGTGAGCGAATCGATGGAACATAGTTTCGTTGATGCCTCGCGCCCACATTTCATCACCGTAATGCTTGTAGAAATACGGATGACCATACCAATTTACCGTATTGATGGATGTGAACGACTCAGCCGAAACCACTTTTTTACCATAAATATGCGCTGAAGAAATGGCAGCCATAATGCGACCATTGAATTCTTGCTCGCGTACCCAGAATTCACCCATTAAGCGGTCTGCTTTTCCACCCGCGGCGAGTTCATCAAACGGCCCCCAGCCATAGGGCTCAATATAGGTTTCAAGCCCGTATTCATTTGCTAAACGGGTAAATTCACCAAAATAGTTTTCTACCATTAGGTCTGACTGATGCTGTCTAAGTTCTTGTAATACGCCGCCCGTATGCTCAGGAGACTCGATCACCCGTCCAGTCATGGCCGGTAGCCATGGGATAAGGTCATAACCAAACTTTTGTTGAAAACTTTCTGCTATTTCATCAGTCCAGTTTTGGCCACCCACTTCATAGCTATCAATTTCTACTGTTTTGAGTGATTCGATACCGGCGTCTTTGGCTCCTTTCATCACTTTCCCAACAAATTGTTCAAAGTGAAAACGCAACGCTTCAGCGTCAAATTTATCAACTTCTAAACCTTCTCCTTCCACCGTCGCTGGCACATTGAAAGCACCCGTGCTGGTGTAGCCAAAACGTAAAATTTGCCAGTCGCCATCAGGTACATTTACACCATCTGCCGGCAATTCTCCTGTGTTTAGCACCATAATGTCATCACGCTTTACTACAGCATCTTGCGCTATGCTCGGTGTTAAACTCAGTCTTCCTCGCTCCATCGAGTTCATTGAAAGCCAATGGTTCATGCGCGGTGTTGACCACAAGTCAAAGCGCTTGATGGCAATAGGTTTATCAAATACAACGCGAAAATACTTGGCGTTATAACCATCATTCTTATCAGTAACCAGTTGTGGGCTGAAAGCCCACATTCTAGCGCCAGTTCTTGGCCTACGTAGTTTTTCTACAACGCTGCGAAAGCTCTCTCCATCATCAGATACCCAGAGAGAAGCATCGCCATGTCGATTAGGGGTTTCAATCTGCAGGCTTCTGAGTGTAGATGGCTTGTCCAGCTCTACTTGTACCCAATAGACGTCATCTTCATTTTTTGAAAAGGTCAGTTCAGTATCCCAATCGCTATCTTTTAAAACACTAGCATCGAGAGTTTTATCAGAAGTAGTGATCTTGGCGTTTTTAAAACGATTTTCTGATACATATTTATCTTTGGGTATGGCGATTACGGCAACATCACGATAAAGCTTTTCCGCATAGCTAGGTTGAGGGGGAACTAGGGTTTGTTTACCGCTTACCGTTAGCTCTGACCACGTTATTCGCTTCATTGATTGCTCTGGTGTTACCCACGGGCCGCCGCTAGATGTCCATCCATCTGAATTATGAATACCAAACTCAATACCTTGTTTGTCGGCTTGAGCCGCAGCGTGAAGTAGGTGCTCGTAAAACTCATCAGTACCGAATCGAACAGGGCCGTGCGATGAGTATGGTCTGTTACGCCTGTGAACATGAAAAAAAATTGCCCCACCAATGCCCGCATCTCGCATAGCTTTAAAGTCTTCGTTAAACCCTTCTTTACTTATATTGCCGTTCATCGCATGCATCCACGTTTTCGGAAGATACGATGGCTCAGGCGAAGCGAAGTCCGACTCTAAAGCAGACTGCGCCAGCGTTTTCGACGGAGTGGCGATAAAAGCAATTACTATGAAAAAACTTAAGGTAACGACATTTTTTAACAAAAAAACAAATTGATTTTGATTCATGGTGACTATTTTTGTTACATTGTGATTACATATGATTGAATATAACTCAGTATCGCGGTCTTTGAAACAGAAGAATAGGGCAACGATGATGACTCTCATCGAGATAAAATAAAATGAAGATTAAGAAGAATACCCCAACAGCTCGCTTAGCAAGCATTGGTTTGTTTAAAAGCGTAGCTATGGGGCTGGCGTTAAGCTTTTTAACCGCGGCTTGCGCCCCAACACAGAGCCCCGAAAAAACGACTTCGGAAATTGACTTCTACACCCAAAGAACAGCTCTGATTGCCAAATACTCTAAAACCGACAACGTTTTTTCAGCCTTAACTGCACAAATAGCACCTTCGGACCCCGCAAGTAAACAATACTGGCAGTGGCGAATTGATCAGTACCTCTATGGACAGTATCCGGAATATCAACAAATTTATGACGAGTTCAGAGACAAAAACCAGTTCGAAGACATTTATCCATTAGTAAAAGAAGACTTAGGTCCAAAGAAAGCGACTCCTAATGACCTTTTAAAATTACCAGACGGTCACTTTACTGAAAACTTGCCTGGAAACCCTCATCGCGGATGGCAATACCTTGATGGGGATACGCTATATGTCACCTATCAAGGGAAGTTAACTGACCCATACGTCGCCAGCTATAATGTTGTAACCCAAGAATGGAAAGGACCTTTCAAAGCCGCTGAAAGTACCCTATCAAAGGGAGATAGAAAGATAGACAGTCACGGCCGCCCAATTATAGAAATGGATAGCAACGGCTACCTTCATATTGTCTACGGCGGGCATGGTGGCGAAAGAGAAGACGGGTTGAATCCATTGTCGATAGATACCCCTCATGCTGGCGGTAGAATGCTGCATGTCGTCTCTAAAAAGCCCTATGATATTAGCGAGTTTGAGTACGTTGACGATATATCTCCTTTTGCGTCTTATACCAAAAGCTACAAAATGGGGAACGGGGATATTTACCTTTTCACTCGAGCGGGTACGCATAAATCGCCGTGGGTATACTATAAAATGCCAGCAGGCTCGAAGCAATTTGAAGCGCCTGTCGTAATTACTTGGCCTACCCCGCAATCAGATGAGCCCATTAACGTTGATACGTTTTATATAAACCCACTTAAGATTTCAGATACTGAAATTGCCATTAGCTTTTTATGGCATGAATGTAACTTTCTAGAAGTTCACAATAAAGAGACTTATGCCCGCATTAACGCCTATTACATGCGTTTAGATACAACCAGCGGGCTATTCTTTAACGCGCAAGGTGAAAACATTGACCTTCCGATCACAATTGATGTGGCGAACGACAAAATGCTGGCGTTTGATTCAACAGATAGAGAGGAAACGCCATTTGGTACTTCTCCAGTCATTTTAGAAAAAGGTCAGCCAGCAGTGGCTTACGAGGCTCGCACTAAGGATTACCGCGAGTGGCGAATGGCAGCCTTTAACAATGGTCAATGGCAACATAGTTTACCTATGCCAGATACGGTAAACAGAACGCTAAAAGATGAAGAAAATAAGCCAATTTCTAATATCCTCGATTTGGTAGTGTTAGGTAAGCCATCAGGTAAGCACACCGCTGTTACTGTGTATCGCGACGCAGATGGCACAACTTATTTTTCAACTGTAGAAAGTAAAAACGGTACTAACTGGAAAGTCATTAAGGCGCATTTAGCACTTGATAATGCGCGTATACAGATGGAAGCAATCAAAGATGATGCTGGACTTAGCAAAGGTGTTATTTTAAATATTAAAAAAGGGGCCGCCCAACGTTTATACCTTTGGCATGATGGTGCGTTTCAGTCACCGAGTCAGGTTACCTATGCCGGTGCTCAGACTTCTACTGACGCCCCATCGTTTTACGAATCTTTCGAAAATGGAGGCTGGAATGCGGCCTCGCCTCGCGGCTTTACACCAGGGCTAGACAATTCGCTTGCGAAAAACTTCATGTTTAACCAGCTACAAACTAACTCCGCGTTTTCCCTGGAGCAGAATATTGTACGCAGTGGTGATTACTCAGCGAAATTATATTGGAAGCACAACGCGCCCGCCTCTTATAACGGAGACCCTCAAAAGTTAGATAACGTAGATAGAAAAGCGATGTTTCACGGTTTTAAGACCAGCAAAGTTTTAGGTGCCGAAGCATGGTACGGCTTCAGCTTCTACTTCCCAAGCGAAGGTACGCAAGATGAACCAAACGACTGGTTATTTTTCCAAATTCACGGAAGCGCAGATAAGCGCCTCAAAGAGCACTCTCGCAATCCACCTTTTAGCTTAACACTCACGCCAGAGGGCATGCGTGGCGCTTGGAAATGGGATCCGTATGAACTCAGCCCTACGCGACAAGGTGACGGCACCACCCGTTTCGAAATTCCTGGAAGTAAACAAGATTATTTAGACCGCTGGGTCGATTTCGTCCTTCGTGCGAGAGTTGACTATTCAGAGGATAGCACCGGAATTTTAGAACTATGGATTGATGGTAAAAAGGTACTGGATAAGCACAACATTCGATTTGGCTATAACGATGACAAAGGGATCTACCCATCATGGGGGATGTATTTTAATGGTGACCTGAGCGATATGAAGAGCGACCATTATTTGTATCTCGACGAAATACGTATGACTGATGCGACTGAAGCGACTTATCAAGATGTAGCGCCTCGGTAAGCTAAGTAAGCATTTTAGGTAGCAGCATAATTTCTATATAGCTTAAACAAGGGCCATAACAATGACGCGCAATGTTTCAAATAATACCCGCCTAACATGCTTTTTGCTTTTGGCTCTGACCTTATCTAGCGCCCTACTATCAGCCGAAGAATTTGCTGCAAACGCAGCAAGGCAAACCATAAGCTTCAATGAAGACTGGCTGTTTAAGCTTGATGACAATGAAATCTATAAAAATGAAAACTTCAACGATAGCGGTTGGAAAAAGCTAGACGTACCTCATGACTATATATTTGAGGAAGGTGTGAATAAGTCGGGTTCTCAAGGGCAGTCAGGTGGCTATCACGGAGGCGAGACGGCTTGGTATAGAAAGCATTTCGCGTATGACGCAAGCTGGCAAGGTAAACAAATCTGGCTTCAGTTCGATGGCGTGTATATGAACAGTGAGGTGTGGATTAACGGGCACCATCTTGGGAATAGACCGTATGGTTACATCAGTTTTCAATATGAATTAAGCAAGTATTTAAAGCAGGGAGACAATGTTATTAGCTTGCGAGTAGATAACGAACTGCAACCATCAGCCAGGTGGTATCACCCAGGCGGTATCTATGCACCAGTCAAACTAGCAATCCTCAACCCTGTTCATGTTAAACATAACTCGTTATTTATCCATACTCCCAGCGTCGGCCAAGAAACAGAGGTCGCCGTTAGCTTTGAAGTAAATGACAACGCCCAGAATATTTCTGAGTATGAGCTTCGGTACGCTCTATACGATCAAGATAATAAACAGATATTAACGCACCTCATCTCGCTTAAAAACGTGAGCAGAGTCGTAAATGAAAAGACGGCGTATGCCCTATCTTTCGACTTGCTCGGTGCTAAACGCTGGAATCCGCATAATGCTTATCTGTATAGGTTAGCGCTAACTATTTTAGATAACGGAAAAGTCATTGACTCTCAAACTGCAAAATTTGGCGTTCGAGATATCGAATGGAAAACAGATACGGGCTTTTGGATAAACGGCGAAAATGTGAAGATTCAGGGCGTGGCCGAACACTATGAAGGAGGGCCTGTTGGAGGCGCTTGGACGAAGCCACTTCTAAGATGGAAACTAAACCTTCTAAAGGAAATGGGAGTCAACGCCATTCGTACCGGGCACAACCCCTACCCCACCATGTTTTATGAGCTGTGTGACGAGCTAGGCATAATGGTGATGGATGAAGTATTTGACGGATGGAAACAAAAAGCTCGTCATGACTACGGCCGATATCATTTCAATGAGTGGTGGGAGGAAGACTTAACCGAGTGGGTTACACGCAATGGAAATCACCCTTCAATCATCATTTACAGTGTAGGTAATGAGACGCACGGTGACATTGTTACAGAGCTCGCGGCAGCAGTGAAAAAACATGACCCAACTCGACTTGTTACCTCTGGCTCTACCAATAAAGAAGGACTAGATGTAACAGGTATTAACGGTGGTTCAGAGAACAAGAGCTTTTTCGAACGACGGTTCGACCGACCTTTTATATCAACGGAAGCACCTCACACGTGGCAAACCCGAGGGTATTATCGCACTCAGACATGGTGGCGAGACGGCCCCAAAAGCGATACCTTCGAATTACCTGATATCACAGAAAAGGAGATATTCTTTTACGACTGGAAAGACCCCAAAGAATGGTCGAATCAAAAACAGCACCTCAACTCATCTTACGATAACGCAACAGTTCGGATTAATGCTCGTAAAAACTGGGAGCTTGCACGTGACTTGCCTCACCACGCAGGGCATTTTCGTTGGACAGGTTTCGACTACCACGGAGAAGCTGGGTTAGCACACGGTGGCTGGCCTTATATTGCGTTTATGGGTGGCGCATTGGATTTAGCCGGCTTTAAAAAAGACCTTTTCCATTTTTATCGAAGCCAATGGCTAGATGAACCTTCATTACATATTCTCCCTAGTTGGACACATCCAACGATGAAAGAAGGTACGTTGGTGCCAGTATGGGTTTACTCTAATCTTGATGAAGTCGAATTGTTTCTAAATGACAAATCACTTGGCCGTGATAAACCGGGAAAACAAGCCGATGAGATGCAAGCAGAATGGTTCGTACCTTGGAAACCTGGCTCAATACGGGCAGTAGGTTATAAGAATGGTAAAAAGGTTCTAGAGAAAAAAATTAAAACCGCTGACTCCCCTGTTGGTCTAAGACACAGCATGGACACTTATGCCGCCGAGAATGGTTTCAATACTGCGAAAGTAATCACTACTGAAACCGTAGATAAGGACAACAATTTTTACCCCTATGGCAGTCATAGAACCTATTACCATTTTAGCGAAGGTTTGAAAGCAAAAGCTCTAGAAAATGGCTCTCCTTACGAGCATACCAACCGTGTAAAATCTAATTATCGACATTTATTTATGGGAAAAAATAGAGCGTTTATTGAAGTGACTTACCCAGACGCTCAAGAATTCGTCACTATAGGCGCCATAGTGGGTGATGAAGCGTTGAGGCTATTAAATAGAGTGGCAATTGATGTGCAAACTATCGCCATTACTGACACTGCGAACATCGCCTCACAACAAGTAGACGTTCTTTATAGCGTGAATAACGCCAATGAAGTAAAAATGAAACCTTATCTTACCCCTTTCGCTGTAAACGATGGTGACACGGTGTACGCAAATGTCTTTATCAATGGCCGACTTGCCTTGCAAATGAAACAAGAATTCGGACAGGGTGTTGGCCTCTTTTGGGGCGATGAAAGCTCAGCCAACATGTGGATTGGTCGCGGCTTATCATTACAGGGCGAAGGCGCTGAATATGGCCAAGGTGCCGCAGCAGTGCGCGGCGCTCACGGGGTCCACGGTGGCGGTTATGGAACCTTTAATAACGAAGAAGGCACTATGTACTGGTACCACGAAAACGATGGAGCTGAGGGCGTATACACTGCTGTTTTCCGATACACGCACAACGACAAAAGCTCGAAGCGACCTCTCGCTATCTATATAAACAATAAGAAGGTGACTATGGTTGAATTTGAGCCTACCGGGAGTTGGGACAGTAAGTGGGACGAACATGCTGTAAGCTTCACGTTAGTAAAAGGTGCCAATCATATAGAATTTAGAACAGTAGGTGAAAGCGGCCCTAATATCGACCAGTTTACGCTTGAATAGATTGGGCTTTTGGCGGCTTTGAGTAGTGTCGCTTTGTATCGGCCACCCCTGACACAATGCCGCCGCATTCTTATTTATTGGTCTACGGCGGCATATTCACGCTGTATAACATCAACACTATCTTTCCGCTCGACGTGAATGTTGTTAAGTTTACAGATCTGTTACCGATATATTCCCTTGTAGCATTCTAGCTAGCAGTGCCTGCCACTCAGAGGTATCCCAATTAGTCCGCATGCCCATAGAGATAGCTTTTTCTAATAGCGCTACTGATTTCTTAAAGTCACGCTCTGGACGAAGTCGGTAGGATATAGAAAGTAAGTATTGGTATTCAGGGTTGAGGTTCTGAGAGCTCGCAATGTCTTCCAAATGCTGTATTGCACCAGAAACATCCCGTAGAGTTTTGTCAGCAGCGGTAAGTTTTATTTTAGCTACGTGAAGGCTTGCAGCCTCATCACCTTTTTCTGCAGCAGACTCAAACCAGAAAAGCGCTTTTTTTTCATCGCTCACAACCCAAGGACTAGTCTGTAGTAGTTTACCCAATCGATACTCAGCCCTTGATAGGCCATACTTACTCGCGTTGGTTATCCATCTGACGGCTTCTGATATTTCTTTTTGCTGTATATATAGCTGCAAGCCATACTCATACATGGCTCCCGGGTGGCCTTTCTCCGCAAGCTGCTTGAGTAAGCTTTCAGTCTCGCCATCCTCATTTTCCATCCAAGGGAATATAACCAACGCCATTGCATATTGATACAGTGTTTCTAGTGAAGGTTTGTTCTTCGCTGCTCGCAGAATTCGTCGGGTTTCTTTATATAATTTAGGCAAGTTATTGTTTAGATAAAACTGATCGTTAACTGCCGCGCCCAAATAAGCGCGATGGACGAATTCAATCGACTTATCACCAAACTCAGGTTCCCCTAGTGGGAATAGCTTATATGCATCGAGAAAACGTCTTGTGTTGCCAGATTTTTGAATCTCGCGTATGTATCGCACAGAGCCGTCACTAGCCACATCATTTTCTACCACCATAAAGCCGGGGTTGTTCACCACAATTGCAACATCTAATGATTCACCGCCGCCAAAATCATCAAAACCACCAGAGTTTTCTAGCTCGTCATCAAAGTTCTGAAACTCTACTAACTCTTCAAAATACACTTTTTGCGTTAAAGCATTCTCTCCGCCAAACGTTACTGTCTCATCAATGTTGTGTCGATTCAGCTCAGGCAGAAATTGGATCTGATAGTTTTGATGAACAACTCGCTCTTCCTCTATAGTGCTATCAAGAAGGGACAGGTCATGTTCGTCTAATGATGAGCGTATTTGAGCGATGATACTTAGCGCATTGTGGTAGCGCTGATCGGCCGCCAATGACAAGTAAATGAGAGACGAAGCGGTATTAGATTCAACGCCTAGACCTTTTAAATGCATAATGCCTAATTGATACTGAGCATGAGCATTACCAAGCTTCGCGCCTTCTTCATATAAAGGTAAAGCAACCGCGTGATTTCCTTTTTTGAATTCTGTATTAGCTTTTAACACATTCACAGCAAAACTATTGAAGCTCAAAGCACCCGCCAATAAAGCGGCCAAGCATTTTTTAAAGCAACTCATACTGATTCTCCGTTAGTGTAACGTTCGCGGCGCTACACTATTCTAGGTAATACCCTGGCAAATTGATTAAGCTTCAAATTACCTAGAAACACCTAAATCAATAACTTGTAGATGAAGCGGTAGTGAGTTTCCAGCGCCCTTCTCCATCAAATAGTAATAGGCTTTTCCGTTTTCAATGTGAATAGTGCCGTGGTCAAACTTTACACCCGCGGCTTGCTGATAAACCACTTCAAAATCGTTCGTACCACCTTTCGCTTTTTCAACAAACGGGTAGCCATTCTTAAGCCCAATAATGAAAATACTATCACCCGATGTATAGATAGAGTCGGCACCAGTAAAGTCAGTCGTAACCGTGAAGTCTTTAGCGTTGGCTGGTTTAAAGGCGTGTATCGACACCTCTTTGTAATCACTTCGCTTGGTATTTGTAGACCTAACGTGAGTAATAAAATGAAGGTCTTCGTTTTCAGTAACCGTCCAATCGAACCCTCGAACTATATGAACAGAATTGGGTTCTTGGTGATCAATGTAATCGCCCGGCTCAAAGATCTTAATCTCATCAGAGTCAACCAACGGCCAGGTCATGTTTTCACCATCTACATTTTTCCAATCTCCTAAACCATCTGGGTGATCAGAGTATGCGTAGTAAACGCCATTTTGGTACTTATAACGGTCATTATTATTCGCGCTACGCTGTTGAAACCCTACGCGCAACTTACCGTTTATATACTTCATCTGACCATATAAACCCCAGTTGTAAGCATTGCCATGAGTTTTTTGGTCTTTGTGATTAAAAGGTGTAAAGCGAGTCCACACTTGTTTTTGCGCATCGTATTTATTGAAATAATAAGCGCCGTTGTTGTTGCCGCCCCATCGCATGTAATGCAAGAGTTCGCCTTCTTTGCTCTTGTAAAATTTGGGATAGGTTAGTGCAGAGAAATTATCTTTGTCTTCTAAATTCCCTGTCATGGTCAAGTGCTTGTAATCATCAGTCCCCTGACTCACTTCACTGGTGTCTTTAACAAACTTTTCTAGTGTAAATTCGTCATCCGGTACATCCGCAGCACCAGGCACGGAAAAAGAGTAGCGGAAAAAGTCATCAACAAACCGCCCTTTAAATCGGCCGCTCTCATCATCGTCAACATAGGCATGCATGTCGTAAACCATATGAATGGTGCCATTTTTAGGGCTCACGGCTAAACCTATGGTGTTGTGTGACTCCCCTACTAATGGATTTCCTCGAAAGCCTGTGTGTCGATGGGGAAACTGGATAGTTTTTACAACGCCAGTTTTTGTGTTAAACCTAGAAAGCATAACATTGCGCTGTTCTTTTCCGCCCTTATACCACGTCATGAAAACGTAGTGTTTATAGGGTTTGACGGCATCGCCGTGAGCTGAAATATTCTTGCCAAAGAAATAATCATACTCTGGCCCCAGGGAAGGCTTCTCAAAGGTGTTGTGGTTAAGCTTTTTGCCATCAAAATGAAGCGCGCCATTGGTTATTTTTGTCTGGCTTTCTAAAAATACCCCATTAGCTTTGCTCATGGCTGAGGATACCGTCGCGGTATTGCTCGAAGCACAGGCTGTTAACACTGAGAGCGCCGCCACAGTTTTTGCTAACGTTGTTAATTGACGGGCTACACCACTCACTTTTAGATTTAATTTCATCGGATTTACTCGCTATACACTTACAACCAGTGTACATTTATTTAAAACCATTTTCACTCAATAATAACCAAATGCAGTCATAATACTGTCAAAAAAAACTTTCCAGATGGGCTGATATTAGACCAGACGTCGCTAAATTATTGGGTGTAAAACGTGCGCAAACTCAAATAAGAGGGTTCGAAATTGTTACTATATTCAGCTAAAAAAATACAAAATTTAGGTATTTTGTTTAAGAGCAATCTTGTTTCGCTATCTCTCTTATGTTGCTTATCAATCAATTTCAGTGCCCATGCATCAGTAGGATTAGAAACGGAAGTGCTAGTGACCCCCAACGCGCTTTTTTTCAACGGAAATAAAGTTAAAGGCTCTCATACTGACAATAATCCAGATGGCTACGATTATATTTTTGGCAATGCACTATCCCCTCACGGTGATTGCATAAAGGTATACAAGCATTTTGTATTTATGACGTGGTATAAGGGCGGCAAAAACAACCGACATGTCATGCTTTCACGCCTGAATACTAAAACCGGTGTGCTTAAAACCATTCAGTTTCCCCACCAGCACACAGGGTTTAGAGGCAAATGGTGGTTAGGTGAGACGCACAATACTATTGCGGTGGGCATAAGCCCCGTAAACGATACGATTCACTTGCTTTACGACATGCATCGCAACGGCAGAGTGGAAGCGTTCTCTCAAGACTATCTTCGTTATTCTTACTCTTTAGAAGGCGCGGCTTCAGTGCCAGACGACAAGTTTACTTTGGCACAATTTGTCAACTCCAGTGCTGGTCACTACAAGCATTTAGCCTTCGATGGCATAGACGACATCGATACGACAAAACTTCTTACCTACCCTGCTTTTTTCACAGGAAAGGATGGAGATTTGTTTATGAAAATGCGCTACGGGTTTTCAGCAAATGGGAAAATGCTTTTTGCCCGATACGATGGCAAAAAGTGGCATGGATATTATGACTTCAACCAGGTTTTAGCTTCAGAGCATGGTAGCGAATACAACTGGGGGTTGTACGGTGACTTCAAGTACACCGGCGGTAAGTTTCGCATAGCGTTTCAGCGACGATCTAAAAACACGTCAGATAAATACCTTTATCAAAACGGTATCTACTACGCTTATTCTGAAGATCCTCATGGCGTCTCGGATTGGAAAAATGCGAACGCTGAACCAATTGAAATTCCATTAGCTATTTCTGAGCACATCCAAATTGAGGAGCCTGGAGACTGGGCTAAAACAAAGAAAAAGAACCACGTTTCCATTGTTCACGGATTTGACTTCACAGTGACAAACAGTGGCGATGAGCACTTCATAAGTAAAGTAGTAGACCTTGAATTCAATGAAGAGATAAACCTGCACACATTCCGCAAATTCGGGCAAAAGGACTTCACTACCGTTCAGGTACCGTTTGGTGGGCAACTGTTTAGTAACGGGGATGATGTCTATCTTACTGGGTTGAAAAATGGCCGTGTGGCAATCGCTAAGGCTGAGGACAACTCAGAAACCTTCACTACTATCTACGAACACAAGCGAGGTCCGGTATTCGATAAAGCCGTGGTCTTTTTTAAAGACAACAAGGCTTACTACTTCCTGAAAGACGCGGAAGGTACAGGCGATGGGCGTAGTTTGTATTTACAAGTATTTTCGTTGTAATAACGCTAGGTAATTTCGTTTCAAAGTTCACCGCGCAGTGGTGTTATGAACAGAAAATCAGACTCTTTTTAGGCGAAAAGTAACATTTATTACAGATACTATCGTTCACATGGAAAACAACCCGTTCATTTGCGCTCTGCCGTTGTGAAACTAATAGGAACAACAAGAGGTTTTTTAGATGACACAATCACTATTGAGAACACTGCTACTTACTTTGCTGCTTCCACTTTTTGCAAATAACGTAGTACTCGCACAAGACATAAAACATGGCCTACGCGACGACGCAGCCCGACACATGATCCCGCGCGGCTTTGTCGTAAATACCAACGATGCGGGTGGAGAAGTTAACTTCACGCAAGAAGACTATGTACGCATGGTGCGACTGGGCGCCAACGTGCAAGTTGTAAGGTTGGAATTAGGCAAATTGAGTACCTTTGGCCACTCAGAATTTCAGCCAGAATATTTAGCGCGTTTGAAACGAGCAGTTCGCCTGGGGCGAGAGGCGGGCATTAACACTATGTTTAAACTGACCGTGTATGGCGCCAAGGGCTTTTCATGGCCAGACTTATACTTCAACCAAAATAATGCTCAAGAGAAGTACATTGGCGCTTGGCGACATATTTGGGATGCGTTTAAAGACAATGATGCAGTTATCGGCTATGACTTAGTAAACGAGCCAAGAAAAAAGGAGCTAACCCAGTCTTATGACGAGCTAACTAGCGATTATTTAATTCCACTTTACGAAAAAATTATCGATGCCGCACTGCCCTACAACGATGAAAAGTTGTTCTTAATTCAAACTATTTTTATGAACAAAGGTGAGGCAATAAACAAAAATCAGTACGCGGAAATCAAGGAAAGGGTAAACCGCAAAAACATTGTTTTTGCACCACACATATATCAAGAATACATCGATTATATTGCACCGACTATGGAACGGTTTGATAAAGAAGCAGACTTACTTCAAGCGCCAATCTTAGTAGGCGAATGGGGGTTCCCCACGTTACTTACTACCGACCAATCTGTAGAGGAACAGCTACATTACATTGAGTTTTATATTCGCACAGCAGAAATATTCGACAAAATGGGTATTGGTTCAATTAAAGCTTGGTTTCTAGGCAACCGTAGCTACCAAAATTTCTTGCCAGGCGGAGAATCGACATGGGCGATTTTCTCTGATAAACAAGCCGACGGTACTGTAGAAAGAAAATATATTACCGATATTATCGCCCGCCCCTATCCGCAGTACATTGCCGGCGATATTAAAAACTTTATGTTTCATTTCGCCACCCGCACGCTAAACCTCAATATCAAAACAGATAACAGCAAAGGTGCATCAAGAATTTTTGTGGGAGCAGACCGCCACTACCCTGATGGATTCTCCATTCACATCGGCGATGATTTAATTCTTACGCACAGTCCGATTAAAACTGGTTTTCGCGTACATTCATCTAAAGCCAATACTAAGCCTAGCGATTTTATCTGGGATGCTGATAGACAACAACTTGTTGTATTAGCATGGCCTAAAGACGAGGCAATAATAAATGTAAGGATCGAACCAGGGATTTACAGAGAGCCAGATCCTGCTGCAAAGAATTAGGCTTAGTTGCAAATATCTGATTATTTAGGTCTAAATGAATAGGCCTCTTTTTCAGCTGTCAGTTAGCTATAAGATGCAAAGCGGACGTTTCTCGCATGGCTAATGGAAGTCCGCTGAAGACAAACTGCAGACCTTCACCACCCCACTTAGGGGCACAAGTACGCAGGCTATTATACGGAGCGACGCTAAGGGAGCGTGCGTGGTTGTAGCCCAACAAGCGCCAGCGTTTGACTACAGTGGATTTAAACGTTGACATTAAGAGTCTATCGCTAAAGTATTTGTAATCATGCTGTCAAAGGATTTTTTTAATGGATCAATTTAATCTCAACGAAGTGATCACTCGCTTGAATGATAAGAAACAGACAGCAATAAGAAAAATAGAAGCTACTCTCGATACAGTTTGTGCTGAAACAATGCTGTGTACACAGATTGCGCAACTACTTACCACTACCGAGGGAGGAAATATTGGTGATGCATTTGGCAAGCATCCTGCCATGATTGAACGTTTTGCTGAAATTGCTATCCCTAAGTTTGGTGTCAGTTCAAACAAGCAAATTAGCGTATTCGAGTCTAATCCAATCTATCCATTGCTTGAAGACATTTTAAATGCAGATATGCTCTCAACAAGGCATTCTTCTAACTTACCAAGCATCGCTGAAGACATAAAACAGTCAAGTGAAGTGGTAAGAGGAAGCGCATATCCCGAACAAACTGCTGCAAAGATCAGACAGATTCAAGGAAGATTTGACTCGTGGTTTGAAAAGAAAGCAGGGATATCCCCAAATCGTGTAGTAGATATCGTTACAGCACTAGTTCCTCGTGTTGAGGCTCTATGCAACGATGATCACGATAACATACTTAAACATGCAAAGGATTATCAAGATCAATTTTTAGAAATTAAAAATCGGCCTTCTCGAAATGAAAAAGAGCAAGCATTTATTGATTCGCTACAGAGTGAGGAAGGAGCCTTTCTTTATGGGTATGCTGAATATATTAATCTTGTTATGTGCCACAAATGGCCAACAGAGCTGACAGAGTTAAATCTTTCTCCCCTTTTAACTCAACAAGAATCCCAAGCATTTAAGCACTTGTTTTCTGTGGGTAAGCACAACATCTCACAAGTTAAGCATATCCAGCGAAAACCGTTTTATCAATTACTTGATGGCCGTATCCTTTTTGGCGATATATCCAATGCTTATGATGTCATTTTCGACGAATTTGAAGCCATAGCTAAGAAAGATGGCAAGTTTTTTAGCAAGCAATATCAAAAAAATAAAGCTAAATGGTTGGAGATGCGTGCCTATAGCCACTTGTGTCAAATATTCCCCAAATCAGATGTATACCAAAGCTTATGTTATCGAGATCCTGACAAGGAAAATTCTGAAGCGGAAATGGATTTGGCGGTAAAGTGGGGACCGTTCTTACTGTTGGTTGAAGCAAAATCAAAACAATTCAGATTTGAAGGCCGTGTAGGAGATGTTGGCCGGTTACGAACTGATATCGTGAAAAATGTTCAGGATGCTTTCGAGCAATCACTTAGAGTGAAGCGATATATTGCAAGTGAGGATGAATGTCTTTTTAAAGAAAAGAGTAACGGAAAACATTTATCCTTTAAATCAGCGAGTATTAAAAAAGTTTTTTCAATTTCAATTACATTCAATAATTTAGCAAACATCGCAACTAGCTTGAATAAGCTATCCGACTTAAACCTGTTCACTGACAAAGATTACCCATTCTCAATCTGCGAGTCAGATTTTGAGCTATTAACTAAAACAAACCTGACTCCTGATATTTTTTTGCATTACATCCAAAGGCGAATTGAATTATTTAGTGAGGAAATTGAATGGAGTGGCGATGAAGTTGACTTATTTTGCGCTTATTTAGATAGCCGATTACTTTTTGATAATTTGGCGCTTGGCAAAAATGAGCAGGTCAATGCATTACATTTTAATGGTTATTCAACTCAATTCGATGAGTTGATGGCTTATGAACGAGATGAGTATCCAACCAAACCAAATATACAGCTAAACCTACCACCAGATGTTATTCGTTTGTTTGAGACACTTAAGTACTATGATGATGAAGGAGCTAGATGGATAGCTTTTGCGCTTCTAGCTTTGTCAGATAAGCTACTTAACAATGTTACGCAGTTCCTGTTGAATATCGAATTAGAATCATTGTCCACCGGATACAGAACAATGACGTTTGTAGAAAACGACACCGTAGTTGTTCTGGTTGGTACTAAATATCATAGTTTTGATGAACTGCGCTCTCATATGGTAGGTAAAGCATTAGTTGAAAAATATCGTTATAAAGCGAGAAAATGCATTGTGGTTGGTAAGAAGCATGACCCTGAACAAAAGCCAAATAACCTCTTTGATACAGCCGACTACATTGAATTTAAATGGGTATATGATGAGGAGAGTGAAAAAGTACTAGCTTCTTACCCTAAAGACAAAATAAGCAAAAAAATAGGTCGTAATGATCTTTGCTTTTGCGGTAGTGGAAAGAAGTTTAAGAAATGCTGTATCAACAGGGTTCAATAACTAAATAAAGATTAGCAACCGATAGTCTAATGTTCAAATTGTGATTATTTGTAGTAGCTCAGACCTGATCTGACAGTTACCCATTTTTCAAAGGGTGTTGTCAGTTTAGATTTGAGCTAAATTTTTTTCCGCCCAAACCGTTTTTCCATCAAGCAATGTTTCAAACGGTGTTCGTCCTAAACAGATTTTACCTTGATGAGTTCGATGATTGTTATAGGAATCCATCCAATCGTCCAGATCTTTTTGCAATT
>Ga0207897_100137_pt1 | contig 35124 bp, 27 predicted proteins | sample LinPmetageLP42_FD_184054 | JGI IMG/M metagenome (GOLD analysis project Ga0207897, IMG submission 184054) | Marine viral communities from the Pacific Ocean - LP-42 (SPAdes) | ecosystem: Environmental > Aquatic > Marine > Oceanic | place: Pacific Ocean | collected 2010-08-27
AGCTGTCTATTGAGGGCACCAGCAGGGTCATCATCAGAATCGCCATCAGTGGCAGGGAGGAGCGGGAGTGAAGAGGATGTGACCCGGGAGTGACGCAGGGGCAAGGAGAGGGAGCCGCAAGGAAAAGGATCGGCAAGGAGAGTGCGGGCAGAGATAGAGCACAGCGGACAGGGACGGGCGGGAGCGGACAAGAGAATAGAGCGGGCAAGAGAGGGTAAGCAGGGGAGGGAAAGCAGAGCAGAGGGCGGTGAGGGAGGAGAGCAGAGGAGAGGGGGGTGAGGAAGGAGAGAAGAGCAGAGGAGAGTAGAGTAGAGAAAAACGCAGCGCTGCTCACCAACAGCGCTGCGGGCGCTCAAAATCGACGTGGCTAGATCAGCCGCTGATGCGTCAAGTCTTGCCAGGCGGCTTCGATGGGCCAGGCCAGCGGCTGGCGCAGGTGTTCCGGCAGCGCCATCAGGGCGGCCGTGGGACTGTCGTGTTCGCGCATGCGCAACCAGCAATAGGCCCAGGCGCAGGCGTCATCCGGGCCCTGCGGCACCGGGCGTGCCGGCATCTGCATCAGCAGGAACAGCGCTGCCTTGGGTGCCCACAGCGGCGCACCGCCCTCGGCGGCCCACTGCTCCAGCGTCTCGCCATCGGGATTGCTGGCGGGCTGGCCAAGACTTGCGACGCGCGCGGTATCGGCCAGCAGCACGGCGAGACGCTCGCTGTCGCCGCGGCCATGGGTCAGCCAGGCACGCAACAGACCGGGCAGCCCGCGCTGGGCCTGTGGGTAAAAGGTGTCTTCAGACATGCACAAAGCCTTATGCTGTAGTTGGTCCACAGGTATTCTTCCGCCGCCCTCGGGCGGCGTGAGTCGAGAGCATTGCTCGCGTTGCCTGCCAAATTTGCCCGCCACAGGGAGACTCCATCTTGCCATTCGATTTCATCACCCCGCTCGATCGACGCCAGTATCCTTCCCAGAAGTGGGATCGCTACGCCTCGGACGTCATGCCCCTCTGGATCGCCGACATGGACTTCAGCGCCCCGCCCGCCGTGACGCGAGCGCTGGCCGAGCGAGTGGCGCACCCGGTCTACGGCTATGCCAAGCCGTCGGAGGGCCTCGATGACAGCCTGTGTGACTGGAGTCGCGAGCATTATGGCTGGGAGGTGCCGCGTGACGCCATCGTCTGGCTGCCGGGCGTGGTGCCGGCCTTGCACCTGGCCAGTCTGGCGTTGACCTCTCCCGGTGCGGGTGTGGTCACGACGACCCCGATCTACCCGCCCTTCCTCAAGGTGGCCCAGAAGACCGGGCGACTGGCGCAGATGGCGCCGCTGGCAGAGCCCGAGACACAAGGCGGCCCCTGGCGTCTGGATCTGGAGGCGCTGGAAGCGGCCATCACGCCCGAGACCGAGCTGCTGCTATGGTGCCACCCGCACAATCCTACCGGCCGCGTCTGGCGCGAGGAAGAGCTCGAGGCGCTGGCGGAGCTGGTCGAGCGTCATGATCTGCTGGTGGTCTCAGATGAGCTGCATGCTGATCTGGTGGTGGACCCGACGGCCCGCCATATTCCGCTGGCCAGCCTGAACGAGCGACTGGCGGCTCGCTGCGTGACCCTGTGGGCGCCCTCCAAGACCTTCAACACTGCCGGGCTTACGTTTGCCTGCGCGGTGATCACCGATCCCAAGCTGCGTGCACGCTTCACCGGCGCCGCCAATGGCTTGATGCCCGATACTAATGTGCTGGGCATGGCCGCGACCGAAGCGGCGTGGCGCGAGGGTGAGCCGTGGCGTCAGGAGTTGCTGAGCGTGCTGCGTGACAACCTCGATCTGCTGGAAAGCCATGTGGCACGCTGGGACGGCGTCAGCATGTCGCGCCCGCAGGCCACCTATCTGGCCTGGCTGGATATGCGCAAGGCAGGGCTCGGGGAGTCTCCGCAGCAGACCCTGCTCGAGGAATGCGATGTCGCGCTGTCGGATGGCGCAGACTTCGGCTGGCCGGGCTTCGTGCGCTTGAACTACGGCACCACGCGCGTGCAGCTGGAGAAGGCGCTGCAGCAGATGGATGAGCGCCTGCAGAAAGGCTGAGGTTGGCGAAGGGGTCGCGGGGGCGAGCGAAGCGGCCGAGAAGGGGAGTCGACAGCACCGGAGTTGATCTGGGTCAGTCTGCGGCGTTTCGTTGGCAGCTATCGCTCATCGCAAGCTTGAATTGAGAATCATTATCGTCAACTCTGAAGCCAGGCCGCTCATCGGGAGGGGCTTGTCATCAGGAGATGCGACGATGAGACATGAGGTGGCAGAGACGCCGCGACAGGGGCGGCCAGCAAGCAGGGATGCAGGCGTGACGGCCTGTCGTGAATGGTGTTGTCAGGGCGGGAGCCTGCGGCTGGCGCGTTCATTGCCGCCATCTTCCCGCTGCCGTGCTCCCGCGGCGTCATCTGCCACCCCGTCTGCGCCAGACGCCGTGAAGTCTGCGGGCCAGGAGCTTGAGGTGGACTTTCCGCCCAGCGTGCGCGAATCACGTGCTCGCCCCTCGCTTCTCAAGGGCTGGAGCCGTCGTTAGCCCTTGAATAGGCGCGATGGCTGGTCCTCAATGACAAGGCCCCGCTTCCTTTACCGGGGGCGGGGCCTTGTCGTCTGCGTGGCGTGATCAACTCATTGATATGGTCAGCAGTACGATCAGCGCATCAGCACGATCAGCGCACCAGCAAGATCAGTACATCAGGGCGAACAGTTGGCGACGGAAGCGCACGGTCAGCTCATGGGTCGCACCGAGGGCGTCGAAGACACGCAGCAGCGTCTTGCGTGCCAGATCATCGCCGTACTGGCGGTCGGTCTTCACCAGGCTGATCAGGGCATCCAGCGCCAGCTCGTAATGGCCATCCGCCAGATCACGCATGGCGCGCTGGTAGCGGGCTTCGCTGTCGTCCCACTCGATCATCGCCTGCACCTCTTCGGGAGAGGGAGCCTCGGCGATGAAGTCGATGCGCGCACGTACGCCACGCGCCTGGGCGCCGTCACGGTCTTCCGGCTTGAGGGAGTCCAGCAGCTGGCGGGCCTCTTCACCATTGCCCTCGGCGACCAGCACCGAGGCGAGGTGGATGCGGTATTCCGGTGTCTCGGGGGATTCCTGCGCCAGCTGCTGATACAGCGCCTTGGCGGTGACGAGGTCGCCGCTTTCCAGTGCAGTGGCCGCCTGCTCCGCGAGGCTGGGACCTGCTCCTGCCGCCGGCTGGACCTTGTGCTGCTCGAGGAACTGGCGAATCTCGGCTTCCGGACGTGCGCCGGTGAAGTTGCCTGCCAGACCGCCCTGGATGACCAGCTTGACGTCCGGCACCGAGCGCACGCCCAGCTGAGCGGCGATGTCCTGCTGTTCTTCGGCGTTCAGCTTGGCCAGGATGAAGCCGCCCGCATATTCACGTGCCAGCTTCTCGAGAATCGGCGTCAGGACGAGGCAGTGCTCGCTCTGCGGCGACCAGCAATCCAGCAGTACCGGCACTTGCTGTGAGGCTTCCAGCACCTGCTGAAGATTGCTCATGTCCACATCGATGATGTAGGTGTTGGCGTCTTCTGCCTGGCGCGGTGCACTGGCGGCACCGCCGCCGACCACCCCTTGTGGCTGGGCGGCGGTGGTGTCATTGCCGGTCAGTGGCTGGCCGGTATTGGGATCGATGATCATGGTGCATGCCCCGAAATTCTGTCTGCGATTCAAGGCTCGCGCGCGAGCCGGTTGGCCTGATGATGCGGCCCGTCGCAGTGGAGTTCAAGGCGCTGCCGGACACTTCCTCGCGCGAGCGCCCTGGGCGCGTCGGTTCACGGCAGCAGGGTGTCGTCGGCCAGGCTGGCGATGCAGGCGGCTTCGCTCTCGCTGAGCGGCATCACGGACAGGCGTGCGCGGCGTACCAGGTGGCTGTCCGCCAGCTCGGGCCGGGCCTTCAGACGCGCGATGGGCAGGGTGGTGCGCAGCGGGCGAAGGTAGCTCAGACGCGGGGCGATCCAGCGCGGAGGCTTGCCGGCATCGATATCCGCCACCTGACGTGGGTCGAAGCCCTTGTGCTCGGGGTCACTGGCCGTCGGGTCGGGCAGGGCGAGTTCGCTGACGACGGCCAGTCCGACCACCGCCGGCACCTTGCAGCTGGAGTGCTGGATGAGCACGACATCACCGAGCTGCATCTCGCGCAGGAAGTTGCGCGCCTGATAGTTGCGCACGCCATCCCAGAGCGCCGGTGATTCACGGCGCAGGTCATCCAGCGAGAAGGCATCGGGTTCGGTCTTGACCAGCCAGTGGCGCATGCAGGCACTCCGTTGGGATTGGCGTGATGAGTGTGAAGGCCCGGTGTGGATAGGCCCGGTGTGGGTAGGGGTAGCCAGGCCCGTGAACCGGCTTCCTCGCCATCATCGCACAGGAATTTCACGCATACGAAAAAGGCCTGATGCATGGCATCAGGCCTTTCGAATTCTTGGTAGCGGGGACCGGATTTGAACCGATGACCTTCGGGTTATGAGCCCGACGAGCTACCAGACTGCTCCACCCCGCAACACTGGGTACTGCCTTTGCTCCAACTCTGACGCATCAGAGGTTGGTAGCGGGAACCGGATTTGAACCGATGACCTTCGGGTTATGAGCCCGACGAGCTACCAGACTGCTCCATCCCGCAACATCACGTTGGTGTCTGACCGGCAATCACCTTGTTAGGCAACGACTTGTCAGTGGTAGCGGGGACCGGATTTGAACCGATGACCTTCGGGTTATGAGCCCGACGAGCTACCAGACTGCTCCACCCCGCATCAACGTGGGGCGTAGTATAAGGATATACAGTGCTGCGTCAACCGTTATCCCGTAATAGGCGTAAACTTGCCGCGCTCACAGAGGCGTTGCCAACCGGGCGACGCCGCACGAGCGATATTCGGCATCTTGTGTGAGAGATCTGCTACATACATTCCCGCCATATCCTGTCCATACTGAAAGGGACGCGTCTCGCGCAGGCTGGTGACAGGCGTCGTAGAGCGCACGGGCGTCATCAGGTTGTCAGAGACGTTGGTCATTGTTGTCGTTGCAGGCATTCTCTTTTTCTCAGGGCGGGGGTGTCCGCAGATTCGCCAAGCTGTGCCCAAGCCAAGGACACAGGACGTTCCAGGATTAGGGAGACACAATAAGATGACACAAACAGCACCCGTCGCATGGGTTACCGGTGGTACCGGTGGCATTGGTTCCGCCATCTGTCGTGAACTGGCGAGCCAGGGGTATCAGGTCATTGCGGGTTACCGAAACAAGGAAAAGGCAGAAGGATGGCTGGAGGAACAGCGCGCTGCCGGGTTCGAGAACATCGCACTTTCCGGCATCGAGCTGGACAACTTCGAAGCCTGTCAGGCAGGCGTCAACGAAATCCGCGAGCGCTTCGGCCCCATCGCGGTTCTGGTCAACTGCGCTGGCATCACGCGTGATACCTCCATGCGCAAGATGAGCTATGAGCAGTGGCGCGAAGTCATCAACTGCAACCTCGACAGCGTCTTCAACACCTGCCGTGCCGTCATCAATGACATGCTGGAGCACAAGTACGGCCGCATCGTGAACATCTCCTCCATCAATGGCCGCAAGGGCCAGTTCGGGCAGGTCAACTACTCGGCCGCCAAGGCGGGCATGCATGGTCTGACCATGGCGCTGGCGCAGGAAACCGCGACCAAGGGCATTACCGTCAACACCCTTTCACCGGGCTACATCGCCACCGACATGATCATGAAGATCCCCGAAGAGATCCGTGAATCGATCCGCGAGACCATCCCGGTCAAGCGTTATGGTCAGCCGGACGAGATCGCACGTGCGGTCGCCTTCCTGGCCGACGAGAAATCCGGCTTCATCACCGGTGCCAACCTGGATATCAATGGCGGCCAGTTCATGGGCTGATGCTCTGCGCTAGCGCGAGCCAGTGCAGGGTTGGCACCCGGCCCCGCCTGGCGAGAGAATGAAAAAGCCCCCGCCTCTATCGAGACGGGGGCTTTTCGTTGCCATGACTTCAGTCTTGCGAGCGCGTCGTCACCAGCTCAAGAGCACAGGCTCAGTGATTGAACAGCGCATCGAAGCGCGGCAGTTCGGTCTGCCAGGCGTCCCAATCCAGCGGACCGTTGGCGAGCAGCGCATCCAGCACCTCATCCAGCTCTTCTTCACGCTCCATGCGCTCACCCAGCTGCTGGTTGATGCGCGCGACCTGCACGGTCAGGCGGCGTGATTCATCTTCGCTGCCCAGCGGGGCCTCGAACAGAATGGCCAGGTGGACACGCAGCTCGGCCAGGCGCTCGTTGGCGGCGCTGCAGTTGCTCGGCAGGGCCTGACGCATCTGGTTGCGCGCCGCATTGGCCTGACGGCTGTTGTCGTCGAAGGCCGAGGTGTTCGGCAGCTCGACATCCTGCACGTCGCCGTTGCGCGCGCTGGCATCCGCCACGGCGTGCTGTTCGAGCAGGTCACGCCATTGCTGCCATTCCTCGCGCAGCTGCAGGGCGTGCAGTTCATCCAGACGCTGCTCGCGACGCTTGAGAATGCCGGTCCAGCGACGACGCATGCCGTCGCCCCGCTTGCCGCGCGGCAGCGGGCCGAGGGTGTCGGCTTCCTTCAGGGCATCATCGAGCAGGGCGGCGTCTTCCAGCGTCTCCGGCTCCCAGCTGTCGAGACGTTCGATCAGCGCCTGCCACTGATCCAGACGTGCCTGCTCGCGGCTGTCGCGGTCTTCACGGTCCTGATCGCGCGCGGCGAAGATACGGTCACACGCCGCGCGGAAGGCGGCCCACAGGCGTTGCTCTTCGCCCTTGGGTGCGCGGCCCATCTCGCGCCAGCGACTCTGCAGGGCCTTGGCCTGTTCGGCGCGGGCACGTGCTGGTGAGTCCTCATTGGCCAGTGCCTCGACGGCATCGACCAGTGCCTGCTTGGCGGCGGCGATCTGGCCCGCGCGGCTGTCGATCAGCCCCTGCAGTGCCGTCAGTGCTTCACCGAAGCGGTGCGACAGCTGGCGACCGGGACCTGCGGGCACCGGCGTGTGGCGACGCCATTCCTCACGGGCGCGATCACGGATCTGGCGCAGGGAGTCGGGGTCGGCATCGTCCATGGCGTGGCCGTTGAGCGATTCGAGCTGCTCGCAGAGCGCTTCGCGCATGGCCAGATTGTGTTCACGCAGCTGCTTGCGCGATTCGCGGTAATCCCGCAGGCGCAGCTTGATGGCGTCAGAGGCGGTGCGGAACGCCTGGCTGGCATCGCGGCTGGCGGCCGCATCACCCAGCTCGCGCCATTGCTGAATCAGCTGCTGGTGCTGGCGGTCGCGCTGCTCATCGCTGATGTCATCGCGCTCGCTCAGGGTGGTGATGGCCTCGAGCAGCTGCTCGCGCTTGGGCGCCGCGACGAAGTTCTGCCAGTCACGGAGTTCCGCGACACGCGCGCCCAGCTGGCGCAGGCGGGTCTGGCGGGCATTGTCGAGCTGGCCTTCGGTGCGATCGCGCAGTGAGCGATGCAGTCGGCTGGCCGGCTTGAGCTTGCCGGCATCGAGATCCGCTTCCAGGCGTGCCAGTTCGGCATCCAGTGCGTCCAGATCCAGGCTCGCCTTGCCGTCGGCCGCGCGGGGGGCGTCAGCTGACTCGGCGTCTTGTGCAGGGCTGCCATCGAGTGCGTCCTGCTCCTGCGCTGCCTCTGTCGGCTCTTCCGGCTGCGCCGCGCTGATCGCCTGACGCACCGCGCTCAGGCTGGCGGTCTGCGGCAGACCCGCAGGCCAGGCCACTTCGCTTTCCAGACGACGCAGCTGGTCGATGTCATTGTCGACCAGCGCGGCATCCAGCTCGCCCTGGCACAGCTGATGGCGATGCCAGGCATCGAGGGCGTCCTGCAGCTGCTGTTGCAGGCGCTGCTGACGTTCGAGCAGTTCGGCCGGGGCCGAGAACTGGTCGGTCAACTCGCTCCAGCGTTCTCCCTGCAGACGGCGTTGGGCCTGCAGGCTGGCGAAGTCGTGGTCATTGACGCAGTCGCGGCTGTAGAGGTCTTCCCGCGCCTGATCCACGGCGCTGAGAATCTCTTCCAGGTGCGTGTTGAGGTTGGCGCTCAGGCGCTCATGGGCGCGAATGGCTTCCTCGCGGGCCTCATGGTCGCTGATGACCTTGTGCGCCTGCTGGCGCGCCTCTTCGAAGCGCTGTTGAATCTCGTAGTCCGCGGCCGGCAGACGCTCCCACTCGCGCAGCAGCGAGCGGTAACGCGAGGGCACACTGTCTTCCCATGCCTGACGCGGCAGCTTCTCCATCTGGCGCAGCAGGTTGTCGCGGCTGGCGGCCAGCGCGTCGGCCTGCTGAGCATCGGCGCGGCGCTGGGCGAGGGTGTCGCGCGCCTGACGCTGCACGTGGCGGTCACGCTTGGCATCGCGCACCAGACGCTCGAGGCCGGCCTGGCTGGTGATGCGGGCGGCAGCGGCATGGCGCACGGCGGCGATGGTGTTGTGGCAGGCCTGATGGATCAGCGCCTCTTCATCTTCCAGGCGGCTCAGTGCGGTCAGACGCAGTTGCTGGTTGTCACCGCGGGACGCCACGGCCGACAGCAGTTCGCTATCGTCCAGGCGCTCGACCAGCTGTTCACGGCTCAACAGTGAGGGCGCATCCTGGCCGCCGCTCAACAGTTCGATCAGGCGCTCGCGTACCAGGCCATCGGCGCGGTCGAGCAGCGGCAGCAGGCGCTCGGGAGATTGCATGCGCGTCAGGGCGGCATGGCGCACTTCCAGGGCGTCATCTTCGAGAATCAGGGTCTCCAGGATCTTGCGCTGGTCTGGAATCTCCGGATCAAGCTGGTCAGTGGCAGCGGAGCGAATGGCAGGGTTGGCGTGTTGCCAGCGAGGAGTGAACAGGCGGCCAGTGAGGCGGGAGAGCAGTCCGGTCATGAGAGAGCGGTTATCCAGGCAAAAAATAGAGGGGCGCAACAATTGGCCGCACACTCGGCGGGTGCAATCGGGTGGGCACGACGGAGTGGGCGGAGTGACGGCGCATGAATTTCGTCACCCCGCTATCTTACCAGTCACAGCCCCCCGTTGTGTGGTATCGCATGCCGATCGATGTGCCTTATTGCACGCGCGCGGCGGCATGCAGGGCGACCGGCGGCGGGTGACAGGTCGGCAAGTGAGCCACGTCGTAGGCTCGCGACACCTGACAGTGCCTGCTGCTGGCCGTATCATCAGTTGCAGCACTGTGTTCGCTCACATAGTTTTGTACGTTACCGCTATGCCATTCAGTGTCTGTCATTCATGCTCGGCGCCTATCAAGCAGTCGCTGTGCCGTGTGCGACGGCGAGCTATGTTATTCAGGTGGCCTTTCCAATCGAGGGTCGCCTTGAGGATGCCGTGAACAGCACGTGCATCATCAAGAGTGTCGGAGGGCTTCGACACTCCTTACGCAACCGGAGTCAGGTCATGAGTCTCAGTACGGACAGGGCCCCTCAGGCCTTCACCTTCAAGGGCGGCATGCTGCCGATGACGGTCATGGAGCTGGTCAGCGGTGATCCGGAGCAGATCCGTGCTCAGCTGGCCAGCAAGCTCAGCCAGTCGCCGGCCTTCTTTCAACATACGCCGGTGGTGCTGAGCGTCGAGAAGCTCGACGAGCCGCATCTGGCGCTGGAGCGCATCTGTGCCGTCTGCCGAGGGCACAAGCTGCTGCCGGTCGCGGTGCGTGGCGGTGGAGACCCGGTGCGTCAGTCCGCCTGGGCGTTGGGGCTGGGGTGGTTCCCGCCGCAGGAGAATCGCGGGCGCTCCCTCGAGTCCGTGCCGCCGGTGGCCGCTGAGCCGGTCGCCCAAACTGCCGAGACGGTCGCGGACAGCGCGGCCGAGAAAGCGGAGCCAGCCCACGCCAGCAAGGTGTATCGCGGCACGGTGCGCTCGGGCCAGCAGGTCAGCGCACCGGAGGGCGATCTGGTCATCATCGGCGCGGTGAATGCCGGCGCCGAGATCCTGGCCGCCGGCAGTGTGCACATCTATGGCGCTCTGCGTGGCCGCGCGCTGGCGGGTATCCATGGCGATCGCAACGCCAGCATCTACTGCAAGGAACTGCACGCCGAGCTGCTCTCGGTGGCCGGAACCTACAAGCGACTCGATGACATCGACAATCGCCTGCTGGGTGCCAATGTCGAAGTCGTGCTTGAACACGACCAACTCTGTATCGCACGACTCGGCTGACCCCAGCACTGTGTTCTGAACGATATCCAATATTTACAGGTGATCCTCGCTCGGCGAGGGACTCTCAGCAAGGAAGATACCTTTGGCCAAGATTATCGTAGTGACGTCAGGCAAGGGCGGAGTCGGCAAGACGACCAGCGCCGCCGCCATTGCCACCGGACTGGCTTTGCGCGGCAACAAGACCGTAGTGATCGATTTCGATGTGGGCCTGCGTAACCTGGACCTGATCATGGGCTGCGAACGCCGTGTGGTCTATGACCTGGTCAACGTCATCCAGGGCGAAGCCAATCTCAAGCAGGCCCTGATTCGCGACAAGCGCATCGACAACCTGCACATCCTTCCGGCCTCCCAGACCCGTGACAAGGACGCGCTGACGCTGGAAGGCGTCGAGAAGGTGCTCGACGCGCTGCGCGAGGAGTTCGATTACGTCATCTGTGACTCGCCGGCCGGTATCGAGCGCGGTGCCCAGCTGGCGATGTACTTCGCCGACGAGGCCGTGGTGGTGACCAACCCGGAAGTCAGCTCGGTACGTGACTCCGACCGCATCATCGGCCTGCTGTCTTCCAAGACGCGTCGCGCCGAGAATGGCGACACCCCGGTGCGTGAACACCTGCTGATCACCCGTTACCATCCGGCGCGCGTCACCGGCGGTGACATGCTCAACCTGACCGATATCCAGGAAATCCTGTCGATCCCGCTGATCGGCCTGATTCCGGAATCCGACGCCGTGCTGCGCGCGTCCAACCAGGGCGTGCCGGTCACGCATGACCAGAAGAGCGATGCCGGCCAGGCGTACGTGGATTGCGTGTCCCGCCTGTTGGGCGAGGAAGTGCAGCTGCGTTTCCATGAAGTCGAGAAGCGCGGTCTGCTGGCCAGAATGTTTGGAGGGGGGCGCAAGTGAAATTACTGGATTTTCTGAAGCGAGAGCGCAAGAAGACCGCCAATGTCGCCAAGGAGCGGCTGCAGATCATCGTCGCGCACCAGCGTAGCCAGCGTGACCAGCCGGATTACATGCCGATGCTGGAGCGTGAGCTGCTCGAGGTGATTCGCAAGTATGTGCAGGTCGACCAGGATGCCATCAACATCTCGCTGGACCGCGAAGACGACTGTTCGGTGCTGGAGCTCAACGTCACTCTGCCGCGCCCCGGCGAGGCCTGAGTTCGCGGGGCGCCGGGTGCTTGCCACCTGAGGCGTTGCCGAGCGGGCACCGCCTGCGACGTCCCGAGCCAGCCCATGCCCATTGCCTGCCAGAGCACCGTGCCAGCCTTGCTGGAGACGGTGCTCTGGCACGTTCATTTTTCGACCGCCCGCGTGGAGACATCCTGTGGCAGAGCCCACCTTCCTGTGGCACGACTACGAGACCTTCGGCGCCGACCCGCGCCGTGACCGTCCTTCGCAGTTCGCGGCCATCCGTACCGATGCTGACTTCAATGAGATCGGCGAGCCGCTGACCCTCTATTGCAAGCCGGCCGATGACTTCCTGCCCCAGCCGATGGCGTGTCTGATCACCGGCATCACCCCGCAGCAGGCCGAGCGTCGCGGCATTCCCGAGGCCGAGTTCGCCGGGCGCATCAATGACGAGATGAGCGTGCCGGGGACCTGCACGCTGGGTTACAACAGCCTGCGCTTCGATGATGAAGTCAGCCGTCATCTGTTCTACCGCAACTTCCTCGACCCCTACGGGCGTGAGTGGCAGAACGGCAATTCACGCTGGGACCTGATCGATGTCGTGCGCGCCTTCCATGCCCTGCGCCCGGAAGGCATCGAATGGCCCAAGCGTGAAGATGGTGCGCCCAGCTTCCGTCTGGAGCACCTGACGGCGGCCAATGGCATCGAGCACGCCGGCGCGCATGACGCGCTGGTGGATGTGCGCGCCACCATCGCGCTGGCACGCCTGCTCAAGTCGCGCAATGCACGGCTGTTCGATTATCTGCTCAAGCTGCGCAACAAGCGCCATGTCGCCAGCCTGCTGGATATTGGCGCACGCAAGCCGATGCTGCACATCTCGCGTCGCTATCCGGCCTCGCGGGCCTGTGGCGCGCTGGTGGTGCCGCTGGCGGAGCATCCTTCGAATGCCAATGGCGTGATCGTCTATGACCTCTCGGTCGACCCGGCACCGTTGATGGAGCTGTCACCGGAGGAGATACGTGCCCGTGTCTTTGCCAGTGCCGATGACCTCGCGGAAGGCGAGGAGCGGATTCCGCTCAAGGTCATCCACCTCAACAAGAGCCCGGTGCTGCTGCCGGCCAATGCGCTCAAGGATGTATCCGGGCCGCATGAGGGCGAGTACGGCGAGATCGCCGCGCGCTTCAAGATCGACCCGGCCCAGTGCCGCGTGCATTGGAAGTGGCTGAAGGACAACGCCGGTGTCGGCGTGAAGGTGGCACAGGTATTCGCCGAGGCGCCGCCGGCCGGCCCGGCTGATCCGGACCTGATGCTCTATTCCGGTGGCTTCTTCTCGCCCGCGGATCGCAAGGAGATGGAGCGGGTACGCGCTACCCATCCCGAGGCGCTCGACGATACGCCGTTCGCCTTCCAGGATGGCCGACTCGAGGAGATGCTGTTCCGCTATCGTGCGCGCAGCTACGGCTACACGCTCAATTCCGCCGAGCGCGAACGCTGGGAGCAGTGGCGCTGGGAGCGCATGAACGATGAGCAGGTCGCGAGCCTGACCGTGAAGGGCTTCGTCAGCGAGATCCAGCGTCTGGCCCAGAGCGAACAGGACCCGGACCGCGTGCAGATTCTCGAAGAACTGGCGATGTACGTGGAAGGCATCATGCCGCCGCAGGCCTTCGGCTGATGACGGGCTAGCCGGCCTGCAGTACTTGCCGGCAAGGCATGAATGAACAAGACCCCGACGCGGTTATTGAACTGCACCTCGTCGGGGTCTTGTCGTTTCAGGCGCCCATCCGGTGAGGGCCGGCGCCTTGTTTGCCCGTCAAGCCGCTGGCGGGCCGTCGAGGCTCAATGCTGAGCATTGCCGCTGGCCTCGGCTGAGGGTGCCGCCAGGGTCGCGCCTGTCTCGGCGCGCGGCGCCTCGGGCAGCGGCGGCAGGTCCAGTTCCGTGAGGTGCTGGTCGAAGTCGCTGGGCGTGCCGGGGTCGAAGGCCAGTTCCAGCGCGCTGGAGTCATTCAGCTGCTGCCAGATGGCGCGGATATCCTGCGCGCTGACCTGCTCGACGGCCGCGACCAGTTGCTGACGACGGTCAAAGCCTGTCCAGCCGAAGCTCAGCTCGCTCCAGTTGCGCGCTGCCAGCTCGGACAGCTTGCGGGGCTTCTGGGTCAGGCTGTCGACGACGGCGTCGCGGTAGCTGGCAAGCGCCGCCTCATCCAGCGACTGTACGCGGCTGTCGAAGCGGGTGAGGAAGGCATCCATGCGCGAAAACAGCGTCTTGCTGTCCTTGGACGGCGACTGCACCAGCAGGCTCAGCCCCGGCGCATCGAGCATGGGCGAATAGCGTGCGGAGACGATATAGCCGAGTTGCTCCTCGGTGCGCAGCTGGCTGTAGAAGGGCGCTTCGAGCAGCTGACCCAGCACCGCGATGTGTGCCTGGGACTGCAGCGTGCGGTCCTTGCCCTGCAGGTAGCGCAGGGCGCCGGCATCGCCGCGTGTGCTGTCCGGGCGCAGAACCGTGTGCTGGGTGACCTGACGCACTTCCAGGTCTGGTACCGCCTCGCGCGTGATGCGCGGCGCAAGCCCGTTGATCACCAGCTGGCCGGTCTCGCGGGCCTGGTCGGCGGTCAGGTTGCCGGTCACCATCGCCTGCACGTGCAGCTTGGCAAGGAAGCGCTTGCGGAAGCTGTCCAGTGACTGGGCGTCGATCTTGTCCAGGGCCGCCAGTTGTTGCTCGGCGGTGCTCGGCAGGCCGACCAGTGTTTCACTGAGGCTGCGGCCCAGGCGCGTGTAGAGCGGTGCCTGAGCGCGATTCTGCAGGCTGCGACGCAGGCGTTGAGTGATGCGCTCCAGGGTGGCGGGGGCCATCTCGCCATTCACCAGCTGGTCGAGCACTTCACGCATTTCCGGCTGCTGACCATCGCGCCAGCCACTGAACTGCAGGGTGATGCCACGCCCATGGGCATAGACCAGCGCATCCTGACCCGCCAGACGTGCCGGATACAGACGCGCGTTGAGGCTGTCATTCAGCCATGCCGCCAGCACCTGACTCATGGCCTGGTCATCCACCGAGCGACTGACGTCGGGATTGAGCAGGCCGAAGCGCCATTCGGCCTTCGGCACGCCGAAGCTCGCATCACCCTGATACCAGAGCTCGGCACCGGGCTCATCGATCAACTGACTCGGCTTGGCGTCGGGCAGGTCGAGTACGCGGAAGTCCTTGGCCAGATAGGGGTTGGGACTGGGCAGCGCCAGCTGGCTGGCAAGGGTGTCGCCGCCGGCGGTCTGAGCAGTGGCATCCACCGTCAGGCGCGTCAGGGTGTAGGGCGCCTTGAACCACTCGCCCTGTTGATCCCCCTCCACCTGCGGGCCGGAGTAGACCTCCAGCAGGTTGTCGGGTGTCAGGCGAGCGAGGGTGTCCTTGATCAGGTCCGGGTCGAAGTCCTGCATCAGGTAGGGCGCCGCCAGCACGTCCTCGATCGGGTAGCGCGTCATCATCATCGCCAGATTGCTGGCCAGATTGACCGGCGAGCTGCGCTGCTGGAAGCGGAAGCTCTGCTCGCCCAGCTGTGCCTGTTCGGTATAGCGCCAGTCGTTGATGCCCTCAGCGCGGATCAGCGCCAGATAGTCGAACAGCGCGGCACGGATCTCCGCCTGATGCTGCGCGCCTTCCGGGGTCAGGCTGATGTCGACGCTGAGCAGGGCATGCTCGCCATCACTGAGGCCACCGCCGGCCGAGAGGCCATCTGCCCAGCCCTTGTCCTTGAGCACTGCCAGCAGACTGCCTTCGCCTTCGTGACCGATCAGGTTGGCCAGGTAGCTGACCGGCTGTGAGCGGTAGTGGGCAATCGGGTCGTCGATGGGGAACATGAACGACAGCTTGCGCTCCTGCTTGAGTGCCTTGACCTCAAGGCGTGCCGGCAGCTCGTCACCGCTGGCTAGGGGCGTGGTGATCTCGGGGCGCGACAGTCCACGGTCGGGCACATCACTGAAGTTGTCACGGGCCAGTTGCTCGAGCGTTTCCAGCGACTGCGGCCCGACCAGTGACAGGCGCATCACGTTGGCGCCGTAGTGGGCCTGATAGAAGTCGACCAGTCGCTGGCGCAGGCTACCGGCCTCGGTGTCCTTGAGGGTCTCGAGGCTGCCGACACTGAAGCGGTTGAAGGGGTGTTCCGGGTTGAGGGCTGCTTCGACAGCTTCGTAGATGCGCCGGCCATCATCCTGCAGGCGTGCCTGATACTCGGAATTGACCGCATGGCGCTCGCGGTCCACGTAGTCGGCATTGAACTGTGGGGCGACGAAGAAGCGCGCAAAGCGCGGCAGTGCCTCATCGAAGGCATCCGGGTCGATGTCGAAGAAGTAGTTGGTGTCCTGGCTGGCGGTGAAGGCGTTGTGCTGGCCGCCATGCTTGGTGATGAAGTCCTGGTAGGCATCTGGCTTCGGATAGCGATCGGTGCCGAGGAACAGCATGTGCTCCAGGAAGTGCGCCAGCCCCGGAACATCGTCGGGGTCCTGGGCGCTGCCGACTTCGACATCGACGGCGGCGGCGGCCTTGTCGGCCTTGGCATCACTGACCAGCAGGACCTTGAGGCCGTTGTCGAGGGTCAGGCTGCGATAGAGTCGCTGGTCGTTCTCGCTCTTGATGACGGGGCTGGCCTGCTCGGCTCTGGCGGGCGCCGTGCTTGAGGCGGAGTTGGTGGCCGGCGCGAGGGACGACGCGGGCGCAAAAGTCGGGCGGGTATCGGCATGGCTGATGGCCGGCGCCAGACCACTCATGACGATGGCGGCAATGGCCGTGCTCAGTGCAAGAGGGCGAAATCCTGAAGGCAGTGACATCTTCTCTCCTGATTCACGCCACCGCTGCTCGGGCTGGTGGCGCTGACTCGGTGATGGTTCTCATTGGGCGAACATGCGCGCGAGGCGGTAGAGCGATGCAGTGCCGCCATCCTCGATACGTGCTGTCGGCGCAGGCGGATTCAGGTCAGCATCGGGCCGGTGGGGTGCGCGACGCTCCACTCCTGATGCTCGGGGTCGTTGACGAGGCGTGCGACCGGGAAGGCGGCCAGGCTGGCGTTCGGCGTCAGCATGCTGCGTACCGTCTCCAGCGGCGTCTCGGCATTCAGCCAGTCGCGTACCTGATGCGGCGCAATCACGGCGGGCATGCGATCGGTCAGGCGTGACGTGACCCCGGCACACTCGACACTGATCAGCGCGAAGCTGTCGCGCCCCTCGGGGGGAAGCCCCTCCATCAGGGGGGCGCTGAAGTGGCGCGTCCACAGGGCGGCCAGCAACAGCGGGGCGCGGGTCGGGTGCGTGACCAGAAACGGCTGCTTCATGCGCGGTTGTTCCTTCCACACATAGACACCGCCGACGGGGATCAGTGCCCGCTGGCTGATGAACGACTCGCGGAACATGCGTCGCGTTTCCAGCGACTCTGCCCGCGCCACGTGCGGGGCGTGGTCCATGATCTCCAGCCAACTGGGAGTCAGGCCCCAGAGTGCCGGCACCAGGCGCAGGCGGGGGCCTTCCAGACGCAGCATCGAGGCGGGCATGCGCGGGGCGCGATTGGCGCTGACCAGCAGTTCGTTGCGCAACTGGCGTTCGAGCGCGGGAGTCGCCAGCGACCCGAACAGTTCGTCGGGGGGCAGGTCAGCGGGGTAGGGGGGGATATACAGACGACCGGCCACGAGAATCCTTTGAGGCGATGAGGCGAAGGGAACATGCAGCGGCAGCTGCTGCCTGAGATGGGGTGTGGATCGCGCTGCACGCCACGGATGCCAGCATGCCACACCTTGGTGGTGCTTGCGTTTGTGCTCAGTCTCGATATGCTGGACGGAAACACTGTTCGATTCAATGACCGATACGGGGTGCTCCAAGAGATGCCCGCAAGGCGTCGCAACCCTTTGCCCACCCGTGCTGTCCGAACACACACCGCGTCAGATTCGCTACGCGGTAACGCATCTCAAGCATCAGAGGAATTCGATGGCCCGTCCACGTCAGCATGCACCGGAAGCGCTGCATGCGCGGGTAATGGAGACCTGCGATGAATGGCTCAAAGAGCAGCCCGTTCACGCCCTGTCTCTGCGCAACCTGGCTCGCGAAGTCGGTTGTGCGCCCAGCACCCTGCTCAAGCTCTATGGCAGCTTCGGCAACCTGCTCCAGCACGTCAATCTGGCGACGCTGGACAGGCTGCGCGATGCGATAGCCGGACAGGAGACGCCGAGTCCTTCGGAGCGCCTCAAGGCACTGGCGCGCGCCTACTGGGGCTTCGCCCAGCGCGACCCTTATCGCTGGCAGCTGCTGTTCGACTTCCCGCTCGCGCAGGAAGGTGAGCTGGACCAGCGTCAGAACGCGATGATCGAAGGGCTGTTCGAACGTGTGGAGGGGGCCTTGGTCGAGTACGCCCCACGCGTCGAGTCCGTCGAGGCCAAGCGCATGGCGCGCACGCTGTGGGGTAGCGTGCACGGTCTGGTGCAGCTGGGCATGAACGAGCGTCTGGGACTCTGGCAGGGGCAGCCACTGGAAGTGACGGAGCTGCTCGATCAGTTGCTGGACACCATGTTGGCGGGGCTCAAGGTACGCAGCGAGGCTGCGTGTGCGGGGGATGCCACGGAAGCTGGCAAATGAGTCGAGAACTGCTCCGGCGACCCCGTTTTGCGCCCTTCTTCTGGACCCAGGCCCTCGGGGCCTTCAATGACAATCTGTTCAAGAACGCCTTGCTGCTGCTGATGACCTTCGTGGTCATCGAGCAGCGGGGCTGGGACACCGGCATCGTCAACAATCTGGCGGCCGGTCTGTTCATCCTGCCTTTTCTGCTGTTCTCCGCCTGGGGCGGCCTGTTGGCTGACCGCCTCGACAAGCAGCGCCTGATCGTGCGACTCAAGTGGCTGGAGCTGGCCACCATGAGCGTGGCGGCCGGCGCCTTGATCTTCGAGGCCTGGGAGTTGCTGCTGGCGCTGCTGTTCATGATGGGCACCCAGTCGGCACTCTTCGGCCCGGTCAAGTACGCCATCCTGCCCCAGCACCTCAAGCCGGATGAGCTGGTCAGCGGCAATGCCTGGGTCGAGCTGGGCACCTTCCTCGCCATCCTGATCGGTACCCTTGCCGCCGCGGCCTTGATGGCACTGGGCGGCGAGCTGGCACGCTGGGCGCTCTCCGCGTCGCTGGTCTCCCTGTCCCTGCTGGGCGTGATGGCGGCCGGCAAGATTCCGCCGGCACCCTCTGCTTCGCCCGGCCCCGTGCCGTGGCGTCCGCTTTCCGGCAGCATCGCGGTGATGCGTGAAGGGCTGAGCAATCGCCGGCTACGCTGGGCGCTGCTGGGCATCAGTGCCTTCTGGTTCCTCGGCGCCAGCTATCTGACGCAGTTGCCGGCCTATGCGCGCGATATCGTGCATGGGGCCGAAGGGGCGACCTCTGCCTTGCTGGCGGCCTTCGCCATCGGCATCGGGCTTGGGTCGCTGGCCTGTGAGCGTGTCTCGCGCGGGCGTCTCGAGACGGGACTGGTGCCCTTCGGCGCGCTGATCATCTTCGCTGGCGGACTGGATCTTGCCCTGCGCCCGGCACTGGCCGAGGCGCAGATGGCCACGCCGCTGATCGAGCTGCTGGGCATCGCCGGTTTCTGGCGCATGTGGCTGGATCTCGGTGTCATCGGTTTCGGTGGCGGCCTCTATATCGTGCCGCTTTACACCCTGTTGCAGATCCGCAGTCCTGAAGATCACCGCGCGCGCATGATCGCGGCCAACAACGTGCTCAATGCCCTGCTGATGGTGCTGTCGGCCGGTGCCGGCATTCTGGTGCTGGGCGTGATGGGGCGCGATATTCCGGACTTCCTGCTGCTGCTGTCCCTGATCAGCGGGCTGATCGCGGTGGTCTGCATGCTGCGTGACCCGCGGCCCTTCCTGCGCCTCAATATCTTCATCCTCATCCACCTGATGTATCGCCTGCACCTCAAGGGGCGCTGGCGGATACCGGCGGAAGGGGCGGCGCTGGTGGTGTGCAATCACGTCAGCTTCATGGATGCGCTGATTCTGGGCGGGGCCAGTCCGCGCCCGCTGCGTTTCCTGATGGATGCCGAGATCTATCATTCGCCGTGGCTGAAGTGGTTCTTCCGCATCGCCGGGGCGATTCCGGTGGACTCCTCGCGCAAGGACCCGGCAGGGGTGCGCCGCTCGCTGGAGGAAGTCGGCAAGGCGCTGCGCGAGGGAGAGGTCGTGATGATCTTCCCCGAGGGCAAGCTGACGCGCGACGGTGAGGTCGGTCGCTTCCGGCGCGGGCTGGAGTTGATTCTGGCGCGTGATCCGGTGCCGGTGATTCCGATGGCGCTGGGCGGTCTGTGGGGCTCCTGGTTCTCCCACGGCGGCGGGCCTGCCTTCGCCAAGTTTCCGCGGCGCCTGCGCGGGCGGGTAGAGCTGTGTGTCGGGCGTACCTTCGACCCTGTCGGCACCAAGGCGGTGGAGCTCGAAGAGGCGGTGCGTGATCTGCATCGCAAGGCGACACGCCTGGCGCGTTCCCGCTAGCCGCTCACTTTTATCAGTGCTGCATGAAAATGCCGCCCATGCCGACACGATCGTCAGGCAGGGGCGGCATTTCACGTTCTGGCGACCAGCGGATGGCTACTGGCGACCAGCGGATGGCTACTGGCGTCGAGCGCGGCGTCGCGTCAGTCGCTGGACTGCTCGGAGGGAGCGGTGTGGCGCGTGACCCAGAAGCCGAAGCCGCCGATGGCCCAGGCGCCCAGCATGACCAGCGGCACCGCCAGCATGTCATCGCCGCTCAGCCACAGGCTGGCCAGGGCGCCATAGAGACCGCCGCCGAGATACAGCACCGTGCCGGAGATGGCATTGGCGGCACCATGGCCACGTGCGAACAGCGACTGGTAGTCGGCCATCACGTTGGGCGTGATCATGCCGCCGGCGCCCAGCACGAACAGGATGCCCGGAATCAGGGTGGCGACCTGGACGTTGTCGGTGATGACCAGCGAGATCAGCCAGGTGATGCCGATCCCCTGCATGCACAGCGCTACCTGAACCAGCTTGCGCGTGCGCAGATGCTTGAGGCCGAAGTGGTTGAGGCGGTTGCCGATCAGCATCGCGCCGACATTGGCGCCGAAGGCCAGCGCGAACTCACCGGAGTTCAGCCCCAGCACGCCCTGATAGAGATAGCTCGCGTTGGTCAGGAAGGTGAACATGATGCCGGGTCCGCACAGCAGCAGCATCAGGTGCCCGGGGACGCCGCGCGTGGTCAGTACCGTGCGATAGCTGGCCAATGCGCCGCGCAGACTGAGCGGTGAACGCTCGCTGGCAGGCAGGGTCTCCGGCAGCCATTGGCGAATGGCGACTCCGGCGATCACGCCATAGACGGCCAGGCCGATGAAGACCATCTGCCAGGTGCTCAGTGCCAGGATGAGAGCGCCGAGGCTGGGGGCGACCAGCGGTGCTGCCATCAGCACCATCATGACGTTGGTCATCAGGCGCGCGGCGTCCTTGCCGGTCGCGACATCGCGCACCACGGTGCGAGAGACGCCGCCGGTCATGCCGGTCGCGATCCCCTGCAGGACACGGAAGACCATCAGCCATTCCAGGCTATGCGTCATGGCGCAGCCGAGACTCGCGATCAAGAACAGCACGATGCCGCCCAGCGCGATCGGGCGACGGCCCAGGCTGTCCGACAGCGGGCCGCCACTCAGCTGACCGAAGGCGTAGCCGGCCAGAAAGAAGGTGATGGTCAGACCGAGACGGGAGTGATCGACACCGAATTCCGCGGCCATGGCGGGGATAGCGGGCAGGAAGGCATCCATCGATAGCGGGGCAAGCGCCACCATCAGGGCCAGCAGCACGGTGAAGTGAGGTTGTCGATGCAGGGCGGGGGACGCCGTTGGGGCGGAAGCTGAAGTCATGAGGGCCATTCGAAGGTTGTGGGGCATTGCAGGGGGAGCGGTGAGTCAGCCTGCTCTGGCGCAGGTCCGTGACGTCTGGCGCTGGCGGGCAGCGCGAACGCGCACAGCATAGCGTGGGTTCGGGCCGCTTGCGTGTCGTGGTCTGCAACACCGTATTGCAGCTGGTTCTTGCACCTGAGCAGCTGGTTCTTGCACCTGAGCAGCTGTGTCTGAGCTCCTGCAAATGAGCGCCTGCAAATGAGTACCTGGGCGAGTTGGCGTGCCCCAGACGCGACAGGCCCGCCAATTGGCGGGCCTGTCGTCGAGAGTGCCGTGCTGCGTGGCAATGCGGGGGGGGCGTCAGCTGCGCGTGGTGCGAGCCGCCTGCCAGCAGCGTGCCGAGGTGATCTGGTTGTCCTTCACCTGCTGGATCTCGATGCGCGTGGTGCCGATGGCGAGACTGGCCGGAGCATCCGGGAAGGATTCCAGATGTTCCAGAATCAGGCCGTTGAGCGTCTTGGGGCCGTCAGTCGGCAGCTGCCAGCCGATGGCCTTGTTGATCTCGCGGATGTTGGCGGTGCCTTCGATCACGTAGCTGCCGTTGTCCTGCGGGTGGATCTCCTGATGCGTACCGGCGACATCGGTGGTGAACTCGCCGACGATCTCCTCGAGGATGTCCTCCAGCGTCGCCAGCCCCTGCACATCGCCATACTCGTCGACCACGATGCCGATGCGGCGCTTCTGCTTCTGGAAGTTGAGCAGCTGGGTATGCAGCGGCGTGGATTCCGGGATGAAGTAGGGTTCGCGGGCTTCCTGGATGATGGAGGCCTTGGTGACCTCGTCCAGCGACAGGAAACGCGCCGCGTTGCGCAGGTGCAGGATGCCGATGATGTTGTTGATGTCGCCCTTGTAGACCGGCACCCGCGTGTGCTGACTGGCGCGGATATGGCTGAGGATGATGTCGAGGTCATCGTCCAGGTCGATGCCGAAGATCTCCTGACGCGGCACCATGATGTCATCGACGGTGACGTTCTCGAGATCGAGAATCGACAGCAGCATGCCCTGGTGGCGACGCGGGATCATGCTGCCGGCTTCGTGGACCACGGTGCGCAGCTCGTCACGGGTCAGGCTGTCGGCGCCGCCGCTGACATCGCGCACGCCGAACAGGCGCAGCAGGCCATTGGATATGCCATTGACCAGCCAGACCAGCGGGTAGAGCAGCTTGAGCAGGGGTTCCAGCACCAGCGAGGCCGGATAGGCGATGCGCTCAGGGTTCACGGCGGCCATGGTCTTGGGCGTCACTTCGGCAAAGATCAGCACCACGATGGTCAGCACGGCGGTCGAGACGGCCGGGCCCGAGACATCACCGAAGTAATGGATCGCGATGATGGTCGCCAGCGAGGCAGCCAGGTTGTTGACGAAGTTGTTGCCGATCAGGATGACGCCGATCAGGCGGTCCGGACGGGAAAGCAGGCGGGTAACACGCTTGGCGCCGCGCTCACCGCCCTTGGCGCGGTGACTGAGACGGTAGCGGTTGATCGACATCATGCCGGTCTCGGAACTCGAGAAGAAGGCAGACAGGATGATCAGGATGACCAGTAGGCCGAACAGCAGCCCCAACGGGGTGTCGTCGCTCAAGAGTGAAGGGTCCTCGGTGGCGGATTTAGGCGCATGATACTGACACGCTCGCTGCAATGCATCAGGCGCAGCGAGCGATCTCTGTCGGGGTGGCAGGGCTTAGTGGGAAAATACCACTTGCAGCACGAACTTGGTGCCGAAGAAGGCCAGCGCCAGTACCAGGCAGCCGCCCAGTGTCCAGCGTGCGGCACGCTGGCCGCGCCAGCCCAGCACGTTATGTCCGAACAGCAGCACGGCGAAGATGATCCAGGCGCCGAGGCTGAGCACCGTCTTGTGAGCCAGATGCTGGGCGAACATGTTGTCCAGATAGATGGTGCCGCTGATGATCGACACGCTGAGCAGGATCATGCCGGCCCAGATCAGCTCGAACAGCGCGCGTTCCATGCTGGTCAGTGCCGGCAGCACCTGGACGATGCCGCGGGTATGGCGCTTCTTGAGCGCGTGCTGTTGCAGCGACAGCAGTCCGGCCTGCATGGCGGCGATGCTGAAGAAGGCCAACGCCGCCACCGAGGTGAAGATGTGGGCGACCAGACCGGGGGAGAGCGGGTTCTCGGTGGTGGCGCTCGGCATGTTCATCACGCCGAGCACGCAGGCGGCGGCGACCGGGAACAGCGCCGCGCCCCCGGCGATCACCGGCTTGAACAGGCTGGCGGTCACCAGCAGCAGGCAGATGGCCCAGCTGACCAGCGACGCGCTCTCGAACAGTCCGAGGTGCAGCGCGCCACCGTGGTTGAGCGTGACCCAGACGATGACGGCATGGCAGGCGACGGCGATCAGCGCCAGACTGCGCACCAGACGCGTGCGTGCCGGGACGCGGCGTGTCAGGGTAAGGCCCTGCCAGAGGCCGGCGCCGAGATAGAAGATGATGGCCAGAAAGGCAAAAGGCAGAGCCTGCATGTGCTGTTGTCCAGGTGCCGGAGGGTAGCGGGAGATCAGGCCTCGCATGAGGCACTGTCTATCTGCAGAGACTATACCGAATGCGCCGCCGGGATTGCATCCACTCGCGGTGTCCTGTCGCGTGCTTTGACGGGCGATGAGGCCTGCGCGGCGACAGACTCCGCATTGCATGACGATTGTCGGCGCTGCTTCCTTCATGCATGTCATCGCCAGGATGGCGACTTGCAAGTCTTGCATGCATGGAGACACGGCCGCCCTGTGCGTATAATGCGCGACAGGATAACCATTCACGCGCTGGGGCGTCATGCCGTGCGCCGGTCACGAGGTGGCTTACGCCCTCGTCCCCGCAGCGCGGACCCCAGACGTCCCTAGCCGGAGAGGCCCATGTTTCAAAGTTTGAGTGATCGCCTGTCGCATACGCTGAAGTCGATTACCGGCCAGGCCAAGCTGACGGAAGACAACATCAAGGACACGCTGCGCGAAGTGCGCAAGGCGTTGCTTGAAGCCGATGTCGCGCTGCCGGTGGTCAAGGCCTTCATCGAGCGAGTGCGCGAACGTGCCGTCGGTCAGGAAGTGTCCAAGAGCCTGTCGCCGGGCCAGCAGTTCGTCAAGATCGTCCAGCAGGAGCTGGAAGCGATCATGGGCGAAGCCAATGAAGGCCTGACGCTCAAGGGCAGTCCGGCCGTCATCCTGATGGCAGGCCTGCAGGGTGCGGGCAAGACGACCACCGTCGCCAAGCTGGCACGCTACCTGCGCGAGCGCGAGAAGAAGAAGGTGCTGGTGGTCTCGGCCGACGTCTATCGTCCGGCCGCCATCGACCAGCTGGAAACGCTGGCCAAGGAAGTCGGGGTCGATTTCTTCCCCTCCGACTCCTCCCAGCAGCCGGTGGCCATCGCCGAAGCGGCGATGAAGCACGCGCGTATCCAGTTCCACGACGTGGTGCTGGTCGATACCGCCGGTCGCCTGCATGTCGATGCCGACATGATGGACGAGATCGCCGCCCTGCACCGCAGCGTCAATCCCGACGAGACGCTGTTCGTCGTCGATGCGATGACCGGCCAGGATGCCGCCAACACCGCCAAGGCCTTCCATGAAGCCTTGCCGCTGACCGGTGTCGTGCTGACCAAGGCCGACGGTGATGCGCGTGGCGGTGCGGCCCTGTCCGTGCGTCACATTACCGGCAAGCCGATCAAGTTCATGGGCATGGGGGAGAAGGTCGACGCCCTCGAACCCTTCCACCCGGACCGTATCGCCTCGCGCATCCTCGGCATGGGCGACATGCTGTCGCTGATCGAGGAAGCCGAGCGCACCGTCGACAAGAGCAAGGCCGAGCAGCTGGCCAGCAAGGTCAAGAAAGGCGAAGGCTTCGATCTCGAGGACTTCCGTGACCAGCTGCAGCAGCTCAAGAACATGGGTGGCATGGGCAGTCTGATGTCCAAGCTGCCGGGCATGGGTCAGCTGGCGGAAGTCGCCCAGAGCCAGGCCAGCGAGAAGGAGCTGGGCAAGCTCGAGGCGATGATCAACTCCATGACGCCCAAGGAGCGCCGCAACCCCGACCTCATCAACGGGTCGCGCAAGCGCCGCATCTGCATGGGCTCCGGTACCCAGGTGCCGGACCTCAATCGTCTGCTCAAGCAGCACAAGCAGATGGCCAAGATGATGAAGAAGGCCGGCAAGAAAGGTGGCATGCAGAAGATGATGCGTGGCATGTCCGGCATGATGGGCGGTGGCGGTGGTCCTGGCGGCCCCGGCGGTATGGGTGGCATGGGCGGTATGGGTGGCCCCGGTGGCATGGGCGGCGGACGCTTCCCGCGTCGCTGATTGTTGACCCGATGCCCGATGCAGCGCTGATGAGACATGGGCGCTGACACCAGGAATTGCGCTCCGTGGCACGTCCCGTGCCACGGAGCGTGTGTATGGCCTTGGAAAAAGGTTTCCAAGGCTTGCCAATTTCCGTAGAATGTCGCCTCTTCGTGTGGACCCTCCATGCGAAGACGAGTTCTGTGGCACGATTTTCACTTCAACACGAAGGACAGATTACGCAATGGTTACCATTCGTCTGGCACGTGGTGGCGCCAAGAAGCGTCCCTTCTACCACCTCGCTGTGGCTGATTCCCGCACAGCCCGTGATGGCCGCTTCATCGAGCGCGTCGGCTTCTTCAACCCGGTCGCTCGCGGCCAGGAAGAGCGTCTGCGCGTCGATCTCGAGCGCGTCGCTCACTGGCAGCAGCAGGGCGCACAGGTCTCTGACCGTGTCGCTCAGCTGATCAAGGAAGCTGGCAAGCAGCAGGCTTGATTCCAGGATGCCTACTCAACCGAACAACCCGCAGCCGACCGCAGCGTCATCGCATGACGATGATGTCGTGGTAATGGGGAAGCTTACCAGCCCCTATGGCGTCAAAGGCTGGCTCAAGGTGTATTCCTACACCAGCCCGATTGACGGCATCTTCGATTACGCTGGCTGGATGCTGAAGCTGGACGGGAAGCAGATTCCCGCCCGCCTCGCTCAGGCACGTCGCCATGGCAAGGGCCTGGTGGCACAGCTCGAAGGTATCGACAGTCGCGAAGCAGCACAGGAGCTGGCCGGGGCGGAGATTCTCCTGCCCAAGCAGCACCTGCCGCAGCTGGAAGTCGGTGAGTACTACTGGCATCAACTGGAAGGTCTCGAGGTGGTAACGCTGGATGGCCAGCGCCTCGGGAAAGTGAGCACCCTGATGGAAACCGGTGCCAACGACGTTCTGGTGATAAAGCCGAACGACGACAGCATCGATGAGAAGGAACGGCTCGTGCCGTACCTTCCCGATCAGGTGGTTCGCGATGTGGATCTCACCACTGGGCGCATGAGCGTCGACTGGGATCCCGAATTCTGATGTTAAGCACAGAGAGCTGACGCCTGTGTGGATTGGTGTAGTGAGCCTGTTTCCGGAAATGTTCACGGCGATTACCGCCAGTGGCGTGACCGGCCGAGCGGTCGACAAGGGCCTGCTCGAGGTCGATTTCTGGAATCCTCGCGACTACGCCACCGACAGGCACCGTACGGTCGATGATCGTCCCTACGGCGGTGGTCCCGGCATGTTGATGAAGGTCGAGACCCTGCGTGGCGCCATTCGTGACGCCCGCGCCGCTGGCGGTGACAACGCTCGTGTGATCTATCTCTCCCCGCAAGGCCGCAAGCTGGATCAGGCCGGTGCCCGCGAACTGGCGACGCAAGAGCGTCTGATCGTGGTGGCCGGACGCTATGAAGGCATTGATGAGCGCGTGGTGGAAGAGGAGATCGACGAGGAGTGGTCGATCGGCGATTACGTCCTGTCTGGCGGGGAACTGCCGGCCATGGTCCTGATCGATACGGTGGCACGCCTGGTGCCGGGCGTACTCGGGCATGAAGCCAGCGCGGAGGAGGATTCCTTCACCGATGGTCTGCTCGATTGTCCGCACTATACCCGCCCTGAAGTCATCGACGGCAAGCGGGTGCCGGATGTTCTGCTCAGTGGCAATCATGCCCTGATCAAGCGCTGGCGGTTGCAGCAGTCTCTGGGACGTACCTGGCTCAGGCGTCCGGATTTGCTGGAGAGTCGCACGTTGACTCGTGAGGAGCGCAAGCTGCTCGACGAGTTCATCGCGCAGCACGCCCGGAAAGGCAAGGCCTGACCGCTGCGAACCGAAGGTTCGCTGTCAGGAGAAGGCCGCCACCGTGGCGGAGGTGCGGCACGGCCCGGAGTCATCTTGCGGGAGTTCCGTGGCGCGTCACACACAAGGTCGATCCCCGTGTTCAAGGCCGTTTGCGGTGCCGGGGTCATGACGAACATCAATCCCAGGATTGATGCTAACGAATTTGGAGCTAGCGATGAGCAGCAAGAATAAACTGATCCAGGCGATCGAAAACGAGCAGATGGCCAAGGAAATCCCGGCCTTTGCACCGGGCGACACCATCGTCGTCCAGGTCAAGGTCGTCGAAGGTACTCGCGAGCGTCTGCAGGCCTTCGAAGGCGTGGTGATCGGCAAGCGTAACCGCGGTCTGAACTCCGCCTTCACCGTCCGCAAGATCTCCCACGGTGTGGGCGTCGAGCGTACCTTCCAGACTTACAGCCCGCAGGTTGCCGCTATCGACGTCAAGCGTCGTGGTGACGTCCGTCAGGCCAAGCTGTACTACCTCCGTGAGCGTAGCGGCAAGTCTGCACGCATCAAGGAAAAGCTGGGCTAAGCGCTCCGCATTCCCTGACTGCAGAACTCGGCAGTACTGCGGGGGAGCGAATTGCCACTTGCTCCTCCGCCATATGAAGACCCCGCCATGCATCGCATGGCGGGGTCTTCGTGTTTGTGCACCAGGGAAATCCGCTATGACTTGCAGCGGGTTCATTCCATCGTCAGGGCATCACGGTAGAATCGAGGCTCACGCAGGGCAGGTGCCGCGGTACATGACGGCCACGGCGAGCGTGGATGGCGCGTCATTGAGGACGGGGAAGTGGGAATGATGGACGACGATGCGTTGGTCGAGGCCTTTCTCGATACGTTGTGGCTAGAGCGGGGTGCCAGTGACAATACGCTCGGCGCCTATCGCAGTGATCTCACGGCCTGGCGGCGCTGGTTGGCCGATCAGGCGGAGACGGGCGCTGACGCGGTGCCGTTGCTGAGCGTGGCACCGCAGCAGGTGCAGGCCTTCTGTGACTCGCGGCGTGAGTCGCATGCGCTGCGCTCCACGGCGCGTCTGCTGTCGGCGCTGCGGCGCTTCTATCGCTGGGCGCTGGCCGAAGGCATGATCGAGGCGGACCCGCTGCATGAGGTGCGCCTGCCGCGCGTGATTCCCAGCCTGCCGGGCACGCTGGATGAGGAGGAGGTCGAGCGCCTGCTGGAGGCGCCGGATCTCGACACGCCTATCGGGCTGCGCGACCGCACCATGCTCGAAGTGCTCTATGGAGCGGGCCTGCGCATCAGCGAGCTGGTCAACCTGAGTGTCGATGCGCTCAATCTGCGCCAGGGTGTCGTGCGTGTCACCGGCAAGGGCGATCGTGAGCGGCTGGTGCCGCTGGGCGAGGAGGCCTGTGACTGGTTGTCACGCTGGCTGTCCGTTGGCCGACCTGCGATGATGGCCGACCAGACGCGTCCGGCACTGTTTCCCGGCCGACACGACAAGGCCATGACGCGACAGACCTTCTGGCATCGCATCCGGCGTCACGCCGTGACTGCGGCCATCAGCAAGCCTCTGTCACCGCATACGCTGCGCCATGCCTTCGCCACGCACCTGCTCAATCACGGTGCCAACCTGCGTGTCGTGCAGCTGTTGCTGGGACATCGTGATCTTTCCACGACTCAGATCTATACCCATGTGGCCCAGGCGCGTCTGGAGCGTCTGCATGCCGAACATCATCCGCGTGGCTGAGTGTCCTTCCCTCTGCGCGCGGACGCCAAGGAGTGTTTGATGAGCAAGTCTTTCCGTCGTCCGCAGGCCCTGTCCCGTGCGATCCGCCTCTTGAGCGCCGGCGCCATGCTGACGCTTGTGGCGCCATTGGCCCAGGCTGATGCGCTGGATGATCTGCGCGACAAGCTCGTCGTCAATGGCCAGCCGCTGCCGGTCGAATCACTGGCCTCAAGCCCCATCGACGGCCTCTATGAGGTGCGCCTGACCAGTGGCGAGAGCTTCTTTACCGATATCGACGGCAAGCATCTGATCGTGGGTGAGATGTACCGCAATGATGGCGACAAGGGGCTGGTCAATCTCAGCGAGCAGAAGGCCAATGGCGAGCGCCTCGAGCTGCTGGCCGAGGTCAGTGAAGATGATATGGTCATCTTCCGCCCGGCGGGTGAGGTCAAGGCGGTGATCAGTGTCTTCACCGATACCACCTGCCCGTATTGCCGCAAGCTGCACCAGGAAGTGCCGGAACTCAATGCACGTGGCATCGAAGTGCGCTATCTGGCCTTCCCGCGCGGTGGCATGCGCTCGCAGGGGGCGCGTGAGCTGGCGCAGGTGTGGTGTGCGGACAACCCCACCGAGGCGATGAACCAGATCAAGAATGAAGGCGAAGTGCCCAAGCAGGCAGCCAGCTGCGATGCGCCGGTGCAAAGCCAGTATCAGCTGGGCACGCGCATGGGAGTGCAGGGTACCCCGGCCATCGTGATGCCGGATGGCCAGATGGTGCCTGGCTACCTGCCGGTGGAGCGTCTTGCCAGCATGCTGGGCATCGATGACTGAACCACAGGCGAAAAGACTGCGCGTTGACAGGGCGTCCTGCCTTGCTACCGTGGTCACGACAGACGTACGTGCAGGATGTCTGGATAATAGACCGACGTGAGATCGGCAAGGCCGTCGCTGACAGTGGCGCGGCCCTCAAGGCTGGATACCGTAACAAGAGAGGAAAGCGACGTTGAAACCGGTGAAAGTAGGAATCTGTGGTCTAGGGACCGTAGGCGGCGGCACTTATAACGTGCTGATTCGCAATGCCGATGAGATTGCGCGTCGTGCTGGACGCCCGATCATCGTCGAACAGGTCGGCGCACGACGCGACAATCCTGACTGCGATATCACCGGCGTCAGCCGCACGCACGACATCTTCGAGGTCGCGCGCAATCCCGAGATCGACGTGCTGGTCGAGCTGATCGGCGGCTACGATGTCGCCTATCAGTTGGTGATGGAAGCCATTGCCAACGGCAAGCATGTCGTGACCGCCAACAAGGCGCTGATCGCCGTCCACGGCAACGAGATCTTCCGTGCCGCCGCCGAGAAAGGCGTGATGGTGGCCTTCGAAGCCGCAGTGGCCGGTGGCATTCCCGTCATCAAGTCGCTGCGTGAAGGCCTGGGTGCCAACCGCATCCAGTGGCTGGCCGGCATCATCAACGGTACCGGCAACTTCATCCTCAGCGCGATGCGTGATGAAGGTCGCAGCTTCGAGGACGTGCTGGCCGAGGCGCAGGCGCTGGGCTATGCCGAAGCCGATCCGACCTTCGATGTCGAAGGCATCGATGCCGCGCACAAGCTGACCATCCTGGCCTCGATCGCCTTCGGCGTGCCGCTGCAGTTCGACAAGGCCTACACCGAAGGCATCTCGCGCATCACGGCCGAGGACATCGAGCAGGCCGATAACCTGGGCTACATCATCAAGCATCTGGGCATCACTCGCGCCACGGCCAAGGGGCTCGAGCTGCGCGTGCATCCGACGCTGATTCCCAAGGAACGTCTGCTGGCCAACGTGCATGGCGTCAAGAATGCCATCGAGGTGATGGGCGACGCTGTCGGCCCGACCCTTTACTACGGCGCCGGCGCCGGTGCCGAGCCGACGGCCTCTGCCGTGGTGGCGGACCTGCTCGACGTGGCGCGCGATATCGCCACCGACCACCGCTACCGTGTGCCGTATCTGGCCTTCGCCGAGATCAATCAGCACGGCGATACCCTGCCGATCCTGCCGATGGAAGAGATCGAGACGGCCTGCTATCTGCGTCTGCAAGCAGTGGACCGCCCGGGCGTGTTGGCGCGTGTCGCGTCGATTCTCTCCGAGCAGGGCATCTCCATCGAGGCGATCATCCAGAAGGAAGCCACCGAAGGGGAGCTGGTGCCGATCATTCTGCTCACGCACCGTGCGCGCGAACTGCACATGAACGAAGCGATTCGTCAGCTGGAAGCGCTGGTGGATGTCGCCGGTTCCGTTGTGCGCATTCGTGTCGAGGATCTCGACGACAACGCCTGATCGCGGGCAAACGGGGCGGGGCTATCGACGGTGATGGCACCGCCCCGCTGGGCAGCCGGCGCAGGCCGGAAGAGCAAGAATCATAACGGTGGCAAGAGCCACGGGAAGACACGACATGCGTTATATCTCCACGCGCGGCCAGGCGCCGGCGCTCGGTTTTGAAGATGTGGTTCTCACGGGGCTTGCCAGTGATGGCGGCCTGTACGTGCCGGAAACCCTGCCGCAGTTCAGCACCGAAGAGCTGACGGCGATGGCCGGTGAGTCCTACGCGGAAATCGCCTTCCGTGTCATGAAGCCCTTCGTCGATGGCGCCATCGATGACGAGACCTTCCGTGACATCGTGCGCGAGACCTACGCGACCTTCAGTCACGATGCCGTCGTGCCGCTCAATCAGCTCGACAGCAACCATTACCTGCTGGAGCTGTTCCACGGCCCGACGCTGGCCTTCAAGGATGTCGCGCTGCAGCTGCTGGGGCGCCTGCTGGATCACTTCCTTGCCAAGCGCGGTGAGCGTGCGGTGATCATGGGCGCGACCTCCGGTGATACCGGTTCTGCCGCCATCGAGGGCTGCCGTGCCTGCGATCATGTGGATATCTTCATTCTGCATCCGCACAACCGTGTCTCCGAAGTGCAGCGCCGCCAGATGACCTCCGTGCTGGCGCCCAACGTCTTCAACATCGCCATCGAAGGCAACTTCGACGATGCCCAGGCGATGGTGAAGGCCAGCTTCGCCGATCAGGACTTCCTGAACGGCACGCGCCTGGTCGCGGTCAACTCGATCAACTGGGCGCGCATCATGGCCCAGACCGTCTACTACGTGGCCGCCGGTGTGGCGCTGGGCGCTCCGGCGCGTCAGGTCAGCTTCACGGTGCCGTCGGCCAACTTCGGCAACATCTTTGCCGGCTATCTGGCCTCGCGCATGGGGCTGCCGGTACGCCAGCTGGTGATCGCCACCAACGCCAACGACATCCTGCATCGCACCATCTCCTCCAATGACTTCTCGCGTCAGGAGCTGAAGGCGACGCTGGCACCGTCGATGGATATCGTGGTGTCCTCCAACTTCGAGCGTCTGCTGTTCGAGGCCTATGGCCGCGATGGTCAGGCGATCCGTGAGCTGCTCGAGCACTTCTCGCGTGAACCGGCAGCACTGGCGGATGCCCCGCTGGCGAAGCTGCGTGAGCTGTTCTCCAGTCACAGTGTCGATGACGAGACGATCCTCGAGGTCATCCGTGAGGCGCACCATCGCACCGGTGAGATTCTCGATCCGCATACGGCAACCGGCTATCGTGCGGCTGAGGTCTGCCGTACCGATAGCGCGACGCCGATGATCACGCTGGCGACGGCGCATCCGGCCAAGTTTGCCGAAGCTGTGGCGCGTGCCGGCTTTGCTGGCGTCGATCTGCCGCCGCATCTGCATGACCTGCTGGAGCGCGAGGAGCGTTACAGCGTACTGCCGGCGGAGTTGGCGGCAGTGCAGGACTTCGTGCGCGAGAATCGCCGCGGGTGATTGCAGCAACTGCCGGTTGGCCCGCTTGGGGTGATCGGCAGTCATCTTTTCATGGCCGTCATGTCTGCAGTTCGCTGCCGAGATGACGGCCATGTCGTTTGTCAGGAGCTCTTCATGTCTGTCACTTCCCCCGTGTCGCCCCCATTCTCTCAAGACTCCATGAGCCGTCCGGACGAGCGCACGCTTGCGGCCAGCATTGCGCGGGTCATTCAGCCGCGCGTGCGTGACGAGCGTCTCTATCAGCAGGGCATCGCGACCGGGCTCAGCGAATTGCAGGCGCGTGTGCTGGCAGGGCGCCTGACGCTGGAGAGCTGCAAGGCCCCCCTGGAGGCGCTGGTCACGCCGGCGCTGCGGCATATCGAGCATCCCGAACGGCTGGCCGATGGCCGGCGCGCGGCAGAGCGCATCGCGCGCGCCGTCGCCGAGGGGGAGCATATCGGCATCCTGACCGACTATGACGTGGATGGCATCACCTCGCATGTGGTGATGCTGCGCACGCTGACCGAGCTGTTCGATGTGCCTTACGATCGCGTGCACAGTCTGATCGGCCATCGTATCCATGATGGCTATGGCATCAGTCTGCCGCTGGTCGAGCGCATCATGACGCTGTCACCGCGCCCGTCTCTGATCGTGACCGCGGACTGCGGCTCCAGTGATGAGGCGCGTCTGGCGTTGCTCAAGGAGGCGGGGATAGAGGTCGTGGTGACGGATCACCATGCGTTGCCTCAGGAAGGGCCGCCGGCTTCCGCCTACGCGACGGTCAATCCGACGCGAGATGACTGCGCCTATCCCGACGCGACCATTGCCGGCTGCATGGTCGCCTGGCTGACGATGTCATTGACCCGCAATGTCCTGATCGAGCAGGGCAGGTTGCCGAGCGATGCCCCCAAGCTGTCGCCATGGCTGTCGTATGTGGCGCTGGGGACGGTGGCGGACTGTGTGTCACTGGGGGGCAGCGCGATCAACCGCGCGGTGGTCAATCTGGGCCTCACGTTGATCAACCGCATGCAGGAACCCTGCTGGCGCGCGATGGCAGAGCGACTCGGGGCGGATAGCGTGCCCTTCAATGCCGAGACGCTGGCCTTCCAGATGGGGCCGCGTATCAATGCCCGCTCGCGTCTGGATGACCCGTACGCCGCGCTGCATTTCATGTTGGCGCGGGAAGATGACGCGGCGCAGCGTGCGCTGGAAGTGCTCGATCAGGACAACCAGTCACGCAAGGCGATCGAAGCCGAGATGGTGGAGTCGGCGCGTGCCCTGGCGCTTACCTCCTTGCGGCAAGGGCATCAGGTGATCGTGGTCCACCTGGAGGATGGTCATCCCGGGGTGCAGGGGATTGTCGCTTCGCGCCTGGTGCAGCAGTTCGGGCGACCGACCGTCGTGCTGACACCAGCCGCGGTGCCCGGCATGTTGACGGGCTCCGGGCGCTCCATCGAAGGATTGCACCTGCGGGATGCGCTGCAGCGTGCCCATGATCTCGCGCCGCAGTGTCTGCCGCGTTTCGGTGGGCATCGCGGCGCCGCCGGCGTGGGCTTGCCGCTGGCGGAAAAGGATACCTTCACTCGTGCCCTGCAACAGGCAGCCGCGGAGCAGTTGGGGGAGAGGGCGCTCAACCCCTTGATTCTCAGCGATGGTGAGCTGGTGGAAGGGCAGTTGAGTCTGGAAACGCTGGATGAGCTCGAGCGCCTGGCGCCCTTCGGGCGTGAGTTCGAGGCGCCTCTCTTCGAGGGCAGCTTCCTGGTCGAGAGCCTCAGGCCGGTAGGTGCCGATGGCACGCACCTGTCATTGGAACTCTCGCTCGGGCGTACGCGCCTCAAGGCGATCTGGTTCCGTGCGCTGTCGCCGGGGGAATCGCCGGCATTCGGCGTGGGGGCCTCTCTGAAGTGTGCTTACAAGTTGTCGCGCAATCGCTGGCGGGGGAGGGAGTCACTGCAGTTGATGCTGGAGCACGCAGTGCCTGCATGAGCTTGTTTGAATTGACAGCGATATCTGGCCAAAAAGCCCTTGCCATCAAGCCGATTCCTGCGTAAAGTACGCATCCGCTGCCGGGGACGCATGGCGTTACCAGCGGTGAAAGAGGTTTGCAGGTGATTGTTTTGGTTGATGTTTTTGAAGTTCGCTTCGATATCATCGATTGACAATCCCGGGCGATTCGCTAGAATACGCCGCACTCCTTACGGAACAGGTGATCGAGCAACGCTCCTCACCGCTTGATGATGCTTAGAGGCAGTCGACTGACTCATCATCAAGTGCTTG
>Ga0207897_100140_pt1 | contig 34671 bp, 35 predicted proteins | sample LinPmetageLP42_FD_184054 | JGI IMG/M metagenome (GOLD analysis project Ga0207897, IMG submission 184054) | Marine viral communities from the Pacific Ocean - LP-42 (SPAdes) | ecosystem: Environmental > Aquatic > Marine > Oceanic | place: Pacific Ocean | collected 2010-08-27
GAATGGTGAGCTACGCAACCATTTTGAAGAATGGTTTCCTGCGATGAAGCCTCAGCGGGAATCAGTGAGGGAGTTGCCTATGGCCGCTTGATATTTTACATTCTGCCCCACACTTTGCGGTGCTCTCATAGGCAACGCCTTTATCATTTCGTTGTGCGGCAAAAAAAGAAAGGTTAATTATTAAACCTTGATGCTCTATTAATAAAGGGACTGCAAGTCGACTTGCTATAAAGTGAGCTCTAATACCTGCTTGAAACATAGAATCCCAACGCGAGTTTGGCTGTGTCCAAAATTCATTCTCATTCCAAAATTCTGTGCCGTCCGTGTAGTGTTCATATCCTCCCCAAACGTTATTCACTAGGATATCTAGTTTTTTCTCGTCTCGGACTATTGTGTCGAAGACAGATTCAACTTGAGCGTCATCAACGTGGTCACATTGAATAGCAATGCATTCCCCACCTAATTCTGATATCTCATTGGCTGTTTGATATATGGTGCCTGACAATCTAGATGCAGACTCTCCCTCATTTACAGTTCTACCCGTTATATAGACTTTAGCTCCAGCTTTCCCAAGAGATAAAGCAATACCTTTTCCTATGCCCCTGCTTGCGCCTGTGACCAGCGCGACTTTGTTTGATAATGGTTTCATTTACGTATCGCCTTGATCATTTGAGGTTTTACAAAACTAAACTCGAGGTGTTTAAAGAATGGTGCGGCAGTGGTGTATGAATTTGTCTAATTCTTAGCATTAAGTAGCGTATTTGTTAAGCGTTAATATTTCATCACCATCGTCATTATAAGTATTGGTCGGTTGCCAACCCACACGTCGATAGAAACCATATGATCTGACGACTGGCGTTGCGGATGCGGCTAAGTACAATTCTTTATGCCCCATTGTAAATAGTTGTTTGCTCGCACTGGATAAAAGCTCTTTCCCGATGCCAAACCTTTCATAACCAGATAGCACAGCAAGCACCAGTATTTCACCCGTAACTGATTCACCAAAGCAAAAACCGACAATGATATTTTTATCTAGGGCTACAGAGCCAACAATTTCCGAATTTTCAATTAACGGGGACCATGAAACAGCGGTTACACCAATTGCTGCTAAATCGTTCTTGGTAAACTGATTGTCACTCGTTAGTCCCCTTACTTCGATACATCGATCGATGTCTTGTTTTTTAGCTTGTCTAAATTCTATTTTCATATAGTTGATTCTGAATCTTTGTATAACTTTACCCCAGCACAGATGTCCTTACCAAGAATATTTCACGTCTGTTGTTAGAACGTTTGCTAACTCAGTATACTAGCTGTAGCGAGTATCGTCATTGACTGGCGGCTGATCTCATTTCCGCCGTTGAGTAATATTGGTTAAAGAGTAAAATTGCCTGATAGCTGACATAAGGCTCTGTTGATTTTCAGGGTTGTTTGTTGACCGGAAAGTGCTCAGTCTAGTTGCAATGACTTTCAAAACAAGCATAGGTATTAATCACGCGAACAAACATGAGATTCGTGTCGATTAAAAGCGCTAAAAGAGATCGGATGCAAATTATCATATCTTTTAAACTAAAATGGTCATTTGATGAAAGTATCAGGGAAACTCGCAAAATAATTCATTATATCCTTGGATGATGCATCTATTGCGTTAGCTTTTGTTTAACTTGAAATTTCCCCATCCAACCATAACGCACTGAAATACAGGTACACAAATAACATTGTTCTTTACCCCAATGGTCTGGCACAACTCGTGCATAGCTTCTAGCTTAAAGTCATTACAGCGGCTCGCCTGATGCTAATGTTAAGTAAAATTCAAAGAAACTGTTTTAATCAAATTAAGGAATGTCCGTGCCAGCACCTATCAATGATTTCAAATTAGCTATAAAGGGAAAGCAAGCACAAATAGGATTATGGCTTGGACTAGCAAACGCCTACACTGCTGAACTGCTTGCAGGTGCAAATTTTGACTGGCTTCTTATTGATGCTGAGCATTCTCCCAATGATTTAAGAAGCATCCTTGAACAACTGCAAGCAGTCGCTCCATACCCTGTTACTCCAATTGTTAGACCTCCATGGCCTGATTCAGTCAGAATAAAACAAATACTTGATTTAGGCGTGCAAACCATACTAGCACCTATGGTTGACACAGTTTCACAAGCACAGCAAGTAGTAGCCGCCACACGATATCCGCCAGAGGGGATACGTGGGGTAGGGAGCCCTCTTGCTCGCGCTTCCCAATTTAACAGGACAAAGGACTATTTGGAGACGGCGAATCAGGAAATTTGTGTTCTACTTCAAATCGAAACAATGACGGGTGTTAATAATTTAGATGATATTTTACAAGTAGAAGGTGTAGACGGCATTTTTATTGGCCCAGCTGACTTAAGCGCATCTATGGGACACATAAAAAATCCTGGGCATCCAGAAGTACAGCAGGTAATCGAAAATTGTATTGCTCGTATTGTTGCTTCTGGCAAAGCCGCAGGAATACTTACCGGTGATAAAGAGTTGGCAAAACATTACATTAAATGCGGCGCAGTATTTGTAGGTGTGGGCACTGATACAGGCTTATTGCTAGAATCATCAGCAAGACTAGCCGAGGTTTTTAAACCGTCGTTAGTAAAACCAAAATCCGAAGGGCTATCAATTTACTGAAGAAAAATATAATCGGAATTCAAATGAAAGCAGCTCATTTAGTATGGATTGACTTAAGTACATGAACATTTTGATAATAGGTTGTGGGGCGATTGGTGGATATTATGCGAGCCGGTTAATCCAATGCTGTAAGTCAGTAACTGTCACCGCTAGGGGACACCATTTAAAGGCAATTCAAAAAAGTGGACTTAAAGTTACACATGAAGGAAAAAAGAGCATTAGCGCAGTAACTGCTCTAGACCACGCAAGCTTAAAGACTCAGTATCGAAGTGATCAGTTTGATGTCGTCTTAATTTGTTTAAAAGTGAATCAACTCTCGTCTGTATTGATGGAGCTTAGGGAGTGGTTAGAGCCATCTACCTGTCCTATATTGTCATTGCAAAATGGGGTTGATAGCGAAGCATTTTTAGCTAACGCTTTCGGTGCTAAAAGAATTTGGGGTGGCATGGCCATAAAAATTGGTGGTGAAGTTGTTAAACCGGGTGAAGTAGTTTCTACTGGCATTGCAAAAATCACCTACGGCCCATGGCCAAAACTCGACAAGCATCAATTGATGCCAACTAAGCTGACTATTTTTGCTAAATATCTAGCACTCGCTAATATTCCTTTTGAACTCACATCCGACATACAATCGGAATTGTGGAAGAAACTTGTCATTAATAACGGAGTCAATCCGTTGTCGGCAATTACCGGTTTAGATACGTTTGAGCTGACTCACAATCCATATTATGCGACTGTTGTACTTAGCGCGATGCAAGAAACTGCTGTTGCTGCTCTTAATGATGGCGTAATAATTAGCCAGCAAGATATAGAAAATTTATTTGAGCTTATAAAAAATTTCGCGCCAATCAAAACCTCTATGCTGATAGACAAAGAACAAGGTCGGCCAATTGAATTGGATGCAATTGTTGGTAGCGTGCTTGAAAGGTCAAAATTACAAGGTGTGTCGGCTCCTCAGAATCAACAGTTTTGGCAAAGCCTCACTGAATTTGCAAGGTAGAATATGTTAAAAATTGTCACACTAGGTCCCGCTGGAACATTTTCAGAACTGGCTACACATAAATTTATCAAACAGCAATCTGAGTCTTGTAATATTTGTTTTCTACCTTCAATTAAAAGTGTATTGCATGAGATCGGTCTCTCAAGTGATATTGGCATTTTACCTATCGAGAACTTTTCTGAGGGTTTTATCGCGGTTGTTTTAGACGAGTTGGCAGCCTTAGACTTGAGTATAATTGACGAAATTCTTTTACCCATAAAGTTTTCATTTGTTGCAAATTCGGCGAGTATTAACGAAATAGAGCAGCTATTTGTACAGTTTGTTGCAAAAGGTCAATGTGTCGACTTTATTAGTGGTCTTGATAATGCCAATATCCAACTAACTGAAAGTAACATTGAGTCTTTACATGAATGTTTAGCTGGTAATGCTAAAGTGGGTGCAATTGTGCCTTCAGGCTCGTTTAATTCTGAACAGTTTGCACTGACTATTGACAGTGTAAATGACTACGAGAATAACCAAACGCGGTTCTTGGTTTTAAGTCGCAATAATAATCATCCCATCTCAAACGATGCCAACAAAACGAGTATCATTGTACTAGACGATGACGATCATCCAGGTTTGTTAGGTGAAGTTCTTCAATCTTTTTCTGCACGGCAAATAAACCTAAGCTCTATTATATCGCGACCCACACGGAAATCGTTCGGGAAATACCATTTCTTTATTGAACTAGAGGGTAGTCAAAACGATCCTTTGGTGGCTTCAGCTTTGCAAGAGATAAGTCAACGAAATAAAGTTAAGGTGCTTGGTGCATATAAAAAGGCAACACTTCAAAGTTGATTGTTATGCCACGAAAAATTGCTAACTTTCTGTATTATTATTTTTTTTCGGATACAACCAAAATGAGAAGGTTTTGGTCATAAATGGCATCAAAAAATAGGTCATAGCAACGATAACAACCGCCGTAACAGCGAAGGTTCTAATAAGTAAAGGTAGGTCTGCAAGTAAAGGTCCAAATAGCCAAAAAATAAGCGTGACTGCAGGATAAAGTGCCAACCAACTAACTACCGTCATTTTAAATCGAGCATGGAGCGACTTTTTTAAAAAGAAAAAAAGAATGGAAAGTGTGTTGGCCGTCCTAGTTTTAAGAAAAAAGGAAAGTGTATTGATTCGTTTTATGTCGGAGGTGATCAAGTTAAGGTCGAAGCAACCAGTAATGCCGGTTATCCATTAACCATCGTGAAAAAGGAAATACCATGATGCCAGAGGTGATTTTGCAGTCAGTGCTGACTTGTCCTGAATGTGGCCATAAAAAAACAGAATCCATGCCCACCGACGCGTGCCAGTGGTATTACGAGTGCGAACAGTGTCATACCTTGTTGAAACCCAAAGCGGGTGACTGTTGTGTGTATTGTTCTTATGGCTCCGTACCATGTCCGCCGATTCAACTTACAACCGAAAGTAAAGGCAAAGGTGGCTGCTGTGGTACTCAAACTTTATACGCATCTTGCCAGTTCACGATTACTATCTTGCACACGCCATCATCACCCCGCTACCCATGATACATCAAACTGCTTTTTCTGGAACCAGAAGCGGCGTTACAGCCAGATTCTGGAACCGGCCAAGCTATGGGGGCAAAGCCCGATAGTCAAAGCGGGTGTCTAGACCTACCTTGATCACCTGAAAATAAGGTGAAATATGGGTCAAACTACAAAAGCGGTAAAAAACGCCCACTTAGGCCACTTGTCCCTTTGATATTATGATACTTTATAGGTTCCAATTCTTCGAAAAAATGACCTTTCTGATCACCGATTGGCCGTCAGCGCCAGTATAGGATCCAGATTAAACCAGCTGCTTGAGGCAGTCGACATCAGAGAGTGTTAATCAATAATGATCCCAATAGGGTGGATCTCCAAAATAAGAACTAATAAAGTCGATAAAGGCACGAAGCTTTGGAGCAAGAAGTTTTCGATGCGGATAGACTGCGTATAACCCCATAGTCTCAAGTTCAAAATCATTGAGCATGGTTTTGAGATTTCCCTGTTTTAGCGCTTCTCCGACGATAAATGTTGGTTGCAAAATATAGCCTTCACCAGCAATAGCGGCTGCCATTAACATCTCACCATTGTTTGCAGCCAATCCAGATTGATTGCTCTGCGAACTAGCGCGCAGCACTTTCATTAATGGATTTTCGGATGCAGAGTAATCCATGTAGCTGTAATGTAGAAAATGCGAATTATTCAATTCCTTTGGGTGGGTCGGAGCCCCGTATTTTTCAATATACGAGGGAGCCGCGCAGAGTACTAATCTGACAGGCGCTATTTTTTTTGCAATCAAAGATGAACTTTTTAAGTGCCCAATCCTCAGTGTTACATCAAATCCTTCTTCGATAACATCCACCTTGCGATCACTTAACTCCAGATTGACACCAACTTCCGGGTACTGTTTTTTGAAATCCCGTATTAGTGGCGCAAGGTGCAGTGTTGAAAAAGAGACTGGTGCACTAATATGTAAAAGCCCTTTGGCAGCCTTTTGGATCTCTCCAAAGTGGTTTTCCATATCATGAACACTATCCAGAATATGTATTGCATGCTGTAAACACTGCTCTCCTTCCTGGGTCAAGTGAACACGCCGAGTTGTTCGATTAAACAATCTCACACCTAATTGCTCTTCAAACTGAGATACATACTTGCTCACCAGTTGATTTGAAGTCGCTAGTTTCTCAGCAGCTTTTGTAAAACTGCCCAGTTCTGCCACGGTGACAAACGCTTTCATTGTTTCTAAGCGGTCCATAAATAAAGCCCATATTGTAAACATTATGTTTGTAATTATTCCATAAAAGCATTATTTATTCATCGTTATGTTGGTAGTAGTATAGATATTAACCTGATTGAGGCAGTGTGCACGGTCAGTATTCATTTACGACTTAGGAGGAATTAAACGATGAATAAGCAAACTTTACATAAGCTATTGAAATCAGATGCTGGCTTTGCGGCTTTAGCTTTAAGAGTACCTGTTGGGATTATCTTGGCCGCTCATGGCGCACAGAAATTGTTCGGCTGGTATGGCGGTTATGGTCTCGAAGGCAGCGGGCAATGGATGGCAAGTATCGGATTGGAGCCGGGGTATTTGATGGCCCTTTTGGCTGGCAGTGCAGAATTTTTTGGCGGCCTTGTCTTGGTTCTTGGTTTGCTAACCAGACCTGCTGCTGCAGTAAGCGCTTTTACTATGTTAGTGGCTATTTTTAGCGTCCACTTTGAGCATGGTCTTTTCTTGACAAACAATGGTTATGAATACGCACTTGCATTGTTTGCTGCAACTGTAGCATTAACTATTCAAGGCGCTGGAAGCTATGCGGTTGATAATGCAATAGCAAAAAACGTCGTTGGTAGTGCTTCCGTTAATGAGTTATCGCACTTAAAACAAGTAGCTTAATGTTCAATAAGTAATGCCTTCCTTTACTGTAGGAAGGTCATTTCTATGGAGGTATTTACCCATGTTAGTGAATGGCGTTTGGCAAGAAAATTGGCAACCGGTTCAGAACAAAGATGAAAAAGGTCGCTTTATACGACAAACATCGTCGTTTCGAAATTGGATTACACCAGATGGCTCGCCTGGTATCACTGGTGAAGGTGGTTTTAAAGCGGAAGCTGATCGATATCACTTATACGTAGCTTACATTTGCCCTTGGGCAAGTCGCACCTTAATGGCGAGAGCATTAAAAGGCCTGGAAGATATTATTTCCGTTTCAGTGGTCAACCCGAAGTTGACGGATCAGGGATGGCAGTTTGGTGGCTTCAACGGCAGTGATAGTGATGATCTCAACGGAGCAACCTATTTGCATGAACTGTATACCCAAGTCACGCCAGAATTTACTGGTCGAGCAACCGTTCCTGTTTTATGGGATAAGAAAACACAAACCATTGTTAGCAATGAGTCGGCGGATATTGTTCGAATGTTTAATACAGCATTTGTCGATATAAAAAGTATTGGTCCTGATTTAGTCCCCAAGGAGTTAGCGTCAGAGATCGATGCGACAAATGAATATATCTATTCCGATCTCAATAATGGTGTTTATCAAGCCGGTTTTGCATCTACACAAGAAGCTTACGAAGAAGCCTTTGTAAAAGTATTTACTGCGCTCGATTCGTTGGAAGAAAGACTGGCAGATGGACGTGAATTTCTATTTGGTGATGTACTCACTGAGTCAGATATTCGTTTATTTGTGACCTTGATTCGATTTGATGTGGCTTACAACGGGCTGTTCAAGTGTAATCGAAACAGGATCAAAGATATGCCAAAACTCCAAGATTACATGCATCGTATTTTGGCGATAGAGGGTATTCAAGGTACGGTTAATATTGAGCACATTAAAGCAGGCTACTACTCGATAAAAGCGCTTAACCCCACTGGGATTGTTCCCGTTGGTCCTGAGCTTTAAAAATAGCTGGAGTTAACATGAAATCGAAACGAAACATTGTCTACATTTCTCATGGTGGGGGTCCCATGCCTTTGTTAGGAGACCCAGATCATAATGAAATGGTGGAGACGTTAAAAGAGATCGCCGCAGAAGTGGATAAGCCCAGCGCGATATTGGTGATCAGTGCTCATTGGGAAGCGCGTTTACCTACTGTAACCTCAGGAATTAATCCTGGAATTATTTACGACTACGGAGGGTTTCCAAAAGAAGCGTATGAGATTCAATATCAGGCATCGGGTGAACCTTTATTGGCAAATAGTGTAGTGAAAGTACTGAAAGAAAACGGTATTGACGCGGTGCAAGACGAGCAACGGGGTTTTGATCATGGCTTGTTTGTGCCACTTAAAATCATGTATCCGGAAGCAGAAATTCCCTGTGTACAGTTATCATTGGTCCACAGTCTTGATCCAGACCTGCATATTCAGATGGGCAAGGCTTTGCAGTCACTCAATTGGGATAACTTACTGGTCATTGGGTCCGGATTTTCGTTTCACAATATGCGCGCATTTTTTACTCCAAATTCGCTGGAGGCTCGCACGAATAACCTCGCCTTTGACGTGTGGTTGGGTGAAACAGTTAGCGATGAGGCGCTGTCAGAACAGGCAAGAGAGGAAAGACTAGCGCATTGGGAATCTGCACCAGCCGCGAGGTATTGTCATCCAAGGGAAGAGCATTTAATCCCTTTGCATGTATGTTATGGCATGGCCACTAAGCCGAGTGACAAAGTATTCAAAGCAGAGATTATGAAAAGGCAATCGTCAATGTTTCTTTGGGAGCGCCAGCAAGAGCAGTAAATAGAAAATGAACGATGGTGCAATTGAGATTGCCTACCTGATCCTGAACTTGAACGGTCACCACTTTGAAGTGGATGGGAGTTTGGAATGATTAGAAACTGTCATTCTTGAACATGCCATGGTAGGGTTTTCCTCGGAGCCTGGCGAGGCAGTAAAGGAGATAAGTTAGTCGCCGATTGGCTTCATATCGACATTTTTCTTTAATGATATCAATGCAGATATCGTCATATTATTTTTGCAACACTTAGAAGATGAGCGCAATAATAAAGTGCAAACGCGCAATGCGCGTTTAACCTCGATACGCTCATTTTGACGATTTTGCTATTGCCGATAAACCCGATTTATTGGCTGATATGCAGCCTGTCTTGGCAATTCCTGAGAAACGACAAGATCGTTTTACCTTTGATTACCTGACAAATGATGAAATTAACGTTTTACTCAACGTCCCCTACCGCACTTGTTGGTATGGGCGTAGAGACTATAGTTAGGTGAAGTTCTTCAATCTTTTTCTGCACGTCAAATAAACCTAAGCTCTATTATATCGCGACCCACACGGAAATCGTTCGGGAAATACCATTTCTTTATTGAACTAGAGGGTAGCAAATCGGATGTTAGTGTCGCAGAGGCTTTAAAGGAAATAAGCCAAACGAATAAGGTAAAAGTGCTTGGCTCTTACAAGTCAGTAAAAATTTAAGAGCTGCCATTAAAATTACACTGAGGACTAATTGTCGCCTTTATGTTTTGGCTTCGGATATAACCAAAAGGAAAACGTTTTTGTCATAAAAGGCATCAACACATAAGTCATCAGAACAATAACAAGCGCAGTTACCAAAAAGGTTCTCAAAATCAGGGGGAATTCTGCTAACCAAGTACCCAATAACCAAAAGATAAAGGTAACGGCTGGGTATAATGCTAACCAACTAATAAGTGTCATTTTATAGCGAGGAGGCGGAGTTAGTGGATTTGCCGACGGTAGCGTAAACCATGTGATCAAGCCAGACACTTGTTCTCTTTCACTTGTCGAAATTAATAAACCTTCAATTTTTTCTAATACATCACTTCGTTGAGACGAGGCCTCCCACACTTTCAAACTGTCTATGTCTTTGAACTTGAACATCACTCGGTATTCAGGATCATTGCTAGAAGATGGTTTAAATAAAGTCGTGCCCATATACCCTGCAAACTGACTAGCACGTTCAGTCATTTCTGAGCTAAGCGATTCAAACTCCTCTACTTTATCAGGCTTAACGCGGCGTGAAACAATCACCGTAATAGGTTCATTTTTTGCTGTCACTGGCTTTTGCCTCACAATACAATAAAATAGGGGCTGCAAGTGCCAGCCCCAAGGGGTTGAGAGAGTTAACTAACTGCCCGTTGCACGCAAGTGCTGCACACTAAACATGCTAGGGGGTGTAAGTTCAGGGTCAACTTGCCCCTTAAATTGTCCCGTTGTGCAATGATTTGCTTGAACGTCAATCATACTAAATGCATCATCAATAGATACACCCGAGCCTTTATTTGCTGGCAAATGATGGTCCGGATCAGACTGTCCAATTGTAAAGGTTTTCCACATAGTACCTTTGCGATCGTATGAAATCGTTCTGGGTATTGTAAAAGTTTGAGCATCCATAAAATGCACACGTTTTGATAATGGATGCGAATCATTTACCGGACTCGCTTCTACTTCATACACTTTGCGTAATTGCCAGGTAATATTAGGGAAACATCCACCTTGACCACTAAAGGCGACAACTTGATAGCCGTCACTGTCGCTATGCGTTTCTGTATCTAGGGTCAACTCATTATGATTAAAGAACGGCATCAGCATATAACGCGTTGCTTTATATTCCCAATTCATATCTGAAATACGGCCATTGTATCCTTCAAAATCTTCAATCATCAAGTCTGATCCTAAGAAAGCATCGGTAACCTGACCTGTCGCTAAACGTCTAACCCTGCGTTGAAAGCCAAGGTATAACCACGAGTTATCGCGTTTTAAGTCGTCGGCCGCTCGATGGATCAACAGCTGTGTATTGCGCACATCGTCGGGTGCCAAAACCTGCACGTAAATAGAACGAAACAAATCTGACGGGTTAGGCGTGATTTCAGGCGTGGGCTGCTGATTTACCCGACCTTTAAAGTTGAGAAAGTGAAAGTTGAACTTAATAGTTCGTTCCACTTTTGCCGAATCCATATCCCGATATTTCCAATAAAACGGGTATATTGCAGCGCTATCGCCCCAGTTATAACCATATTTATAGTTCCAAGCGAGCTTTTCACCTGCACGTGGATCATCATTGCTCGGTTCGGCGGGGAAAGGTCTACCCGCTTCCCAACCACTTATCTCGCCTACTTTTTCGCCAAGAGTAACTTTGCTATAACCTTTGGTACTAGCGTCTATATAGCTTTGGTGTAAGGCCAATGAAGTCGTATCGCCAACGACTATCGACGTGAAACCCTTTTCAATAAATACGTAAAACGCTGGGTCAATGACATCTTTAAACTGAGCCACATTAGACTTATCAATGACCATCCCCTTTGCTAGACCTTCAAATGAAGGTGTGCTTTGGGCGTATGGGAAGAATGACTGTTGAATAACTTCATCTGCTGCCAATGCTGATGTTGTCATCAAAGCGCTTGTTACGAAAGTAGCGGCAATACTAAGCTTAATGCCTGAAATTAGTTTTTTCATGTTTTTAATCCTCTGTTAAAAGCTGTAGCGAAGGGTAAATTGAAGTTCGTCTTCTTTTTGAGCCATGCCAATTGGGCCCGATTGAAAACGTCCTAAAGGTTCAAAACCTTGCAGGCCTAAAGTAGACCCTGGTGTATGTTCAGGAAACGCTGCAGTAAATGGTGACCAAGGGTTACATGTTCGGCAGTCGTCAAACTTACGCGCGCCGGTTCCAAGTTTAAAGTTAACACCACCGGTGAATTTAAAGTTGTCATTAACAATCCATTCAACCGACAATGATACAGCAGTAGCACTTGCTCTAACGTCATGTGCAGCAAGAATTTGGGGACTCAATCTATTGTTCATCCACCATCCTTTAATAAGCAAGGTAGCTGTCCAGTTTTCTTCCCAATCAGGTATACCAGCAGTCCCTAATAAGCGTTCTTCGCGTTCGTGATCTAATATGTGCTGACCAAATATTTGGCCCGAGAAAAGAAACGCAGTTTTATCATTTAAGAAAGGAATGAAGATGCTTTTATCTGCACCAAGTACATAGCGCACAACATCAGACTCAGAGTACAGATCTTCTCTCAAGGTGTTTCCAAACTCTTCACCAGAGGTATGAGAAGCTTCGACTCTAAACACGGTATCGATACCTTGAGAGTAATAATCCATTGAACCACCAAGCATGGTTAAACGAGGAAAATTAATATCAAAAGCAATTAGCGCTGGCCATAGCCCTACCTCACCCGTGAATGCGTTTTGAGCTTGTATGTTCGCTCTTATTGAAGGCATTTGTGAACGATAACTCAAGGCGTTTAAAGAAAAGCCTAAATCTCCCAAAACCCCTTCAAACTTAAGACCTACTTGAGTATTTGATAAACTCCAGCTTGGCAAGTTGGCCTGGCGTATGCCAATTTGTCCTGGACCAAAGTCGGTTGCCGCTACGCCGCCAGCAAAGTTAGCAACGGTTCCACCGTTATCCCATAAGGAGTTCATGCCTCTGAAGAAGCAGCCTGCATCTATGATTACATTAGGTTGACCACATTGACCTAAATCATTCGGGCGATAGCGGTCGAAGTTCCAAATTAGTTGTAAGTTTACGTCATCGAAAGTCTCGGTTGCTCCCATCCGGAAATCCGTTTTTAAAATCCACATGGGGATGCGAATATCTTCTAACTCGTCGTAAATATTGTTACGTGAATAATCAACCGGGTTTATAACGTCAAGTACTCTGAATAAGTCAGTTCGTCCCCAAATGACTTGCTGCTTACCTAGTCGGGTACTAATGATACTTCCATTATCCAGGTTATAATCAAAATCAAAATAAAGTTCACGAATAAAATCTAAACGGTCGTTTAACTCTTGTGAACGGAGTTCTTGCATGTCTTTGTCGAGATAGCCGTTAATACAGCCGCGAGAATCTGTATCACAAGGACGTACCGGAACTCCCATAGCAACGCCGCCATCGGTAGCATGAAGATTCTCACCGAGTACGATCATCCCTTCGTTAGGATTATTTGCAGTATCGAAAGTAAATGGAAAGGCTAAACCTTCACCAAAGAGCACTGTAGCGCCCGGACCCGCTGCAACGTTCTCAATAGAAATTGCTCTGCCTGCTTTCTCACCAAAGTCTTCATCATTGAGATCATATACACCATCGTAGGTTAAACGGAACGTCCCACTTAATGAAACATTGCTGAATGAACCTGAAGACTTAAAGCTTTTTGCAGCTTCTATTTGCAGTGTGTTACGAAATTTAGATAAACCAACATCTTTACGAAAAAATGTTGCGTTTTCGATATATGTATTTACTCGAACGTCCTCTGCAAAGCTACTCTGCTGAAAAACAGGTAACAGGGCAAATCCCAGTGCAACTTTGAGCATCGTACACTTTATGTTTTGTGTGTTTTTAGGCATTTTAGGTCCTCTTATATGTGCTAAAAGAAATCGCCAAACTTTAGTTGGCTTTGATTTCAGGTAGTTACTCCGCCATTTTATGTCGGGATTGACTAAACAGTGGATTTTTCGTCAGGCGCATTGGCATGCAGCACACCGTCTTCATCGCTATACACATTGACAATAAATTTAGGTTTAAAAACCAGTACCCAAGACGGCACCAAAAGCATCGCAGCGAATCCATTGATCACAATCATGACGCAAAGCAAAAGAGCTGCGTCAGACTGGAATCTCAGTTCTGACAGGATGACCCACATAACGATACCCGCGATCAATGTGACCGCCGTGAAGCTGATGGCCATGCCAGTGGTAGCTATCGATTGGCGAACTGCGTCAATTAAATTGCCTGACTTCGCCATAAACTCACGGATCCGGTCCATCATATAAATGGAGTAGTCGATACCAACACCAATGCCAACTGCAACCACTGGCACAGTATTAATGTCAATACTCATGCCGTAGAGTCCCATGTAGGCATAGGTTAAAATTGATGCAAATAACATAGTCGAAAGCATCATTAAACCTGCGTGCAAAGAGGTATAAAACAGCATGACAAAAGCAAAAATAAACAAAAAGACAAGTGGCAACACGATGATATTGGTTTCAAAGGCAGATTCATTCATGGCTGCAGCCACGCCCATGGTGCCCCCAGCCAGACGAATTTCTAATCCTTCAACGTCATTACCATGTTCTTCAATCCATGTTTTTGCCATATGAATAGCACGGCGAATGGTTTCACCCTGTCTGTCTTTATAATAAAAAACTAAGTTGGCAATGCGGTCATCTGTATCATTGAATTCATTTAATGCGCCCGGAATTGGACTAGACGCCATATAGGTGAACATCAAACCACCAACATATGAAGCATCGTGAGGGATCTGATACCAGCGAGGGTCATTATTATGCATTAATCGATTAACTTGCTGGACAAGATCAGTCAACCCTTTGCTTCCACCCACTTCAGGATCGGTTAGCATATGTGTCTGTAGTGAAATGAGGGACTTCAACACTTCGGGTCGTTTTAGGCCGCCATTAGTATCCGTTTCTGCTATGATGTATAGCTCTTCAGAGCCAGGAAATCGTTCATTTACCGTTCGGGATGAAATATTGTAATCGTGGTCGGGGTAGAGTATTGGAGAGCCCGGTTCGGAATCACCAATTTGTACTTGCGAAGCGGCGAATAATCCCACGATAGTAAAAATAAACGCGCCTATTAACAATCTTGGGGCCGCCTTAGGGCGAGCAACAATGCGAGAGCAACTGGAACCGATATAGCGCAAAAATGTTTCTTTTATTTCTGGATCTTTAGGTGTGGGTAATACTGTAAGTAACAAGGGCACACCCACCAATACAGTTAATACTACCGTCATCGCCCATATCGATGCATAGAAGCCAAGCTGAGTATTTAGCGGTATTGATCCTACCGCAATCAATAATAAGCCAACTGCATCCGAAACAACGCCCAAAGTGCCAGGCCGAAACAAACTATCGAAGGTGGCTTTTGCAGCATCACTACCTTTTGGGTGAAATTTTAATTCAGCATAATATCTTTCAACTAGTTGCACGCCATGGCTCATGGCCCGAGCCGCAATTAAAAAGGGGATGACCAAACCTAGGGGGTCAAGGTTATACCCCAGCAAACTGATAATACCCAAGCCCCATATTGTTGAAATAAGTACCCCGCCAAGAGGTACTAACACGCCGTAAGCTTTACGAAAATGGAATACCAACAGTGCTAACATTATTAATACTGTGAAAATAAAGATTTGTAGAATTTGTTCCATATAGGTATAAGCCCAGCCCACTAGAACTGGCTGCCCAGTAGCGTAAATAGTCACGCCGGCTTGGCTTTCTTCGCCTATAATTTTTTGTAGTTGCGTGAAGGTTTTTTCGTAGTCTAGTTGTCCCTCTATTAGCTGTGCTTTGACCAGTGCCATTTTGAAGTCAGGTGCAACTAATGGGCCATAGACTTGAGGGTTAGCGGCGACGTTTTCGCGCATTAACGCTAACTCAGCATCATTATATTTGCCGTAAGTTGAATCAAAGTAAGGTTGAGAGTTAATACTGCCAACCTCGGTTAACCATATATGTCTTGAGTTTCGATGGGTTAAGCTGGCAACAAGGTTGTGGTTAACACCGGGTAAGTTGTCTACTGCCATGGTGACACGATCTAAAATTGCTAAGTTTTCATTTGAAAATATATCGTCGTCAGTAAACTCAACGCCAACGACCAACACATTAGCACCACCAAAACTGTCTTTAATACTATTGTGAAGTTTTATATAAGGGTGTTCTTGAGGTAACAGATTTGCAAAATCAGTGTAAATTTTTAGGGCGGGAATACGACTTAAAAAGAATAACGTCAATAAGAGTATTGCACCTAGAACAAACAATGGACGCTTGAATATACTAGTTTCTAGTGCGTGTAAAAAGTGAGTAAACCGATGCTTAGTTGTCATTTTATAGTTCCGTATTATCAACCGACAAGGCTGCAGCGTTAGGATCAATTGTCATGAACATCCCACGTCCTCCCGCAACCAATAGCTTTTGTTTAAAATATAGAGCCGCCCGCAAATAAATAGGTGCAGAGGCTGGCTGAACTGTTTTCCATTGGTCCCCGGTAAGTTTCAAAACAGTCGCGTTGTCGCCCAAAGCAAATAACACCCCATCAATTTCTTGAAATTGATAAATTGGAACGGTGCTATCGGCACTTTGTTTATGCCAAGTGTTACCGGAATTTTTGGTGTAATAAATAAATCCATTAAGTCCAGCCACCCAACCCTCGGCAATCGAAGTGAAATATGCTGCATGAGGATAGAACTCAGCGGGCATGAAGCCGCTCACTTGCCATGTGTTACCGCCATCTTCGGTGACTACAAACATGCCAAATTCTGCGGTAGCTACTGCCTCTTGTTCAGACAAAAAAACGACGTCTGTAATAATGGCGTCTTCTTCTAGAGTGTTAGATTGCCAGCTTTGGCCCTTGTCACTTGAGCTTAAAAATGTTGAAAATCCACCTGCAACCCACCACTTGCCATTAGGCGCACAATCGATAGTCATTAGCTGCTCTTGAGAATCAACCTTAATAGGTGCCCAATCATCACCGCTAGGGCTCGATACCCAAATATGATTGTCGAATGACAGCGCAATAAAACGTTGGTCTGGGCAGGTATCAACGGCCAAAAAAGAGGGTTGCCCGTTTAAAATAGTGCGCTTCCACGTTGCACCATCTGCGCTAGATAAAACAACGCCACTGTTGCCAACTAAAACTGCGGTTTCAGTGTTACTGGCGAAGGCTTGGTAAAAGTCGGTTCGCTGCATAGCTTGGTCGAGTTGAACAGTTACCTTGTCCATGACTAAGGGAGATTCACAGCCTAATAGAAACACGGAACTTATAACGACAAACGTTGCACATTTCCAAATTTTGTTTCTGTACAAAGAAGCGAAATTCGACGCCAAAGTTAGAGAGAGAAATTGGTTTAACAGCATTATTTATCACGCTTTTCAATTAACATAAAAGTCACAACAGCAAGAGCTGTGCCAGTAAAAAAAACTCGCGATATATTTATCTTTTTACAATTATTTCAATTACTTATAATGTTATATTTCTCAAATTATGAAGTAGAACAAACAAGCCAAAATTTTAGATGTTAATGAAATGATAAATTAAACAAGGTATGAAAGTGCGGATTTGCTATGTTTTGATGATTTGATAACATTTTGGAATCTATCAAATTGATAGAGAAGTTTCATACTTTTAAATGTTATCAAGTTGACCATCAGACAAATAATTATTGACTAGCGTTTACGGTACCAAGATAGGTATGCTGAGTTTACTACGATCTTCCAAGTGTTCGTGCGCAGCGCTCGCGTCATTGAGCGAGTATGCTGTTAAAGCATGCGGCGTCACAATACCATCGGCAAGTGCTGCGAAATAGCGCGCTGCAGAAAATTCCAACTCCTCTTGTGTGCTCACGTAGTGGGTCAAAATTGGCCGGGTTAGAAACAGCGACCCACAGCGAGCCAGAGCGAGTACATCCATAGGATCGGGTTTGCCCGAAGCATTCCCAAATGCCACCATAAGGCCGCGTGGTTTAATGCATTCCAGTGACTTGTTGAATGTATCTTTGCCGACCGAATCGTAGACCACATCCACCAATTTACCGTCTGTGATGTCGCGTATCTGTTCAACAAAATCGTCTTGCGAATGCAATAATACAAAGTCACAGCCGGCTTGTTTGGCGGCGTCAAACTTCGCCTCTGATCCGACAGTTCCGATTACCCTTGCGCCCATATGGCGCGCCCACTGGCATATTATTGAACCCGTGCCACCGGCGGCTGCATGCACAATAATGGTATCACTCGGCTTTATGCTGTGTAGGCGGAATAACAGGTACTCGGCAGTGAGTCCGCGCGTTAAGCTTGCGGCAGCCACCTCTGAGGAAACTTCATCCGGTACACGTACTACCTGAGAAGAATCTACCCAGCGCCGGTCAATGTACGCGCCAAAGATTGAGGCATATGCAACACGGTCACCAACGTTTACATGGGTGACGGCGCTGCCACATTCTTCAACAATACCAACGCCCTGATCACCAATTACAGCTGGCAGTGTTGTGGGGTAAATGCCGCGACGGAAGTAGGTATCAATAAAATTCACTCCAATAGCCACGTTACGAATCAATATACTGGCATCATCCGCCGTGCCGGTTTCGACGGTCTCGAGTCGGAGATTCTCCGGACCACCATATTCACGAAGTACAATTGCCTTGGCCATGCTTCTATCCTATGTAATCAGTTTAGGTGATATTACAAACACCTAGTCAATTTGCTTCCTAAACTCTCGATCAAAAACGTATAGTTTAAGACGTTTCCTTGCTAAAAAGAATTGTAGCTTTATACAACAATTCCGTGTTTCTTTAAGCGATAAGCAAGGGCTGGTCGTGTTACACCGAGCAATCTAGCAGCACCCGAAATATTATCCTTTGCCTTCGCCATTGCTCTTACGGTGAGTATCTTTTCGACAGAATCAAGGCTTATTTCTTTTTCGAAAATAGAGTCAATCCAATTTTCTTTATCTTTTTCACATGGCTTTACTATATTGCCCTCAGAATATACGTGATCATCGTTATTAGTTTTTAGTTGATCAATCGTAGAATAAAATAAAGAATCAACAGAAATAGTCTCATTGCTGTCGGTTAAAATGACTCCGCGTTCTATTACATTCTCTAGCTCGCGTATATTCCCCGGCCACTCATACTTCGAAAGGTAATCCCAGGCTTTATCAGACAATCCTAATGTATGTTTTGAATAATCGTCATGAAATTTCTGTAAGAAGTGCTCGACAAGTAGTGGAATATCATCTATCCGGTCGCGTAATGGCGGTATATTTACCGGAAATACGCTTAAACGATAATACAAATCTGCACGAAATCTTCCCTCATTAACTGCTTGTTCTAGCGACTCATTTGTAGCGGCAATTACACGCACATCAATTTTGTGTGTTTGTGCGCCTCCTACACGTTCTAATTCTTGTTCTTGCAGCACTCGCAGCAACGTAGATTGTGCACGAGGGGTCAATTCTACTACCTCATCAAGAAATATGGTGCCTTTATCAGCTCTTTCGAAACGACCTGGGCGTGATTGCGTCGCACCAGTAAAGGCACCTTTCTCGACACCGAATAATTCAGCTTCAATCAACTCTTGCGGAATAGCGGCACAATTAACAGCGATAAAGGGCTGATCAACCCGTTTACTGCGCAGATGTAAACTGCGAGCGATAACTTCTTTACCAACACCTGTTTCACCTAACAATAGAACAGATACTTTACCCTGTGCAGCTTTATCGATTTTTTTGCAGGCTTCATTATACGAGTGCGATTGACCTATTCCATAATATTGCCCCTGCTGACGTTCCAAACTACTGCGTAAGGAATTGACTTGAGACTGCAAACTATAAAGTTGCTCAATGATCGGTTCCTCTTTGAAGTATTGGGCAAAATCCTCGTGGTCTTCCCATTCTTTTGCAGGCTTACCAATAATTAAACACTGATCATCGCCGCAACCACGACAACTTACTTCACGGAAGATAATTTCTTTTCCCATGAAAGAAGAGGTAAATGCGCAGGCATAGCCTAATAAGGACCAACATGCGGGTTCATCCATTTGACCCAATTCAGTTTGTACTATCTCTACTTCCCAAGAGTTAATCCATTCAAGTTCAGCATAGAAATGCCCTCTTTCGTGGTCAATATCAAGTTTTAAGGGATTGGCTTTCACCATACCTTTAATAGAATGCAGTTGCGGACCAGTAAGAAAAATATCAATATCTTTACAGTGTGGTCGTAAGCGCCGAGAAAGTTCAGCATCGCGCAGGCCACTTTGGTATCCCAGTCTCAAAAAGAAACCTTTAGCTCGTTCAACACCAATACTATTTACAAGTTCTCTTCGAAACGCTGCCATGGCAGAAACTTGCATTAACAGCATGCGTTGTTCGCCAAACCACACTTTGCCTTCCTCATGGCTAAACCGAATAAGATCGGTTATGTCTTTAATATCTGGCTCGAGTAATTGACTTTTTGAACTGCTAGACATTGTGATCCTCAAAAATTAATAAAGAAGCCATTACAAAGGCACTTATTTTTAATCTAATCGCCAAGCTTAATGATAAGTTTCAAGCTGTAGGTAATTTACCAGAAAACATAAACTGGCGCAGTTTTATCATATAGTCAATTTTTTTTGGGTTATTAACTAAATCATTAACATTTTCTTTGAAAAGAGGTGTTTTTTTTAACATTTCTTCCTACGAAATATAATAAATATACATATTAATCAAAAGGTTGAATGCTAAAAAATGGCATGCTCAAACCGCTTGGCATGCCTGTTGCAAATCATGGTTTTAACATAATTAAAACATAGTCAGAGTAAGTTACTAACATGATTACTAATATTTCCAAAAATCAGTTTAATGCATTTACCCGCTACGTTCGAGTACGTAGCGCTCCTGAGGATGCTTTTGTTGAATTTGATTTCGCTATTGAGTATCCCGAACTTTACGTCGAGTTGGTCCTGCCTAAGGCTGCCTTCGAGCTTTTTTGCAAACACAATAATGTGGTCCATATGGACGAAGATATGGCAAAAGAGGTTGATGATGATGCTCAAAAATGGCGATTCGGCGATACCCGAAAGATTTAGTAAAAACAATATTGATTAACCAAATAAGGTAACAAAATATGAGCGTTGAGATAAAAACCAGTTCCGTTTCTACCATTCGGAATACTTATAGTCATATTAAGCGTCGTTTTGGTGATAAACCAGCTACGCGTTATCAAGAGGCCAGTTATGATATTGAACCGACTCATAACTTTCACTACAAGCCTTTATGGGATCCACAAAAGTCCTTAAACGACCCAAGCCGTACCGCTATTAAAATGAAGGATTGGTACGCAATTAGTGACCCTAGACAGTTTTATTATGGGGCGTACGTAGGCAGCAGAGCCAAAATGCAAGAAAACGCTGAGTCGAGCTTTAAGTTTTGCGAAAAACGTGACCTCATATCTAGTTTAGACGAAAGTATTCATCATAAATTGCTTAAATATTTAGTGCCGTTTCGTCATTTGAACCAATCAGCAAATATGAATAACAGCATGGTTGCCGCTGACTCGATTGCCACCACAGTTGCACAAGCACATATTTATCAAGCTATGGATCATCTTGGCATTGGTCAATATTTATCGCGCATCGCACTAATGATCGATGGTAATACCGGTACTGCATTGCATACCAGTAAAGCATTTTGGATGGATGACCCAATGTGGCAACCCATGCGCAAGCTCGCCGAAGATTCGATGGTCGTTAGCGACTGGTTTGAGTCAACACTGCTACAGAATTTACTAATAGACAAAGTGCTTTTTTCATTCGCATATGAAGCACTCGATGAATGGTTTAGTGAAATGGGCGCACGCGACGTTGGCATGCTAACTGAGTTTATGCGCGACTGGAATAAAGACACCACACGTTGGATTATTGCCGTTATTAAGACTGCGGTCGCAGAATCTGATTATAACAAGGAAACCATTCAAGCTTGGGTCAACCATTGGGAGCCGCGCGTTTTCGAAGCGCTAGAACCTATTGCCCTAGAGACAGTTGGCAAAGAGTCTCTTTCTAAAATTCAAGCTGAACTCGCTGCCTTATTGAAAAAGACAGGTCTTCAATCAACAGGGGCTACATCATGAGCCAGTATGTATTTATTGCATTTCAAGACAACGAAAACGCACGTTACTTAGTAGAAGCGATTAGTGAAGATAACCCACATGCTGAAATAGAACATCAGCCTGCGATGATTCGGATCCAGGCTGATAAACGCTTGGTGATTACTCGAGAAACAATGGAAGAAAAACTAAATCGTGAGTGGGATGTGCAAGAAATGCTGCTAGATGTCATCAGTATTGGCGGCAATGTTGATGAAGATGACGACCATTTTATCCTTTCGTGGAATTAATCAGGAGTAACTAATGACTGCTACTAAGAAACTAAATTTAAAGCAAAAGTATCAATACTTAACTCGAGATATGGACTGGGAACCTAGTTATCAGAAAAAATCTGATATTTTCCCACATGAAGATTTTGAAGGCATCAAAATAGTCGATTGGGATGGCTGGGAAGACCCTTTCCGCCTTACCATGGACTCGTACTGGAAATATCAAGCTGAGAAAGAGAAAAAGCTTTACGCTATTTTTGATGCTTTTGCCCAAAATAATGGCCATCAAAACATTTCAGATGCTAGATATGTTAACTCACTAAAACTATTTTTAAGCGGCGTATCGCCACTCGAATACGCAGCTTTTCAAGGTTATTCAAAAGTTGGACGTCAATTCAGCGGAGCGGGAGCGCGGGTTGCTTGTCAAATGCAAGCAATAGATGAACTGCGTCACTCACAAACCCAGCAACATGCGATGAGCCACTACAACAAGCACTTTAATGGCTTGCACGATGCGCCTTTGATGCATGACCGCGTATGGTTTTTGTCAGTGCCTAAGTCATTCTTTGACGATGCTCGTTCTGCAGGACCATTTGAGTTCTTAACCGCCATCTCGTTCTCGTTTGAGTACGTGCTAACCAACCTATTGTTTGTGCCATTTATGTCGGGTGCAGCCTACAACGGAGATATGGCAACGGTAACCTTTGGCTTCTCAGCCCAATCTGACGAAGCACGTCATATGACGCTGGGTTTAGAGATAATAAAATTCATGCTTGAGCAGCACGAAGATAACGTGCCAATTGTTCAAAAATGGATAGACAAGTGGTTCTGGCGTGGTTTCCGTCTCCTTAGCTTAGTTAGCATGATGATGGACTACATGCTGCCAAACAAAGTTATGTCTTGGCAAGAAGCTTGGGAAGTCTATTACGAGCAAAGCGGCGGTGCCTTGTTTAAAGAATTAGCACGCTATGGCATTAAGCCGCCTAAGTATCAGGATGTTGCTAATGCTGCAAAAGAGCATATTAGTCATCAGTTATGGACAACCTTCTACCAATATGGGCAGGCAACTAACTTTCATACTTGGATCCCGAAAGAAGAAGAGATGGAATGGTTAGCTGAAAAATATCCTAATACCTTCGACAAGTACTATCGTCCTCGTTTTGAACACTGGGAAAAAGAGCACAAAAAAGGCAATCGTTTTTATAACAATACGCTGCCTCAACTATGTCAAGTTTGTCAGGTGCCGGTTTTATTTACCAAAACAGAAGATCCAACGGCCTTTAGCCACTGCGACACTGTGCATGAAGGCGAACGTTATCATTTCTGCTCTGAAGCATGTGGCGAAATCTTTGCAGACGAACCTGCTAAGTATGTGCAAGCAGTACTGCCAGTGCATCAAATATACAAAGGCAAATGCGGCGGTCCTGACTTACCCGACGTGCTAACAGATCATTATCACATCAATATTGGTGAAGATAACTTTGATTATGTTGGTTCGCCTGATGAGAAGCGCTGGAACGAAATTAAAGGCATCAAGCCATTAAACAAAGATAACGACGCTGCATAGTTGATAAATAGCCACTGCAAATCAATCGTCGGGTAGGTGAACTACCCGATAAATTTACAAAAGAGGGGAAAATCATGGCTGTAAAAGCGATTTCAGAATACACAGCAGTACCGAGTGACCTTGTAGAAAACTTCAACGGTATGCAACTGCTTTACGTTCATTGGCAAAATCACATCATGTTTTGCGCACCATTTGCACTGTTGGTCTCGCCCGACGCAACCCTGCCCGAAGTGTTCGCATCACACATACAACCGGCAATCGCTCCGCATCCCGAGAGCGCAAAAGTAAAATATGACGACATACAATGGACGCTAAATGGTGAATCTTTTGAGCCTACCCAATCAGACACCTTGTTAGCTCAAGGGATTGATCACAAAAGCATGCTCACTATGACCACACCTGGCTTAAACGGCCTCTATAACGTAAATTTTTAGGAAATTCATTATGACATATACGGTAACAGTGGAACCTACAGGCGAGCAAATCGAGGTAGAAGAAGGTCAAACGATCTTGCAAGCAGCCCTGCGCCAAGGGGTGTGGATCCCATTTGCATGTGGTCATGGCTTATGTGCTACATGCAAAGTTACGGTAATTGACGGTGACGTGGATGTTGGTAATGCATCGCCTTTCGCATTAATGGATTCAGAGCGTGATGACGGCATGGTACTAGCGTGCTGCGCAACAGTAGAAAGCGATGTCACCATTGAGGCCGATATCGACGTTGATGATGATTTTGAAGGTTATGCAGTGGAAGATTTTACCGCAACCGTGACCAAAATTGTCGACCTTTCACCCACTATTAAAGGTGTTCATCTTTCGTTAGACGGTGCTATGACCTTTCAAGCGGGCCAATATATTAACTTGCTTATTCCTGGCTGCGATGGTGTGAGAGCATTTTCTATTGCTAACCCACCATCGAACAACCAAGAAATTGAACTACATATTCGCCATGTACAAGGCGGGGTGGGCACCAGCTATATTCATGAACAACTAAAGGTAGGTGAAACCCTGCCTTTGTCAGGGCCATACGGACAGTTTTTTGTCAGAAGCTCTCTACCTGGTGATTTAATTTTTATTGCGGGAGGCTCAGGTTTATCGAGTCCTCAATCCATGATTTTAGATCTTTTGGAAAACGGAGACCAACGTCAAATCACTTTGTTACAAGGGGCACGGAATCAGGCTGAGCTTTATAACGCAGACTTATTTACTGCGCTTGCCGAAAAACACGCCAACCTTACTTATATTCCAGCGCTTAACGATGCCAATGAAGATGAATCTTGGAAAGGTTTTAAAGGCTTCGTACACGAGGCGGCTAAAGAACATTTTGATGGTCGTTTTGCAGATCATAAGGCTTATTTATGTGGACCACCACCAATGATAGATGCCGCCATTAGTGCCTTAATGCAGGGCCGCCTGTTTGAAAAAGACATATTTATGGAGAAATTCATAACCGCAGCCGACGGCGCTGAAGACAATCGCTCAGCACTATTTAAAAAGATTTAATCCGAGATAAATAATGCGTGAATTCACTATAACCGACAACACCAGCAAACAGGAGTTTTTTTGTCGTGAAGACGAATATGTACTTCATGCCATGCAGCGTATTGGCAAAACATGCGTTCCAGTAGGTTGTAAAGGCGGCGGTTGTGGGGTGTGTAGAGTCAGTATTATTTCGGGAAAAGCAGATTATGGTCGCATGAGCAAAGCACATGTGACTGTTGAACAAAAAGATAATGGGTATGCATTGGCTTGTCGTATAAAGCCAGAAAGTGACTTAATCATTGAATGCGCACCCAAACCAAATGCTTCTATTGAAATAGTAGCTTACCAAAATACGCAACTGAATGAGGTTTCAAAATGAAAAAAGGTGTAATGAGACCAGGGCATGTACAAATACGTGTACTGGATATGAAAGAAGCATTAAAACACTATGTTGATTTGCTCGGTCTTATTGAAACAGATAGAGATGAATCAGGCCGAGTGTATTTAAAAGCTTGGAGTGAAGTAGATAAGTTTTCTGTGGTTTTGCGCGAAGCGGATGAGCCAGGATGCGACTTTATGGCTTTCAAGGTCGTTGACGAAGATGCTTTAAATCAACTTGAAAAAGACTTAATTGCATTTGGTTTAATGGTTACGCATCTTGAAGCGGGCGACTTAAAAGATTGCGGTAGACGAATTCAATTTACCTCAGCGTCGGGACATTGCTTTGAGTTATACACCGATAAAAAATATACCGGCAAATGGGGCTTAAATGAAGTCAATCCTGAAGCTTGGCCTCGCGGCCTGAAAGGCATGAAAGCAGTTAGATTCGACCACTGTTTGTTTTATGGTAATGCACTCGTCGAAACCTATGATTTATTCGTGGATGTGCTTGGCTTTTACTTAGCAGAGCAAGTGCTTGATCCTGATGGTAATCGCGTAGCACAATTTTTATCACTTTCTACTAAAGCCCACGACATTGCTTTCATTATGCATGAAGAAAAAGGCAAGTTCCATCACGCGTCGTTTTATTTAGAAACGTGGGAAGATATTTTACGAGCAGCCGACCTTATATCTATGGAGGATGTACCAATAGATATAGGCCCAACGCGCCATGGTTTAACGCACGGTAAAACAATTTATTTCTTTGACCCATCAGGTAATCGCACTGAAGTATTTACAGGGGGTGATTACAACTACCCTGACCACAACCCCGTCACATGGAAGGCAGAAGATTTAGGCAAAGCCATCTTCTACCACGACCGCGTATTGAACGAAAGATTTTTATCAGTTTTAACTTAAACAGAATCTTAGCGAGTAGCGCTCTTCTGAATCTAATTAAGTCAAAAATGTAGAAGGTTGAAAGAGATAACAATGAAAGAATATAAGCATTTTATTAATGGCAAATATGTTGCGTCTGAAAGTGGAAAAACGTTTGAGAATCGCTGTCCAGTAGATAACAGTTTGTTAGGTAATATTCATGAAGCGGGCGAAGCGGAAGTTGATGCAGCGGTACAAGCTGCCAAAGCGGCACTGAAAGGTCCGTGGGGAAAATTTACTCAAGCAGAACGTACTGTGTTACTGAATAAAGTCGCCGACCGAATCAACGAGCGTTTTGACGAATTTTTACATGCTGAATGTTTGGATACCGGCAAGCCTCATAGTATGGCAAGTCATATTGATATTCCGAGAGGGGCGGCTAACTTTAAAGCCTTTGCTGAAACGTTGGCGAATCATCCGACCGAAAGCTTCCGGCTTGATACTCCGGACGGTAAAGGGGCTGTTAATGTTGGTCAACGCACCCCTAAAGGAGTGATTGCGGTTATTTCTCCGTGGAATCTACCTTTATTGTTAATGACATGGAAAGTTGGGCCGGCCATGGCTTGCGGCAATACCGTTGTTGTAAAACCTTCAGAGGAAACACCTGCCACTACCACATTACTTGGTGACGTTATGAACGAATGTGGTGTGCCACCTGGTGTATTTAACGTGGTACATGGCTTTGGTGGAAATTCTGCAGGTCAATTTTTAAGCAGTCATCCTTTGGTTGATGCAATAACATTTACCGGTGAAACCTCTACTGGCGAAACTATTATGAAAGCAGCTTCTTTTGGCTTGCGTAATATTTCTATGGAGTGCGGCGGTAAAAATCCAGGTATTGTTTTCGCTGACTGTGATTTAGAAAAAGCTATTGAGGGCACGATGCGCTCGGCGTTTGATAACTGTGGTCAAGTGTGTCTTGGTACTGAACGAGTTTACGTTGAGCGGTCCATTTTTGACATCTTCGTAAAACGAATGAAGGAAGGTGTAGCGCAATTAAAATTAGGTCGTCCTGAAGATATAGAAGCCAATTTCGGTCCGCTAGTGAGTCTTAAACATAGAGAGAAAGTTCACTCTTATTATCAATTAGCGGTTAAAGAAGGCGCCACTGTTGAAATCGGCGGTGGAATACCTGATATGGGTGAGGACCTTAATGATGGTGCTTGGATAGAGCCGACAATTTGGACCGGACTTGCCGACGATGCACGTGTAATACGAGAAGAGATTTTTGGTCCTTGTTGCCATATTCGCCCCTTTGATACTGAAGAAGAGGTTATAGCACTGGCAAATGACACCAACTATGGCTTAGCCGCGGCAGTTTGGACAGAAAATAGTGCACGGGGAATCCGAGTTGCCGAACAAATAGAGTCAGGTTTGGTATGGATAAATAGTTGGTTTTTACGTGATCTAAGAACCGCGTTTGGTGGTGCAAAACAATCAGGTATTGGTCGCGAAGGCGGTGTTCATGGCCTCGAGTTTTATACTGAATTGAAGAATATCTGTATCAAGCTATAAACCGCGGCACAGGTTAACCGAAAATGACAAATACACCGACATTAAAGGACAATTTTATGACAAATATTAACAATCCAGAAATCGGACAGATGATCGATGTAAAAGGTGTAAAAACTAATGTTCACGATATCGGGTCCGGCGCGCCAGTCATGCTGATCCACGGCTCCGGCCCTGGAGTAACAGCCTGGGCAAATTGGCGTCTGGCTATGCCGGAACTGGCCAAAAACCACCGGGTAATAGCTCCAGACATGCTCGGTTTTGGCTATACCGAAAGGCCAGCGAGTAGCTTGTGTAACGTCGACCGTTGGATAAACCACACTATAGACTTACTAGATGTACTAGGTATAGAACGCACAGATCTTATTGGTAATTCTTTTGGTGGAGGGCTCGCGCTAGCGCTGGCTATCCGCTTTCCACAGCGAGTGCGTCGTTTGGCGTTAATGGGGAGTGTAGGTGTGCCATTTAAACTCACCCCTGGGCTCAATGCCGTTTGGGGCTATGAACCGTCGTTGCAAACAATGAAAGGCTTACTTGATGTTTTTGCCTATGACCGAAACTTAGTAACAGATGAACTGGCTGTACTGCGCTATGAAGCTAGTATACGGCCGGGCTTTCAAGAATCGTTTTCTTCTATGTTTCCAGCGCCTAGACAGCGATGGGTAGATGCCTTAGAAAGTAAAGAAAGTGACATACGGGCTCTCACGCACGAAACGCTGATTTTGCATGGACGAGAAGATCAAGTCATTCCATTGCAAACCAGCCAGACTCTTTTCGAGTGGCTACCCAATGCCCAACTACACATGTTTGGTCATTGTGGACATTGGACGCAAATAGAACATGCCGCACGTTTTTCTAAACTGGTGGTAGATTTTCTGGCAGAAGCCGAAACAAATTAGCAAGAGACTGAGAACATTATGAATAAACAACAAATTCTGGCTTGTGGGGACGAACTCTACAACGCGATTTTACAAAGGAAAACAGTCAAGCCTTTAACTCAGCGTTTCAATGACATTAGTATTGAAGATGCTTACCACATCTCGCTACGAATGGTCGAACGCAGGGTGCAAGCGGGTGCAAAAATTATTGGCAAAAAAATAGGGGTTACCTCTAAAACTGTTCAGGACATGCTTAATGTTCATCAGCCTGATTTTGGATATCTCACCGATGATATGGCTTATAGCCAAGGTGAAGAAATGCCGATCTCCGAAAAGCTGATCCAGCCAAAGGCTGAGGGAGAAATTGCATTTATCCTTAAAAAAGATTTGATTGGCCCAGGCATTACCAATGCTGATGTATTGGCCGCAACCGAATGTGTCATACCGTGCTTCGAAATTGTCGACTCCCGTATTGAAGACTGGAATATCAAAATTCAAGACACCGTTGCCGACAACGCTTCATGCGGCCTTTTTGTTTTAGGTGACAAAGCGGTTAGCCCAAGCAAGGTCGATCTTTCGACTTGCGGAATGGTGGTTGAAAAAAATGGCCAAATTATATCTACCGGAGCCGGCGCTGCGGCGCTCGGCAGTCCGGTTAATTGTGTGACCTGGTTAGCCAACACACTGGGGCAGTTCGGTATTCCGCTTAAAGCAGGGGAAGTGATCCTGTCAGGTTCTTTAGTCCCGCTAGAACCGGTTAAAGCAGGTGATTTCATGAGTGTCAGCATTGGTGGAATTGGCAACGCTTCCGTCCGTTTTGTCTAACTATAGGAATGTTAACGATGTCTAAAAAATTAAAAGCGGTAATTATCGGTCCGGGTAATATCGGCACTGATTTACTGATGAAAATAATGCGTTCAGACTGGATAGAGCCGGTTTGGATGGTAGGAATTGATCCTGAATCTGCAGGCTTAAAACGAGCTGCAGAAATGGGTATTAAAATTTCGACCACGGGTGTTGATGGCATGCTGGAAAAAGTCATTGAGGATGATATTAGAATTGCGTTTGATGCCACATCAGCCTATGTGCATGCTGAAAACAGCCGCAAGCTTAATGAGCTTGGAGTCATCATGATTGATTTAACGCCAGCAGCTATTGGCCCATTTTGTGTCCCTCCAGTTAATCTGAAACAGCATGCCGAAAAACTGGAAATGAATGTCAACATGGTCACTTGTGGTGGACAAGCTACTATTCCGATGGTTGCGGCTGTTTCGCAAGTGCAAGAAGTCGAATATGGCGAAATTGTTGCCACTGTGTCATCTCGTTCTGTTGGGCCGGGCACGCGTCAAAATATTGATGAGTTCACTCGCACAACTTCGGGCGCTGTTGAAAAAGTTGGTGGCGCGAAAAAGGGTAAGGCAATAATTGTTATCAACCCTGCCGAGCCACCATTAATGATGCGTGACACTATTCACTGTTTAACTAAAGAATCACCCGATCAGGCTAAAATAATCGAGTCGGTGCACAACATGGTTAAAGAAGTTCAGAAATACGTACCCGGTTATAAATTAGTTAATGGCCCTGTTTTTGATGGTAACAAAGTCTCAGTATTTATGGAAGTAAGAGGTTTGGGTGATTTTTTGCCTGAATACGCAGGAAACCTCGACATAATGACGGCCGCCGCGCTGCGCACTGCAGAAATGTTCGCCGAAGAATCTTATAACCAGACAATCAAATTACCAGTGAGAGGTTAAAGTAATGGACTTAAAAGGTAAGAAAGTAACGCTCCATGACATGAGCCTGCGCGATGGTATGCATGCCAAACAACATCAAATATCGATAGATCAAATGGTTGCTGTTGCGACCGGATTAGATGAAGCCGGTATTCCGCTAATTGAAGTTACCCATGGAGACGGCTTAGGCGGAGCATCGTTAAACTACGGTTTTCCAGCCCATACAGATGAAGAGTATCTCAATGCGGTAGTGCCTAAGATGAAAAACGCTAAAATATCGGCCTTATTGTTGCCTGGAATTGGAACGGTTGATCACCTAAAAATGGCTCGCGATTGCGGCGTCCACACCATCCGAGTGGCCACTCATTGTACTGAAGCAGATGTGTCTGAACAGCATATTGGTTTGGCGGCAAAAATGAAAATGGACACAGTTGGCTTCCTAATGATGGCCCACATGGTCAGTGCTGAAAAAATTCTGGAACAAGCTAAATTAATGGAGAGTTACGGTGCCAACTGTATTTATTGCACAGATTCCGCCGGTTATATGTTGCCTGATGAAGTCACGCATAAAATCAGTGTTTTGCGGGCTAACCTTAATCCGGCAACGGAACTGGGTTTTCATGGTCATCACAATATGGGAATGGCTATTGCTAACTCGTTAGCAGCAGTCGATGCAGGGGCTAATCGCATTGACGGTTCGGTTGCCGGTTTAGGAGCTGGAGCAGGTAACACGCCTTTAGAGGTCTTTGTAGCGGTACTGGATCGTATGCAAGCTGTTCATGGTGTTGATTTGTATAAGATAATGGATGTGGCGGAGGATCTAGTTGTCCCGCTAATGGACCACCCAATACGGGTTGACCGCGACGCACTAACGCTTGGTTATGCTGGTGTTTATAGTTCCTTTTTGTTATTTGCCCAGCGTGCAGAAGCAAAATATGGCATCCAGGCACGCGATATTTTAGTAGAGCTAGGCAAGCGCGGCACTGTTGGTGGACAAGAAGATATGATTGAAGATTTAGCGTTAACAATGGCTAAAGATAAGGGGTTGATATAATGGGAAATTTGAAAAAACAACAGGTTGAAGAGCTTGCCAAACATCTTGAAGATGCCGAGTTGCAGGCCTATGAAGTAACCAAAATAACCGACGACTTTCCAGATATGACCTATGAGGATGCTTTCAATATCCAGTGGGAAATTCGACGCCGCAAGGAAGCCCGCGGAACTAAAATTGTAGGCATGAAAATGGGCTTAACGTCTTGGGCCAAAATGGCGCAGATGGGTGTAGAAAAGCCCTGTTATGGCTTTTTGGCAGACTATTTCTCAATACCGGATGGTGGGCAAATAAAGCATGATGAACTGATCCATCCAAAAGTTGAAGCTGAACTGGCCTTTGTAACCAAAGCGCCTTTGAAGGGACCCGGGATCCATATCGGTGACGTTTTACGCGCCACTGATTTTGTAATGCCTGCGGTGGAAATCATAGATTCCCGATACAAAGATTTCAAATTTGACCTAAAAAGTGTCATTGCCGACAACTCCTCGTCCAGTCGTTTTGTGGCGGGCGGAACAATGGCCAAACCTGAAGATCTAGATTTGAAAAACTTGGGTGTGGTAATGGAAGTCAACGGTGAGGTCGTGCAATTAGGAGCTGGCGCTGCTGTATTGGGCCATCCAGCATCGTCTGTTGCCATGCTAGCTAATATGCTGGCAGAACGAGGTGAACACATCCCTGCAGGCACCTTCATTATGATTGGCGCAATTACTGCCGCGGTGCAAGTGAATAAAGGTGACTCGTTTTGTGTTCGTTATCAGGGGCTGGGTACCGTATCTGGAAAATTTGTTTAGCATAAACAGATAGATACAGCAATTGAATGATAAAGAGGGCATTAACGCTTACACTTTGGCAAAAGCGATATTTGTGAGTCTGGTAACGAGGTTTGAATATTTGCTTACACAGTTTAATTATGCCAGCGGCTCAAGTTTTGCTGTTGACCTATATTGCTATGCCAAGGGCCACAAGGTTTCTAAAAGAGTTGTTATTAAAATACTAGCTTAAAGTCACATACTAGGTACAAAATAGGAAAATATAGAGATGCCCATAGCGCAAATAAATATTATTGAAGGAAGAACTGACGAGCAAAAAGAAGCGCTCATCAGCGAAGTAACAGATGCCATTGTGCGCGCGATTGGTGCACCCAAGCCAAGTGTTCGGATAATTATTAATGAAATGCCCAAGCAACATTTTGGTATTGCAGGTGAGTCAGTCAAAAAATTGGGAAAGTAATGATGTAAAATTATACGGTGTTTGACCACTCGTTGAGCAAAACGGATCGTCAGTGCAGATAAGTTGATGAACCGTAATTTGCTCTTCGAAGTGTTGAAAACCATTCCAAGAAAGCGGATAACTACAAAGTATTCCGTGACCGGCGAGCCAGACTCATGCTCCTCGCGTGATTAGGCTTATCAGATTATCTGTCTCCTCTATTTACGAGTTTAGGGCTGTTATTTCCACGCTTTGATGCCATCACTTGTGCTCTAAGGTTACTGTTAGGCGGAGGGGCGCCCTGCAATCCGAAAAAATTGTAAGGTTGAGGCGCAGCGATGTGATATGTGCCACTAATTTGCAAATGAAATTGATGGGTGAGCAGAATACATGGCACGCCGGTTTACGGTTGTGCCATCTCGCCCTTTATTATAATGGCATGCGTCTTCTATTCATATCGTATTTGCCGTGTTGGGTCATGTTTAAACGCTGCTTGCTGATGGCTGCTAGACTGATATACCGACATTGCTTACGTCAGCAATGTCGCAGTTCCTGAAATTATAAGCAATGACATGACTGACCGCTATGGTTGCATGCTGTGCTATTACTTAAATCCCTCGACTGTCCGCAATGGTGATAAACAAGAGCCTTAAAACCAGTTTATTCGAACCACCGCTACGTCCCCTGTTGGCTCATTTGAGTCTATCAGTAAGGCACTTTATTATTCTCTTACAATTAATAAGTAACCAAATTTCGCCTATTAATTTAGGTTTTTCGATACGTTTAGCATTGCTAGCTTATCCATGTTTTCATCTAAATCTATTTCTGTTCTAGTTACGTTTAAATGTTTAAGCTTATATTGCTCTTCCAGTCTATCGATAGAAGTTTGCTGTCCCATTACGTGGTAGTAGAATTCTTGACCTTTGCGTTCAGAGTCCTTTTGCCACGTAATGATCGTGACGATATCCCCTAAATCAAATGAGTTCACGGTATCAATATTTACCGAGTCTGACTCATTCCTAATATCATCAGTTATTCGCATGTTTGGAGAGCGATAAACGTCGCTCAATCCTTCTGAAATAACGTAGTTACGCAGTTCACTTTCACTTGCTGGGCTATATGCCCATTCAGGCACCCCTAGAATAACCTTAAATGAAGCCTTGCTAGCTTGCAGAATTGCACTAAACGCTTGATACGCACCAAACCATTCTTGATAAACAATCATAGCTTCATCAAAATCTATACTTGGGTCTAAAAAATGCGCAAGAGGGTGGAAAGGTAAGACGAATGTGGATTTGGCGTTATTAGTACTGATGTAGTAGTTTACTAGCGTATCTATCACAGAGTTTAAATGATGAATATGTTGGAAAACTATTGGTGTTTTGTGCAAAGAGCCGTATGAAATTACTTTGAAATCATCTTGAGCTGATAATGTATTAATTTTTACAATTGTACCTATGTCAAATATATCGCTAAGGATTTCTTCGCCACTATACGTAAATGGAAGGTGCTGCCAAACATACTTCTTATTCAATTGTTCGAAGGCAAGCTTGTCGCCACTAAAATGGGACTCGTCAAAGATATTACCTGGGTCGAAGATATCACCTTCTGCCCTCGATATTTTGGTTTCTGATGGTGGTTTTGACATCAGCAAAGAACCGATAGCGACTATAGAGCCCCCACGATTTTTAAAAAAACCTTTCAAAACATCTAATATTTCATTTGGATTGGATATTTCGCGTTTATCGACGTTCGTAAATGAGAGCACCGCAAAGTGTGGGGCAGAATGTAAAATATCAAGCGGCCATAGGCAACTCCCTCACTGATTCCCGCTGAGGCTTCATCGCAGGAAACCATTCTTCAAAATGGTTGCGTAGCTCACCATTC
>Ga0207897_100141_pt1 | contig 34663 bp, 24 predicted proteins | sample LinPmetageLP42_FD_184054 | JGI IMG/M metagenome (GOLD analysis project Ga0207897, IMG submission 184054) | Marine viral communities from the Pacific Ocean - LP-42 (SPAdes) | ecosystem: Environmental > Aquatic > Marine > Oceanic | place: Pacific Ocean | collected 2010-08-27
CAAACATACCCGAGTTCAACGTTAAGTCACCGAAGCTGATTTCGATATCCGTTTGACCTTCATCACGGCGAGTTGATTTGCGCGGGATACAACCAAGCGCCATCACGCCAAGATCCATCTCTGCCATGTCATCAACATCGCGGACACAACCATATACAATAACCCCAGCCCAGCCATTATCGATAGCTGATTGTGCAATCATATCGCCTAGTAGTGCACAGCGCATAGATCCACCGCCATCAACGACCAACACTTTGCCATTGCCTTCTTTGTCTTTACCATCGCTATTCAATAGAGATTTAACACGGCTATTGTCTTCAAAACACTTAACCGTCACTATTTCACCGCAGAATTTGTCTTTCGCACCAAACTGACGGAATGACTTACTTTCGATATTTGGCAAGCATACTTGCGACTCAGGATTGGCATCCAATAGATCACAAGTGACAAAATTCCCTCTATCCATTTGTATCGATTCTGACATTGCTCCTGCTCCTTGTTTTAGTGATTCAACTGACTGGTTTTTCAATACTTATCGATGCTTTGATAATAGTTATTGTATTTTTTACTCTTGTATTCTTGTTCTAATGCAATTAACAATCAATATCTGTAGCTTTCCAGTTTTGAGACTGAATCTGTCACTAGAAAAACTGTCCTTTTATTTTTTGACACGGGTCATCGCTAGCATCTGCTTATTTTCGATAATATCCGTACGCTTGATTTGAGGTTCAGTACGATATTTACTACGATGATAGATATCATGAGCACTCATGGCCATGGCACTAGCAACGCGTTTAGCAGAGATAGGATGTAACGACAGTGATTCTGACACGAGCGGCGAGATGAGTTTAAAGGCTTTTTGACCAATGCTTTCAAGCGGACGACCTTTATGCTTACCAAGCAATAATGACGGACGGAAGACGACCAACTGGCCAAAATCTAATGCCATAACAGCCTGCTCTGTTTCAGCCTTGACTCGATTGTATAAAAAACGACTATCAATATCCGCATTCATCGAGGAGAGTAAAAAGAAATTCTCTACCCCTTTGTCACGACATAACTTGGCAAAGTTTACGTTGTAGTCTCGATCTACCTTGCGAAAAGCCTCATCACTACCAGCCTGCTTTTTTGTCGTACCCAAACAACTAAAAGCATCCGTGGTGCGATCGGCACCAACACTTGCAAACACTTCAGAGAGATTATCGAAATCATTGATTTGATAAAAACGCATGCTGGCATTAATGTAGCGTGGCGGGCGACGAGCAATCACAATCAATGTGTCATAAAGCTCACTCAGTTGCTTTACCAAATGCTGCCCTACTAACCCCGTTGCGCCAATCACAATTGCTTTTCGCTGCATACCCTATCCACTTATATAACATTAGATGAACTATATTGATGAGAAAATACCTATATCAAGGTCTATCGTTAGAATATCATACCTAAATTCCTCAATAACTGATGCTATTATATAGGATATATTGTAAGAGATTTTATCAACCCTCTATGTCTGTCAGCGCTTACTAAGGATTTAGTTACTAGAATGACCCAGATTCAATGATATTACGTAACTTCTTTGAGCATTAATCATCAAATATATTGTCCTTAGTTCAATAATTTGCTAAGATAATCGGCTTTACACGTCAACGCTGTTTAATTATTCCAAACAGCTCTGACGCTTACGATGATCTATTCATATTAGATACTTTAATATCAGACATCGACATCATATTTGACGAGACGGCTGCTCGTCACCGATGATTGTTAAACCCATTATTGCAATCAACATTCATATTTTTATCTATCTTTATCAAGGAGATACGCGTGGCTAATACTGCACAAGCTCGTAAACGCGCCCGTCAAAACACCAAACGTCGTCAGAACTCTGCGTCACAACGCTCTATGGTTCGTACTTACTTAAAACGTGTTGATGCGGCTATCGCAGCTAAAGATTATGACGCGGCTACCGAAGCTTACAAAAAAGCGGTACCAGTTCTTGATCGTATGGCTGACAAAGGTATTATTCATAAGAATAAAGCTGCTCGTCGTAAGAGCCGCCTAAACAAAACAATCAAAGGCCTACAAGCTTAAGATTTGTATTGGTTAGACCGCATTTCGCTTTTATAGCGTAATGATTAAAACCTTGTCACTGGTTCTAATACCGTGGCAAGGTTTTTTTATGCCTATTCAAAATGTATTCGACGAATAGGGGCTCTATCAACTCATTTCAATGTTTAAACAAAACATTAATTCCACTGCACTTCTGGCGGCAATAGCAACTTGCTAGGATGGTAACCAGCTGCACGATAACCGTCTAATAATGAACTAATCGGCCGAGTATATACCTGACCTCGCCAAATAAAATGCGCGCTCGCTTGATCAAATGGCTTATCATCGAACCATAAGAATACGCCCTCCATCATCTTTGGCCAATCATTCCAATCAATCTCTACCACATCGAACATAACGGCTAAGAACGCAGATAGCAACGTATCATGACTCACAGCAAGCATCAGATGGCCATGCTGCGGCTGATTCTGGTAAAAAAGCGACAGGATATCCAAACCGCCTTGATAGGTGTTTTTAGTCCCTTCGAGATTGCCTTGCAAAAAACGATTAATAAAGTTCAGGACGCCAATTTCTTTGAACACAGGGTTGGCTATTTCAGGCTCGGTGACGAGGCTACCAGGCTCAACTAACAATGATTGATGCGTAATGTCACGCCGTAGTCCTGCCCCCTCTTGCATCAGCTGCGCGGTATCGATACAACGCCCAATGGGGCTAGAGATACTATCGACATCGAGCGAATATGGTAGATGACCTGATAACCAACGACCCCAAGACTTTGCCAGTATGCGTCCTTTAGGAGTCAACGGTAACTGATAGCTGGCAAAACCATTACCATCAGAACGCTCGCGTAAAGAGTGCCTAGTAAATAGAATCAGCCGCTTATTTTCAGGCAATAGACTGACGGAGGAGATCATGCTATTTGGTAGGTGCGAAGGTGCAGGCGCGCTTGGGGTATGACTCGCAAGCTTGTCAGCAGATATTTTTGACAGGGTGTTATTCAAATATTTACTCATGACAGCAAGCCTAGCAGATTTCTTATCAGGAATGAACCACAGACAAATCTAGTTGCAATATATCTTATAAATACTCTGCACTCTTTAAAAAAAACGCTTTATTCAAAAGAGTCTATGTCTAGAATAAATGAAGATTTACAAGATATTTACACACGGTCCTAGCCAATATCAATAACTTTGTCCCATGCAAACTCTAATGCCGTACTACTAACCTCATTTGGATAGGCTCGTGGATTGACGATCACTCGCGTATTACCAATTCTATAATCAAATGCTTCATGAGTATGTCCATGTACCCATAGCATCGGTGCCCAGTCTTCGTGCATCCATCCTGACAAGTCACTAACGAAAGCCGCATTACTCGGTAGATTGGCATATTTTTCAGATACTGATAACGAACTGACGCTGTGATGACTCATGACTACTGTTTTTTTACCAAGTTTATGAGATTCCATCAAAGCTTGCTGTAGCCACTGACGATGCTTGGCATGAATCTGCATAGATACTTCAGGCGAAAACAGTTCGTTGCCTGCATAGATTTGCTTATAGTCACGCATAAAATGACGAGCAGCGGCCATGGTGTCTTCGTTAGCATGATACTGATAATCAGTCCAAAGCGTACAACCTAAAAGGCGTATATCACCAATATCGATATGCTGACATTGTAATACGCGAACGCCTTGATTATACGCAGCATCATAGTTATCCCAAGTTGCCAGTTTACGGTCAAAGCTCAATACGTCTTCATCAAAGTATTCATGATTACCAGCGATAGTAATCAGGGGAATTTCTAAGCGCGCCGCTTGTTCTTGCAACCACGGCATACCTTTGTCGCTATTAGCAGTATCCCCTGCTACCAGCACTATATCTGCATCAGTTTTGGGAATATGTCCAACGGGGTGCGATTGACGTGCATAACTATCAATATGTAAGTCACTCAATATCTGTAATTTCATATTATCCAACATCACTTAGTGGCGTTATTATTAAAAATCTAATTAGCGATAAACGCTCATAGCAGTACTACTGATCTTTAGCTACATGAGCGTTGTCAATATAGTTATTATATTTTAGAAAGGTTGTAAGAATAAATTTAAGTAGTGTAGCAGCTTTTCCTTGACCATCAAAAAGTAAAAAGACAGCCATTTAGGCTGTCTTTTTTTCTTAACATCTATTCAAACTTAAATACTTTGAAGTATTGTCTGTAGTTTAGCAGCAGGGTCTGAGGCTTGAGTGATCGAACGACCAATGACTAAATAATCGGAACCGTCTATTAGCGCCTGACTTGGTGTACAGATACGTTTTTGATCATCCGCATTGTCTTCAGCTAGGCGTATGCCAGGCGTTACCAGTTTAAAATCCTGACCACATAATGCTTTAAGTGCCTTTGCTTCTTGAGCCGAGCAAACTACCCCATCTAGACCAGCTTGCTTAGTCAGTTGTGCTAGTCGGCTTACTTGGGTATCTAAGCTATCAGTGATGCCTGTTTGCATCAACGCTTCACTATCCATAGAGGTTAATACAGTAACTGCAATAAGTAAGGTATCGAGATCTCTATCTAGCAAGCGCTGTTTTGCCAACGACATGGCCTCTAGACCTGCGCTAGCATGGACATTCACCATCCATACACCAAGTTCAGCGGCAGCCAATACTGCTTGAGCAGTGGTATTCGGAATATCATGAAATTTCAAGTCTAAGAACACTTCAAAATCACGTTGATGCAGTGCCTTGATGATATCAGGGCCACAACGCGTAAACAGCTCTTTACCGACTTTCAATCGACATTGAGATGGATCTAACTGGTCAGCTAACGCTAGAGACGCCTCTACCGTCATATTGTCTAGAGCGACGACAACTGGAGAGTTAATTACATTATTCATGGTTTTACCATATATTTTGAAGTTATCAAAGTATTGTATTTGAGGTCAGTACTGCGTTCGTTGAACTATCACTTAGCAGATCACATAAAAAATCACTTAACGACTTAATCTCGTCTACGCTTGGACAGAGTAGAGCCTTCAGTTAGGCTAGTTGCGTCACTACTTTGTACATTGGCAGCAGAAGCACCATAAACAGCTTCATCTACTGTTGGCGCGCTTGCTTGACGATCGATAACTGTATTGGCTTGAGTCAATTGCTCTTGCAGGTTTGCGTTTGCTTTTTGCAGACGTGAGATTTCCCACTTATTTTGCAGCACACGAAAGATAAGCAATGCCAGTAAAATACCAATAACAATACCTAGCATCAAACACAAAATAAGTAGCAACCCTAGATTCATCGTAGGTGCTTGTGAAAACAGCAGGTTGACTCCGACCTCAGTATTATTTGCCAATACCAAACCAAGTGAATAGGCAAAGCTCAAGAATAGCAATACAAATAGTAGAAAGCGCATGAGACAGTTACCTCAGTTTGGAATGATAAATTTTTGACAGTTAGATAGCCAGTGCTGGTTTAATTAACCGTTTGCTACCGTATCGTTTACTGCTTCGCGTAAGGCCTTGCCTGGCTTAAAATGTGGGATCGCTTTAGCCGGTACAGGTACGCTTTCACCTGTCTTAGGATTACGTCCCATACGGGCACGGCGATGATGTAGACAAAAACTACCGAATCCGCGAACTTCGACTCGGCCATCATTGGCTAAAGTATGGGTCATCAAGTTTAAGATTTCACGCACTGCGTCATCAACCACGGTGTCTACCATGTTGTCACAGTTTGCACTCAAATTACTAATAAATTCGGATTTGTTAATCGCTTGCTGCATTATTACGCTTGCCTTGTTGATTGATGGATAAGCTGATGATAAGTCAACGCTCTATAGTACGTAATTGCGTTTGTATAATTAAACTATATATACTGAATCTTTGAAAATTAACATTCAGAATCACATTATGACTATAAAAAGCTTATAACTATCATCTCGTTACTCAATGGTGCAAATGATAGCGGATATTAGCGTAAATGGGAATAAGAGTTTGCCCATTTGGCTAAAAACCTCTCTTACTAACTGTATTAATAAAATCTAATCATAAAAAAAAGCGACCGAAGTCGCTTTTTTTATATTACTTTTATGTCAATAGTTTGCAGCTTACTGCATTTGCTCTTTGATCAAATCACCAATAGTTTTTGGCTGTGCATCAGAACCTGGAGCAGCAGTAGTGTTCGTGCTACCAAGATCTTTAATCGCTTGACGCTCTTCAGCTTCGTCTTTCGCTTTGATAGACAAGTTGATGTTGCGTGTTTTACGATCAACACTGATGATTTTCGCTTCAACGTCATCACCAACAGTCAGATGCTTAGTTGCATCTTCAACGCGGTCACGTTGGATTTCAGAAGCACGTAGATAAGCTTCAACTTCGTCAGCAAGTTCGATAGTAGCGCCTTTAGCATCTACTTCTTTTACTTTACCATTAACGATAGCACCGCGGTCGTTACCAACCAAGTACTCGTTGAATGGATCAGAGCTTAGCTGCTTAACGCCAAGGCTAATACGGTTAGCTTCTGCATCTACAGACAATACCATTGCTTCAACGGTGTCACCTTTGTTGTAGTTACGGATAGCATCTTCGCCAGTTTCGTTCCAAGAGATATCAGATAGATGAACAAGACCATCAATACCACCGTCTAGACCGATAAAGATACCGAAGTCAGTGATTGATTTGATAGTACCAGTGATTTTATCACCGCGCTCATGTTTCTTATCAAACTCATCCCATGGGTTAGCTAGAGTTTGTTTGATACCTAGGCTGATACGACGACGTTCTTCATCGATATCAAGAATCATTACTTCAACTTCATCGCCCACTTGAACAACTTTAGATGGGTGGATGTTTTTGTTGGTATGATCCATTTCTGATACGTGTACTAGACCTTCAATACCTTCAGAAATCTCAGCGAAACAACCATAGTCAGTCAAGTTAGTTACGCGAGCTTTTACAACACTACCTACTGGGTAAGTGCCGCCAACGTTATCCCAAGGATCAGTACCAAGTTGTTTTAGACCTAGGCTAACGCGGTTGCGTTCACGGTCAAACTTCAGTACTTTAACTTTTAGGTCTTGGCCAACTTCAACAACTTCAGATGGGTGCTTGATACGGCGCCATGCCATGTCAGTGATGTGCAATAGACCATCGATACCACCTAGATCAACGAACGCGCCGTAATCAGTAAGGTTCTTAACGATACCTTCGATCTCGATGCCTTCTTCAAGCTTGTTCAATAGCTCTTCGCGCTCAGCTGAGTTTTCAGCTTCCATAACTGCACGACGGCTAACAACAACGTTGTTGCGTTTCTGGTCAAGTTTGATGACTTTGAATTCTAGCTCTTTGCCTTCAAGATGCGTTGTATCACGGATAGGACGTACATCTACCAATGAACCTGGTAAGAACGCGCGTACTGAACCGATATCTACAGTGAAACCGCCTTTAACTTTGCTTGAAATGATACCTTTAACGATTTCATCGTTATCAGCGATTTTTTCAAGGAAGTTCCAAGTTTCAACACGTTTAGCTTTCTCACGTGACAGCAAGGTTTGACCCATGCCGTTATCAACCGCTTCAACTACGACATCAACGCTATCGCCAACTTCAACTTCAAGTTCGCCTTCTTCGCTTAAAAACTCTTCACGAGCGACGATACCTTCAGATTTAAGACCAGTATCTACTGTGATCCAATCGCTATCGATGGCCACAACAGCACCTGTAATAACCGAGCCACGCTCGATATCTAGGCCCTGCTCTTCAATGCTCGCTTCAAATAGTTCAGCAAATGATTCCATTATGTCTACCTTTGTATAGCCGTATCCTGTCCAGCACAGTACGGATCAAATTTATGATTGTATAGAACGAAATACTGGTTTTATATCCCATACAATCATATAAAAAAACGTTTGTTGATAGCGAGCTCTTCGTAATAAAAACTGACTAACAACAACTGTCTTATATCGAATACAACATCTTGAATAAACTAAATTTTTCTTACTGCTTCAATAAAATTTCACTTAACCGTATTATTTTATACTAAAACAATGATTAATAGGAAACTTTTTAGTACTTAATATGTTGTTTTTACTAGCTATTAAATGACTAACTAGTGAAAAACACACCTTTATCTTGGCAATGCTTTTTGACCTGCTCATATACTGCATCAGCATTAAGCGCTGAACTATCAAGCAATAAAGCATCTGCCGCAGGCTTCGACGGCGCTGTACTACGATTTTCATCACGGTCATCACGCTCTTTTATCGTCGCTAAAATCGCTTCAAAATCTGCTGTTTGACCAGCGTTCAATAACTGAGTCACACGGCGCTCTGCACGTGCTTCAGCACTGGCCGTCAAAAACACCTTAACATCAGCATCTGGGAAAACAACCGTACCCATATCGCGACCATCAGCAACCAAACCTGAACGAGTGGCCATATCTTGTTGTAACTTGAGCAACGCTTGGCGAACCTGTGGAAAGACAGCTATCTGTGATGCATAGCCTCCAACCGTTTCATTGCGTACTTGCTCACCTACTGCTTGTCCATTAACAATGATATCTACACGTCCTGAGTCATTGTTCGGTACAAACGCTATCTCTAAGCTTTCAGTCAATGCCAGTACAGCATCTTCATCGATTGGTTGGCTGGCATCTGCGCTAATCAAACCCGCTTCAAAGGCCTTTAGACCAACAATTCTATAAAGCGCACCAGAGTCTAACAACTGATAACCTAACACTTGTGCCAGACGCCATGTAACCGTGCCTTTACCAGCGCCACTGGGACCATCGATACAAATAACAGGATAGCGCACTGATGAGGTATGGCTATTCTCTGTATTGAGTAAAACATTATCAGGTGTAGAACTAGTCATAATACTTACTCAATAATATGCGTTACTTATATCGTTTATCATATGTCATTAATAAAACAATATTTATTCGTATGTTAAGTCTTTGATAGCCCATTGAAATGGATGCTATCAAATAGGGCAATATTATAGCAAAAAATCATCGTGACCACTAGCACCAAGACTGATATCTTGTTTATTAGTATTTTGAGTTTACATAGTGGCCTTATTCTTTTTCGCCGCTTGCCTACGCTCACGAAAAAATGTCTTAAGTATTTGACTACTATGCTCGCTGCATAATCCACTATAGGCTTGAATACTGTGATTATAGAAAGGTTGTAATGATAAGTCCATTTGACTACCAACCATCCCAGCACGCGGTTCACTCGCTGCGTACACCAGCTTGTTTACACGCGCATGAATTAATGCACCAATACACATTGTACACGGCTCCAGAGTGACATATAAAGTAGTCTGTAGCGGCAGTCGATAATTTTCTAAACGCGTACAAGCATCTCTTAATGCAACTATCTCTGCATGCGCAGTAGCATCATGGCTACTGATGGGTTGATTAAAACCTCGGCCGATAATCTGCTGATCATGTACCAATACCGCACCTACCGGCACCTCTCCACGCTCAGCACCTTGCTTAGCAAGTTGGATTGCTTGTTGCATCCATATAACATCTTCAGCTAACCAAAAGGTGCTGACCTGAATATTTAAAGATTGGTACGGCATTAAGCTTATATTCTGTATATTTTGCATTTATTGTGGTAATTGCCAGTCAATTGGAGTTTGGCCATACTGCACCAAGTAGTCATTTGTTTTAGAAAAAGGTTTAGTGCCAAAAAAGCCGCCACGGTTCGCCGCTAGTGGTGATGGATGTACCGCTGTCAGAATCAAATGCTTATCCGTATCGATATACTTGCCTTTCTTCTGGGCTTTACTACCCCACAAAATAAATACGGTATGCTTTGTCTGTTCATTGACTGCATCGATGACAGCATCAGTAAACTGCTCCCAGCCTTTATTTTGATGACTGTTTGGCTCGCCTTCTCGGACAGTTAGTGAGCTATTAAGCAGTAGAACGCCTTGCTGTGCCCAGTATGTCAAATCGCCATGCGCTGAAGGCCGAATACCAATGTCATCTGCCATTTCTTTGAGCAAGTTATTTAACGATGGTGGCTTTGGAATGGCTTTAGGAACAGAAAATGATAACCCCATAGCCTGACCTGGACGATGGTAAGGATCTTGGCCCAAGATTACCACTTTGACTTGTGACAAAGGCGTGAGGTTAAGCGCATTGAACATCAATGGTGCAGGCGGATAGATACTATCATCCGACTGATAGGCTTCCTTTAAAAATGCGCGTAGATTATCCATATTCTCAGACGTTAATTCATCTGCTAATGCTGTTTTCCAATCCTCTGGTAAACGGACATTGTCTAAAATCGCTTGTTTTTGTTCTGGAGTCTTGGTTGTCGATTCATCAAACAGTTCCATAGTGTGTCCTTTTTGTACTTGTTATCTTGTTATAAGTTCAATAAATTTATTAAAGCTAGTTTACTGTAAATAATCATACTAACAAAAAATGGTGTACGCTTTGTTGATGAATTATAGCAATAAAAAAACGGCTACCGCAGTAATACGGTAGCCGTTTTTATGATGTCAATATTAAATAACTTAACTGGCTAAAGACTCAGAATCAGGATGCGGTTCATGAGTTTCAACGACTGTCAGAATAATACGACTATCAGCTGAGCCTTTGTCTGATACCTTATCAAGCTTCATCGTATCACTCTCTTGAGAATCATCAACTTTAGGCTCTAAGGTCAGATGCACGACACCGCCATTAACCAAATCTCCAAACAAAATCATACTTGCCAATGGTTTTTTGATTTCATCTTGAATCAGACGTTGCATCGGACGTGCACCCATTAGACGGTCATAGCCTTTATCCGCCAAGTAGTCACGTACATCATCATCAATCTCTAATGTCACTTGTTTATCATCAAGCTGTACTTGCAATTCCACCAAGAACTTATCGACAACCGATACAACAACTGACGTATCTAGAGGGTTGAACTGAATGATAGCGTCTAAGCGATTACGGAACTCTGGCGTAAAGACACGTTTCAGCGACTCTGTGTTGTCACGACTATGGTCTTGTTGAGTAAAGCCCATTGACGAGCGACTGATACTATCAGCACCAACGTTCGTTGTCATAATAACGATGACTTGCTTAAAGATAGCAACACGACCATTGTTATCGGTCAACGTACCATGATCCATCACTTGTAGTAACAAGTTGAACACATCTGGATGCGCCTTTTCAATCTCATCAAGCAACAACACGCAATGTGGATGCTGATTGATTTTTTCGGTGAGTAAACCGCCTTGATCATAGCCAACATAACCTGGAGGCGCACCGATCAAGCGTGATGCCGTGTGCGCTTCCATATACTCTGACATATCAAAGCGTACTAATTCTACACCTAACAGGTTCGCTAACTGACGCGATACTTCTGTTTTACCCACACCAGTTGGTCCTGCAAACATAAATGAACCGATTGGCTTATCAGGTGCTTTTAATCCTGCACGTGATAGTTTGATAGCATCAGCCAACGTAGCAATCGCCTCATCTTGACCAAACACCAAGTGCTTAAGGTCTCGATCTAGGTGCTCAAGGATACTCTTGTCATCACTCGATACAGATTTAGGTGGAATACGTGCCAGTTTAGCAATGATAGCTTCGATATCAGCTACATCGATCTTCATCGGTGGCTTTCGACCTTTTGATAATTTCACACCATCTGCTGATTTAGCACTATCGCTTGCTTTCGCAGTCGCTGCCTCATCCTGCATTTCATTATCTGTATCACCATCGATACCTTCGATATCAGCATCAATCTGCGCATCAAAATCTTGCTCTAAATCAGCAATGAAACTTTCTTCCGCTTCGATATCATCGACATCAGGCACCACACCTAAGCGCTTATACGCACCTGCTTCGTCAATTACGTCAATAGCTTTGTCAGGTAAAAAACGCTCATGAATATGTTTGGCTGATAATTGTACCGCTGTGACCAACGCTTCATCCGTATACTCAACATTATGGAATTCTTCATAACGAGGTTTTAGACCACGCAGGATATCAATGGTGTCATCCACACTTGGTTCTTTAACATCGATTTTTTGGAAACGACGTGACAATGCATGGTCTTTTTCGAATACTTGGCGATATTCAGTAAAGGTTGTTGAACCGATACAACGTAGCTCACCGTTAGCAAGCGCTGGCTTGATAAGGTTCGATACGTCCATGTTGCTGCTCATAGATGAACCAGCACCAATAATCATATGAATTTCATCAATAAAAAGAATAGCATTTGATTTTTTCTTTAGTGCATCAAGCAATGACTTCATGCGTTTTTCAAAGTCACCGCGATACTTAGTTCCCGCAATCAATGAACCGATATCAAGGCTATAAATCACGCAACCGTTAAGGGGCTTTGGTGCTTTATCATTAATAATTAACCATGCTAAACCTTCAGCAATAGAGGTTTTGCCTACACCAGGCTCACCTACTAGCAATGGGTTATTTTTACGACGACGGCACAGTACTTGGGCAGCACGTTCAATCTCAGAGGCACGGCCAATCAAAGGATCTGTTTTACCTTCAGCAGCTCGCTGGTTTAGATTGGTCGCAAATTCAACTAAGGGATCTTTACTGGTCTTTTCAGAAGCACTACGGCGCTCAGTACCTGCAGAACCACGTGATTCAGATGGCTCTTCTTTATCTTGACCATGTGACAAATACTGGGTTAGCTCAAGGCGACTGATGCCTTGTTTTTTAAGCAGGTAGACAGCATAGGTATCATGCTCTGAAAACATAGAGACCAAAATATCAGAGCCTTCTACCAAACGACCACCACCGATCGATTGCACGTGAAAAATAGCACGCTGCAAGATACGATCAAAGCTTTGAGTCGGCTGCGGTGACTGTTCTGTATCAGCATCGATGGTTGGCGTATGTTTGTTAATATAAATCTCAAGCTCAGTACGCAACGCCGAGACATTAGCATTACAAGCAGTCAACGTATTGGCAGCATGAGTGTTTTCTAATAAGGCCAAAAGCAGGTGTTCAACAGTGAGATACTCATGCGATTTTTGGCGCGCAAGCGTCATTGCTAAACGTAGAGAAACTTCAAGATGACGACTTAACATAACAACTTCCTACGGTTATATCTATCTTTATAATTGATAGTTTTATGAATGAGTTAGTAAGTAAATCAGGGCGGTAGATGAATTGTTCAAGGGCTATATTCGTATTATTAGAAGTCATGAATAAATGAGGTGAGCGATAGACTATTTACTAAATACTATAATCTCGCTATCAGCCAACAGTAACCACAACTATCCATGGCCGCTTTTCTTTATATCAACACGATACTTCGACGGAGTCAATCTATTAACACAGACTAAAATGTATCAAAGCGTGCTACAAGTTAGTAGCGACAACTTTAATAACGAATATTAAATGTTGAAAAACTGATTAGATAGAAAGAGATATTGATATTTGAGAAGCTAGAAATGACGTGGTTTTAGCAAATTCAACGGAGATACTTAGTCTAATACTATTGAATAGGACTGTTTAATAGATAGGGTTATTTGCTATAGAAATCAATACTATATGGATAATAAAACTATTTTAAGAAGCAAAGTTCATATATAAGAGGGGTGACTGAAAAATCGGAAAAGCTCACTATAAAAGTGAGCTTTGATATGGATTGCTTAGAAATAGAGAACAGTAGGTAAAGCTTTAATAGAGCCATATATCAGTATAAGAAATTAATAAATTGCTCTACTCGCCTTGATGCGGTTCGATTTGGGTCAATAATGGATAGCCTTCACGATGTGCCAGACTATTTACTTTTTTGGCCTTAGTCTCGGCGATATCTTTGGGATAAATGCCAGCAATGCCTTTGCTGCTATTATGAATGGTCAGCATAATCTCAACTGCAGAATCCATACTATGACGAAATTCTGACTGCAATATGTATACAACAAACTCCATCGGCGTGTAGTTGTCATTATACATAACGACCGCATACATGGGCGGTTTGGCTACTTCAGGCTCTGCGACCAATACATCTGCTTGCGGTGACGTTTCGCCATCGGTATCACCGTCTTGTGCACGATGAGCAGGCATATTGGGAAAGTGCCAATCAGCAACCGTTGGCGTGGCTTGTGATATCATTTTTTTCATCATAATCAAAATATAATTATAAGGTAAGTTTAAGATAGAGAATGTTAAGGCAGGCGATAAGGCATGGTATAAAGCACAACCACTAATTAAGGTCATTGTGCTTTGATTTCAACCACAGCATCGTCACTGAGTATTTTATTAAGACATGAGGTAATTAAGGTACGATAGGACTTTCATCAACTTCTGGTAAATCTAGGAGCGATGGTAGCATGTTATCCACACTATCACCGAGCTTCCAGTCATACAATTGCTCTACTTTCTGACCACCAGCTTGCAAAGTCAGTTTTGCTTGCAATGGTCTAAAGCCTGATGGCATTACAAAGCGACCACGTATCCGAACGATACCTTCGATCATATGGTATGCAGGATCAAGTGGTACTTCTACAAGGTCATCATTGTTAAGTAGCGTCAATACAGGCCTTAAGCGTTTGGCTTGACCATCGCTACTGAGCATCCCAATATCAAAACCATACTCAAAAGCATTTTCAGGTAATGGCGAAATTTTGGCACCTAATACCTGTAAAGGCATACCACCTTTCTCACGGATGACATCTGAATATAGCTCATTGAGCTGTGATACTTGTTTATTTTCTACCGTCAATTCTTGCTGGCTTTCACGCAGTTCTTTTAAATTAGCCAAACTGATGGCCAGTTCTTGTTTGGCAGTTGCCGCTTGGTTAATGGCTATCTTATTGCTAAGACGCAAATCTTCTAGTGCTTGTGTCGCTTCAGTGCTATCGATGATTGCTTGCTTGGCTTCTGTTTCCATCGAATGGAGGCCACGTTGGTAGCCAAGCTTATGACCGAATACCAGTCCAACCACCGCTGTCACTAATACGGCCACTACAAACAGTGCCAATACCAATGTAGAAGCGCCGCGTTGTGAGCTAGCAATACCACTTATAGGGACATTATTATTTCTAAAGGAATGCTGTTTGCGCTCCAAGCTAGGTATAACCGAGTCTTTGCACGATAGACGTGCTGGCTGTGAGCAAAAGCGTAGTACGAGCTGAGAACGCATTTAGACAGTATCTCTTAAGGGTAAGGGCAAGTCATTATAGCCGAATTTATAATCAATACCTAGCACCGCAAATGTGAATGATTGGAATATGAAGTCGTTGATATTAAGGAACAATCGGTGCAAAGTTCAGCCCCATTGACTCATCAAAACCAAACATCACATTCATGTTTTGCACAGCCTGCCCAGCAGCACCTTTGACTAAATTATCTTGAACAACGATAACTGTTAGCTCAGCACGCTCATTGTCCTGATGTACGGCAATACGTAAACGGTTACTAGCGCGAACACTGCGCGTATCGGGATAAAGCCCCTTTGGCATGACATCAACAAACAACTCTGACGCATAGCTATTTTCAAACGCTTGCTGCCAATCGATAGCCGCACCAGCATCGGTCAGTTCCATATGAATAGAGCTGAGCATGCCACGAATCATCGGTACTAAATGCGGCAAAAAGCGAATACGGTGCGTAAATTGACTGTCTAATAACTGTGCGACACCCTGCTCAATCTCTGGTAAATGACGATGACCTTCGACGCTATAAGCCTTAAAGCTATCTGTTGTCTCAGCATAATTGAGTGCAAGTGATGCTTGACGACCTGCGCCAGATACACCAGATTTTGCGTCAATTACAATACGAGACTCGATCAAACGCTCTGCTTGCTTATTCTGAGCTTCGATAATTGGTTTTAGACCCAAAATCGCAGTGGTTGGATAACAGCCTGGGTTGCCTACTAGTAACGCATTCGCAAGCTTGTCACGATTGATTTCTGGTAAGCCGTAGACTGCTGTTTTCAACAATTCAGGGCAAGCATGTGACTGCTTGTACCAATGCTCAAAGTCAGTCAGTGACTGCAAACGAAAATCAGCAGCCAAATCGATAACCTTGACGCCAGCTTGAGTAAGCGCTTCAGCTTGCTTCATTGCTACGCCATGTGGCGTCGCAAAAAACACAACATCACATTTTTGCAATGCAGCAAGCGTATTATCACCCAAGTCGCTAAAAACGATGTCAGACACACCGCGTAAGCTTGGGAAGATTTCATCAGCACGAGTGCCAGCTTCGCTACGAGAAGTTAATAAATCAATAGAAACCTCAGGATGAGCAGATAATAAGCGAATGAGCTCAATACCCGTATAGCCTGTGCCACCGACGATCGCTGCTGAAATCATAAAACACCCTTTTCTTGGTAAATACTAAATATGCACTGATAGATTCTATATTTGCCTGTAATTCTACAAATATAGAACAAAGATAGAATCACTCTCTAAATATTCTGATTCTTAAATTTTATAGTCGTGTACTGCATCCACAAACACTTTGGCATTGTCAGGGTTGACCCACTGGGTGATACCATGACCTAAGTTTGCTATATAACCAGTCTTTTCACCATCAGCATAAGCACGGTCAAGCATCGCATTGACTTCAGAACGAATTGTCGCAGGCGAACCATATAACGTCGCTGGATCTAAGTTACCCTGAATGGCTTTGCTGCTTTGCAGTTTTTTATGCTTTTTAGTCAATTGACGCTGACTTTCAGTCAATACTTGACGTGCACGATCAATCGGCATCGTCCAGTCTAGACCTAACACATCCGCTTCGCTGTCAGCCTGAATATCAAGCCATAACCCACCACCTTTAGTGAATAGTACTACAGGTACTTGTGGATGACGTTCTTTTAGTTCAGCGACAATACGCTTATTATAAATGTGTGAAAATTCGATAAATTGACGATGGCCTAATGCCCCGCCCCAACTATCAAATATCTGAACGATTTGAGCGCCAGCGACGATTTGGGCATCTAAATAGTCAATAACTGACGTCGCAAGCTTGTCCAATAACTGATGTAAAAAATCAGGGTTACTATACAAGAAGCTTTTGGTATAACGATAATCTTTCGAGCTACCGCCCTCTATCATATAAGTAGCCAACGTCCACGGACTGCCAGAAAAACCAAACAATGGCACTTGACCATTTAGCGCTTTGCGAATGCTGGTTACAGCACGCATTACATAATCTAGAGAGTCGTTTGGCTCGAGCACTGGCAATCTATCAAGATCAGCCTGTTCGCGGATAGGATGTTTGAACTTAGGGCCTTCACCCGTTTCGAAATACAAGCCTAGTCCCATCGCATCAGGGATAGTTAGAATATCACTAAACAAAATAGCAGCATCTAAATCATAACGACGCAATGGCTGTAGAGTTACTTCAGTAGCACGGTCTGTATCTTTGCACAGACTCATAAAGTCACCCGCTTCAGCACGAGTGGCCTTATATTCTGGCAGATAACGACCGGCTTGGCGCATCATCCATACCGGTGTGGTATCAATGGGCTCAAAACGTAATGCACGTAGCAATCTATCATTTTTTAAAGGTGCAAACTGTTGTTGAACCGAGTTACTACCGTCTGAAGCACTCATGTACAAATCTCCAAAACAGCACAATATCCATTTATAAATATGGATATTGTGCTGGATAAAATAAGTTGAATAAAAAAGGTTATATAAAAGTGCTATACAGTTAATGCAAGATTGTCGCGATGTACCATGACAACACGTTCTTCGCTACTGCCAAAGATCTTATCGAACTGTTCGGTACGCTCACGAGCGACGCGGCGCGCATCATTCGATGAGAAATTTACCTGCCCAACGGCAATACGCTCACCTGTATCTTGATGAATGATTTCTACCACATCACCTTCATCAAATCCGCCCTGCACTTCTACAACGCCCACTGGCAATAAACTTCTATTGTGCTCAGTCAATGCTCTTGCAGCGCCTGCATCAACGACCAAGCTACCTGACATGCGCAAATGCGCGGCTAGCCACTGTTTACGCGCAATGATTTTATCTTCATCATTAGTTGTCAACAGTGTACCTACGGCTTCGCCTGATACCACACGGGTGATAACGTCATCGATAGCACCGCTAACAATGACAGTAGGACAGCCACCCATTGCCGCAAGGCGTCCAGCACGGATTTTGGTCAACATACCACCGCGTCCAAGCTTACCGCCGTCTCCTGCAATATCAAATAAATAATCAGCCATTGCACGTTCTTGGCGAATCATCTTGGCATCAGGATTATCACGTGGGTTATCAGTGAAGACACCTTCTTGATCGGTTAAGATAATGTACAAATCAGCATTAACCATTGCGGCTGCCATCGCACCCAAGGTATCGTTATCGCCAAATTTAATCTCATCAATCGTGATGGTATCGTTCTCGTTGATAACAGGTAGTACGCGCCACTCTAATAACTGTGTCAGCGCACCCGTCGTGTTGAGATAACGACTACGATTAGACAAGTCATCATGAGTTAGGAGTAGCTGCGAGCTTTGAATGCCATGCTGAATCAAAGCTGACCACCATGTTTCAATCAACCCCATTTGACCAATAGAAGCACAGGCTTGTAGTGCTGCTAGTTTTTTGGGGCGTTCCTCAAGGTTCATACGTACCACACCTTCAGCAACAGCACCTGATGATACTAGCAGTACCTCAACGCCTTTTTTGTGCAGCTTAGCAATTTGCTTTGCCCACTCATATATGGCAGTACGATCCAGCCCTCGACCGTTATTGGTTAATAGTGATGAACCAATTTTGACAATAACGCGCTGAATATCAAAGTTGCGAGTTTGCTTAACAAATCTTGCTTCTTCCATCGTGTTTGCTATGTCATCTGCCATATAAACTCCTTTTTTTCATATCAATTGATTGTAGGGATTAAATTCACAATTCAAGTATAACTGCTCAAGCATACTAGCTTAAGGAACGTACATTACCTCAACGCCATCGTCATCATCGTCGTCAAAATCAGACGCATCCAAGCCTTCACGCGCCGCTTTACGAGCCGCACGATATGCTTCACGCTGTGCTTCAGTGTTAAGACGTACTTCAGCTTCTAAACGCTCGAAACGTTCTTTTTGTGCTTCAGCGAAGATAGGATCTTCTATTTCACGCTCACGCTCAAGTTCGATGTCATTCATTAGATGATATTTGACCGCATCAACACCTTCACCAGTTAGCGTTGCCGTACGGAAGACCATACCAGTCCAACCAAGCTCGGCGACGATATGAGTACAAAGCGCGTTCAAATCTTCATCATTGACCTGATCGATTTTGTTTAATACCAAAATCTGCGGTAAGTTGGCTAATTCAGGAGAAAAACGCTCAAGCTCGTTTAAAATAACACGGGCATTCTCGACTGGGTCGCTGCCATCAACAGGCTTGACATCAACTAAGTGTAGCAGACGACGCGTACGTGCAACATGTTTTAAGAAGCGAATACCAAGTCCTGCGCCTTCTGATGCGCCTTCAATAAGACCAGGAATATCTGCCATCACAAATGAGCGATGACGACCAATATCGACCACACCCAAGTTTGGTACTAGGGTGGTAAACGGATAATCAGCCACTTTTGGTCTAGCAGCAGAGACTTGACGGATAAAGGTCGACTTACCAGCGTTAGGCAAACCAATCAAACCAACATCAGCCACTACTTTTAGCTCAAACTTAAGAACTTTTAGCTCGCCTTCAAAACCTGACGTCGCTTTACGCGGCGCTTGGTTGGTCGAGCTTTTGAAATGGGTATTACCCAGACCACCATCACCACCTTTGGCAATCAGTAGTGTCTGGCCAATCTCAATCAAATCACCCAATACTTCGTCTGTTTCGGTATCAACTACCGTCGTACCAACCGGTACTGGTAAATAAAGATCATCAGACCCTTTACCTGAACAGTTTCTACTATGGCCGTTCTCAGCACGCATGGCGTCATGACGACGCGTATAACGATAGTCGACTAGGGTGTTGGTATTGTCTTCTGCAATGACATATACATCTCCGCCCTTGCCGCCATCACCACCATCAGGTCCACCACGTGGGACATACTTCTCTCGGCGAAAACTGGCGATTCCGTTACCACCGTCACCTGCTTTTACCGTTACGACGGCTTCATCAATAAATCGCATCTTACGTTCCTTAATTCACAATCCAGTCTATAAACTGGTGACAACCAACGGTTGTATTTTGGGGTTTTGCTATGTTGTTGCGTCAAAATATACACTGTATAAAGTCTACTTTTACTTAGTGCCCATTATGACAATAACACCCGATAATCAATCGGACTATCGGGTGTTTAAGTATGACAGTTAAAGTCCTACCAAGCTATTTAAAGTAGCATCTACTACAGCGCCATTCTTATGACACTATAGCGCTACTATACTTGGTATGACGTTATTGCTCTACTGTATTTAGTAATCTATGCTGGAATCTGAGCGTAGCTGATTCCGGCCATTTGCGTCGCCAAACGCAATACCTGAGTACTATAACCTACTTCATTGTCATACCAAACATATACGATAGCTTGGTTGTCAGTCAAAATAGTAGCTTGAGCATCGATAATACCAACATGAGTCGTACCAACGAAATCCGTTGATACCGCTTCTGTAGAATCTGTATAAGCAATCTGCGACTGCCAAGTGCTGCTGTTAGCCATTTTGCGCAAGAACTCATTTAACGCATCAGCACTTGCTGGAGCAGTTTTTAGATTCACGTTCAAGATTGCTAGGCTGACGTTTGGTGTTGGTACACGAATAGCGTTACCCGTTAGCTTACCGTTTAGTTCTGGCAATGCTTTACCAACGGCTTTTGCAGCACCAGTACTAGTAATAACCATGTTCATCACCGCACTACGACCACGGCGGTCTGCTTTATGATAGTTATCAACCAAGTTCTGATCATTGGTAAATGAGTGAATAGTCTCTACATGACCATTTACAATACCGTACTCATCATTCAATACATTCAGCGTTGGCGTAATCGCATTGGTCGTACAGCTAGCAGCACTAACGATCGTATCATCACCAACGGTATCATTGTTCACGCCATAAACGACGTTTTTGATATCGCCGCCAGCAGGTGCTGTCAGTAGCACTTTTTTCACGCCAGTAGACTGTAAGTGCTTACCAAGGCCCGCTTCATCTTTCCAGATACCTGTGTTATCGATAACAAGAGCATTGTCGATACCATAAGCAGTATAGTCGATTTCGCTTGGGTCTTTCGCATAGATAACTTGTACAAAACGACCGTTAACGATCATGCCGTTATTATCATCATCGATACTGATGCCGCCTAAGAATCTACCATGAATTGAGTCACGCTCAAGCAATGAGATGCGCTTAGCCAAGTCACCAGCAGCGGCTGGACGTACAACGATCGCTTTTAGTTGTAGACCTTTCGCGCTTGATGCTTGTGACAATAGCAGACGAGTCAAGATACGACCGATACGGCCAAAACCGTAAAGCACAACATCCGTCGCGCCATTTACAGCACCAGCGTTGTTGATAGACTGTAGAGCGGTTTGTAAGTCAGTTTCATTAGCAATCAATTGACCAACATCGATACGAGTGGCTTGGATATCAGTGTTTTCTGAGATAACTTTTACCATCGCTAGAGTATCAGCGATATCGATAGCCTTGGCGCCATGATCGCGTAGTGCTACTTTTTGATGTAAAGCAAGTATTTGACCAACTGAGGTAGAGTCTAGCGTTTCGCCAAACAAAGTCACTTGTACGTCTTGCTTGTTATAGAGCTTGTTTAGTAGCCCCATAAGCTCAATCGCTTGTTGCTCTTGATTGTTGTAGTTGTTCAAGTGGTCTTGATGTAATTGGCGTAAGGTATCAGCGTTGCTCACGAGAAACATCCTTATGGTCAGTAATGTATGATCAATAAAATATGAAGAAGTGTAAAATAGATAGGTCGTGTATGCTCTAAATGGCGACTCTAATATGATAATCAACCACTATCAATATGGGTTATTGACGCTAGAGTATTTGAATCGCCTAGATTTTAGCCTAAAACGCCTCATTTTGCCAGTGGTAACCGATTAGCTAGCGTGCATAATAGGTTTTACTCTCGTATATAGCTCTTATATATAGCTCTCATATACAGCTAGTAATAAAAATAAAGGCAGCTTTATATGCTGCCTTATCGAGACGTAATGAAATAATAATTGCTATAGGGCTTAATTAACCAAAGCAGTAAATTTAGTTATAACACTTATGGTGCTAGACTCACCGTTTGGTTGCTCTGCGACGTCAATTTAAACTCTTTTAAGTCATAACCTTGCTGCTGAGCAATTTGACGATATTTGGTATACGTTTCTTGACTAATATTTGGCGAGCGTGCTAGTAGCCATAAGTATTTTTTATCAGGCGTCCCTACTAGCGCAGTTTTGTACTCTGAATCACGTGCTAGCACCCAATAATCAGCACGGCCCACTGGAATCCAGCGAATCCACTTCGGTAAAAACGTCACTTTTAGTTTGCTACCGCTTTCATCGACTGGCTTAGCCAAACCTTCTGCCACTATGCCTGAACCGTCCTCGCTCACACACTTATTAGTTACCGTGATTCCTGAGCCGTCATCTTTTTGTGCATAGTTGGCGGTCACATCACCTGCACATTTACGTTGGAAATACATTGGCAAACGGCCAATCTCATACCAAGTACCTGCATAAGTGTTCAGATCTACGCTATCTACGGTAGTTGGGGTGCTTGCAGATTTATGAATAATATCACTTGGCTTAACCGATAGTACATCAGTCGTGGTCTTCTCACTCATCGCATCATCAGACATTCCATTAGTTGCCGAGTTATTAGTCCCCATGTTCACTGGCGGCGTGGCCGCATAGGCTGAGAACGCTGCTAACGGTATAATAATCGCTAAAGCAATGCCTGTATGTTTGATCAGTCCATTCATAAATATGCGCTCCGGTATTTCTTTGTAGGATGAATTATTTGTTGATGCATCACTCATTTGCTCAGCGTCGATGGCCTGTTCAGAACTATTGTTTAGATTATCTATTTGATCCTCTAACAGTCCTGACATTAGTGGCTCATCTTCATTTAGTTTTTGTGGTTGTTTCTTTGGTGATGACTTATAGCCAGATGATTTATAGCCACCAGCCACGTCATGATTGTCCTCATTGCTATTTTTTAGATCTTTGCTTATTTCATTGTTACTCATAGCTGACTCTTTTGCCCTAAGGCTTTTGTCGGCGCTTTTGTATCCAAAATAGCTGTCTTGCGAAGACGTGTCTTTTGCCAGATGGTGCGAATATTCGCCATTCGAGCTGTCATGATTATAGCTAGCATCGTTACTAGCTTGGTTTGTCTGTTGGGTATCATCGCCATATTCATTGTCATTGAGCGATTGCTTAGGCTGCTGAAGTTGAGAACCAGCTGCCTGTGAATCAGTCCATGCTGACTCAGGTAACTTATTGGTTTTCATAGGAGTACCATTCTTAAATAGTGATTGTTAGAAACGCTTTATGTACGGCATCTATTTGGTCTCGTTTTCTAAAAGCCATTTGCTTTGGTATAAATTATTCGTGCAAAACTTGACTCTACAAAAGCTTTTTTATTATTGTATTTTGAACATCACTTTTGATCAGTCACTCGTCTATAGAAATAAGATCAACGTATCGTAGATATGCAATATATATTAAGGACAACTGGACTATTAAAACAGTAGTGCAATGTAGGAAAACGCAACGGTTTGTAAGTAACTATGAGGTTTGAGTGTTGTTTGAACACATCATAACCACACAGTTACTTACTGGATAACTAAGTTAAAAATCAGTTATTTGAACTTACTAAGCTTAATACGGAAGTCTAATGCGGGTCACATTCAGCTATATGACACCATAGATTGCCTGTAGCTTTCTTGAAGTATGCAGATTATATAAACTGACGGATACCTGCCACACTGATACCACCATACTGCAATGCTTGATTGAGCATAGCAGGCTCCAGCCCGCCTAACCCAATGACAGGCATATCAGCTAACTCTGCTAACTCCGACCATGCTTCCCAGCCAAGTGGTGTGTCATCAGGATGCGTTTGGGTGGCGAACACAGGCGATACGAAAGCACCAATCACTGGTGGTAGCCCCTGTTGTATCCTCATGCTGGCAAGTTGATTGGCTGCCGTTATGCTCGCGATGTCATGACAGCTGACAATGAGCGGATGGTCTTTAGATAACGACTGCGTGAGAGCTGTAGGACTGCCTACCTCATCGAAACACTGCATCAGTGTTGAGTGTGTCAAATGCTTGGCAACTATTCGCTGGCCAGTTGCTGTCTCATTAGCGGTTGGTGATTCCTCAACATTCAAAGGTTGTTCTTCGTCATTAGGTAAAATCGCTAAAATATCTGGGCGTGCCGTCATCAGTTGCTCAGCAAGATGCTTAGAATTTACGTCCTTCAAGCGGATATATACCCACGATTCTGATGCTAGATTTTCTTGGTGATATTGTAGCCATGCTGCTGCGTCAGTGTGTGTGCCGAAATGTGCTAGAGGATAAGTAATCGTTATCTTCGATGGGAGCTTCAACCATTCAAGTATTGTCTTATTAGCAGCGGGCAGATGATACGCTCCTGCCAAAAGCTGTGATTTGATTACCCAAGTTAATGCCTGCCCTTCTAAACCCTGCTCACGGTGTTTATGCTGCTCGTACTGCTCTGCTGTCAGCTCAATCTTATAAACCTGTAAGCTGACCTGCTTATCGCCATAATCATGATGCAAACGCCCAAGCTTAACGATAGTATTATTATCAAGCAGGATATCCGTCTCTTCAGCCACTTCTCTTATCAACGCCTGCGCTGCTGACTCATTTGCTTCTATCTTTCCACCGACGAACTCGTAACGATTTCCTTGATGCTGAGTAGCATCTCGAAACCCAAGCAAATACTGATCTTTATAATGAATCACAGCCACTGCAACATTTACGATGCTAGGTTTGTTAGTTTTCGTCTTACTTTCCGGCTTGGTTTCTGATTGTTGATTTGACCCGTTCAACATACTTATATCCTTTATTCGGTGTTTACTCTGATTATTTTTGATAATTTAATAGTTTTTACAGGCTAGATGATTTATTTATATCTGCCACCTAATTCATTAATTTATATAGATAAAATATTCAAATGAGATATTTTATGACAGTAAATTTAGATAAGTTTACATAATAACTGCATTTTATTTTATCAATTGCCTTGCAAATTTATCAAATCTAAATGATAATTATTATCGTTAAAAACAATTACGCTATGGTTAGCCAATTTTTTAAGCCACTTCTTCTCAAAAGGAATTTACTATGAGCATGGTCATCTCTCGTTATTTAAACTGTCGTGAAAACCGTCTACCTACTTTGCAATCACAACATCTATTTGCACTGACTAAAGAGGTACGTATCGAGCATGAAGGCGAAGAGTATCGACTACGCCTAACTCGCAACAATCGCTTGATTCTAACCAAGTAACGTCTATTTCAGTGACACCTTTTTCAATACTTCTATAAAAAAACGCCTTCATTATGAGGCGTTTTTTTATAGGCTATACAACTTAAAAATAATTTCAAAAACTCTCTCAGTTGACATCAACTAGAAAACAGCTGTCATCTAAATAAATAATTTAGAACTGCCAACTATAGACCACATCTACTGCATTTTCTGCTGCTGAGCTTGCTTCTACATAGATGCGGCGTGTCAATTGATAACGAACAGAAAGGCTGTTTTGCGCGTTGAAAACACCTACGCCATAGCGAATGTATAAATCAGGCGTTACATAACCTGTGACGTTGACATTGGTGTCCTCGCTACTACCTGAGGCATCGACTGTTAGGCTCTGCAAACCGAAAGCTTGCCCGATTTGATTGGTCAGGCTACGAGTGCCACTCAGACCGAAGCTCAATCCAGCGGCAGCCAGATTATTGGTCACTTGCGATTTAAACCCTTGCTCACTGATTTGTGTGGCGCTCTTATTATCGATGCGACCTGTCACCAACGCGTTCATGGCTTGTTGCTGGGTCAGTCCTGCATTGTTAAAGACGATAATATTGGGGCTTTCAGTCGTCCCTTGGACACGCAGACCAACTGTTTTGCCATTAATCGTTTTGGCCGCTTCAATACTCAAGCTCGGTTTCATCACATCGCCATTGAAACGAACTTGACCATAATTCAGCTCTAGGCTTTGTCCAAAGGCATTGATATTGGTGCGGCGTGAGACCTGCACAACACCTCTGGCACGCATGATACCTGTACCATTCTGAGTCACATTAATCGCACCTGCCAATGGAATGACGGCGCCAAAACCACGGAAGTTGATATCATCGCCCAAATCAACACCGATATCAGCATTGATTGACCAAGGTTTTGAGATAGCCAGTACTTCATCGATATTACCAATCAAACGACGATCTAGTACGACTGCATCTTCAGTCTGAGTGATGATATCTTCGCTGGCTTCAGGCGGACGAATGGTCGCAGACGGCACACTAATCGCTCCTTTTATATCAACATAACGGTCGCCTGGGCGTACGATAATATCAATATCAGGGTCAATTTCAGCGACCAGTAATGGCGGCTGAGTAATGACTAGGCCTTCACCGACGATACTCAACTTGGCCTGCAGTTTTTGCTGCCAATTGACTGTCCCTGACAATTCGCCTTCACCTGTACCACTATTGAATGTGCCATCAATGGTCGCTTGTGTACCTCGGATTTTGGCTGCCGCATTTACTTTGGACAGATTTACTGGCAAATCAAGCATGGCTATACGGCCGTCAGAGAGTTTTACGTCGCCATAGAACTGCGGTTTGGTTAAGGTACCACCTAGACCACCCGCCATTGTGACGTTACCTCTTAGGACGCGCATACCGGGGAAGAATGGCTTAAATATCGCAAGATCAAGCTCGTTCAGTACCAATGCTCCAGAGATTGGTTTAGGGTCTTTATAAGGATCGACGACCACCTCAGCATAGCCACGCGCCCCGCGTCCAGTATTGATATCGGTACGCAGCTTGATGCCCTCAGGCACAGACAGAGCAATAAGAGAGACACGCTTGTATGGCAAGGTCATTGATGTGCTTTCACCATCTTGAACGAGGCCAATCTTGCCATTGTCGGAGTATAGCGTGGTATTAATGGTTGGTGGACGACCACGTTGCCATCCGACGATTGCTTTACCATTAATCTTGCCATTCCAGTCAATATCTTCTGGCAAGAACACTGAGAATAACGATGTATCTAAATTCTGCAACGCTACATTGACTTCACCTTGGTCCGGCGATGCCACTAGTTTTTCTCGTAGACAGAGCTTGCCAGTTTGATCCGTGGCCTGCCAGCAGTGAGCAGCAAGCTGTACTTTTAGATCACGATTCTCACCACCCTGATTATAAGGTAAATTCACAATCAGCTGTGCAGGTTGCAATTGATTCAAAGTCGCATACTTAGATTTGATGCGGCCTTTTCCAATGACACCTGACCAGCTTAGCCTATCTCGATCAAAACCACCTTTTAGCCTAGCGCCGACATCGAGTTGCTTATTGGCCACATTGAGATCGACCACATGAGATTTCTCTGTCCCATTAAAAGACGCTTTAACACTATCGAAACTTTGACCAGCAGCATCTAGGCCTTCAGCCGTCACGATTAACTGGCTTGGGCTATTGGCTAAGTTGACCAGCTTGCCGCGTACACGGCCTTGACGCAATATAAAGCCAGGTAGCGCGAGTCGCTCACCGACCAAATCAATATAAATAGTAGGCAGTGCTTGTCCAGCCGGTTGAGACAGCGTGGCACCGCCCGTGACTTTACCAGCCAGTTGGTTAGACAGCTGATCTAGACTGGTGATATTAATTTTGGTTTGTAGCTGCTTGGCATTGCCGTTAGCCGTGACATAGTTGTCACCCCAACGCAGCACAAGGTTATTAGCATTTAAGCTATCAATCAAAGCATTTACTTGCTTGTATTGTGCTTGAGCATCTTGGGTCTGAAGTTGTTTGAAGTAACTTGCTAAATCTTTAGGCAAACGCATTTTCGCTGATAGGCTGCCTTTGGCACTCAGTTGCTGCCCTTTTAGCATGCCATTCAGATTGACTTGTTTAATATTGATGATTTGCTGCGTGTCACTCCAGCGGCCATCTGTATCAATCGTACCAGTGATAAGACTTGGGGTATCTTTTAGGAAATAACCAATATTAAAACGATCCATCACCGCGTTAATATCCCACGCAACGCCTTGACGCACATCAACGGTACCGCTGGCATCAATACTACCTGCCGCACCCACATGACGGAAACGGTTGATACGGATTAGCTGACTGTCACCACTGGCTTCTATATTCAGCTTACCTGCTGGCAATTGCTCGGCATCCAATATGCCGTTGAAATTTACGGCAAAGCGCTGCAATGTGCCTGCGGTGTTTTTGCTGTTCTTTGGTGCATTTTGCCATTCGCCACTGGTTTTTAAATCGCCTGTGATTATCGCTGGATTATTGGGTAAGAAATAACCCAAATTGAACTGGTCAAAACGACCATCTATATTCCAGCCGATATTTTTACGTAAGTCGATGACCCCTTTAGCATCAACTGCGCCCGCTTCACCCTTATAGTTCAGCTTACGAATACTAATCAGCTTTGGCGTACCCGCAGCATCGATGGACAGACGGCCTTGTGGTACATCTGCTGTATCAATCCGACCATCAAAACGCGCATCAAATACTGACAGCTCACCACCTATGATATCGACACTGGCATCGCCAGCACCAGTAATACCAATAGCACGATCTGCTTGCGTCGCATCGAGCTGCGCTTGCATATCAGTGTTGTTTAAAGTAATCACATGACGCTGTCCGCTGACACCATTTTTAGTGATGTTTAGCAATCGACCACGCGCACTTATACTACCTATTAAGCGCTCAAGTGGTAGATCGCTACGATATTTCTTAGGGAGTAGACCTTTAGTACTGGCATCAATTTGCCATGTCAGTGGACGCTGTTTGCTCGCTAACTGAATCTGTCCTGTGCCGGATAAATCTCCTACGATGCCGTTATAATTAAGACGATTGATATCAATGACATCACCAGCCTTACGTATACGTAGATCATAGTTGCCCTTGGGGGCAGCATTTAGCTCATTGATAACGGCATTGGCATCGACTGATAATGTCGAACCTCGAACGATGACGTCCGCCTGCCCACTAGGACTGTCGATATTGCCAATATTGGGTACGTTACGGCGGGTTAGGTTTTTCCAGTTAGCATCAATATACCAAGGCGCGACTTGCTTGGACTTGGCAGAGGTTTTACCGCGAACCATATTGGCATTGATATGCTCACCATCACGCTGACGCAAATCTGCATCGATCTGCGTATTACCAGTGGCATTCTGCTGCTGATAGCGCAATGACAGCCTACCGTTAAGGGTTTGCGGCGCATAAGCTTTAAAGTCAGTATACTCAGCCGGAATAGCTTGGCGAATATCGAAGTTGCTACCCGTCGCACGCACTGTGGCCTCAAAGCTGTCTTTCCAGTCTAGAATACCTTGCAATGCCAAACGTCCCGCTGGCACGTCAGCATCTAGGCGATCTATACGTAGCTGACTGTTGGCAATAACGGCGCGGCCTTGGTAATGACCTGATGGAATGTCTTTGGCCGTCAATTCAGTATTGATACGCAATCGTATCTCAGAGATGACACCAGAAGCTGTGGCTATACCGCTTTGTAGGCGAATGTTTTGGCTATCAGCATAAGGAATAAGAATATCATCCCACTGTAGTTTTGCATCAAACGGTGCACCCGCATCTAACCCTTGTACTACAAAGTCGCCTCTCACATCGCTATCGTTATAACGACTGCGTACTTTACCGACAGTACGTTTAAGCGTTCCCGTTGCAGAGATATTCAATGGGTCGATATAGGCTTTTTCAAGGGCGCTGACTTCCGCAATCGCACTCAAATCTAGTGGATAGTCGCCCTGTAGGTCGATCTCTCCTTGTAAGGCACTGACTTTCACGATATCAGCATACTGCAAATCACCACGGCCAACGGTTACCGTACTACCTACCCACGTCAGGTCACGCGCCGTAATGTCTTGAATAACGATAGGATCTTTGGTTACTTGCTTATAAGTAATTTTCTTAATTTTTGCTTGGTCAAAACGCAAATTCACTGGCAACTTTAAAGTTTTATAATCAAATGGTTCACCAGTAGGCGGTTTTTTATTGATAATCTCTATGGTCTGGATGTCTGCATCGCTTAAATGCACTTCTTTTGCAAATACTGCACGCCAGCCTATTTTTACATAGGCTTTATCTACTAATATCTCAAGATCTTCAGTCGCTTCAATATCGATATCAGTGACCCAGATACCATCGCGCAAGTTGCCGCGTCCGTATTTGAAATCAATACCTGTTTCAACACTGATTTTTTCTAATATAAACTTCGTGCCAGCGTCAGTCCCTGCCGCATAAAAGAAGATGGCGAACATAATTGCTAGTACGATAAGCACCAATACCAGAAGTTTGAGCAGAAATGACAACGGATACCAACGCCTAACGGCACGGGCATCACGCTGTGCTGGATCTTCATCTGGAGCATTATTAGGCGGGGTATTTTCTGTCAGCATGACACTCAACTACGTTAAAAAATGAAGACCAGCAATCGGTACGATAAGTGATAATTAGAACATTTGGAGCGACTAAACATTTGGAACTACTACATTAAGCGATTATAACGGTGAACCAATAAAGAAGTGTAGTCGTACTGGAATGCTTTCCTCGGTCACGCCAGCAGCCACATCGACACGCACCATTCCTACAGGCGACGCCCAGCGGATACCGACACCAACGCCGACTTTTGTCTCAGTATCAAAATCTTTGTCATAGGCATTACCGACATCTGTGAAGAATGCACCACGGAAACCTGGTTTAAATTCATAGTTATACTCAGCACTACCGACCGCTAGCACCTGCCCGCCCGTTAGATAGCCTTTGTCTAATGGTGACAAGCTCTCATAGTCATAACCGCGGATACTCTGATCGCCACCTGCAAAGAAACGCAACTTATAAGGCACATCGTAAAAATCATCTGCCCAAATATAACCTGCATTGGCACTACCTAATACTTGATGCTTTTTGTCTTCGCCAAAGCTGTAAATACCACTAACGCCTGCGCGAATAATCGCCATATCGGTATCACTGAATGCGCTGTCAGTACCAGCCTCGATTGAGTAGTACTGGCGCATGCCTTGCGTTGGGTTGGTCGCATTGTCGGTATCTGTTTTATTCATACCATAGCCAAACAACAGCGCGCGCTGTTTCGGACTTGAAGAGGTAAAGCGAATAGGCAGATCATCTAGTGCTGCCCCATCAACCCCCGTCTCAAGCTCATCCAAGCGGTAACGCACAGAGTAGCTACGGTTCCAACCAGTGTCACTACGGATATTGCGAGCCAAAGCCGCTTTTAGCGTTGTGGTTGATAGATCAAAGTTGCCTTCACCTTGATCAATTACCTCTTCTTCATAAGTCAAACGCCCATCTAACTTATCATTGAGCGGATGCTTCCATGGACGACTGGCATAGACAGCCACGTTTTTGCTGATTCTCGATACTTCCGTCTCAGCCCCTGCTTGATAGCCTTGACGGTTAATCAAGTTATAGTCTATTTTTGCAGTGGCGCGAACGCCTGTATCTGTTCCATAACCAAGACCAACTTGAGCATCACGTGGTTTATCCGCGTATACAAACACATATAAAGGTACTTTTTTGCTTTCTGCAACGTCTTGCGGCGTTTTACGTCCTGCTAGCGTTGGCGGTACAAAGTTTTCATCAGCGATTAGACTCTTTTCATCAGGGAATATCTTTTGTGCGACATTACTGATTGAGTCACTGATTTTACCCAATAGATTATCAGCTTCCTGATCTTTTTCATCGAGCACACGGTCATTCGGCAAGCGGCTTAGTCGTTCTGCTTTTTGTCTGATGGCTTGCAGCTTATCAAGAGTGGCTTCATCAGCCTCAAAATCAATAGCAGCGATATCCGCTTCATTGACCGTCTCGCCGCTGTTAGCACTCAGAGCATCATCGCTCTCTGCACCTATATCGCTATTATCGTTAACCGTATCTTCTGTGCTAGCAGTTACATTTGAGGCAGCTGCGCCATCATTGCTACTCAGATCTGCGATACCATAATTGTCCACATTGTTAATGTCGTCATCTAATGTGTCGTTACCCTCGGTAGCAGCATTGTCAAACGCCAAGGTACCAGCTTCACTACTATCAGTTGGTGGTAGTATCGACTCGACGTTGACCGTATTAAAGTATCGAGTTGCCGATAAGTCGTTACTAAACTTCGTAACTGCTGGACGATAAAACGGCTCACCCGGCGTAAAGCCATAGAGCTGTTGTAATAATGAAAGCTCTACTGGTAGCTTGTCAGGGTCTTGGGTCAGCGTATTGGTTTCTTTGTCGTAGGTAAAAAATACCACATCGTCAAACTCGTAACGATCACCCGTGTTATAAACCAACGAGACATCTGCTTTGTTGTCCGGCAAGATGATATCGACGGACTTGTTCAGCCAATACTGGTCAAAGTAGCCATAGGTATTGCTCAAGGACTCTAAAGCCGCTTTACTGCTCTTATAGACCCGGTGATTAAAAATATCACCTTCTTGCGGTGGCAAGTCTGCCTCAAGCGATGCAAACTCTTCTTGCTCACTACCCTCACCGCGAATCTCAATAATACGGCTATCTACTAGTACCGGCTCGCCTAGCTCTTCAATCACAACATTGACCGTATCGCGATCAGGTTGGGTCAAACGCAGCTCAACCTCATAGTAACCAACGGCTTTAGCAGCATTCTGTGCCGTCTCACGCAAACGTGGCAATGCCGCAGTAAAGTCAATAACCGACTGAACGGAAGTATCATCCAGTGCTGCTTTGATGTTTTTCATTGGCTGAATGTCATTATCAGCCTCAATCAGCTGAGCCTTACCATTAGGAGAGTCTTCAGCGGATACTTGCTCTAGATAAATAGTGGTTTCTACATTTGGCAAAGCCACCACGCCACCGTCATTAAAAAAGCGATTGTAGAGACGCGTCACGATATTACCTCTATTGCGTGCGCGTGGCCTTGGTCTATTGGCTTGTTCGATACTTTGATCGACGGCCTGAGTATCATTCTGATAATCTGGTAGATAGTCATTCGGATTGATAATATCTGTCGTCGTACCTTCTACATTGGCAGGAACATTCGTGCCAGCTATCACCTCATCACTACTATCATCAGTCGTCAGGCTATTTTCATTCTTAACAGTAGCTTCATTACTAACGACATCTTCATTGCTGACAGCGCCACTTACCTCAATCGGACGTGACATCCCTTCAGCTGCGCTCGCCTGTTCTTGCGTTGTTTCACTTCTACCCAACGTATCAAGGTTGTTAGGTGCTGGCAAGTTTGTTGCATCTAGCTCTGTATCTAGACCAATTGGCGATGTTGTGTCATCTAACGTAGCGATTGGCGCATCAAAGTCACTGTCGTTATTGCTAATATTAATACTATTAATATCTTGAGCATTCTGCGCATCCATTGCCGCTAGCTCACGATCGATCTGCTCAGGGGTCATCATTTGATAACCCTGCTGCTGAATCTCGGTTGCTTGTTGCAACAGGTCATCATTAGAAGCGATTGATTGAGCGTTATTTGGATTGTATGAAGTGCTTGGACTGTCAGGGAAACTCTCTAGATCTTGAGAGTTGTTTTGAGAAACTGTATTTTGTGAATTACTGCTCTGAGAAGATAGGTTTTGAGCATTAGCATTTTGCGTCGTCGAGTTTTTAGAGCCTGACTTTGTCGAGTTAGGTTTCTTAATGCCCAAGCTCTGTTCGCTATAGTCGTCCAATACTGACTGATCGATGATGCCTTGCTCTACTGCTTTTTTTAGACGTAGCGCATCTAGAGCCATATCTAGCTGAGTATCGTCAGTTTGGTCAGCAGCAGATGAGTTGGTGATAGCCGTATTGTTTGCATTATTAATGGTATCTGCCATTGCCGCAGGTGCCATACCGAACAAACTGGTCGCAAGCGCAGTGCACAATGCCGAACGTCTGAAATTTTTACGCGGTGCTACTGGGTACGTACTTAAATTATTACTATCGTTTTGGATTATGGCTGTGTCACGCTGCATCATTAGACCCTTGCATGCTCGAGTTGAAGGCTGCTTTATCATCTTTACGTCCTATCAGCTCACGCGGCACAATCTTATCAACGATAACGATCGTCAAGTCTGACCGGTGAATAAACTTATAGCAGTTATCTGCAATTAATGGTTTACTACTTTAATTTTATGACTGGTTATCTATAGTGTCGGCTTTAGTACTGTGTGTCTACTGCCTTGTAGGTCTACTAGCTTAGAGAAAGCTACTAGCTTAAAGATAGCATTAATAGATAGTAGCCTTTGTTTTCACTACTATTTATACCCTAAAATGCAATCACATAAAATTTATAAATCATAACTTAGTTAAATATCGAATCATATAGTCACCTGACCACAAAAATGTTATAAAATAAATCAACTAAACGATTACCACAATAAATAACCATGACTTACTCCCTAGATTATCGCAAACAAGT
>Ga0207897_100143_pt1 | contig 34172 bp, 28 predicted proteins | sample LinPmetageLP42_FD_184054 | JGI IMG/M metagenome (GOLD analysis project Ga0207897, IMG submission 184054) | Marine viral communities from the Pacific Ocean - LP-42 (SPAdes) | ecosystem: Environmental > Aquatic > Marine > Oceanic | place: Pacific Ocean | collected 2010-08-27
AAATATTTAAGACATTATGATAGATATCGTCAGACAAGATGCGGCGATGTTCGTCAAGATGGGGCTGTAGTAATCTTAACAGACGTTGCTGCTCAAAAGACATCGGCGGCTGCATGGTTGTAGTTTGAGATCCAGTCCAAGCGAGCGGCATAAAGGCATTCAATAGGCTATGCAGGCATTGATTGGCCATTAGCTCCATTCTTACTTTGCTCGGATGGTTAAATATTTTTTCGCGTGCCAGCTGCTTAGCTTGATTGATACCATTCTGTACGCTGGTATCGCAATGGGCAAATAGGCTGCCTTGTAATGTGCCAGCTAGCAATGCATCACTGTTGGCTACAAAAACATCGGTGACGGTATTGACCAAACGCATCATGGCTCGTGCCCGCAGGGAGGCAAGACTTTGTCTGACAGACATATGCGCTGGCAAGTTTACGCTACTTGGACGTTCACCAATCAGCTCATAAAATATCGTGGCGACTTCGCTATAGGTTAGCATATTCAGATGGATGCCATCTTCTAAATCGATTAGCGCATAACAGATGTCATCTGCTGCTTCTAGCAGGTAAGCCAATGGATGGCGCGCAAAGCCATCGTGTTGCTCTGAGCGTGGCAAATGCAAACACGCAGCTAATTCCTCCAATTGAGACGCCTCACTATAAAAGCAGCCAAATTTCTGCACGGTATAATGGTTGTCATTGACATCATTGCTGTGAGTCGCCAACCACGGATACTTCATAAAGGCGCCTAGCGTGGCACAGGTGAGCCGCATACCGCCCTTATCAGGGTGATGTTCATTACGTGCCAATAGGCGAAATCCTTGAGCATTACCCTCGTATGCCAGTAAGTCTAATCGCTCGTTGCTGCTTAAATTTTGCAAAATCGCTTGCGGCTCAGGCTGCCTAAACCAATCACGAATCGCATACTCTCCAGCGTGACCAAAAGGCGGATTGCCAATATCGTGAGCAAGACAAGCTGCTTGTACGATCACACCGACGTCTGCAGGTAAAACTCCTGCTGGTAGGCCGCTACCTAATGCGTCATGGATTTTTTCGGCAGCCATCATTCCCAAAGAGCGACCAATAGAAGACACTTCTAGCGAGTGAGTCAGGCGCGTATGAATACCGAGCTGATTGGTCAGTGGATGGACTTGGGTTTTCTGATTTAACTGGCGAAAAGAGTGGGAAAATACCAGTCTGTCATAGTCTTTATGAAACTGAGAGCGAGTACTGGTATTGGCGTTAAATTTTTTGGAAGCACCAAGACGTTGTGAGTTGAGAAGATGTGACCATTGTGTGGTAGGGGACGGCAAAGAGGTTGGTGTAATTAGCATATTAAACATCCGGAACCAAGGGAGCCTCTAGCATAGCAAAATAGCGCCCTTGGTACAGCTATATAGTCAGAGAACTACTAAACGGCTACCGTGTTACCCTCCTTAGAGGTACTATTTTTACAATCTGCAGTCGGCTACCTTGTACCCGTTTTAGACTTCTTTGACTAGAGTTAATGCCCTATAAATTGGATACGGTGTCAGTCTTGCTTAGCCTACTACTGGTAGTAACTTCACTCGCCTTGCTTGTATCCAAATTATATGGAATCAACTATATTAAGACTTTTGACAGTTAAAAATTACGTCTTCCTTGTCGATAGCTACATCGCTATCGAGTGTTTTATTGAGCAATGTCGCTTTGTCTCCATTTACTTGCCATATGATGCCGTGGGTATCGTCTAATCCAATATCGCTAGTATAGATGTTTTTATCAACATCAGTTTCACTATCAGCGGCAGCTGTTAAATCGTATTCGATACCATCGATGAGCAAATGCGCTGTCTGTGGTGTACTGTCGCTATGATAAGAAACGCCGATAGTAGCAGTAGGCTCACAAGAGAAAGGAGTGCTGTTGCTGGCGTGTGCTTCATGATCGTGACCTGCGTGCGTATGTTCTTCGTGGCCGTGCTCTTCATGCTCTTTATCGTCATGCATCTCATGACCTGGTTTATGTTCGGCGTGATTATCTACTGGTGCTCCTTCAGATACCACTGCATCGGTATCGTTGTTCGGCTGACAGCCCAGTAAAGAGCCTGCTATCACACTACCTAGTATAGTAATACCTGCAAGTTTAGAAAAATAAGCCGCCATAATATAAGTCCTCAAATAAGCAAAATAAAGATATGTTATAATATAACATTTAATATATAAAATAAAGCCGATGATGGAGAATATCCAACATCGGCTAATTAACTTTAAACAAGCTATACTATTTAAAGTTACACGTTAAATCTAAAGTGCATTACGTCGCCATCTTGTACGATGTAAGTTTTACCTTCTAGACGCGATTTACCAGCAGCAGCAGCGCCTTTTTCACCGTTGTATTCGATAAAGTCGTCATAAGCAATGACCTCAGCGCGAATAAAGCCGCGCTCAAAATCAGTATGAATTACGCCAGCTGCTTGCGGCGCTGTCGCACCAATAGCGACAGTCCATGCGCGAACTTCTTTGACACCAGCGGTAAAGTAAGTCTGCATATCAAGCAAATCATAACCACCACGAATGACTTGATCTAGACCGGCTTCCTCCATGTCCATTTCAGCCAAAAAGTCTTTTTTGTCTTCTTCATCAAGCTGAGCAATTTCAGCTTCGATTTGGTTACATAGTGCGATGACGATAGAATCTTCACCAGTGGCATAGTCGCGCACTGCGTCAAGATATGGATTATTTTCAAAACCATCCTCAGCGACGTTAGCGATATACATGGTTGGCTTTAGGGTGATTAAACCGTAGCTTCTGATCAGTTTTTTCTCATCAGCGTCTAGGTTAGCAGCACGAGCCGCTTTACCTTCTGCTAATAATGGTTCAACTTTTTTGAACACATTAAGCAATGCTTGCGCGTCCTTATCACCACCTTTAGCCTTTTTGGTTTGGTTGTGGATTGCGCGATCAACAGCTTCTAAATCTGCAAGTGCCAGTTCAGTGTTGATGGTTTCGATATCATCAATCGGGCTAACGCGGCCATCAACGTGGACGACGTTGTCATCATCAAAACAGCGTACAACGTGAGCAATCGCATCGGTCTCACGGATGTTGGCTAGGAACTGGTTACCCATGCCTTCGCCTTTCGACGCGCCTGCGACCAAACCTGCGATATCAACAAACTCCATGGTCGTTGGTAATACGCGCTCAGGATTGACGATGTCAGCCAGTTGTTTTAGGCGTGGGTCTGGTACTGGTACGATACCCGTGTTGGGATCTTTGGTACAAAATGGAAAGTTTTCAGCGGCGATACCCGCTTTGGTCAACGCATTAAACAAGGTGGATTTACCCACGTTCGGTAGGCCGACGATGCCGCAATTAAAACCCATAACATTCTCTCAATGTATTAATAAAATCAGTTGGTATAAAGTTTGGTTAAATGATAAATCAAAATTGGGCACATTGTAGCAAATTTACCCGAATAGGGGTGAGGTTGTTACGGTATATGCTCAGGTTTTTACTCGATGATAATACGCAGCTTTATGATAAAAGTAGGTCATATTAGGAGCTTAAAAATGAATAAGGCGAATCAATACGAGTGACACATAGCTTATGTGAGCCGATAAACCCTATTTTTTAATATGCTAAACTGTCACGCACAGATAAGGGCTTGAACTTCACGTAAATTCAGCACAGATATTCTGCTAGGTTTAGCAAATCATACTTATTCTAAAGCTATAAGCAGTCAGACATACGCTGATAATATCGCCAAAATAAAATGTAAGGCAATTTTAGACAATGACAACCTCGATTTTTGACACACGCCACTATAAATACCCGCAAAACTTCCTTGAGATGAAGCCTAAACTGACTCGACTTGAGCAGGCTATTAAAAAGCTAGAAGCAAATTTAATTGATACTGCTGAGACAAAAAATATTAAGTTGTTAAAGCAGAGGCTAGATAGTGGATTGGGGTTAAAGGTCGATTATGCCAGTGAGTTAAATCCTGATCAGTTAATGGCCGCGACTACGATCGACGGCAAAGTATTGGTGATTGCGGGTGCAGGTTCGGGCAAGACTAAAACGCTCACCTATCGGACCAGTTATCTATTAGAAAACGGAGTGTCGCCTAAAGAGGTTTTGCTACTGACCTTTACGCGTAAAGCCGCGAATGAGATAAAAGATAGAGCGAAATCTTTGCTAGCTAGCAGTCTTTCAAATCAAGAGCTATCAGATGAAGAGCTGGCTGATGATAAACTGCCAACTGATAAGGCATTAAATAGCATCACTAGTGGTACTTTTCATTCGTTTTGCAATATGTTGCTACGACAATATTCAGGGCTACTCGGTATCAATCCAAGGTTTACCATTTTGGATACTGGTGATAGTGAAGATGCTATCGACTTGGTACATAAAGAAAAAAAGTATCCTACCCAAACCAAAACCCAAGCCTTTCCGCGCAAAAAAACATTGCAAAATATCATTTCAACCTCTAGAAACAGACGCGTTCCTATTCGCGACCTAATAGAAAGTAGCTATCCTGATATCGCCGTACATATTCCTATCATCGAGCAATTAGCAATTGATTTTCATGAGTATAAGCGCGCCAATCATTTATACGATTTTGATGACATCATCAGCCAAGTGGTACGTCATCTAAAAACCAACGACACCTTTAGGCAGCGACTTCAAAACACGTATCGTTATGTCATGGTTGATGAATATCAAGATACCAACATTCCACAAAAGCAGCTAATCGATTTGATCTGTGAGCCTGATTCGGTGTCACTAATGGTCGTTGGTGATGACAATCAAAGCATCTATGCCTTTCGCGGTGCTAATTACGAAAATATTTTGCTATTTGGTGAGACGTATCCCAATGCCAAACTTATCAAGCTTGAGCAAAATTATCGCAGTACACCTTCGGTACTAAACTATATCAACGCGTTGTCAGCGCAAATCACGCTAGGCTATCAAAAGCAGCTGTATTCTGATGCGCCAATAGCAGGCGACAAGCCAATATTTCGACGACTCAGCGATGAGACAAAAGAAGCGAGTTATATCACTGATAAGATAGTCGCGCTAAAGCCTGAGTATGATTATAACGACTTTGCGGTATTGTGCCGCACGTCTTTTCAGTCCAATTATGTACAGCTAGAGTTTATGGCGCGCAATATTCCCTTCATCGTGGTGGGCGGTATCAAGTTTATTGAAAGACGCCATATCAAAGACGTATTGGCCTTTGTCAAAGTTCTCTATAACCCGAACGATACGATTGCTTGGCATCGTATTTTAACTTTGTTTAAAGGGGTAGGAGCAGTCACGGCGACGCGCTTAACCCAAGCCATCACCGCTGACAATAATGCGTTTGAGTCGCTACTGGCAGCATCGTTTGCCAAAAAAAGCGATCAGCTAAAGCCTCTATATCACACGCTTACCAAGGCCCAGCAAGCAGAAACGGTTGAGGCAGCCATTGAGCATATTCTTGAGTTTTATATCCCTGTGTTAAAGTTGATAGAAGACAACTGGCGTGAGCGTAGCGAGGACTTCCGGGTGCTAAAGAATTTAGCGACAGAGCACACGAGCCTCGATAGCTTTTTAGAAAATCTTGCGCTCGATCCGCCCAATGACTCAGTCGCGGTCATGGAAAGCTCTGACGATGGACAAAGTAATGATAAAGTCACGATCTCAACCATTCATAGTGCTAAGGGGCTTGAATGGCCAGTGGTGTTCGTTAACTCGTTGGTCGATGGCATCACGCCGCATCATCGTTCATTAGATGACTTTGAAGCATTAGAAGAAGAGCGTAAGCTGTTCTATGTGGCCTGTAGTCGTGCAAAAACGCAGCTGTATTTGACCGCGCCGAATTACTTCTCTAGTTACTCTGGATACTTTGATATGGCCTCACGCTTTATTGCGGAGCTATCGGCTGACGAGGTAACAGTAGAGACGGTAAAATCGCCTATCAAGAAAAATGATGACCCAATATGGTGGTGATTTTTTGAGGATATTGATGGTATCTATCATACTGGGTTTTAGTGTGTATTTTGCGGATTTTGGTCGTCCAATAATGGCTTGATACGCCAACTATTCCTTCTGAAAATCACCTACAAATAAATGTATAGCCAAAAGTAGTTAATAGCAAAAATATTTTTCAAATAAGGGTTTAAAATTTATCCCAATGCGTTACTATGACCACCTAATTTGGTAAGACCTTTATATTTGATACTCTGTATTAACACCCTAAGAAAAGGATAGGTTATGCGCTACGAAGTGATCGTTATCGGTGCAGGTATGGTTGGCACGTCAATCGCGTGGCATCTACAAAAAAATAACTCAAACGTATTACTCTTAGACAAGAAATTGCCAGGGTCAGAGACCTCATATGGTAATGCCGGCTTGATTCAGCGCGAAGCGATTCATACGCATCCTTTTCCTCGTCAGCTGACAGAGATGATCCGAGTATTACCTAATCAAGGTACTGATATTCGTTATCGTATTCCAGCTATTCTGCGTTATCACCAAGCGCTGCTACAGTACTGGAAATACTCAACGCCTGCGTCAGTCAAAAAAATCGAATCTGAGTGGCAGACGTTGATTGAGCATTGTACCAGTGAGCACCAAACCATGATTAGCGCCTCTGGTGCTGATGAGCTCATTACTCGTGATGGTTGGCTACAATTGCATCGCTCAGAAGAGACTTTCAAAGAAGCGCAAGCATCCGCCATTGATGCGCGTAATCAAGGGGTTGAGCACAATGTATTGAACCTTGAACAACTAAAAGCAATGGAGCCTCGCGCCAATTTTGACGGTTTCGTTGGTGCTATTCATTGGTTGAATTCATGGCAGGTATCAAACCCAAGCTCGCTGGTAAAAGCCTATGCAAAAAACTTCCAAGACATGCAAGGTACGATCAAAGAAAATGACGTCAAAGAAATCGTCAAAGAGGCGGATGGCTGGAAAATCATCACTGACAAAGATACGTACTATAGTGATAAATTGGTCATCGCAGCAGGTCCTTGGTCGAATGATTTGATCAGACCACTTGGTTACAATCTGCCATTGTTCCCAATGCGTGGCTATCATCAGCATTTCAAAGTGACAGACAAAAATACAATCCATCATAGTATGTTTGATATGGATAAAGGGTTTGTCATGGGGCCGATGCAGCAGGGTATCCGTATCACTACGGGCGCTGAGATGACTACCATGAATGCGCCAAAGAACTTTGGTCAATTACAAACGGTATTGAAGCTTGCAAGAAAAATTTTGCCATTAGAAGATGCGGTTGAGAGTGAAGCATGGGCAGGATCGCGTCCTTGTATGCCTGACATGAAGCCCGTCATCGGTCCTGCTGATAAGCATGACAAGCTCTGGTTCGCATTTGGTCACAGCCATCAAGGCTTCACTTTGGGACCAATGACAGGCCGTTTGGTTGAAGAGATGATTCATAATAAGCCAGCATTGGTCGATTTAGCGCCATTTAGCGCTCAGCGTTTTTCTAACTAAGCGCGACTTGACTGACTAAACACAGATTCAAATTAATAAATGAAAGGTATAGACATGATAAAGAAGCTACATAGCAATCAGCGTATGAGCAAAACGGTAATCCATAACCAGACGATCTATTTGTGTGGTCAGGTCGGTAATGCAGAAGACGATATCAAAGCACAAACGTTGACGTGTTTGGAAAAAATCCAAACGCTATTAGAAGAAGTGGGCAGTGATAAATCAAAGCTACTATCAGTCACCGTTTGGATCAAAGACATGGCGGATTTTGCTGCTATGAATGAAGTCTATGACCAGTGGTTTGAAGGTATTCAGCCACCAGCGCGTGCATGTGGCGAATCAGCGCTTGCACGCCCTGAGCTATTGGTTGAGATGATCGCTATCGCTGCTGAGTAATAAACGGCTCGCAGTACCTGTAGTATATGTATTAAATAGAAATAAAGAAGGCCATGATAGCGATATCATGGCCTTTTCTATGCGTAGCAATAAGCCAACTCGATTATTGAAAAGGAATATGCTAGCTTTTTAATCCAAGCACGCGCCGTATAACGTCAGCGAAGCAATACAATGATTATTATAGGAATTAGCATTCTTTCCATACCGCTTGGCGTTTCTCAATAAAAGCATCAATCCCTTCACCCACATCGTCTGCCATCATATTGCAAGTCATGACCTCACTGGCATAGTCATAAGCGTCTTCGACACTCATATCCAGCTGCTTATAAAACATACAGAAGGTCATCTCTATCTAGAGTAATGTCAGATTGAGTCATTTATCATCCTTGATAATGGGTTGGTTTGGTAAATGCTACTATTTATAAAGTTATACAAAGCGCTTTAAATAGTAGCATGGCTCATATTCTATACAATAGATGAAGCACATAGAAAGCTCACGAAAAAAATAGCGCACTCAGATGATGAGTACGCTATTGGTTTTTCAGTCAGATATATAGTCAGTTCAATATAATTTCGATACAAGGAAACCGAGTGCAAGTTATACATTAGTATGCTTAGCGAGGATGACGCTGTAGCGGATTTATATAGACTTGACTATAAGCTAACTCTATACTAACTTAAATTTATACTAAGCTGTATGTATCTTGAGATTAGTATGCGCCTTCGCTATAGATAAGCTCGTAGCTGTGGCTGTATATCTCAACGATGTTGCCGAACGGGTCTTCCATATAGATCATGCGATAAGGTTTTTCGCCAGGGTAGTAGTAGCGTGGTTTTTCCATACGCTTTTTACCACCTGCAGCAACCATACGCTCAGCCAACTCTTCAACGTTTGGATCTTGAACGCAGAAGTGAAAGATGCCTGTTTTCCAATATTCAAAGTTGTTTTCAGGGTTTTCTTGATTTTTGAATTCAAAAATCTCAACACCGATACGGTCACCAGTAGATAGGTGAGCGATACGGAAGCTGCCCCAACCTGCACCGAATACTTCAGTACACATCTCACCAATCGGGCTGTCATCTTCGACAATCTCAGTTGGTTCCATAATGGTGTACCAACCCATCACTTCAGTATAAAATTTTACGGCTGCATCTAGGTCAGGGACTGAAAGACCGATGTGCGAAAAGCTTCTTGGATAAACGTTGTTCATAGCTTGTGCTCCTGTTTGATGTGCGTTTTCTTTAACGTGGAGCCAGTATACAAATGCACCGTCATTATGTAAAATTATCAAATATTATATAAATAATTATGAAGCGTAATGATAAATATCACATGGTTACGCACCTTTTGCACGCTTGCTGAAGTTGGGCACTTTACCCGCACAGCTGAACGTCTATATATGACGCAGTCTGGTGTGAGCCAACACATAAGTAAGTTAGAAGAGCAACTAGATACGGACTTGTTGATTCGTCAAGGAAAGCAGTTTTCATTGACCAATGCAGGTGAGCAGCTTTATAAAGAAGCAGGCGAGATACTGCAGCGATTATCAAATTTAGAACAGCGAATCGGTGAAGATCCGCCTTATGAAGGATTGGTACGGTTGATGTCACCGGGTAGTGTGGGACTTAAGCTGTATCCGCAGCTTTGTCTTTACAGCAGCAGCATCCAAAACTAGTGATTGATTACCGTTTTGCTCCAAATTCTGATATTGAGCGGGCGCTGGCAAATCACGAGATTGATATCGGCTTTATGACAAATATCTCAGACGATGAAACAGTTAGCTGCAGGCCTATGGCACAAGAAGCATTGATACTAGTAACCCCTGCGGCTACAGTAGAGCCTAGCTGGGAGCATCTTATCGAACTTGGATTTATTGATCATCCAGATGGTGCCCATCATGCAGGCATGCTACTGACTGCCAATTATGAGCAATTTCAGCATATCAATGATTTCGAGAAAAAAGGATTTTCGAATCAGATTGGCCTGATACTAGAGCCCGTCAGCAGAGGAATAGGTTTTACTGTCTTGCCAGCACATGCAGTGGCTGCCTATCCAAAGCCTGAGCTGATTAATAGTCATCATTTACCAGTTGCCGTTAGTGAGACGCTATATCTGGCAGTCAGACGACAGCAGGTACTCTCTAATAGAATGCATACGGTCATTGATAACGTGCAAAAATGGCTATAGATATGTTGAGAATGATAAATGCACAGCTAACAAAGGGTTAATAAAAGGCTCGATAGCTGTACGTTTAACAGAAGGGGTTCATTGATAGATTGCGACTATAAAAGATTGCGTCTATCTTAAAGTCTGCCCAAGTTTGATACTTGCAGCAATATTAGCAGCAGTAGTCTCAATATTGTTATAAGCAGAACCCAACACGTTATCAATCGTGTCTACTTTTTGGATACTTGGCATGACAACATCGAACTGACTGGTTTGAGCAGGTTTTAGTCCATCGACACTGCCGCAGATAGCGATGACAGGTGTACGGCTAGCCTTAGCGATTTGGCTGATACCGCCTGCCACTTTCCCCATGGCTGTTTGTGCATCGAGCTTGCCTTCGCCAGTGATGACAAGGTCTGCCTCTGCGATATGCTGTGACAGGTGAGCCACTTCGGCAACCGTATCAAAGCCTGACTTTAGCTGAGCTTGAAAGAACGTCATCATCGCATAGCCAAGACCGCCAGCAGCGCCAGCGCCTTCAACGTATTGACAGTCTTCATAGCCATGCTGTCCACATATGGTCGCAAAGTGACTGAGTGCCTTGTCCAAAGTATTAACCTGCTCTGGGCAAGCGCCTTTTTGTGGCCCAAACACTGCGCTTGCACCCAGCAGACCGCATAATGGATTGGTCACATCACAAGCAACTTCAAATACCGTGTCTGATATCCTTGCATGCAGGCTAGTATTATCGAGCTTATGTAGGCTGGCAAGTGCGCCACCACCATGAGTGAGTAGGCTATCATTGATGTCATGAAATGTTATGCCTAACGCCATTAGCATACCAAGTCCTGCATCATTGGTTGCGCTACCACCCAGACCAATGACGATACGCTTAGCACCTTCTTCTAACGCATCTTCGATCAGCTCCCCAACACCATAACTACTCGCAATAACGGGATTACGCTCATCAGCTGTCAGTAGGTGCAATCCGCAGGCTTGAGCCACTTCGATAACAGCAGTCGCGTCAGGCAATAACAGATACTTTGCCGTAATCGGTCTCATCAATGGGTCATGTACTCTGACTTCTTTCCAGCGCCCGCCCAATACATAAGACAATACCGCTGAGGTACCTTCACCGCCATCGGCCATTGGCAACAGCTTATAGTCAGCATCTGGAAACACTTGGCTAAAGCCAGATTGAATGGCATGGCACACGTCCAGTGCTTCTAAACTTTCTTTAAACGAGTCAGGGGCGATCAAAATTTTCATACGGCTCTCTTTGAATATCTTAATGACACGATCATTGCGATAGTGTCATGTTTTAAAACGTTTACTTAGTAATAATCAAATAAACGTCTGTATAAATACCCAATCTCATGAACTAGATAAATACTAGGGTCAACAACCAGATAAATACGATGCTAGTCACACCTTGGATACCAGTGGCCATTGAATGAGCTTTGTACGCTTGTGCCACGCTCATACGACTAAACTGGCTAACAATCCAAAAGAAGCTGTCATTGGCATGTGAGATGGTCATGGCACCGGCACCAATTGCCATCACGCAGAACACGCGTCCAAGTTCGCTGTCTAGGCCAATCTGGCTCAATAGTGGGGCAACCATAGCAGAAGTAGTAACCAATGCGACTGTGGTTGAGCCTTGTGCTGTTTTTAGCGCAGCAGAGACGATAAATGGCATGAAGATACCTAAACCCAAAGCAGATAGCGTCGAACCTAAGTAATCACCGATCGGCGTCACTTTTAGCATGGCACCAAACGCGCCACCAGCACCAGTAATCAGTAGGATAGGGGCTGCCACTACCAAGCCTTGCGAGATACTATCGCTGATTTGCTGCGTTTTTTGCTCTGAATTAATTAAGAAAAACGATAAGAACAAACCGATAAGTAACGCAGTCAATGGGTTACCAATGAATATCAGAATTTCCGCTACTATGCTACTGCCAAATGGTGCGCTTGGGAAATTAGCAACCGAAGATAGACAGATTAATATGATAGGCACGATAATCGGTAAAAACGCCATTGTTGCTGAAGGCAAGTGACTGTAATCATCACGAGTCTTCATTCCTTCAGGCATTGCTGCTGGAGCATCTGCCGCATTGATATTGTCAGGAGTAGCGTTAAGAAAGCGATTAGACCACCACCAGCCAGCCAGTACCGCAACTGCTGTCACGACCACACCGACCATGATGACCAAACCTAAGTTTGACTCTAGTCCTAAATTACCTGCCGCCGCGATTGGTCCTGGCGTCGGTGGTACAAAGGTATGGGTAGCATATAGTCCAGTGGCCAAGGCAATGCTCATCGCGACACTTGATACATGTAGGCGCTCAGCCAAAGACTCTTTTAGAGAGTTCAAGATAATATAGCCAGAGTCACAAAATACAGGTATCGAAACGACTGCACCGACGATTGACATGGTCAAAGTAGGGAAGCGTGGCCCCAATACTTTGATGACTGACTCTGCCATTACGATAGCCGCACCCGTTTTTTCAAGAATTAAGCCAATAATCGTACCAAACACGATCACAAGACCGATATATCCTAAGATACCACCGAAACCATCAGAGATCGTTTTTGCGACAGTATTAAGTGGTACTTGATAAAATAGCGCGACCAAAAAAGCGGACAAAATTAACACTAAAAAAGGATGCCACTTCAATTTTGCGGTAGCGAAAATAATAAAAAGAATGGTCAGCACAAGCCAAAATACAATCATCACTGTCTCAATATGGTTTATATCTTAATGAGTTATTCACGCGAACAGGCATCACTAACGATACGAAATTTTAAAGGGGCATATTTTATAGCAAATAGACGCCGCTAGGAAATAGATTCGTTAAATAGTTGGCGCTGTTGACAAAAAATTGAGAGATACTTAATTTTAAAATGACGGAAATCAGTAAGAAAACGTCGAAGACGTGTGTGGAAATACTTGTATAACTAGCAATTGCTAATACTTCAAACCAAAAAAAACTGGCCATCTATAATGACCAGTTTTTGTCTAAACAATATTTACCTACCTGAGTAATGATTGTTTTTAGAATAGGTATTCTAAGGAGTGCCCTGATTGACAGTTAGGCAATCTTATCAAAAAAAGCTTTGTTATTGGTAGCAGTTGCAGTATCAAAGCTGACGTAAATGCCTTGATCATCCAACGTGGCATACCAATGATCATCATTGCCACTGGTCAGCAGCTGAAAGTATTTGTCATTGACTATTCTGCCAACTGTATACACCTCACCTTCGGAGTAGTATGCATTACCTTGAGTACAGATAAGCTTGTCATTGGTATGAATGTTATGATTTTCTTTCATGTTCTTGCGCCCTATTAGTACATTAGATAGCAGTAGATTATCAATTCTGCTAATAGTAATAAAGATGATTATATAGGCAGTATCTTGTTGTTTGGTATAGCGTTTTTAAGGCAATTGTTGCATTTAGTTACTACAATATTGCATAGATAACACCGTTATCATAGCAATAGATTTTTTGAAAATCCTAAGCTGTTTAGGAAGATATAAAATCCTAATTTATCGAGATAAAGGGGTGTAAGTTAGCGATATAAATAGTCTAAATACATAGACTTTAATGTCAAAAATGACGCACGTAAAAAAGCCAGCAACCTAAGTTGCTGGCTTTTTGCAGACTGAGTCTAACTATATAGAAGATTACTCTTCAGAATAGTCTTCTTCAGCAGCTTCTTCGTCAGCTGAATCTTCGTTGTTACCATCTTCAGAAAGAATAGTAACTAAGATGCTAGCAGTAACGTCATGGTGTAGCTGAATATCAACATTGTATTCGCCAACTTGACGTAGAGTGCCTTCAGGTAGCTTGATTTCAGCACGGTCTACTTCTAGACCTGAGTTAGTCAATGCTTCAGCGATATCGCGAGTACCGATAGAGCCGAATAGCTTGCCTTCGTCACCTGATTTAGCACGCATGATAACATTAACGTCAGTCAATGCATCAGCACGCTCTTGAGCAACAGCGATCTCTTTTGCTTCTTCAGCTTCAAGCTCAGCACGACGTGCTTCGAACTTTTCAATGTTAGCTTTAGTAGCAGGTAGCGCTTTGCCCTGAGGGATAAGAAAGTTACGTCCGTAACCTGGTTTTACATCGACAGTTTCACCGAGTTTACCAAGGTTGACGATACGCTGTAACAAAATAATTTGCATGAGTCATTCCTAGTTAGCGGTTAACCTTGATGGTTATCAGTGTATGGAAGTAGCGATAAATAACGAGCTTGCTTGATAGCAGTCGCTAATTGACGCTGATATTTAGTAGATGTACCAGTAATACGGCTTGGTACGATTTTACCATTATCACTAATGTACTGTTTTAGCAATTCAACATCTTTATAGTCGATGTGAGTGATGCCTTCAGCAGTGAAACGGCAGAATTTGCGACGGCGATAGAAACGTGCCATGAGTATTCTCCTTTAATTAGTCTTCACTGTTGTCGTTGTCGTCACTATCGTTTTCACGATTGTCTGGACGACGAGTAGTTGCTTTGCGTGCGCGTTTTTCATCGGCATTCTTGGCTAACTGCGACTCTTCAGTGACAGCTTCGTCACGGCGCATAACTAGACTACGAATGATCGCGTCGTTATAACGGAATAATTCTTCAAGTTCAGCTAAAGTTTCACCGTCAGTTTCAATGTTGAAAAGAACGTAATGAGCTTTGTGAATCTTGTTGATTGGATAAGCCAGTTGACGACGGCCCCAATCTTCTAGACGATGGATAACACCGTTGTTGTCTTGAACTAACTTGATGTAGCGCTCAACCATGCCGACCACTTGGTCGCTTTGGTCTGGGTGTACAAGTAACACCAGTTCGTAATGTCGCATTATGACTCCTTACGGATTAGTAGCTATTAACCCTATGTTAATAGCAAGGAGATTTATAAGGTAAGCCCAATTCTAGTCATATTTTATAAAAAACAATCAAGAATAAGCTTAGTTTATAAAGCGCCGTATTATAACAGTACTCGGCAACTAACACAAAGGTTAATCACCAAGCTACTGCCAATAAAATATAAAAAGAGGCTAAATAGTCTTTGATAAATAAAAAAGCCGCGATAGTACGCAGCTTTTTTGAGTGTAACGAGCTATAAAACCAATAGCCAAATCAAAATACTATTATTCGGATTTTGACTTTTTTACCAGTTGGCTACTGTCTGCTTTAACCACTAAGGTTTTGGCAAGTTTGTCATGCCAACCAATGTTTTCAGGGCTTTTAGATGCCATGTAATAATGGATAGCAATAATCACAAAGCCTAAAAAGCTGGTAAACGAAAACAGTAAGTTATAGATAATAAACAACAATAACGTACGTGTACCGATAAGCTTAATAAATGAAGGTAGGCGATGCGTGGTTTGATCCACAACACGAATACCAGTGATCAGCTTGCCTAGCGATTGACCACGCATGGTGATGAATACTAACTGTAACGCAAACAAGCCAAAAACCATGACTTGCGACATCATCAAAGTGCTACTAGGAAGACTTTCCATCAGGCTCATTAAGTATTGATAAGCTACATCCATATCTTGAATGTTCTGAAACTTGGTGTAATCCACGTCTAGCTTATTCAACGCCATGAATAATGGCAAAATGGCCAATATATAAAGCAAGCCATTTAATGCAGTCGCTAATACGCGTGACATGATTGGCGCAAGTACCACGTTGCCGACGACTTTATCATTGTCTGCAACAGCTTTTTTGAGAGTAGACTTATTCAGTGAGACATTGTTGTGCGGCGTTTGATGACGATTGGTCGTCATGTCGGCTTTCACGTTTTTAGGACGTTCAGGCTTGCCATATAGTCTGTCTAACGATACTGACTTATCATCTTTCGATTTATTAGTATCTTCAGGGAAGACGGTCACGTTATTGATGATAGAGTCGTTTACTTCAGGCGTGTTAGCACTGGTCGGGCGATACACCGTTTGGTTATTGGTAAGATCACCTATGCGCTGCCACTGAGCTAAGCCTTCATGCCACATCAAATCATCAAGCAATACTTCACCAGATGCCAGCATGATATTCAGCTGATCCAACTGATATGGGCCAGCTTGTACGTTATTTCGAGCAAGGAAAATCTGCATAATTGCCTGCATAGTTAGTCATGTCTTAGGACATTATATTAGGGTCTATTTGAAAAAATCAAATAGACCCTAATAGTGGTATCTTTAATGACTGTGTGAATGACCGCTGTGACTAAACGTAGCGGTTTACTTCGCTTCTTCACCAGCTAAGAAGAACCAAGTATCTAGTACTGAGTCAGGGTTCAATGACACTGAGCTGATACCTTGCTCCATTAGCCAGAATGCTAGATCTGGATGGTCTGATGGACCTTGACCACAGATGCCGACGTATTTGTTTTGCTTACGGCAAGCTTCGATAGCCATAGATAAGAGTTTCTTAACAGCAGGATCACGCTCATCAAATAGATGTGAGACGATACCTGAGTCACGGTCAAGACCAAGCGTTAACTGAGTCAAATCGTTAGAACCGATTGAGAAACCATCGAAATGCTCTAGGAACTCTTCTGCCAATAGGGCGTTGGTTGGTAGCTCACACATCATGATGACGCGTAGACCGTTTTCGCCGCGTTTTAGACCGTTCTTTTCGAGTAGCTCAATCACTTGTGCTGCTTCGCCAACAGTACGTACGAATGGAATCATGATCTCAACGTTGGTCAAGCCCATGTCATCACGTACACGTTTTAGTGCTTTACACTCAAGCTCAAAACAGTCACGGAAGTTATCAGACACATAACGGCTAGCACCGCGGAAACCAAGCATTGGGTTTTCTTCTGATGGCTCGTATAACTTACCACCAAGCAAGTTAGCGTATTCGTTTGATTTGAAATCTGACATACGAACGATAACGGGCTGATCCATAAAGGCAACAGCTAGCGTTGAGATACCTTCGACCAATTTATCAACATAGAAGTCAACAGGTGATGCATAGCCTGCGATACGCTCTTGGATTGCTTGCGAAATTTCACGTGGCAAGCTGTTCATGTTTAGCAAGGCTTTTGGATGCACACCAATCATACGGTTGATGATGAACTCTAGACGTGCAAGACCGATACCTTCGTTTGGCATTTGGGTAAATGAGAATGCGCGATCTGGGTTACCAACGTTCATCATCACTTTGAATGCTAGCTCTGGCATAGATTCAACAGAGTTAGTCTGTACTTCAAAATCAATCTGGCTTTCATAAATGAAACCAGTGTCGCCTTCAGCACAAGAAGCAGTTACGTCTTGACCATCAACCAATAGCTCGGTTGCGTTACCACAACCAACGATAGCTGGTACACCTAGCTCACGCGCGATAATAGCAGCGTGACAGGTACGACCACCACGGTTGGTGATGATAGCAGAAGCGCGCTTCATAACTGGCTCCCAATCCGGATCAGTCATGTCTGATACGAGTACGTCGCCTTCTTCTACTTTGTCCATCTCGTTTAGGTTGCTAACGATACGCACTTTACCTGAACCGATACGTTGACCGATTGAACGACCTTCACACAATACTTTTGCGCCAGTCGTGTCGATGACATAACGTTCCATCACGTTGCTGTCTTGACGGCTCTTAACAGTCTCAGGACGTGCTTGAACGATAAAGATTTCGTTAGTATCGCCATCTTTTGCCCACTCGATATCCATCGCTTGGCCATAATGCTGTTCAATCGTTACCGCTTGCTTGGCAAGTGAGGTCAGCTCTTCAGTAGATAACGAGAACTGCATGCGATCTTGTTTTTCAACATCAACGGTTTTAACTGATTTAGCCGTGCTGCCTTCATCACCATAAACCATTTTCTTATGCTTGCTACCTAGGTTACGACGAATAACTGACGGTTTGCCATTGGCTAGCAATTTCTTAGAGATGTAGAACTCATCTGGGTTAACCGCACCCTGTACAACCATTTCACCTAGGCCATAGCTTGAGGTGATGAATACCACTTGATCAAAGCCACTTTCGGTATCTAGCGTGAACATAACACCAGCAGCACCAGTTTCTGAACGTACCATACGTTGTACGGCAGCAGATAATGCAACGCCTTCGTGCTCAAAACCTTTGTGTACACGGTAAGAGATTGCACGGTCGTTGTATAGAGAGGCAAATACTTCTTTAATAGCAATTAGGACGTTATCAATACCGCGAATGTTCAAGAAGGTTTCTTGTTGACCGGCAAATGACGCATCTGGCAAATCTTCAGCAGTAGCAGAAGAACGTACAGCAACAGCGATGTCTTCGCCGCCACTCATGGTTTCAAATGATTGACGTACTTCTTGCTCAAGATCTTTTGGCAGTTCTTGCTCAATAATCCAAGTACGAATCTTTTTACCAGTTTCTGCAAGTTTTTTTACATCATCAACATCTAATGTTTTTAGTTCATTGTTGATTTTGTCAAGCAAGCCCGTTTCAGTCAAAAAGCGGTTGAATGCATTTGAAGTGGTGGCAAAGCCGCCTGGAACACTAACGCCTAAATCAGAAAGATGGCTGATCATTTCGCCAAGCGAAGCGTTCTTACCACCAACCATTTCGATGTCGTCTTTTCCTAGCTGATCAAGATTGATTACAAGTGCTGTAGATTGCGCTGCCATGATAACTCCAGAAAATAAGGTTATTTAGTAAAGATTATAACGGTGAATTATACCGCCATATTAGGACAATTTCGAGGGTTTTCATCAAAAAACTTGTTAAAAATATACAAATTGTGGGGTTTGCTACATAAATTAGGGCCAGTCCGATCAGGTTTCGTATTTACTCAGATGAAAAATATCATTGCTAGTGACGATGTTATGCGCTTATAAAAGCAATTACTGCATAAAATAAACGTATTCAAATAAGCCACATTTAGAGTATTTCCATAATTTATGTTTCAATCTTATGTATCTGTATAAAAAAAGCATAATAGAAGAAGCATAAAAAACGCCTTAATGAGAAGTGAATTAACTATGATGACAAGTTGAAAGACAATGTTGGTGCTAAGTGTACGCCTGTAACATTGATTTCTATTAAGAGGCTAATATGCGTATAATGTAGCGCATAGATAGTTGATGCACATTGCATGATAAATGTGCGGTATAGGTGCTGAAAAATGCTCGTTTTAAGAAGGCAGTTATAAAACCTAGTTATACGAGTTATAAAGGTAACTATAAAAAGCCGAGTAAAATTCACGCTATTAATAGTCAATAACTGCTAAACGTTTGCTAAGTCTGAATTATTACTAAGATCTATACCAAAAACTAAATGAAGGTCACTATTGAGTTTTCAACCGAGGTGTCAACGATATGTACTCAAGCAATCCATCTGAACAAATTAAGTCCACTATCCAAAATCGCCATGCGCTAAACTTGGACAGCTCACAAGCCATTAGAACGGCGTTTTTTATCTCAGATGGCACAGCCATTACGGCTGAGACACTTGGACGCGCTATTTTGAGTCAGTTTGCCTCGGTTCCTTTTGAAACAAGAGTATTGCCATACGTTGATAGCTTAGAGCGTGCAGAAGATGCGGTTGAACAAATCAATATGGCGTATCAGCGCGATGGGTCGTTGCCATTGGTTTTCGATACGATTGTCAATCCTGAAATTCGCGAAAAGATTAACTCAGCGCATAGCTGTAATTTAGATATGTATGAGGGTCTGATTGGCCGTGTTGCAGAAGAGACAGGTGTGGAGCCAGATGGTCATTCAGGGCACGCACATGATGATGTCGATTCTGAAACCTATAAAGAGCGGATCGATGCAGTGCATTTTGCGTTAGACAATGACGATGGTGCGCGTACTCGTCACTATAATGCAGCCGATATTATTTTGGTGGGTGTGTCGCGCTCTGGTAAGACGCCGACTTCTTTATACTTAGCATTACAATTCGGTATTCGAGCGGCTAACTATCCTTTAACCGAAGATGACTTGTACGACAATCAGTTGCCGAAAGCTTTACGTGAGCACAAAGACAAGCTGTTTGGTTTGCTTATTGATACTGATCGCTTGGTAAAAATCCGTCAAGAGCGCCGTGCAGGCAGCCGTTATTCTAGCTATCAGCAATGCCAGCAAGAGCAGCGCGCGATTCAGGGTATTTATATCACGCACGGTATCCCAAGCTTAGATGTATCAGAGATGTCTGTTGAAGAAATTGCCACACGTATTTTGCAGATGACAGGTCTCAAACGCCGTATTGGATAATGAATATCAGCTTAAACAGTATCTGTTCAATCGGTATTAATAAGTGCTCAGGCAGCTTTAATAAAAGCGCAAAAAACACTAATAAACATACATCATTTCATCCTAGATAATTATCATATAGAGAATACTATGATTTCAGCCTATCAATCTATAAAGCCATCGTTGTTGCTGGCAGGTTTAATCAGTGCAGCGACTTTATTGAGTGCTTGTCAAACATCTCCATTTGCAAAGGATCCAGTACCTGAGCCGCGCTATATTCCAAGTATTGTATTGGGAGAGGCGCAAACACTGACCGTCATGCCAAACCGTGTAGCTTGTGCTTCAGAATTGCCAATGCAGTGCCTGCTTGCTAAATCTAAAGACGGTAGCGTGTTTCAGATTCCTTACGACTGGATCGATGACTTCAAACCAACCCTTGGTACAGAGTACATCATTAGCGCCCGCCCGCAGATTGATGAAGGGCAACAGAGCGCTACTGGTCACTGGACATTGCAAAACATATTGTCACAACGTATGGTGGGCATGCCTTAGTAGGGCGATACTCAGTCATCTACATGATACAAACTCATCTACATATTGATTCATTTATATCTCAAACATTTACTCGATAAATAAATATAAAGAGGACATCATGGTAAGTAAAAGTGCAAGCGACGAGACCAACGATACTGGTAAAGATATTCATACCGAAGTATCAAATAAATCTAGCGGACACGTGCCAAGCCCTGAACATACCGAAGGTAAGAACAAAAAAGAAAAGATAGAGCAGACTCATGAACAAGTGACTGATGATGTCATGCATCATCCAGACCTAGTAAATCCGCTCGATGACACACGAATCGATATTAAATCTGGTTTTACCAAAGACTCTCGTCGTCTAAAAAGTGACGATCATGAGTATGAGTACGATGCCGTTGTTTTAGGGGCGGGACCTGCTGGTGAAGCCGCTGCTATGAAATTGACTAAGTCTGGTAAAAGAGTGGTCGTCGTCGATCCGCGTGATCAAGTAGGCGGTAACTCTACTCACGTTGGTACAATTCCAAGTAAAGCATTGCGTCAATCTGTATTTAACTTGATTAACTTCCGCCGCGATCCAATGTTTACCAAGGCGATGGAATATAAGCAAGTACCGCTAAATGAAGTACTCGCCAAAGCGCGTCAAGTTATTCGTCGTCAAGTCAGCACGCATACACGCTTTTATGAGCGCAACCGTATCGAAGTTATTCAAGGTTGGGCAAGTTTTATTGACGCACATACGCTACGTATTGAAGTCGATGAAAATGTTTATGAAACCATCACTTTCAATAAAGCCATCATTACTGTCGGTAGTCGTCCTTACCGTCCTGAGATTTTAGACTTTAACCATCCACGCGTTTTTGACTCTGACAAAATCTTGCAAATGGATTATGTGGTCAAAAAAATCATCATTTATGGTGCAGGGGTGATTGGTTGTGAGTACGCGTCTATCTTTACCGGTCTTGGCTACAAAGTTGATTTGATCAATAACCAAGATCAGTTGCTCAACTACTTAGACAGCGAAATCAGTGATGCCATCGCGCATGACTTTAGACAGTTCGGTGTGCTTATCCGTAGTAACGAAGAGATTGATCATCTTGAGACTCATGATGATTATGTAGTCTTGCACTTAAAGAGTGGTAAGCGCATCAAATCTGATGCCATTCTTTGGTCAAATGGTCGTTCAGGTAATACAGAAGGCCTGAATTTAGAAGCCATCGGGCTAAAAGCAAATGGCCGTGGTCAGTTAAAAGTAGATGATACTTACTGTACGGACGTCGACAATATCTATGCGGCGGGCGACGTAATCGGTTGGCCATCACTAGCTTCTGCTGCCTATGACCAAGGTCGCTGTGCTGCTGCCTTTATGGTTGGTGATAGTGATGCTGAGCCAGTATCTAGTGTACCGACGGGTATCTATACGATTCCTGAAATCTCTTGTATCGGTAAGACAGAGCAAGAGCTCACGGATGAAAAAGTTCCGTATGAAGTGGGTCAGGCATTCTTTAAACATCTGGCACGTGCCCAAATTATCGGTGAACGTTCGGGCGTATTAAAAATATTGTTCCATCGTGATACGTTAGAGATTCTAGGCATCCATTGCTACGGTAACCACGCTTCAGAAATTATCCATATCGGTCAAGCAGTGATGAAGTGTAAGAGCAACAATACGCTTGAATACTTTGTAAATACGACTTTCAACTATCCAACGATGGCAGAAGCATACCGTGTGGCAGCATTGAATGGTTTGAACCGAGTGTTTTAAACCACCGCTATTGATATCGTATAAATAAAAAAGCGTCTGCTACTATATTATTAATAGTGCAGGCGCTTTTTTATGCTCATAGATTTCATTAATTTGAGGATTTATAAATAGGCTTTTCTTTGCGGAATACGCTTGCGTAAGAACAGTAATAAAACGAAATAGAGCAACCATAAGCCAGCCAACGCATAAAACCCTATAGCGACCTGAGAGACACTGGCACCCATTTGATTAAGCTGCACAGAGGTATTGATTGCAGGCGTAGTCGGTACCAACCAACGTATGACTTGTAATACTTGAGGCAATTGGTCTGCTGGCCAAGGGTAGCCGCTTAAGAAGAATATTGGTAAGGAGATAAAAATTAAGATCTGCATACTGCGCTCACGCTGCCGGAACCATAATCCGAGCACGCAGCCGAGCGTTGCGACTGTCGGACAAAACAGCGCCAAAAACAGCAGCGTACCAAGCATGTTTTGTCCGCGTGGATAATGATGTAGCTCAAACGCCCACCCATAATAAAAGCAGCCAACGATAAAGCTAAGTGAGCTTAGAGCTCCAATACGTCCTAGCCAGCCACGTACACTCGTACTGTGACGGCGCTGCTCGTACCATGTGCCAATCAGCATTGCTGTCGCCATTAAAAGTGTCTGCTGTAAGATAATAACAGAGACAGCAGGTACGACATAAGCACCATAGCCTTCGGTTTGGTTATACAGTGACATAATCCGTAGCGGTACAGCTTGCGTGTTCTGCGCTGCGGTAGATGCATAAGCGCCTTTCGCAATACTTTTCTTTACCTTTATGCCGGCCGATACCGTACCTACTGCTTGAGAGAATCCCAATTGGACGTTTTTATTTAAAATAAAATAACCGCCATTACCCAGTACGCTAACGTGTGCTTGCTCTCCGGACTGAACTTGTTCTTCAAGACCAGCTGGAATCACCATATAGCCTGCAATTTGATCTGACCATATGGCTTCTTTGGCCGCCTGCTCATTGATAAATCGTTCAGTATCTAGGTATGGACTAGCACTCGCATAGCGAACAAGAGTACGCGATAAGTTGCTGTTGTCATGATCAATGATACCTACTGGCACATGATTGACCACCTCAGACGAGTAAGGCCAAGGATAGAAAAACCCATAGATGATAGGGGCGATAATCAACATCAAAAGTACGCCTTTATCACTAAAGACGTCTTTGAAAGTTTGAATAAAGCTGGTCCAAAAACTTTGCGAAGCAGGAGTGTCGGCTAAATTAGCTTTTGAGTATGTATGATTTGAGTGTGCAGACATTAGCGTGCTCCCCAACGTTCAGGATGCGCCAATGCGCGTTTGGTTAATAGTGCTGCAAGTAGCATGGCGATGATAGTGGCAAGCGCCAGACCGTAGACAATAGGTAGGGAGATGGCGATCGGTGCTTGCATTTGTAACTGTGCAATATGGAGTTTGAGATAATGCGTTAGCGGCAGCGCATTTGACCAATATTGCGCGCTATCACTAATCGCAATATATGGAAAAGTAACACCAGCAAAGGCGTAAGAAGGCGCTGAAATAAATCCAGTAGTCGATAGACCCATACGTAATGAAAAAGAATTCAAAGTAAAAATAGCACCAAGCCAGAATGACAGTATCATCAAACACAATAGGCCGATATATACTGCGATGATTGACCCAATGCTTATATTTTGGTTCGACGTTACAAGCCACAATACCAAAGCCGACCATAAGCTATAGGCCAATATTGACCAAAAGTATTTACCCAATAAACCAAAGACCAATACTGATAAGCTGACCGAATGGGGCACGTTTGCGCTTGAAGATGATGCTTTGTTATCGCTGCTATCTTGTTTGGTTGATAGCGAAGATGACGTTTTTGAAGCTCTGGATAAGGTTAGACTAGGTTTGCCTGTATCAATAAAACGGTACCAGCGACCGATATTCTTATCACGTAACTCGCGGCCAATCGTGGTTGCGCCAATGACCATTGCCAATATATGTAATAAGGCAGGTATGACGGTCGAAGCCAAAAACTGCTGATAATTGGTCGCAGCATTGAATAAGCTAATACGCTGCACACTGATAGGCGCGTAAGCCGTCATCGCTTGTGATGGCGCTACGCCTTGTTTGATCAATCGCTTGATCTCTACACCTGCGGATAATGTACTAGCGACCGCTTGGACACCTGCCTGAATAATACCAGAGTGTGTACCATACTGTGCATTGACTTGTAGAGTCAATGGAGCAGGCTGGCTCGATAAGATATTACGAGAAAAGTCCTCTGGGATAATGACAACAGCATAAATGTCGCGCTGTAAAATAGCAGCCTCTGCATCCGCTTGGGAGTAATAAAGCTGTCTGACTGTCAAAGTAGGACTTGCTTCTAAGTAACGTACAGCAGTATTGGCAACAGCGCTGTTGTCTTGATCGATGACTCCGATAGGCAAATCAGTAATTTGAGTCTGTGAGAATATCCACCATATTAACAGCACCGTTGCCAGTGGTATCCATACCACCATGCTAAAGTCCCAATGATTTTTTGCCAAAAAACGGCGCTCGTAGGCTGCACTGCGTAAAAAAGCCTCACTTAACTTAGTCAAGTGCATGGCTTACTCTTGGTTCTGATTGACAGGAGTAGGGTTGATACGTACAACCACACTCATACCTGAGCGGATACGGGCATCGGGCTTAGAGGGCCGTGCCTTTACCTCAAAAGTACGCACATCAAAACCATCATCGTTATTGGTCGGACGCCAAGTGGCAAAGTCTGATAAGGTCGATGTCGCATAGACGGTAAACTGTTTTGTATAAGGCTTATCCGCTGATGACAGCGCTGGGATAGTACCGGTAAATGTCTGACCAATAGCAAATTGATTTAAATAAGACTCAGTGACGTTAAGTACTACCCATTGGTCATTGGTATCCACCAACGTCAGGAGCGGAACCCCTTGACCGATGACTTCTCCAGCACTGACAATGACATTATCGACGACACCAGCGATAGGACTTTTTAGGTTCGCTTCCTCTTTTGCTACTAGCGCTTCATCGAGTTTGGCATCGACCTGTGCGACTTGTGCAGTGGCCGCTGACTTATCTTCAGTACGTGCGCCTTCTAGTGCCAAATCATATTGCAAGCGAGCTGCTTCGGTTTGATCCTGAGTAGCAAGATATTGAGCATACGCCTCATCGCGCTTTTGTCGCGCCATCAAACCTTCTTCGTAAAGGCGATTGACACGCTGATAGGTGTTTTCTGCCAAGTCAGACGCGGCTTTATTGGCTTGCCAAGCGGCTTTTGCTTGGGCGATTTCTTGCGGGCGCGCACCATTTTCTGCTTTGTCTAATTGGCTTTGCGCGATTTGCTTACCAGCACGTGCTTGATTAATCTTGGCATTAATCTCAGGTGAATCCATCTCCACCAGTTGCTGACCTGCTGTTACCGTATCACCCTCTGTTACCATAATTTGAGCAATGCGCCCTGGTACTTTTGCAGCGATCGACGTTTGCTGCATTTGCATTTGCCCTTGCAGCGTAATAACTTCTGGCTCGCTATGCGCATTACTTTTGTATAAGCCGTACGCAATCGTACCAAGGACAATCAGTATGAATAGGGCAAGTAATGCTTTTTTCATACGCGCAGATTTGTCAGTTTTAGAGGCGTCACGATTAAAAGCAGGTGTCGGTTGCTCTGGTTCAATATCAGACACGTCTTCCACAGGATCGACTGAATTTTGTGTATCTTGAGAGGTCACTGACTCGGTTGCATCAGCTGATTTATTTGAGTCGTCTGATTCGCGTGGTAATTCTGTCATGACAATGAGATTCCTAAAGCAACAAAGTTGAAAATAAAGGGTTTATTACTAGTACACTCGAAACGCATAAGGCTTGGCGTTGTCTATAGTTTCAGCATTAAAAATAGCACCAAGGGCGACGATAAATGCTGAATAATAGAGCCATAGCATGATGACCACGGCAGCTGAAAGCGCGCCAAACTCAGCACTATAATTATTAAAATTTTGCACATAAATTGAAAACAAAATGGACAATATAATCCATAAAACCGTTGCTAACGCAGCGCCCGGCATCAATTTTTTGAGGGCAACAGCATCACGATTTGGGGCTAGACGATAAAGACCTAAAAAGCTTAAGAATATGATACCCGTCAATATTGGCCACCTGCTCCAAAGCGCAATCGTCTTAGCTATCTGAGGGAAAGGAAAGTAGGCGGCTCCCAAAGGAATAATCGCGATAGAAGAGACCGCGATAATCAATACGATTACTGCTGCAAAGGTTAAGCCAACTGCGCGGATCGTGCTTTGTACAAAACTACGCTCCTGAGTGATATGAAACGCAAGGTTGATAAGAATAATTAAAGACTTGATACCTTTAGAGCCCGCATAAAGTGCGAGCAAGGACGATATAAGCAAGCTGAAAGTCAGGGCAGACGTAGTCGTAGAAACCAACTCGCTCAGACGGGAGTTGAGTACTTCATATACTGTATCAGGTATAAATTGACTCAAAAGCGCGATTTGCTCTTGCATCTCGGCAGGAGAAAACGCAAGACCATAAAGCAGTACAAACACAGCCATCACTGGAAAAATTGATAAGAATCCAAAGAAACCTACGCTTGCGCAATGCGCCCAAACATTAGAATTATTGGCAATACGCCACGTTTCTAGTAACGTCTGTAGCCAGTTTTTTATCGATTTAGAGGTCAATTCTTTCATAAAAGCAGCTGTTCGTAATAGGGTTGGTAATAGTATTTTTGATGTCGACTTCATGGTAATACAAAGCATTTATCAGCACGACTTATGGCTGCTCACGTTACATCATTGCTCAGTATATAAAGTAGGCAATTGAATGTCAGCGGCATTGAGATAAGCATTAAAAGCAAGTGGCGTACCACAGCTTTGCATGAGGGCAGCCAGTGACTGTACATAGTCATTAGCAGCCTGTGCTTGCTCGGTACGTGCTTTGAGCGATTGCGTTTGTGCTTGCACCACGTCAACGGTGGTATTTACACCTTCTTGTAATCCTAAGCGTCGTAGTCGCAATACTTCTGCTGCCAAATCAACATTACTTTGCAATGCCTGATAGCGTGATTGGGCATTATTGACATCGTGCCAGTTTTTTTCTACCAGTAGCAATAAATTGTCACTAACTTCAATCTCAGAGAGATCGGCCTGACGTATTTTGGCACTACTGGATGCTAATGATGCTGCTTTATCGAGTCCGCCCCATAGTTTCCAACTGGCAGATATACCAGCGACCCAGCTTGGATCTTTCTCTACCTGACCATAACCGTATAATAATACCGTAGGCTTGTAGCCCGTATCTGATAGCGCATGTAACTGCTGAGCCTGTGCCCGCTTGGCTGCAACTTTTTGCAGTCCAGGATGGTTATTTAGTGCCAAGTCCTGAAAGTAGCTCACATCTGGTAGAGGGCGACTAGAGACAAACAAAGGCGTAGTTGGTTTGATACGGTAGTCGGTACGTAGTAGACGCTGTAGCGCAATCATAGCTAGGCGCGCGTCATTATTGGCATTGACGGATTCACTCTTGGCATCCGCAAGCGCAGACTGTGCTTCTAGTCTATCGACACGTGAGATAAAACCTTCTTCAAACAGACGCTCGGCCATATGGTCGGTCTGTTGCAATGTATCGTAAGCATCTTCTCGTAAGTAAGCAGCGATAATCGCTAACTGTGCCTTAAAATAACGCTCAATTAACGTATTATAAAGCTCATTTTTATCCAGTACACTATCAGCCATCGCTTCTTGCGTACGTGCATCCGAGGCACCAGTCAATGCGTCTGTACGTCCAGCAGTATAAATAGGCCAAACGACTCCAAGACCTGCACCCGACGTAGAGCCTGAGCGCTTGAGGTTATAAGAGTCGGGAATACGCTCACCGACCAGCTCACCAAAGTCTGGTAAGTCTGCTGTAGGAGGGACTATGTTATCTACGCCATTGTTTACTTCGTTGACGATACCGCTTCTGAGAGAAGATAAATCTATATCCTCATCTAAATGATAGGCACTGGCAGATACTCGAGCAAATACGAGCGGATTGTCGATAGTTCTGAGCGCGTCAGTTTGGTATTCACTAGCGGCAATCGCTGCTTGATTGGCAGCGATTTTAGGTGATACTTGTACCAGCAGCTTCTGCGCTTGCTCTAAGCTCAAAAAGCTTGAGACGTCTAATGCGTAGCTGTTATCGACGGCTTTATGTGTAATAGGGTCAACAAGCGTAGACAGTGCCTGCGACTCAACGTGTTGAGGGTTTGGTAGTGTATGAAAAGGCGCTACAGCTGGTTTATCATTATCAGTCGGACTATCAGTATCTATGATTTGTGTCACAGCCACTGGTGTAACATCATCTGACGCTTCTATACTGTCAGCGTCAGTGCTCGCGTAAGTCATGACAGGCACACTCATGACTGCAACTGTCATCATAGCAGTCGGTAGCGCTGATAAAATGAATTTCATAAGTCACATAAGCCATTAATTAGAATGTAAGGTATTATAAAATAAGGAACAGCCCCGATAGATCTCATTGCTCAGGATATAAAGTTGCTGAACTATTATAGACTATTTGCCAGCTAGCGAAAGAATGATGCTTAAATAAATCATTCATATTCTAATATAAAAATACGTCTATATTAAAAGTGCTAACAAGCGGTCATTCGTCATAAGAGGTACACTGTAGAGCCACAATGGTGACGGGTCAATGCTCAGTATTTTGTTGTTTTCTATTGTGTGACTAGTAGCAGTATGATAGAGGTCTGATTTAATTTTTAAATATCTGTTTATAAGTAACAACATAGCCAATAAAGCGTTTTAGATTCAAGCGATTTAGTTTTAAATAGTTTTTGTTTTTAATCTTATTATGAAAGCATTTAGGCAGTAATTAACAAATAAAAAATGCTCAATAAGTAGCAATTAATAAGAATCAGTCAATGAATAGTCACTAAATGGCTATTAAGTAGAATAAATAATATTAGTAGAGGGTGTGTCATGGCAGGGTATATTTTAGCGTTGGATCAAGGGACCACATCGAGTCGAGCGATATTGTACGATGATCATGCGCGTCCTATCAAAATGGTACAACAGCCAACGACGCTGCAAACACCAAGAGCTGGATTCGTTGAACAAGATGCACAGCAGATCTGGCAAACTCAGATTAGCTGTGCACATGATGTTATTAATCGGGCAGGGCTGCTTGCCACTGACGTTACCAGTATCGCAATTACCAATCAGCGAGAGTCGATTGTGATGTGGGATAAGCAAACTGGCAAGCCACTGGCTCCTGCCATCATTTGGCAGGACAGGCGTACCGCAAATTACTGTAAGACGCTCGCTGCTGAAAGTGCTAGCAATAGTATGAATGACCCTGTGCATCCGGGTGTTGATAGCGTCAACATGGCACATGAAGTTCAGCGTATTACAGGCCTGCGTTTAGACCCGTATTTTAGTGCCAGTAAGATTGCTTGGTTACTCGAAAACAATCCGAAGCTTAGTGTACGAGCCAGCAGAGGTGAGATAGCGGTCGGCACGATTGATAGTTGGCTGATTTATAAGCTCACAGGCGGGGAGCATGTCATCGATGTTACCAATGCTTCTCGTACATTGTTATTTGATATCCATAAACTAGCATGGTCAGAGGCACTCTGTGACCGTTTTGCTATACCTATGCATATATTACCTAAAGTACTATCGTCCGACGGCGATTTTGGCAAAACCAAAAGAGGCCTGTTTGCAAAGCAAATACCTATTCAAGCAGTATTGGGTGATCAGCAAGCAGCGCTCTTTGGGCAAGGTTGCCTTGATGCAGGCATGGCCAAAAACACTTATGGCACAGGCTGCTTTATGCTGATGAATATTGGCCAACAGCCAAAATTGAGTGAGCATAAGCTACTAACCACCATCGCTTGGCAACGTAAAACGACACCAATTCGTCCAGACAATTTGTCATTTGATCAAATTGTACAGTCAGGCAAACGCATGCTACAACCGCCCAAAAAGGAAGTCACTTATGCTCTAGAGGGCAGTGTCTTTATGGCGGGGGCTATCGTTCAATGGCTGCGTGATAATTTGGGTATGATTCAGCAGAGTAGTGATGTCGAGGACCTAGCCCGTCAAGTGGACAGTAGCGAAGATGTTGTTCTATTACCTGCTTTTACTGGACTGGGCGCGCCTTACTGGCGTTCGGATATTAGCGCTAGCATCACAGGTATGAGCCGCGGCACTACTAAAGCACATATTGCTCGCGCTGCATTGGAGGCTGTTGCTTATCAAACCTATGATGTGCTTATCGCTATGCAAAAGGATAGTCCTCATCCTTTGACTGAGCTGAGAGTAGATGGCGGCGCTGCAAATAATGATTTACTCATGCAGTTCCAAGCAGATTTGTTGGGTGTTCCGGTATTACGTCCTAGAGATACAGAGATTACGGCAAAGGGCGCAGCACTCCTCGCAGGTTTAAAGACTGGGCTGTATGACGAATCGACCATGAAAGCTTCATGGCAGGTAGATCGCGTGTTTGAACCAAGTATGTCGACTGATGCTCGTGAACAGCATCTTACTAAATGGCAACGGGCTATCAAAAGGTCCCTGATGCCGTTATAAGATTGATTTACTTAGTAAATTTATTGTGATCGTACATTTATAATTACTCAAAGTATGAGGCTGCCGTACACAAGTGTGATAAAGATACAGGCTGTAACGCAAGATAATCGCAATACGGACACAGTTTACAAAATCGGCCTATCTGTCTTTACCTATAAATTTTTATACTTCAATTAGATTTAGTAAGACCGCTAGTTTTTAGCAGATAAATAATTCAATAAATAATAAATAATTTAAGGACAATACTATGAGTAACCATGATGCTATCGATCGCAGTGAAGTAAAACATATGTCAAAAGAGACAAAAGAAGATTTAAACGCAGACATCATTACCGGTGAGCCAGGTTCACATCCAGTAGGTACAGGTATCGGCGGTGTAGGCGGTGCAGCAGCAGGTGCAGCTATCGGCACAATGGCAGGTCCACTAGGTACGCTAATTGGTGGTGCTATCGGTGCTATCGTTGGTGGCGGCGCAGGTCATGCAGCAGCTGAAGCCATTGATCCAACTCACGAAGAAGCGTACTGGCGTGCAGAGTACGCAAATGCAGATTATCATAGAGAAGAATACGATTTCGACCGTGACTTGCATCCAGCATATGCAGTTGGTTATGCGAACCGTGCTCGTTATCCAGTAGATGCTCGTTTTGAAGATCATGAAGCTGACTTAGAGCGTTCATGGCATGAAGTGAAGGGTGATTCTCGTTTGGCGTGGGATGAAGCGCGTCTAGCATCACGTGACGCATGGCATCGTGTATCGTAGTACGTGTTTTACAAGAAAGTCAGATGTTAAAAAGACTTATGAATATGACTACTGTTTACGCAATGACTTTAATAGATAGTTAACTTAACAGGCGAACGGTCTCTTAAAAAAGCTGATAATAGATTACTATTTCGTTGCTGAAAATAGATTGATTGTACGATTGGTTCTATTAATGACTTTGACCAGCAGTATGTATGTTATTTTAAAACTTCCAAAGTCAACCTTTGGAAGTTTTTTTTGGCATAAAATTTGCTATGAATATAATATAATATAAGAAAAACAGGGGACTTATGACTAATAATGACGGTAGTAAACAGTTTTATATTGCCACAGCTAATTTATTGAACTTTGCTAACCCTAATCGCATTTATTATAAGAATGCCCCAGCTTATGATAATAAAGCCTATGAGCATAAGCGACGTGGTCTGACAGATCTGCTGGCTAAAGCACACGCTGATATCATTGCCGTACAAGAAGTATGGGATAGTAATGCACTAGAAGCACTAGCTGTCGCACTAGGATTCAAACCAGAGCAGGTGGTTATTCCACTTGCAAGCAATGACACTGCAAATCCATATACTCAAGGTAGAGGCGCACAGAATACACCAGCCGTTGGTATTATTAGTCGATTTGAGCAATTAGAGACGACCTTATTAGAAGAGATTGCACCAAAAGCTGTGATTGATATCCCCGATATCGGGCCTCATCAGCATTTTAATCGTCCACCTTTGATATTGCGTGTTGACGCATATGGTCAACCAATAACGATCATCACGGCGCATCTAAAAAGTAAACGTGCGTTTTTCTTACGTGACGAAAATGGTAACCTATTAGAAGACATGGATGATCCAAATATCCGTATTCGTGCCAAGCTTCGCAGTTTGTGCATGCGTGCTGCAGAGGCGGCATCTATTCGTATGTCGATCATGGAACGTTTGCATCACACGCGTGAGCCATTGATACTGCTTGGCGACATGAATGATGTGACTGGTAGCGTAACGACCCAGCTAATGACTGAGACTGGCGAGGTTAATTATGATAAAAGTATGCGTGATGTCGCACTTTTTGACGCCGCTCGTATTCAAGCTCGCTATGGTTGGATGAAAGATGTGGCTTACACCCATATTCATCAAGGTATGCCAGAAGTGATCGATCAGTTATTTGTTTCAGAAGAGTTTTTGCCTGATAGTAAGTTTTCACTTGGTCATGTTGAACGAGTCGATTATTTTAATGATCATTTGAAATGGGACTATGACGATAGAGTGACCGATCATGGTATTATAAGGGCGAAAATAAAACTCAAAGATTAACTTTATAAAATTAGACGGTTAGCTCTATTAAATTGCTGAGCGTATTATTGTTTTTAACCTATTCATGTCCCTTGCTTGATGCTATACAAGCGTTTATGATGCCTCTGCATTGAATATAGTAGTGACCATATAGGCTTTATATTTTAGCCAACAGGCAACTATCCTTGATTTGAGGATAATTACTATTCGATGAAAGTTATATTTATAAAATAGGGCGTAACATTAAGAGATTTACAATGAGTGATAACAAAGACGAAAAGATCGAAGATGTGTTGGTAGATTCGGAATTGGCAAAGAAGCTTGTACCTAATAAGTTTAAGTTTACTAGCCAGCAAGGTCGTGCACGTCGTCAAAAACTATTGGCTGGTGCCAAAAAGTTGAGCGAAACACATGCTATTAACGATATTACGTTAGCAGCTGTGTGTGAAGAAGCGGGCATACCAAGAGCTTCTGCTTATCATTTCTTCCCTAATATTGAAGCAATATTTTTAGCATTACGCTTTTTAAATGCGATTGAAATATTAGAGATGGTAGAGACGGTCGATATTGGTAACTATGACAGATGGCAAGGGTATCTAACGGCGCTTATCGATCGTTGTATTACGATATTCCATAACGATGAGACCAAAGCCAAGCTTATCTATGACACCAATACACCTGATTTTGAAGGTGACAGCTTTGGTGAAGATATGGATCATCAAATTGTTGATCTGGTCTATAAGCGTTTGTCAGAGCGTTATGAGATGCCAAACTTCCATGATATCCAAGATATCTTGCTGATTGCTTATAGCATCGTAAATGCTATTTTTACGTTGTCTTATCGCCGTCATCAGAGTATTACTGAAGAGTATATCCAAGAAGCAAATACAGCATTTATTGCTTATTTACGTTGTTATCTACCAGAAAAGTTGCCACGTAAAAACCGCTAATTG
>Ga0207897_100145_pt1 | contig 33762 bp, 23 predicted proteins | sample LinPmetageLP42_FD_184054 | JGI IMG/M metagenome (GOLD analysis project Ga0207897, IMG submission 184054) | Marine viral communities from the Pacific Ocean - LP-42 (SPAdes) | ecosystem: Environmental > Aquatic > Marine > Oceanic | place: Pacific Ocean | collected 2010-08-27
TATATCCTCTATTTTCTTCAGCTATAAGTACGTCAAATTTTTTGTTTTTTTCTGCATATGCTATTAGCCATGACTGCACCTCCTGATGAGAACCATCATCCGCTATAATTACTCGGTAATTATCGAAGGTACTACTTTCAATAGATTCTATACATAGTTTTACATCTTCAAGAGCATTAAAAACAGGAATTACTATGCTAACACTTGTATCACCGAGAAGATTGTCTTTCTTCAAGTTATAGTTACCTATAATACTTAGTTGGTACTCTCGGGTATAATTTAAATATGTATCACTATCGAATAAATCGCTCTCCAACCTTAATGGTTCTGGATAATACTGTGCATTAAAGGCATCGACCAAACTTAAAGGAAAGCAGTTATATAGTTGATATTTAATAACAACACGCCACCACTCAGAAAAAGAATTTAGATCCAAGCTATTTTTATTATTTAGTATCAAACAGTTTGGCTTTATAACTTCAAACAACTCTGGATTACGAGAGTTAAAATTACTAAAAACCCTATCACTATTAATATCTAACGATACTCTATTATCTAGAAACTGCCTCTCTCCCAAAAAGAATATTTGTGTTTTTGCATCACCAATAAACTTATCAATATTTGCATAAGTTAAACTATTAAGATAGTTGAAAGAACTCACCCATACAGTATTCTCATACTCTGGAAATAGTATATTAGAGTTTAAACAATGAAACGTTTCCATTAACGACAGACTTTCTATAAAAAACCCTGAATCCTGATAAACCCATACAGTCAATTCTTCACTTTGTATAGGAACACCAAAATATATATAATCAATATCTTTACTTATATTTTGAGGATTTTTAAGCTGTGTGTTTCCAGAGTAATTAAACGTATAAACGACCGTTCGCGCCCTCTCCCTAGTACGCTTATAGTTATTGTATTCATATACAGAGACTTTTTGCTTGCCGTTAAGCATTTCAAGGTAGTCTCTTTTATAGACTGATCTCCTTCCTTCAAAATATCCTCTATTACTATAATGCTCAATCGGGTCTATTTTATTCCTAGCTAAGTCGGAATTAAACTCAGAATACTTCTCCCAATCATAGTTTGATAACTCATTATCTTTTATAATAAACCGAGGCTGAGATATGCGTTTTCTATTTGCATCTTCACCAAGACCTTCGTCTTTTTTGACTAGTCTTTTTTCTCTTTGCCCAAATCTCATATAATGAAGTAATGGGTTAATTCCAGACTCTTTCACATCTGGATTATTCTCTAAATAATAGTTTGTATTAAAATATGGATTAGGATTACGTCGTTCTCTTACTCCGTGTAGCACATAATGAAATAAAGGGTTAACTCCTGCTTGTTCAATATCAGTATATGTTTTTAAGTAATATTCTGTGTTAAAAAAAGGAGAAGGGTTTTTTAGTTCTTTAGCTCCATACTCGATGTAATGCCAGATGGCATCGCCAACAACATCAGAATAGCTTTTATGATAAAAACTCACATCAAATAAATTGCTGCTCTTAATAACTTGATAAACTCTTTCTAATTCTTGCTCAGTCAACACTGTTTGCCTCCGATTATTGGTTTTTATATGCTACATTTAAATATTAGCTCGGTTATAGAAATTTATAGTTAATATCTCTACCGACCATACTCATCACTAAACCGAACAATATCATCTTCTCCAAGATACGCACCAGACTGTACCTCAATTATCTCAAGCGGCACTTTACCTGGGTTTTCAAGAGAGTGTATCTCGCCTATTTCTATATAAGTTGACTCATTCTCACGCAGGAGATGTTCAGTTAACTTGTCTTTATCAAACCCTTTTTTGACCAGAGCAGTACCACCTACGACCACCCAGTGTTCCGCTCGATGATAATGCATTTGCACTGACAGCTTTTGTCCGGGTTTGACAGTGATACGTTTTACTTGGTAGCGATTGCTACTATCCACACTATCAAACTGCCCCCAAGGTCTGTGTACCTCACGGTGATAAATGTATTCAGGGCGCTTCTCCTGTTTTAACGTGCTGACCAAATCTTTGACTTCTTGCGCACAATCAAGGTTGGCAACTAACAACGCATCATCTGTCTCAATAATAGCCACATTATCAAGGCCAATGGTGGCAATCAGCTTTTTATTTTCAGAACGAATGATGCTATTGGTCGTTTTTATGGTGATAGTATCCGCATCGATAACATTACCATCTTTATCTTTGTCTCGATAATCCCAAATAGCATTCCATGAGCCAAGGTCATTCCAATTGACATCGAGCTTGGCAACTAGGCCTTTATCGGTATGCTCCATAATGGCATAATCTAAAGAATCATCAGGACACTTGGCAAAAGCTGCTTCATCTATAGTATAAAATTCTGGATGAGTGTCGTCAGCTATGTAGGCAGCCTGACAAGCCTTTAAAATAGCAGGCTGATATTTTTCCATCTCCGCGACTAAAGTACTTGCTTTGAACATAAAAATACCGCTGTTCCACAGGTAGTCGCCATGTTCTAAATATTTATTTGCGGTTTCTAAGTCTGGTTTTTCTACAAACTGAGCAATCGCACGCAGTTTGTTTTGGTTCTGCGCATTTATATGCGCGCCCATCTGAATATAGCCGTAACCTGTCTCAGCTACGGTAGGAGTGATGCCAAACGTAATGATGTGCCCAGACTCTGCATACGCAAAACTCTGGTTGATGCTATCGAGCAGATCCTCAATATTGGCAATGGCATGGTCAGAAGGTGACAGTAATATAATACCGTCATCATGATGCGCTATGATGTGTAATGCCGCTAATAATGCCGCTGGTGCGGTGTTCTTACCCATGGGTTCAAGAATGATATCTGCTTCAACGCCGCAGTCCGTAATTGCGTCGGCAGCGAGGAATTTATGGTCTTGGCTACACAGTAGTAAGTTACCCGCGATATCAATACCAGATAGCCTAGTTAAGGTTTCGGCTATCATTGATTGATCACTGGCCAGATTAAAGAACTGCTTTGGGTAGGCTTTACGAGATAGTGGCCATAGACGACTGCCAACACCGCCAGCCATTACTGCATTGAATAACTTCATTAATTAACCTTATTTAATTGGAAACTGCAAGAAACTAAATAATTTCTCAGCTATTTCCTAAATAGCATCATCGGTCAGTTTGTTACACTAGTAAGTGCTGAATGTATCATTATACATAAAACCTTATCCTAGGTACTAGGCATTTGCTAGGTTCTCCAGATATTCATACTCATTGTGAATATCTATTAACTTAACCCTAAGCTCAACAGATAATGCATTCGAATATTTCTTACTTAAAGTTCATGATATACTTTTATTAACTACATCTGAATAGAAATTATGGGGTTTTATGGACACTCATTTCCTACATCACGTTTTGCTACATCTGCATATTTTTAAAAATGCAGGTACCACCTTCGATCGTGCTTTATCAAAACTCTTTCAAGATCAAATGACTTCTTACGATACTGAAAATCCGGGTGCCCGTATTAGCATCGAACATCTAACTCAAATACAACAAGCTCATCCAGAATCTCGGGTCATTACATCACATCAAGTAGGGCTACCCGTACCTGTCTACTCAGGTGTAATATTCCATCCTGTCTTTTTCTTACGTAACCCTATAGAGCGTATCCAATCATGCTATCACTTCGAAAAAGACGTACAAAAGTTGATGAATGATGACGTTACGATGGAGATGTATGTTCGCCGAAATTTAAATAATCCAAAAATTAATGCATGCTTTGGAATACAACTTGCGACCATTGCAGACAACCGTTATATAAAGAACTGGAATCGTGATGAGCTGACTGACATCGTTGTCAATAGCGCATTAAATAACATGCAGACGGCTAGATGTTTTGGTTTAGTAGATCGTTTCGATGAATCTTTTGAATTCATTTGTCACCGTTTAGAGACTTACTTTCCTGAGCTTACAAAAAACATTAAACCTGCTCAGCAGAATATATCAGAAGCCTCCAAAAATATCGATGACAAAACCAAATATGTTCAAGACAACCTTTCCAAAGAGACTTATTCTAAGATGTTAGATGCGTTGAAGGGAGAAATTATTTTATATGAAACTGCTCAAAAAGTATTTGAGAACAGATACAACAAGTACTCAAAAAGAACCTAACTGAAAAGACAGACGGTCAACATAAAAAAACTGATAGGAGTGGTGATATAAATGTTCGTTTATAAATACAATAAACTCACTAAAAAGCAACTAGAAATAGTTCGCCAAATAAAAAATTCAAAATTATTTAATGAAATTTGGTATAAAGCCCATTATCCAGATGTTGTCGAAAACAATTTTCACCCTATCACTCATTATGTACTACATGGAAATGACGAAGGCCGTGACCCTAGTCCTCATTTTAATACCAATTTTTATAAAAAACATGCGGGTATCGCAGATGGCGTTAACAGTCTATACCACTATATAACGCACCCAGATAACCAAGAGTACGTGACTGAAAGCCAACTAGCACGTATCGACCAGGATATGACGCGACTTAAAAAAAGCAATCTATTTGATGCAGATTATTACTTGGACACCTATCCTGATGTCATCAATGCTGCAGTAGACCCTGCTCTACATTACCTGAATAACGGTTGGAAAGAAGGCCGAAACCCTTCTAAGCTTTTCGATACAGGGTTTTATTTGTCCAAGCATCCTGATATCAGACAAGCTGGTGTTAATCCGCTCATACATTTTCTTCTTCATGGCGTTCATGAAGGTCGACAAACGTCCCCTGCGATATTTCATCAAAACCTGTCTAAACTCCCTGCATCGTTGAGAGAGGATTATTTATTGGTTAAAAGTAGCAATACTTTTGATCCTCATTTTTATTTGAATAAATATCCAGATGTTCTAAATGCAGGAATGGACCCGCTTACCCATTACTTACAGTTTGGGTCTTTCGAAAATCGTGATCCGAGTGCCACTTTCAACAATCGCTATTATAAAGCTCAAATGACTCCTGATGAGGTTAAGACACTCAACCCTCTAGTCCATTATATAAAGATTGGTCAAACTCAAGGCTATTCTACCAATGCTTTGAGTCAAACCATCCCTCAAGCGTTGGCAACGGGGCACTTTTTTGATGTCGCAGCTCAGCCAGATGCGCCAGGTACTATCGCCGTTATGGCTCATATGTATTATCCAGAGCTTAGTGACACCTTTGTCAGATACTTAAATAACATACCCTACCCTTTTGATCTATTGGTATCCACCGATACTGCAGACAAAGCCATTATTTTAAAGAACACATTTAATAAAATTGATAACTTAGATACTCTAAACATTAAGGTACTACCTAATCGTGGTAGAGACATTGCTCCGATGGTTATTGGGTTTGCCAAAGAGATGCTAGAGTACGATTTTGCCTTGCATCTGCACTCCAAGAAGAGCCCCTATGGAAGCGCTTTATCAGGTTGGCTTGATTATAGTCTTGATAATTTACTACATAGCCCCGTCTATATAAGTCATCTGTTGGATAAGCTGGCGGATAAGAAGAAAAATATTGGCGCCTTAACTGCCCTACCATTTCCAGCAATTGTAGAACACATGCACTGGGAAAGCATGTTGGATTATGGGAAGAGCACCCTGACCAAACTTGGCATAGATAACAACATACTCAGTCGCTTTGAGCTGCAATTTCCAGCAGGCTCTATGTTCTGGTTTAGACCAAAAGCAATGGCTCCCTTATTCTCAGGTAAATTAAGCTTAGAGGACTTTGAGACAGAAGATAGCCAGATGAACGCTACCTTAGCACACGTTATTGAAAGACTGTTTCTTTACATTGCTGCAGATAGTGGTTATGACTTTGAGGTTATTCGCCCTGCCAGTCCATTTGAAGGTGCTACGCCATTCTTACTCAGTCATCAACGCGATCGAGGTTACCAAATCTCTCATGTTGATGAACCAATGGTATCGATCATTGTACCTGTTTATAACGAGTGGTCTTATACAGCAGATTGTTTGGCCTCTATACTTGCCTTTACCAATCAAGATGAAACGCCATACGAGATTATATTAGCAGATGACTGCTCAACCGATGAGACAATCAACGCCAGCAATCATTTTAAAAACTTAATCATATCGCGCACACCAAAAAACCTAGGCTTCTCTGGTAACTGTAATCTAGGGGCAAGTAAAGCTCGTGGGAAATATCTTCTATTTTTAAATAATGACACCCAAGTTCAGCCTCATTGGCTCTCGAGCTTAACGTCTGTTTATGAGAAGTACCCAGAGACACTCATCACAGGATCAAAGTTAATTTATGCTGACGGTAGCCTACAAGAGGCAGGTGGTATTGTTTGGGAGAATGCAGGCGGCGCCAACTATGGCCGTAATGATGACACACCTAGTAAACCTGAATATTGTTATATCAAACCTTGCGACTATATTTCAGGCGCAGCCTTAATGGTCACCCACGAGTTTTGGGGAAAGGTTGGCGGTTTTGATAAGTTATTTGAACCCGCTTATTATGAAGACACTGACCTATGCATGCAGGCGAGAGATAATGGTGGTCAGGTAGTTCTGCAGCCAGCCTCCCAAGTAGTTCACTTTGAGGGCAAATCGCATGGTACAGACACAGGCTCAGGCATCAAAGCTTATCAAGTTATTAATAAACAGAATTTTTTCGAGAAATGGGAAGAAACCTTAGCTCGTGAGCATACTACTGGTGCGCATATTCTTAATGCGCGAGAGCGCAGTATAGACAAGCCTGTTATCGCCATTATTGACTATCTATTGCCCGAATACGATCGTCACGCAGGTGCTAGACATACCTTTAACTATATCGAGCTGCTACTAGATAAAGGCTATGTTGTGAAGTATCTTGCTTGCAAAGTAGAGAACTTAAGACAGTTACAATTTGCACGTGAGCTTGAGCAGATGGGTATAGAAACCTTTTACCCACCAGCACTCGGTGTAGAGTATGATTGGAATAACTGGCTGATTGGTACTAAAGGCTATGTGGACGCAGTTATATTAAATAGACCTCATGTGGCAGCATCTCATGTAGTAACGTGCCAAGAGCATCAAATACCAATGCTTTATTTTGTCCACGATATCCACTCTTTGCGTGAATACCGACAAGCGATCAATGCTGGAGATACAAAGCTAGCAGAGCTAATAAAACGAAATGAACCAAATGAAGTGAAGCTCATTGCCAGTATGGATTTTGCCTTTACGCCAAGCGAGTATGAAAAGCAGTATTTAAGAGATAAATATAAACTTGATAACGTGGGTGTCTTACCACTTTATATTAGCAAAGATATGAATCAGATCCCCACATATAATGAGGCACCAACTGGTCATGAAGTAACTTTTGTAGGTGGCATGAACCATAAACCAAATCAAGAAGCTGTTATTTGGTTGATAGAGTCGATATTGCCTCATATAAGTGACAATAGTATCATTATCAATATTGTCGGCCCAAACCCAAGTGATGAGATATACAAACTAAGTGAAAAACATCATAACGTTATTATTCACGGCGCGGTGTCTGATGATGAGTTAGATGCTATTTATCACCGCAGTCGTGTAATTGCTATACCTTTACTATCAGGCGCTGGTGTTAAAGGAAAGGTTATCGAAGGATTTAAGAATGGCATCCCTATTGTGTCGACAGCTATAGGCTTAGAAGGAATCAAAAATGTGGCAAGCATACTATCAGCTTACGACGAACCTGAACTATTTGCCGAGCAAATTGCTACTATCATGCAGATGAGTGATGAGCAATGGTTGCAGGCATCTACAAATATGCAAAACTTCTACCGTAGCAACTACTCATTTGATGCTGGCTGGCTGGCGCTTTTAGAAGGATTAAATAGAATATCCTTATCCCATCAAGAAGAAGGTCTGTAATGAAAAAGGTAATACTGCACATTGGGCGTCATAAATCTGGCACATCATCTCTACAAGGCTTTTTGCATACTAATAGCGATATTCTAAAAAACATGGGGGTTTTGTACCCTAATACTGGTCGAGGCAAACAGGTCGCACATCATCGTCTAGCTTCTTTCCTTGAAAGACCGGAACGCGATAGCAAAGAATATCAACAACTAAAAGCCCAACTAAAACGCGAGGTTAGAAACTTTGATAATATCATAATAAGCAGTGAAGGCTTTCAAAACTGTAGGGACTTAGACGGACTTCGCGATTTTTTTAGTGACTACCACTTGCATATTGTTGTGTACTTTCGTGAAATTTTAGACTACTTGCAAAGCGCTTATGCTCAAAGAGTACAAAACACTAATGAGTCTAGAGACTTCGAGCTTTATGCGGAACAGACTCAGCTCAATTATCAAGCCTTCTATAATAGGTGGGCAGAAATTGCAGACAGTATATCGGCACACTATTTTCATAGAAGCGCACTGAAGAATCAAGATATTATAGATGACTTTCTATCTATTTCAGGACTAGACTTGCAAAAACCAGAGAGTGGATTTAAGCAACTAGAAAGCGAATCAAATCCGTCTATAGGTGGCAATCTTTTATATTTTAAACTCCAGTATAATCGGCTTGGATACAGTTCAGATGCACCGCTATATCGAAGACTCTCAAAAATTGCTACGACTAACAAACCCCTCTTTGCAAATGGTTTTTTTATTGCTGATAGCGTCGCTACAAAATTACGTGAGTTATATCACGATAATAATCAATTCCTAAGTAACCGATGCACTACCTTAATAATGCGAGATTTCGCTGATAAACCAAAGTGTCCAAACACTGCTACTCTTGAGGAAGATTTAGAAACTATTATTCAGCTTATTCCTGAAAAAAAGCTGTTATTAAGTAAGTTTATTGACGAAAAGGTTGAGTAAAATGTCGAAAAGCACCAAGCTTTCTGAAATAGTATTAACTAAAAAAAATATTACACGCCCAGGTTTTTCCAACCTAGCTTTTGAAGAAGTAAAAATATTTTCAGAGGATGGCCCTCTATTTGATAGATTTAATAATATTATCGATGATTTGGTTGAAAGCAACTTGTCAAAACCGGAGTGTGAAGATTTACTCATCGCTAAATTGCAAGAGTACATATCCACCTATAGACCTTTTTCTCTGATTAGGCTTGGGGATGGAGAGGGTAATATATTATTTTGGTACTACAACTCTGTCAAATATCCATATTTGGCAAGTTACTGTATGTATTATATATTGGATATGATGTTCGGCAATAATGCACCAGAGGCCAAGCAGTGGGATACCTTTTCAGAGTATTTGATCAAAGCCATACTCAATGCAGACTTTATTGGCATACCAACTAAGGCTCAGCATAACCAGCAACTTCAGAACATCACAACTCTTCCTAAACAAGAGCTAAAACTTAGGGGGTCTACTGGTGTGGTTAGTGTGAGAGCGTCTCTTATGCAATTGCCCGCCTATACTCTCTCTCAAAAGATATTATGCCAATGGCATGTACATAAACAACTTGCACCCTGTCTACCTGAGCTATTGAAATATGCTCATAGAATATCCGTAATTACTTGTTATCCAAACCTACTATCTACGATGGAAAAAGCTTTTGCGATAAACCCAGGTAAAACCATTCTGATCCCTCCCCAGGCTTTAAATATTAGCTCAACACCTGAAAACATTCATTACCCGAATAGGTTTGAAGAAATTATAAACAGTGAACTTATTGATAATGTAGAAAATGGTGAGTTATTTTTAGTCAGTGCTGGGCTATTAGGAAAGTATTACTGCTCCGTAATTAAAGATCAAGGAGGGATGGCTATAGACATCGGTAGTCTAGCTGATGTTTGGTTAGGACAGTCTGTTAGAAACTATCATAAAAGTAGCTTTATTAATGAGAATAAAATTTGATAGATATGACTTAAAAGGATCGAAAATGCGTTACTTAATATCTCTAAAATATAATGATATAACTGTCTATGAAAATCCTTTCTTGGCTTAACTATAAAATCACCCCTCAAGTTAGAGCAGCAGCTTCTTTTAATTTTGTCGACACTGAACTAACCACGAGACAACCTACTATCTATCAATTGCTTTTTTCATCTTTTGAAAAAAGCCTACTATATGGTTTCTATTTTTTTGAGCTGGATGCGAAATGTGAGTGCTCACTAGGTTATTATAAAATTCATATTCAGTTGAAATCTGATAAATCGGTTTACTACTCACTACCAGTAGTTAGAAAAGGGAAGCATAAACGTCTGATATGGCTGCCTGAGTCTATTCAAGAAATCTTCTTATCATCTGATAAACCTTCAAAAACGATAGATATATCGATAACAATCAATAAAGTTTCTCAAAATTTTGCAAGGAAAAAAATTCAGCAAAAGATAATCAAAAAATCAGAATATTCTAATGATGAACTGAAAGAGTTATCCTTTGAAGAGTGTTGGGAGCTATACGATACTTTCTTTCCTACTCATAAAAACCAGAGTAACTATATACAATGGATTAGATTTAAAGAGCCCAAACTATGGTTCCCCGTCATATCCGATACATTAGAGTTTCAAATCATCTTGATGGCACGTACTCCCTCGCAGCTTCGTAACTGTAAACAACTCATAAATCAGTTGATGCACTTTGAGACAAAAAATAAAGTCTTATTATTGAGCACCATTGCTTGTGACAAAAAAAGCATCCTAAATGAACATACTTCTGAAACCCTTGATGTGATAACGGTAAGTGTCGATAAAATTGTATACCGCTTAAACATTTTTCTAAGTGTTAACAAACCTTCACATTGTCTTTTCATCGACAGTACTCAAGCTTGCACACTGTCACCATATATCTTTAGCGAGCTAACTCATTATATAAAACAACAATCAAACTGTGAAATTATTTATTTTGATGAAGACCGTCTCTATAAAGAGCAAAGAGTGCATCCTATCTTCAAGCAAAATTTAAATATTGATCTACTCTATTCACAAAACTATATTGGCAATAGTTGCTACATCTCTTATTCTAGCTTTGTAAAACAATGTGGCTTTGACCCTGTACTCCAAGATTCATTTCTATATCATCATTATTTAAAAACGAGCCAACAGTCACCTCACAATATTGCTCATATTTCTAAGATATTATTGCATAGGGTTTTGAGAGATAAAACAGATAGTACCGCAAGTACATATTCTCTAAGCTATGAAGGGCCTATAGAGTTGCAGCATTTTAGTAGCTTGCAATGCATTACACAGTTCTTTAAAACAGTAAACCCCAGTGTCACAATCAATGCAGGCATGCTTCCAAATACTCACCATATTATTTGGCCACTTCCACATAACCTACCTAAAGTAGCCATAATTATTCCTACTAAGGACCGTATTGACCTTGTAAAAACAGCTGTTGATAGCATTTTTACCAATACAACCTATACCAACTATGAGATTATTATAGTTAACAACAATAGTGAAAAAGCCAGCTCTTTAGAATACTTTGAGCGCTTAGTATCACAACATACCAATGTGACTTGCTTGGACTACCCTTATCCTTTCAATTATTCAGCAATCAATAACTTTGCTGCCAAACATACCAGTGCTCCAGTGTTAGTATTCTTGAATAATGACGTAAAAGTCATAAGTGCCAACTGGTTAACAGAACTGGTACGCCAAGCTCTAAGAGAAGATATTGGCTGTGTGGGTGCTAAGCTATATTATGAGAATGGCCTTATTCAACATGCAGGGGTCATTATGGGCCTAGGACATGTGGCAGGCCACTCGCATCGATTTTTTGATCAAGACAGCGATGGTTACTTAGGTAGGCTGAAACAGGTTCAGAACTATTTAGCGGTCACTGGTGCATGCCTAGCTATTCGTCGTTCTGTCTTTGAAGAAATTGATGGGTTTGAAGAAGAGAAATTACCGGTTGCTTATAATGATGTTGACCTGTGTCTTAAGTCTTTCAAAAAAGGGTATCGTAATGTTTGGACTCCTTATGCAGAGTTATACCATTATGAATCATTATCTCGTGGCAAAGATACCACACCTGAAAAGAAAGCTCGATTCTTAAAAGAGGTGGGATATATGCATCACAAGTGGGACACCTATATTAAGAGCGACCCATATCACAACCCTAATTTTGCTGCAAATAAAGAAAACTTCACGGTCTAATGTGAGCCCATCGTTACTACTTTAGTTGGTTATAAAATGAATGAAACACTGTTTTTTATACATATCCCAAAAACTGCAGGCACTAGCTTAAGACACGCCTTGGAAAGGGAGTATCCTAATCGCTTATTAAAGGATTATGGACAAAACTCAGAAACAAGCGATGTTATTCATAATATCCGCAATAATGGCTTTGACTTTGAAAGCTATCTAGAGACTCATAATGTTAAAGTATTTACAGGGCATACGAGACTAAAAACGAATAGATTCCACTTCCGATCTCAAAATATATTCTGTTTCATTAGGAATCCTATAGATCAAGTATTGTCTCACTATAGCCATCACACATATCACAACAATTATAGCGAAAGCTTAGAGACCTTTGTTACTGATAAACGCTATCAGAATGTTCAGTCAAAATATTTAGCTGGTTTGCCACTTCGTCAAATCGGCTTTATAGGTATGACAGAACAATATGCATTAAGCCTAGCTATGATTAATAAAATGTACAACTTAAACCTAACGGAACTCAATAGCAATAAAGGCATTATTAAGAAACCCGAGCCTACCACTGACGTTTACGAATTAATCAAAATAAACAATAAAACTGATTTCGATCTTTACGAAATAGCCCTTCATATGTTTGAGGAAAGAAAGGCTTTATTTAAGCAAACACAGCCTTGGACGTATGGCGATTCTTCTATCGAAAAGCTACGCATACATGGTTGGGCCTATACCATGGATAATGATGAGGCTGTTCACTTAAGTCTTTATATAGACGAAGAGCTCTTCCAAGAAATAACTGCAGACCAGCTTTTACTAAACATGAGGACCTTTGGTGTGCCACGTAACGGCTATGTTGGGTATGCTTGCAAACTACCTAAAGCTGCCTTTGCCGCAAAATCTACGATTAAAGTAGTCAACTCGACTACCAATCAAGTGATTAATACACATTACCTAACCTAGGTTAAGGTTAACAGCCACTTACTTCAAAAGATTAGCTAGCAAAAAGCCTCTATCTTAAGATAGAGGCTTTTTGTATATGATAACCAATGGTGGGGTGAGCTAAAACTTAGGTGCTTCTTCGAACGTAAGCCCCTTAGCGTCTTTATCTGAAAGTATTGGTTCAACACCTGCAGGCCAGTCAACTCCAATAGTGTCATCATTCCACATCAAAGAGTATTCATCACCCGGATTGTAATAGTCCGTGCATTTGTAAACAAACTCAGCTTGCTCACTGGTAACGATAAAACCATGGGCAAAACCAGAGGGAACCCAAAGCATTCGTTTGTTATCTGCACTCAGGTATTCACCTACCCACTGACCAAATGTCGGTGAGTCTTTACGCATATCAACAGCCACATCAAATACTTCACCCCGAACAACTCGGACCAGTTTCCCTTGTGGCTTCTCATGTTGATAATGCAAACCGCGCAATATATTTTTTGATGAACTGCTGTGATTATCCTGCACAAACTGGTAGTTACCACAGTTTTTTTCAAACTCTGATTGACGGAAGGTTTCCATAAAGAAACCTCTTTCATCACCAAATACAGGAGGGGTCATTAAAACCACATCGGGTATTTCTAACTTCTTATATTCCATAGCATTCAACCTTGATTACGCACTTATTTAATATTTTACCAATATTTTGTATAAGCAACTGTGCCAAAACGAGAGAGAGGTAAATTATTAGGTATTAGCTTTCAAGCAACTTTAATAAATACTGTCCATACTGCGTTTTCTTGAATTTATTACCTTCAGCTACAAGCTGCTTGTCATCGATCCATCCATTACGCCAAGCAATCTCTTCAAGGCTAGCTACTTTTAAACCTTGACGATGTTCAACAGTCTGTACATAACTACTTGCTTCAAGCAGTGAGTCATGAGTTCCCGTATCTAACCAAGCAAAGCCGCGGCCTAATTTCTCAACGTACAAATCTCCACGTTCTAAATAAGCATTATTGACTGAAGTGATCTCAAGCTCTCCACGATCAGATGGCTTAACAGACTTAGCAATTGAAACAACATCGTTGTCATAGAAGTACAGGCCAGTAACAGCATAGTTTGATTTTGGATTAGCTGGCTTTTCTTCAATCAAGATGGCTTTTCCATTCTCATCGAAATCAACCACACCAAAGCGCTCAGGATCATTAACCAAGTAACCAAATACTGTTGCACCATTTTTACGTTCAGCAGCTTGTTTTAGCTGTACAGAAAAATGTTGACCATGGAATATATTATCACCCAGCACTAAACAAACGGAGTCATCACCAATGAACTCCTCACCGATAATGAAGGCTTGGGCAAGGCCATCTGGATTTGGCTGAACTGCATAACTGAATTTAACGCCAAACCTTTCACCCGTGCCTAATAGTTTTTGATAGGCTGGCATGTCATCAGGCGTAGAGATAATCAGTATTTCAGAAATTCCAGCAAGCATTAATACCGAAATTGGATAGTAAATCATAGGTTTGTCATAAACAGGCAGTAGCTGCTTTGAAACACCCATGGTGATAGGGTGCAACCGTGTTCCCGAACCGCCTGCCAGCACAATACCTTTTGTCATAATTGCTTCAACCTTATTAATTTTATTTTCATTTAAAATACAGATAAACTTAATTTGCAGTTAAGCTATTTGTTCTAGCCACACCAATTTCACTCAAATCTCACTAAAAAAACCTAACTTTTATTCATTTCCAGCCATTCATCAAATGTTAAGCATAACTGACTTTGCCATGTTGGCATTGCTAGACCAAACGCTGATTCTATTTTATCGAGACTTAAGCGCGAGTTTAAAGGACGGGCTGCTGGTGTTGGGTATTCAGTAGACTCTATTTGACCCAGACCGTCTTCTTTTAAGGCTAACGTGACACCTTCTGCACGCGCTCTTTCAAATATCATTTGAGCAAAGCCATGCCAACTGGTGAATCCTCTTGGTGCTAAATGATAAACACCGCTCAATTTATTAGCATTGTTAGACGCCATAAACTTTTGAATACACAGTGAGGTGACCGTTGCAATCAAACGTGCTGGTGTTGGTGCGCCAATTTGATCACTCACAATATTAAGCGCTTCTCGCTCTTGACCCAACCTCAGCATACTGAGCAGGAAATTGTTGCCTCGAGCCGCATAAACCCAACTTGTTCTAAAAATCAGAAATTTTGAGGCAATACTCTCTACTGCTAAATCGCCTTCAAGCTTTGACCGACCGTATAAATTCTGAGGTCCTGTTAAGTCATCTTCTGACCAAGGTTTTTCACCATCACCAGGGTAAACATAGTCAGATGAGTAATGAGCCAATAGAGCATCATGCGTCACGCTTAGTTTTGCCAAAACCTCTGGTAAGTCTCTATTTAAAGCAAAGGCATTGTTCTCATCTGTTTCTGCCTTATCAACTGCCGTATATGCAGCAGCGTTGACAATAATGTCAGGCGCTAGCTCATCAATATGCTTATACACAGCATCAGAGTCTAAAAAGTCCACGTCACCACGACTGACTGTGATAATAGAACCCAAAGACTGTAACTGACGATGTAACTCAAAGCCAACCTGCCCTGTATGTGCAAGGAGTACTATCTTCTTAGCCATTATTTTTTCGCCAATTTGTTGTTGATGTCTTGGTAAGAGCCATCTTGGATAGACTGCCACCAAGTGGGATTATCCAAATACCACTGCACTGTTTTCTTGAGACCTGTGTCAAAGGTCTCATTTGGTGTCCAGCCAAGCTCTTTTTCTATCTTCGATGCATCAATCGCATATCGAACATCATGCCCTGGTCTATCAGTAACATAAGTAATCAAATCTTCGTAATTTGAAACACCTTCAGGCTTATTAGGTGCTAATACCTCAAGATGTTTACAAATCGTTTTGACAACTTCGATGTTCTGCTTCTCATTGTGACCACCGATATTGTAGGTTTCACCAATATCACCTGTCGTTGCCACTAAAACTAAAGCGCGTGCGTGATCTTCAACAAACAGCCAATCTCTAATTTGTTTGCCATCTCCATAAATCGGTAAAGGCTTTCCTGCTAAAGCATTTAATATCGTTAGTGGAATCAACTTTTCAGGAAAATGATAAGGACCATAGTTGTTTGAACAGTTCGTTATCAACGTCGGCAGTCCAAATGTACGCTGCCAAGCTCTGACAAGGTGATCTGAAGAAGCTTTACTTGCTGAATATGGACTGCTAGGTGCATAAGAAGTCGTTTCAGTAAATAAATCATCGGTCCCTTCTAAATCACCATACACCTCATCTGTTGAGATATGGTGGAATCGAAACCCAGCTTGCTTATCATCACTCAAACCTTGATAGTAAGCTCTAGATATCTCCAACAGGTTATAGGTACCTATAACATTGGTTTCAATAAATTCTTTTGGACCGTCAATAGATCTATCAACATGACTTTCAGCCGCTAAGTGCATAATAATATCTGGCTGAAACTCATTAATAACAGACTGACACTTCTCAAAGTCACAAATATCTGCTTGAACAAACTGATAGCGATCAGAACTTTCAACATCACTAAGAGATGCCAAGCAGCCCGCATAAGTTAGCTTATCTAGATTTAACACCGTATGATCCGTATCATTTATTAGATGTCTAACTACAGCTGAACCAATAAACCCTGCACCACCAGTAACTATAATTTTCTTTTTCATAATGTATCTAATTTATAAGCCATTTACTGTATAAAAAAACCGCATTTTAATAATCAAAGTTGAACTTACTATTATTATCATGCGGCTCGGTTTCTATTTAAATTGTAATTATGTTTCTTTAATTACTTAGCAGAAGCACCTTTCAGCTCAACTTTGGCACGGTCTTCTTTTGCAATCGTTGCATAGTAGTCGCGAAGAATCTGTAATACTTCTGGGCGGCTAAAGTTCTCAGGAACCTCTTCATCTTCAGACAATGCTTTACGCAGCTTGGTTCCTGACACTTTAATATGCTGATCTGCATCGTGTGGACATGTCTTGGTAGATGCCATTGATTGGCAAGCATTACACCAGAAAGTCCAATCAATTTTAATTGGTTTGGTCTTCAGTGCATTTTCTGGAATTTGATCGAAGATATCTTGAGCATCAAATGCGCCGTAATAATCACCTACACCTGCATGATCACGTCCTACGATTAGCTCTGAACAACCATAGTTCTGTCTAAATAAAGCGTGCAGTAACGCCTCACGAGGCCCTGCATAACGCATATCTAATGGATAGCCAGACTGAATTACCGTATCTTTTTTGAAGTAATTATCAATTAGAGTTCCAATCGCTTCTTGGCGTACTTCTGCAGGAATATCACCTGGTTTTAATGCACCAAGTAGCGAGTGAATCATCACGCCATCACAAATTTCAACTGCAATTTTAGCTAGGTATTCATGTGAACGGTGCATTGGGTTACGTGTCTGGAAAGCAGCAACTTTCTTCCAACCTTTTTTTGCAAACTCTTCACGTGTTTGCGTTGGTGTCATATAGATACCAGCATACTCCGTTGGGAACTCGCCTTGGCTGAACACTTCAACACGACCTGCCAAATTTACATCAGCTTGTTCCATGACTTTTTTAACGCCTGGGTGGTCAGTATCTGTTGTACCAAACACTGTTCTGCATTCATGCTCTTTATCAATGGTGTACTTCTCTTCAAGCGTTAAGATACCCATGATTTCGCCATCTTCGGCTTTCAGGGCAATTTCATCACCAATCTCAAAGCCTTCCGCTTGCTCTGAACTGGCTGATAATGTGATAGGAATTGGCCAGAATAGACCTTCATTCTCCCCTGATTTCAGCTCCATGTCATCACAGACACCTTGCCAATCCGCTTTGTTCATAAAGCCGTCTAGAGGAGTGAAGCCACCAATACCAAACATGATTAAATCACCACGCTCACGTGAACTCATTGTAACACTTGGTAATGTCTCTGCTTTTTTCAAAGCATTTTCTAGCATTTCGCCTTCAAGCAAAAGAATATTTAGGGCTGGGCTACCATGTGGCGTTACTAAGTTATCAAGTGCTTGCTCAATGTTATATGACATAAATTATGTCCTTCTTTAAGATTAGAAATATGATTTGAAAAAACTATATACTATATACTATATACTATATACACCAATTAGAAAAATTATGATACATAATAGCCATTCGGATTTTGACTTTGCCAGCGCCACGTGTCTGCACACATCTCAGCGACAGACAGCTTAGCGTGCCAGCCAAGTAGCGCTTTGGCCTTATCGGCACTGGCATAGCAGCTGGCGATATCTCCGGCACGGCGCGCGACAAACTGATACGGCACGCGCTGCCCTGTGATATCGGTAAAGGCATTGACCAGCTCTAACACAGACGTACCTGTACCAGTCCCTAAATTAATAGGCAAAAACCCTACTGAGCTTTGCTGTACATTGACTTGCTGCTGTAAATAATTCAGTGCCGCGACATGACCTGCTGCCAGATCAGTGACATGGATAAAGTCACGCACGCCCGTGCCATCGACGGTCGGATAGTCATTGCCAAAGATGCTAAGTTTCTCCAGCTTACCGACAGCGACTTGCGAGATATAGGGCATGAGATTATTTGGAATGTCGTTTGGGTCTTCGCCTATCTGCCCTGATGGATGCGCACCTACTGGATTGAAGTATCTCAGAGAGATTAGACTCCAGCCAGTATCGGAGACTGCTAGATCTTCTAGGATATGCTCGATCTTCTAGGATATGCTCGACGGTCAGTTTGCTCTGACCATAGGGATTGGTACAAGAACGCGGGGCGGTCTCATCGATAGGCAGGGTCTCAGGATCACCATAAACCGTAGCTGATGAAGAAAACACGAGGTTTTTAACCTTATACTCCGCCATGACTTCGAGTAAGGTGATGGTACCACTGACGTTGTTATTATAATATAGTAAGGGCTTTGCTACGGACTCACCGACGGCTTTTAATCCCGCAAAATGTATGACACCAAAGAATTGATGAGCATCGAACACTTGTCTCAATGCCTTGACATCACGGATATCACCCTTAACAAACTCAATGGGCTTGCCGATAAGGTAAGAGACACGATTGATCGCTTCACGGCTACTGTTAGATAGATTGTCATAAACAACTATCTCATAGCCTGCCTGATGCAAGGCTATACAAGTATGAGAGCCTATGTAGCCTGCACCGCCTGTGACGAGGATTTTATTTTTCATGCTATCCTTATTATCTTTGTCAGTGTTCATTATAGATTTTATCTATCTAACATCAATGGCTTAGTTTAACAGTAAACTAAGTCAATAATCATTCATAATACTCTTCTAACATTGCTATCAAATGCTCATGATAATCCTGTAACACGTTGTCCTTTTTACTTGTAAAGTCATTGGCACAGAAAGAATGTGGTGAAGCATTTTCCGCTTTTAACTCCAATAGTTTTTTATAGCGCGTTAATGCATGACGTGTACGTATATTAAAATAATAACAAATATCTATTTTTTCAATTGCTTTCGCCTCACAGTATAACAACCAAGGAACCAAGAACGATGCCATGTTAATATCATTGTGCCCACGAAACTTGTTAGGTAAAAACGATGTTATTTCATCGTTAAATAAAGACCACGCATGCTCATACCCTGATTTTTTCAGTGGGAAATAAGTATGTACTAAGGTATTTTTGATCTCATAAGGGTAATGCCTCCTAATAAGGTCGATACTTCTAAACGATGCTTTTAGCGTTGGTGTCTCTACTCCTCGTCGTTGCATATCATATAAATTTTTAGTAGAAACAAAAAGCGAAGCGATATTATTTGCCGAAAAGAAATGCTCTTGAGGCAACCCTTTTGCTACAAAAACATCATCGTTGAAATAGATAAAATTCTCTGCCAAACCAGGAATACGATATAAAAAAGCCTCGATGACATGTGAATTAAACGTTGGCAAATACTGAGGGTCTATGATTTCAGTATGATCAACGACTGTTACTCCTGTCATACCATGCAGCCACTGAGGTGTCTGATTGTCTGTGACGATATAGATATGCCTAACCCATGGTAAGTAGCTTTTTACTGCTTTGACTGAATAAAACAGTTCATTATGGTCTTCGAAACGCGCTTTATCAGTGGCATGTAAGCCAATCTGGACACGATCATAGGCTTGCTCAAAATTTTTGTACTTGTCTTGCCATACGGGGTCTAAATTGTTGACCCAAGTAAATACCACATCTATAGCCCGATCTTCAGGCATGGCAACAGTGTTGATATTTGAGTACTCTAAAAAAGCAGTTTCTGTGGACTCGTTAACACCCATTTCCGTATTGGTAACAGGATAGCGTTTATTAAAATAGTCGCGGAAAAATAAACCAGGTGTTTCTCTTAATTTTTTGAATTTGCGCTGATATTGACTAAAAGTTGTTTCTTTATTACGTGTCATCTGATTGCTATACCTATGAAAAAAGAGCTTATACAAGCTCTTTTTTTGATCGAAGTTATGTCTATATACTAGCCAACTGTGTATAAAACTGCCAGTCTTCGGTAGTACATTGTTCGTTATAGTTTTCTAGTAATAGCTTCTGTGAGTCTCGAGCTAATACGAAGTCATTGTTCAAGATAGCCAGTTTAACCCGTAAACGCAATAGCTCCTCTGATGCCTCTATATCATCTATTTGTTTAAGAGCATCTAGCGCTTCTTCTGCACGATCCTCTTGCCATAATATATTAGATAATTTAACAGGTTCGTTTTGGTAGCCAGTTTGAAGCACAGACTCTTTTATTTGTATAATTTTTTTCACTTGCGCTTGCGTAATATCAGAATGCTGAAGAGCATTACCGATACGCTCTAATGCAAGATCCCAAGCTGCATGAGTTATTGCTTTCTCAGCATACTCCATTATCTTTTCAACAGAAGTTACCGATGTATCAGGACGATCTAAGTCTAAAATGGCTTCATATACTCGCTGACAATTATTGGTATCACGATAAATAAAAGTATTTTGCATCCTTGTTAAATAGGGTTCAATCGGCTTTCCTTCGTTTTTCAATACCTTCTCTAGCTCAGCTAATAAAGCATCCTCTTCATTAACTACAGGACCGAAACCATGTTCTCTATATATAAAGTAGTTAGGTTTAGAAGTATGAGCTCCAGATAAAAACTCCTTCTCGTCAAATTGATAATAAAAAACCTGCTTATTTAAAAACGCCATTTCAAATGCCACTGAAGAGTAGTCTGTCACCATAAACGCTGATTTTTGAAACAAAGGTTGAATACTGCTTGTAGCATGTGTAACGACTTCGATGTGATCTGGAATATCGAATAAATGTGAGTAAATTTGTACATTCGCATGGGGAAAATAAACAATCTTATAGCCGTACAACAAGCTCAATTTTTTTAGCTTTTTATTGTTTAAAAGACTTTGCCATCTTTGAGCATACTCAGTCTGCATGAAATTTGGATTAAATTCACGCTCAGCAGTTTTACCACTAACAAGACTCCCTACTATATCCTTACGCCAAGTAGGCATTATAAGAATTTGCTTTTGTGTATCATTGCCTGCAAGCAAACTGTCATAACGAGGTTGACCTGTCAGTTTTACCTCTCTATCTGTGAAGAAGTAGTGAGATATATCTCCTGAAATACTATGATACTCATCTACTGTACTTGTTAAGAAAAAGTCAAAGTTTTTCGCCTTTAACCATTTTGATAAATCATTGTGTATAACACCATGCTGTAAGAACACAAAATTTTTGTTTAATAAACTATTTCTTCCATCGAAATACATAATATAGTCACTAGCATTTGAGCTCAAAATCTTATCACTTGCTTTTAATGCTGTATTGGCATCAGGCCCCTGAACATCTACAAGGTTGAAACCCTCTGCTTTTAATCTATCCCAGTCATGTGAGGTCGAATTTAATCCAAAAAGCAATTGATCTTTACGCATCTCCGTATTATTCATAACATAGCGATAAAAATGTTCTGCATTATCATCAGCTTTCAAATCACTATCAATGAAAAACCAAGTTTGTTTATTGAGGGGTGTAATTTCACCAGTATCTTTGAAAAAATCAAATATATTTTTTATTCCTAGATTTTTAAAACGCCGAGTTCCGAGATGTAGAATCGCTTGACTATTTTCAATAAACAAATTTAAAATATCACTTTTTTCTGGAATTTTTACCCACACTATATATTCAAAATAAAACACTCTATCTAGAAAGTCATGCTGTAGGACCTTAATATGACTAGGTATAACATCATTGCCATCGAATTTGAAGCTTATCAAATCATTGCGACTGTCACTAAAATATCTAACGCGAAATAATTTTTTATTATGGTTATAGCTATCTATGTATGCTCTTTGTAGCCCAACATCAATAGCTTCACCTTTGAATACATTTAATAGCCCAATTTTATTAGAAAATAAAGACTTAGAATAACCATAGCTAAGGATGCTCTCTTTATCAATATAATAAAATATTTCGTCTAGTAAAGCTAGAAATCGCTGTTTTTGACTGTCTTCGAGAAAAATAACAGCTAGATCATTAGCTACTATTTTTGCGACTATCCAAGTAATATGATATAGCACAACTGTTTGAATACTAATCGGAATATAATGCAACTTAGCTAGTGAAATCTGACATAGGTCCAATAAGCTTTCTGAAATTGTAGTGTCGAAATTACTAGCTTCTTCCCATACTGGATCAATTGTATGAGCTTCCATATTACGATGATAATATTTAGCATTTTTAACAAGCCCAATCTTGCCTTTATAATTGAACAAAATATACTTATTAATGAAGTGTGTGTCCTCAAAAACTATATTAAGGTTTTCGTTAAATTTCAGGTCAGCTTTATGTTTATCTAGCAAAGATTTACGTATGAAAGTGCCGCATACTGAAGTTAGAATGTTAGAGCCTTGGTTCTTCGTATTAACAACCTTCGTAGAGCCTTTAAAAGCGAAACGTTTTTTTAAAGGATGCGAATCAGTATAACTATTATACTCATCATATCGCATAATATTAGCTACTACTAAATTCAAGTCTTTTTCCTTCGAAATACATTTTTCTATCTGGAAAAAAAAATCAAATTTAATAAAATCATCAGGATCTATAAAGGTTACCCAATCCGTATCGACATATTGCAGACCTAGATTGCGTGCAGAAGCTTGGCCTCCATTTGTTTTATAAACATACCTTATGTTATTAGGGTGTTTTTTTTGCCATTTTTTAATAATTTCAGCAGAATTGTCAGTAGAGCCGTCATCTACTAGTATAAGCTGGATATGTCTTTTAAAACTTAAACTTTGATTAACCAGACTTTTAAAGTAATCATCTAAATATTTCTCCACGTTATAGACCGCAGATACGACTGTGAAGTTATTATCACCTCTATGCTTGATAGGTGTCTTACTTAATATCTGAGCGCTACGCTTTTTATACGATGATTGAAAAAAACCTTTTGGATCTCTTTTTAGCTTATTAATACGACGATTTAAAACATTCTTTTTCCCACTATCGATTGGCAATTTTCTGACAATAAAACTTTCAATTTCCTGCATTTTCATAGAGAGTTATCCATCAAGAGTATTAAGTACAACTAATTAAACATCCAAACTTATACATTATGATATAGTCAGTTCAAAATAAAATTGTTATTCCTTGAACAAATATCATAAAACAATTTAGATAAATCATTCTCCATCCAGCCTTGGCGTAGAAACTTCACCTGAGCCCATTTTTTCTCCCACTCGAGCACAGCTCTCGTCTTGCGCTCGGGCAAAGCAGTGCTTTGCTTTATCCTCGCTCAGGGTTCAAATCAGGGCTATAAGGTGGCAGCCATAGTATACGATGACCATGCCTGTTGAGTAGCTTTTGAACGCGTTTGTTTTTGTGAAATCGAGCATTATCCATCACAATCTCGCATTTGGTTTTAAGACTTGGGATTAGCTTGTGTTTGCACCAGTGATAGAAGACGATGCTGTTGATGTTGTGCTTAAAGTAATCTAGGGCAAACAGCATCTTTTCATATAGAGCACCGATAACGTTGGTTCGCCTTTTACCTTGCCAGTTGTAGCTATCGATACAAGGCTCACCAATCGGTGCATAGCCATGAGAGCGAATGGTCTCGTGCTCAAAGCCGCTTTCGTCCATATATACAATGGGGTAGCCTTGCTGCTTAAAGTGCTCAAGCTTATTCTGATATATCGCTCTTTTGATCGGACAGGCTTTTGGATGTTCTAAAGTCTTTTTTTTGACTGATGCCTAGACGCTTTAGGGCATGATGAATGCCTGTTTTACTACAGTTTAGACGACGTGCTCGTTCATACTGGTAATCATCGGGATGTTCTTTGACATCATTAAGTAGCACGTCATCTGGTATTTTAGTGGGTTTGGTTTGTCTGGTTGTTTTGCTATGAACACGCCGCTTCCAGTTTTGTATGGTGGTTGGGCTGAGATTATAGAACTCAGCCGCCTCGGCAAAGGTCATACCCTCGTCTAAGCTTTTAAGAACTTGCATACGGAAATCTAGTGAGTAAGTCATGGTCTTTATAATAACAATTGGGTTTGATAATTAGTTTATAACACTTTTATATGGTCTTGACTATAGTCAAATACTATTATTGTTTAACTATAGTGAGTTCAGTATAAAAACGATACAGTGGGACTGGGATAAATTTTACGCAGCCTCTGTCGGTGCAGGCACAGCACGCAAGGAAAATTTATACCAGTTCCACGTTGACATATAACGTATTTGTTTTATTTAGAATCGACTATAGGAGGTTATTAGACAAAAAAAAGACACCCCATTGTAGAGATGTCTTTTTGATAATTCAATACAGCTTTCGTGGCTTTTTGTAGACTTATGCTGACGCCTACCTTACCAGCCAGTAACTTCTTTTAGCTTATCGCCTAGCTTCGATGGGTCACGTGTGTACGCGATACCAGCATCTTCAAACGCTTTGAATTTCTCTTCAGCAGTACCTTGACCACCAGAGATGATAGCGCCAGCATGACCCATACGTTTGCCTTCTGGAGCAGTAACACCAGCGATATAACCAACAACTGGCTTAGTTACATGGTCTTTGATGTAAGCAGCAGCTTCTTCTTCAGCAGTACCACCGATTTCACCGATTAAGATGATAGCTTCAGTTTGTGGATCCGCTTCAAATAGCTTCAGTGCGTCAATCTGGTTCATACCAGGGATAGGATCACCACCAATACCGATACAGGTTGACTGACCAAAACCAAGCTTAGTAGTTTGAGCTACAGCTTCGTAAGTCAATGTACCAGAGCGTGAGATAATGCCCACTTTACCTGGCAGATGGATATGGCCTGGCATGATGCCGATTTTGCATTGACCTGGCGTGATAACACCTGGGCAGTTAGGACCAACCAAACGTACGTCGCCAGCTTCTTCAAGATAGCGTTTTGCTTTTAGCATATCGATAGTCGGTACGCCTTCAGTGATCACAACGATCAACTTAACGCCAGCATCGATTGCTTCAACGATAGAGTCTAGTACAAATGGTGCTGGTACGTAGATAACAGAAGCGTCAGCTTGAGTCGCTTCCATCGCCTCGCTCATAGTGTTAAATACTGGTAGGCCTAGGTGCGTTTGACCACCCTTACCTGGAGTCACACCACCAACTACTTTTGTACCATATTCGATGGCTTGTTCAGAATGGAACGTACCATTTTTACCAGTAAAACCTTGTACCAATACTTTGGTATCTTTATCGATTAATACACTCATTATATTTTCCTTGTATTCGGTTGTCTTGTAACAGCGGCCTTTATGACTATCATTATCAAATTTTGATAACCAATTTTTATTATAAAAACCGCTATTACGATTTGACTACTATGCCTAAGCGTTTATCTCTAAACACTTATGTTTAAAGACTTACGCTTTAACAGCATCGACAATTTTTTGAGCCGCGTCAGATAAACCTTGAGCTGAAATCAATTTCAGACCAGACTCTTCTAGGATTTGTGCGCCTAGCTCAGCGTTGTTACCTTCTAAACGAACAACAACTGGTACTTGTACGTCAACTTCTTTGATAGCAGCGATAATAGCTTCTGCAATCATGTCACAACGTACGATACCGCCGAAGATGTTGATTAGAACGCCTTCAACACTGCTGTCTTCTAGGATGATTTTGAACGCTTCAACAACGCGATCTTTAGTTGCGCCGCCGCCAACGTCCAAGAAGTTAGCAGGCTTGCCGCCATACAATTTGATGATGTCCATGGTCGCCATTGCAAGACCAGCACCGTTAACCATACAACCGATGTTACCTTCTAGAGCAACATAGTTTAGGTCAAATTCAGCAGCTTTAAGCTCACGCTCATTTTCTTGAGTCTTGTCTTGTAGCGCTGCGATTTTTGGCAGACGATATAGTGCGTTTGAATCGATACCGATTTTGCCATCAACACAAACAATTTCGCCATTTTCACGAACAGCTAATGGGTTGATTTCCATTAGAGCAAAGTCGTTTTCAACAAATGCTTTATAAGCGCCAGTCATCAATTTAACGAACTGGTTAATTTGCTTGCCTTCTAGACCAAGTTTGAACGCAACGTCGCGCGCTTGGAAAGGCATTAAACCAACTAAAGGATCAACATTTACTTTGAAGATTTTTTCTGGAGTGCTGTGTGCTACTTCTTCGATATCTACACCACCTTCGGTAGATGCCATGAAAGTTACACGACGAGTTGCACGATCAACGACTGCGCCAAGATATAGCTCAGTTTGTACTGGATACATATCTTCTGCAACTAATACGAAGTTTACTGGCTGGCCATCAGCATCAGTTTGGAACGTTACTAGGTTAGTACCGATCAGCTCTTCAGCAACTTGCTTAGCTTCTTCACGAGTTTTAACCAGTTTTACACCACCAGCTTTACCGCGACCACCAGCATGTACTTGCGCTTTGATGACCGCAATGTCAGTTGGGGTTTTATCAAAAGCTGCAGCAGCTTCTTCGCCGTTATGAGCGATGATGCCTTCTTGAATTGGCAAACCGTAGCTTTTTAATAGCTCTTTTGCTTGATACTCATGTAAATTCATTGATTGTATCCTTTATTTTTTACAATTAATAAAAAGTGAAATCAAGTGCGCACATATACATATTAATCATACGTCTGACGCACTCATGATTGTGGTATCACCAAGATAGCGATACCCCAATCAGGTTGTAAATCGATAATAACTAAACGAGCAACTACTTATTTCTTACGTTTTTTGCGCTGGATAGCGTGGATAGCACGGCCATCTGCAGATAGAGCAGCTTCATGCACGGCTTCTGAGATAGTTGGATGAGCAAATGTCATCAACTGCAAGTCTTCGATACTAGAAACAAATTCCATCGCGATCATACCTTGATGGACGATATCACCAGCACCAGCAGCGATAGCATGCATACCTAATAGACGATCTGTTTTCGCATCAGCAACAACTTTGATAGAGCCTTGTGCTTCACTTTGCGCTAATGCACGACCGTTAGCAGCTAAGTTGAAAGAACCTGTTTTAACTTCATAGCCAGCTTCTTCAGCTTCTTGCTCAGTCAAACCTACCCATGCGATTTCTGGGTGAGTATAAATGACATTGATGATAGTGTCATAGTTAACTTGAGGTTTTTCGCCATGAATACGCTCAACAGCCATCATGCCCTCTTCCATTGCTTTGTGCGCAAGCATAGGACCACGGACCAAATCACCGATAGCATAAACGCCATCAAGATTGGTTTTGCATTGGTCATTAACATCGATAAGGCCACGTTCAGTCAACGTGATACCGCTGTCATCGCCAAGCAGTTTCTCAGAATAAGCGCGACGACCAACACAAACGATTAGCTTATCAAAGCTCTCCTCGCTCGATTCGCCTTTGCTTTCGCTAGTGACGACAACTTGGTCACCTTGTACTTCAGCATTGGTTACTTTGGTATCGACACGGATATCAAGACCTTGCTTTTTCAACATTTTGCCAGCTTCTTTTGAGATGTCTTTGTCAGCAGCAGCTAAGAAGCTAGGAAGTGCTTCATACACCACTACTTCTGCACCTAGACGACGCCATACTGAACCAAGCTCAAGACCGATAACACCAGCACCGATAACGCCTAGACGCTTAGGTACTTCAGTGAAATCAAGTGCGCCAGTTGAATCAACGATACGGTCACCGTCAGTTTTGGCAACAGGAATCTCGATAGGCACAGAACCTGCCGCAAGAATGACATTCTTAGCAGTGATCGTCGTTTCGCTTTCGTCTTCTAGAGCAGTAAATTTGACTTTTTTGTCAGTGCCCGTGCCATCAACCAATGTACCCCAGCCCTGTAGCCAATCAACACCATTGCCTTTTAGCAACGCAGCAACACCGCCAGTCAACTGCTTAACAATACCTTCTTTACGCTCTATCATTTTTTCGATATTGATAGCAACGTCACCAGTACTGATACCGTGCTCGTCAAGGTCATGCTTAGTAGCTTCGTAACGATGTGAGCTGTCAAGTAGGGCTTTTGATGGGATACAACCAACGTTTAAGCAAGTACCGCCAAGTGCTGGCTCGCCTTTATAAACGCGCTTTTCAATACAAGCAACGCTCATACCTAACTGACCTGCACGGATAGCGGCTTCGTAACCACCAGGACCGCCGCCGATGACGACTAAATCATAATTGTCTTTCATAGTACGTTCCTATTTTTAATTGTATGTGTCATTTAAACTGGTTGTTATCTCGCTGATAGATCAGCGTTATCTACACTTGATAGCTAATACGCTATGTCCGTGAGAGAAACTCACTCATCGATAATCGATAGCAAGTCACCATTATTAAATTCATTTAAATACAGTTATCAGCGCATCAAGTAATCGCTGATTCATAAAAATCATTATCTATACCAAAGTTAAAAAGCTTGTATCAGCGGTTGCCAATACAAGCTTAAAAGCTTACAGGTCTAGTAGTAGCATTGCAGGGTCTTCGACCAACTCTTTGATAGTTACCAAGAACTGTACTGCTTCTTTACCATCAATCATACGATGATCATAAGATAGCGCTAGGTACATCATTGGTAAGATTTCAACTTTACCATCGACAGCCATTGGACGGTCATTGATAGCGTGCATACCTAGGATAGCAGTTTGTGGTGGGTTCAAGATAGGTGTTGACATTAATGAACCAAATACACCACCGTTAGAGATAGTGAACGTGCCGCCAGTCATGTCTTCTAGACCAAGCTTACCTTGTTGTGCTTTACCGCCAAACTCACGGATTGTGCTTTCAACGTCAGCCATACTCATGCGATCAGTATCACGTAGTACTGGAACAACTAGACCGCGATCTGAAGATACTGCTACGCCGATATCATAGAAACCATGATAAACAATATCATCGCCATCTAGTGAAGCGTTTACTGCTGGGAAGCGTTTTAGTGCTTCTGTCGCTGCTTTTACGAATAACGACATAAAGCCTAAACGTACACCATGACGCTTTTCGAATTTCTCTTTGTACTTAGCACGCATGTCCATTAATGGCTTCATGTTCACTTCGTTAAACGTCGTCAACATAGCAGTATCTTGTGATGCTGATAATAGACGCTCAGCAACACGCTTACGAAGACGAGTCATTGGAACACGTTTTTCAGTACGCTCACCCATTGATTCAGCGACAGGACGGCCGCTATCAGACTTGATGCTGCTGTCTGATTTCAATGTTGGGTTAGCCATATCAGTTTTGGTTACACGACCACCGCGGCCACTACCTTCAACTTCTTTAGGGTCTACACCTGACTCTTTTGCTGCTTTACGAACTGCTGGGCTTTGATCTTTATGATCAGCTTCGCCTTTCTTATCTGTTACTTGAACAGGCTCGCCACCATCGGCAGCTTGTTTTGCTTGAACTGGCGCAGCTGGTTGATCAGGATCTACTGCTGGCGCTTCTTCTGCGCTAGCACCAGCATTTGCACCAGCTTCAAACTGAGCGATAAGCTCATCAGACAATACAGTATCGTCAACTTGCTTCACGATTTTGGTCAATACACCATCATCAGGTGCCACAACTTCTAATACAACTTTATCAGTTTCAATTTCAGCCAATAGGTCATCACGATTAACTTGTTGACCTTCAGTGACGTGCCACTCAACGATTGTGCCATCGGCAACCGATTCTGGAAAAACGGGGGCTTTGATGTCAGCCATCGATATACTCCTTAGATTTGGATATTCATACTTATTATTAAGTCGTGATAGGCAGTCAGTAGTTTTCTAATAACTTTGCTTATATTTTATTAAAAAACACTGACTGTCATCGCCTGATTCATTTATCTTCTATAATCTTTTGATTAGACAAGGTGTTACTGAGCTAATTCATCAACACTTATACCAAGGCCACCAGCAATGAGTGCTTGCTGTTGTTGAGCGTGCAGTTTCGGTGATCCTGTTGCAGGGGCTGCACTAGGAGGACGCGCTACTGGCTCCATGACTTTTGCTTTGGTTGGATGCGGTACGACAATACGGAACATATGCGGTGCTAAATAGTACCAAGCGCCTTGGTTCAATGGCTCTTCTTGCGTCCATACGATTTCGGTTAGGTTGCTGTACTTTTCGATTTCAGCGATTAAGCGAGTCTCTGGTAATGGATACAATTGCTCAATACGAACGATAGCCACATGATCAAGACCTAATGCGCGGCGCTGCTCTAACAAGTCATAATAAACCTTACCACCACACAGAACCATACGAGTCACTTTATCTGCGTTGTGATCATCCATCTCTGGCAATACCGTCTCAAACTTACCGTTCGCAAGCTCTTCTAGATTAGAAGTCGCTAGCTTATGACGTAATAAGCTCTTTGGTGACATAACGATCAGTGGCTTACGAATAGGACGTACTGCCTGACGACGTAATGCATGATAAATTTGCGCAGGAGTCGTTGGGGTAATGACCTGCATATTGTCTTCAGCACATAGCTGTAAGAAACGCTCTAGACGTGCAGATGAATGCTCAGGTCCTTGGCCTTCGAAACCATGTGGTAACAACATCGTTAAACCACAAACACGCTGCCATTTGGTCTCACCGCTTGAGATAAACTGGTCAATCACAACCTGAGCACCGTTAACGAAATCACCAAACTGTGCTTCCCAAACGATCAATGCGTTCGGTACTGTAGTCGCATAACCATATTCAAAGGCTAGTACCGCTTCTTCTGACAACAATGAGTTGTAAGTAGCAAAGCGCGCTTGATTTTCGCTCAAATGAGACAACGGTACATACATGCTGCCATCATTGACATTGTATATTTCACTGTGACGATGTGAGAAAGTACCACGGCCTACATCTTCACCAGTAATACGTACTAATACGCCATCGTTATCGACCAATGATGCATACGCCAATGTCTCAGCTGCACCCCAGTTAAGAGGCTCTTCGCCAGTTTGCATCGCTAGACGCTGTTCAACGACTTTTTGAACCTGACGTTGTAGCTTATAACCTTCTGGCATTTCGGCCATACGGCGTCCATAGCCTTTAAGCTTTTCGATATCAACACTGGTATCCCAGTCATCAACCAAGTCATGACCTAGATAAGGTTTCCAATCTACAAACAGCTGCTCGTTAGGCTCTTGAACCAATGAGCTAACAACATAATCACCACGGTCTAACGACTCACGATAATCATCTTCGTACTGTTTCTCTTCTTCGGCATTCAAGATACCTTCTGCGATAAGCTTTTGTGCATAAAGAGTACGAGTAGTCGGAAGCTTCTTAATAACAGCGTACATCAATGGCTGAGTTGCAGATGGCTCATCTGCTTCATTATGGCCATTACGACGATAGCAGAACAAATCGATGATGATGTCTTTATCAAACTTATGGCGATAATCTAATGCTAACTGAGCAGCAAATACGACTGCTTCAGGATCATCACCGTTTACATGAAGGATAGGAGCATGAACCATCTTGGCAACGTCAGTACAATATTCAGTTGAACGAACATCTTCTTGACGGCTAGTAGTAAAGCCAACTTGGTTATTAATCACGATATGCACAGTACCGCCAGTGGTATAAGCACGGGTCTGTGACATTTGGAAAGTTTCTTGAACCACACCTTGACCAGCAAAAGCAGCATCACCATGAATCACGATAGGTAATACTGAATTACCACCAGTATTATCTAGTAGTGGCTGATCGTTACGGCGTACTTGACGGGCACGTACTGAGCCTTGTAGTACTGGAGCTACAATTTCAAGATGCGATGGGTTAAATGCTAAAGCCAAATGCGCTTCGCCACCTGGTGTCATCACGTTAGATGAAAAACCATTGTGGTATTTAACGTCACCTGAGCCTTTTTCTGGCTGTACTTTACCATCAAACTCATCAAACAAGTCTGCAGGGTTTTTACCCAAAATATTGACTAATAGGTTTAGACGGCCACGGTGAGCCATACCAATGACCATTTCTTTTGTGCCATATCCGCCAGCACGTTGAATGATTTCATTGATCGCAGGAATGAAGCTCTCACCACCTTCCAAACCAAAACGCTTAACACCTGTATATTTACGAGCAAGATATTTTTCTAGACCTTCAGCAGCCGTCAAGCGCTCAAGAATAGATAAACGTTTTTCTTTATCGAATTTGATATAGCCTAAATTGGTTTCTAGGTATTCTTCCATCCAGCGTTTTTCTGTACTGGTGGTAACGTGCATATACTCGACACCGATATGGCCACAGTAAACACGTTCCATGATTTCGATGATTTCGCGCAATGTCGCTTCATCTTTACCAATAACTAAATCATTGGTCGGGAATACGGTATCGAGATCAGCTTCTGACAAATTATGATAAGCAAGCGTTAAATCTTCTACTTCTGCACGTGGATGCAAATCTAAAGGATCAAGTTTGGCACGGCGATGACCGCGACGACGGTATGCTGAGATTAATTGCTGTACGCCCATCTGTTTAGGATCACAGTTGGCAGAGCTGCCAGAGTCGGTATCAGTACTGCTACTCTTATTTGCCGTTTGATTACGAGCAAGTAGTAAGAACTGATCTTTGATAGCGTTGTGCTGAGCATCGTTCTGCGACTTATACTGTTCAAAGTACGTCTGCCAGTCAGTATCAACACTATCAGGGTCTGTTAGGTATTGCTCGTAGAGAGCTTCTATATAGTTGGCGTTATCGGCAGCCAGTTCAGTATGTACTTGGCCAGATTTTTCTTTGGTTATACTATTCATAATAATCGTCTATTTGATAGATAAATGAATGGAATCGTGCTTATTATTGTGTCAGTCGTTGTATGCTCAGGTAGTTAGACAATGTGTCATATCCTGTTAAATACTATTCGATAAAACACTTTTATCCCTAAGTATTGCCATCACCATAGAATATTGCTGTCATTGTCTACAAGAGCAAGTGATGCTAAATAGTGGTAACAAGTCTTATTGCAATACCCGTCTAAAAATAAAACTATTTGTGAACGCTCAGTTTTCTTATCTAGCTCGTTTCACAACATTAATTTATATATACTTCTTTGAGTCATAACCAATCCATTAATGATAAGCTATTAATAGACAATTATATTTTCAGCTAACCTATAAACTGGTTATTAATGCTGAATTACCCTAAATTTGCTGATAAATTCTGCCTTTTCAGACAGACATACATTGCTGTATAGATTATCATGCCCATTTTTTGCGACATAGTTTGTTTAT